>VFSW01001195.1_pt1 | contig 39227 bp, 39 predicted proteins | sample 5358111 | NCBI WGS metagenome assembly VFSW01 (sample SAMN11554181, study PRJNA540505) | mine drainage metagenome | isolation source: sediment from site ElyBrook_90M | place: USA: Ely Copper Mine, Vershire, VT | collected 2017
AAAATATATGTTGTTACAGTGCCAACAAAAAATGCTGACGTAGTTTTGGCTCCTAAAAAAAGTGATTTTAAGAATTTAGATGTGATTTTGAACAACATTCAGAAACTACGTTGTGATATGTATGACAACTCTCTTTTTCCAGTCGCACTTGCCAATAAGCTTGTTTCTCTCGCAGATCATCCGAGTTCTGTAATCCTTGAAAAATTTGCAAAAGGTACAATAGCCAAAACCACAACGTACCCGTTTTCAATAAAATAAGTATGGAAAAGATGAACAAAAAGAAATGGGAACCGCGATAGACTATGAGCAAAGACGATCCAATTAAAGACGAACTTGCCGAAGAAGCTCCAGACGAGGAAGTTGCCGAGCTTATGGAAAATCACGATCTTGATAAGGACACGGCCGAGCGTGTGCAGGAAATTATGGAGGATTTGGGCGTGGATGAGGACGACGCTGTAGAACTCGAGGAACTTCTTTAATTTGTAAAATATGAAAATCTCAAAGGAAAGACTTGAAGAGCTAAGACAAATTTGTAAAAAAGATTTTAACACCGATCTTAATGATCAGGAGTTGCACGATGTCGCTTTTAGCCTGACAGGTTATTATGGCACGCTGGCCAAAATGGCTTCCGAAGATATTGAGAATTTTTTGCGTTTGGAAAAAGAGCCTGACGGATGGGCAATAAATGCCGAATGGGGTACGTGTAGCTTCTGTGGTCTTTATATGTCCATGAAGGAGTCTTGGTTTGATAAATTCGGCTATAAGTGTAAGTTTTGCCAAAGAGCGCTAAAGGAAGGAGTTATTCCGAATTCGGTTTGTAGAAATAAAGGGAGACGGTTTTCATTCGACGACTTGAAGGATATGTTTGGTATCCATCAAAACACCGCTCGATCACTTGTCCGTAAAAGTGATCTTAAGGCTCGAGTAATTTTAAACGATGCCGGTAAAGCACACTTTACTGTTTTCTTAAGGGAGGATAACTATCAGTTTCTAAAAATAGATAAAGACGTACCACCAAGTGAGTCGGAGGAATACGACCAGCAGGTTGCTAAGTGGGCTGAAGACTATAAACAGAGGGTGGCCGAGCAAAATCAAAGCAAGAAAAATAACTGTTAATTTTATGATTAGCATTGAACGAGCAAAAAAGCTGTTAAATAACCCTGACCTTACTGATGCGCAAGTTGAGAAGATTAGGGACGAGATGGCCATGATGGCCGCATTAATGTACGACCAGTATGCAGAAGAGAGAAAACAGCACAAAGAATATGTTGCCAAACGGAATAAATATAAGCCGGAAAATATCAAAGCGATTTTTATCTTGGAGTCTCCGCCAAAGTCCGGCAAATATTTCTATGATCCGGAAGGAGAAACCACTGAGCCACTTTTTAAGGCAATGATGGAGTTGATCGGTTGTAAGCCGGTCGGTAAGGCAAGTGGTTTGGCCGAATTCGCTAAAAAAAGATTTATTATCGTTGACGCAACTTACACCCCGGTCAATCATCACAAGGAAGGCAAATATCGTGACGGTGCGATCATGGTTTGGTATAAATCACTCTTGAAAGATTTAGATATCCTTACTCCCGACAAAAAGGTGCCTATAATTCTGGTGAAAGCCAACATCTGCCGGTTACTGGCGGTACCTCTTAAATCGGCAGGGTTCAACGTTGCCAATAATGGTATTACTGTTCCGTTTCCAGCCACTGGTCAGCAGGGAAAGTTCCGGAAACAGATTGCACTGGTTTTTGAGAATGCTGGTTTTAGTCTAAAATCTTAAACTCCTGCATTTCTTTTTTCGCCGTTTCCATATCCTCCAGCACTTTGAGATAGATTGCTCGAGTTTTCTTTGACTTCGGGTTATCCTCAGCAAATCTTATATCGTCATCATCAACAAACCCGGCCAGTGAGATATAAGCACCGGCCAAGAGCCGGACTCGTTCCTTGATAGCTTGTTTGATTTTAGCTTTTGGTTCCGGAAGTGAAGATAACGGATTAAATGATCCGCGTCGATGTGGCATTCTTATGTTTTTAGCGTCCCGAAGGATCGCCTCAATGTCATCGTCCTCCATAACAAGCAAGAACATACGCTTGCCGTCGTAACAAGTCTAGCGGAGTCATATTTGCTTAACTTTTCCGAAGTTAAGCAAATCGTTCTAGGCTCGCAAATTTCGTCAAACCGGTGGGCTATGGTCGCAGGAGGTGTCAAAGGTCTATCCGGGGTGCAAAGCTCGCCACAAGGGCAGACAAGGTGCAACAACGTTTTATTTTTTGGCTAGGAGGAGGTCGTAGTTGTAAAACTTGGCAACTTTCTTGATGTTATTCATTTTTTCGCGTAAAGTAACCATATACTCTTTATCCTCGAGCACTGTTATAAGACCCGACAGTGCCTGACCCAGCAAAAAAACAGCCACAATCTTATCGGGGCTGTTTTTTGCGCTGCTTCTCTATCCTAATCGCTTTGCCTTCCACGAGCGCCTCGCTGACCTTTCTTCTCGCCGCGGACAAAATACGCTGGAGGGTGCTCCTCGAGACCTTGAGTTTCTTGGCCGCTTGGGCCTGGTCCAAATTTTTCAGGTCGCAGAGCCGCAGGGCTTCAAGCTCGTCCGCTTGAAGCCCGATCTCTTCCAGCGCGGAGAGGGGAATCGCTCTCGGTTTGAAGTACGTCACGCTCGGGTCAAAATCAACGCAGCGTGGTTTGAAGGGTCTTGCCATACTTAATGATTATAGCCGAAGGCCGGTCTTCTGACCGGCCTTCCGGTGGTTTACGACTGCAGCTCGGCCAAACGCTCCTGCGCCGCTTTGAGTTCCTCCCCCAGATCTTTCACCTCATCCTCCAGAACCGCCCGCTCCTCTTCTTTGGTCAATTTCGGACCGTAGAAAGGACAGCACCAAGCTCCCCGGCCGCCGCGTCGCAGGCCCCAGCCGCAGGGTCCCATCCCGCGCCCGGTCATCGGGCCGTACCCAAAAGGCCCCGTTCCATTTCCCCAAGGCATGATTTTATTTTTATTTACCGACCTTTATCCCTCCCGGTGTATTAAGAGCATATGCCCATAACTCCACTCTGTCAAGCGGCTAAAAGGCAAGGTATAATCGCTCTAATGCGGACGATTTTTTATACCGGCCGGGGGGACGGAGGCGAGAGCTCGTTCGGCAACAAAAAACTGCCGAAGAGCGACCCGCTCTTTGAGCTGCTCGGCAATTTGGATGAGCTCAACTCGCTCATCGGCGTTTGCCGGACCGATGGCCCTGGTTTTGGCGTGACTCTCAAGCGCGTTCAGGAAATTCTTTTCATCGCCCAGGCCGAAGTAGCGGCCATTGGCTTCGGCTACGAGATAAAACCGCTCAATAAAATAACCGCGGCCCACGCGGAGTTTTTGGAAACGGAGATAAATAAACTGGACGGCAAATTACCGGCCCTCAAGCACTTCATCCTGCCGGGCGGGACGCGCCTCTCGGCGGAACTGGATCTTGCCCGGGCCGTTGCGCGCCGCGCGGAACGTTCGGCCGTCGTCTACGGTGAGCGGAAAGCGCTTTCGCCTGACATCCTTAGATTTTTGAATCGGCTCTCCAGTTTGTTCTTCGCCCTGGCCAGAGTCGCCAACAAAGAGGCGGGGGTTATTGAGGAAAATCCTCAATACTAGTAGTAAACAAGCGATACTTAATACTTGCTACTTGATACTGTATACTTAAGTAAATGCTTACCCTTGACCAAATGCTTATCCGGCTCGGCGTGGCCATTGTCCTTGGTTTTCTCGTTGGCTTGGAACGCGAGTCCATCGGCAAGGAGGCGGGCGTTCGGACGGACATGCTCGTCGCGGCCGGTTCGGCCATCTTTGCCATGATTGGCCTCACCCTTCCTTATATAGTGTCCGCGCCGACCGGCAATTTGGCCGACGTCATCGCGCGCAACAGCGGATTTTTAGCCGTCATCGCGAACGTCGTTGTCGGCATCGGCTTTTTGGGTGCCGGCATCATCGTGAAGCAGGGGACGCATGTCCGGAGCGTTACGACCGCGGCGACCATCTGGTTCGTGGCGGCCGTGGGACTTCTTGCGGGCGTCGGCCTCATCGCCTTCGCCGCGGCTTCCACGCTCCTAATGCTCATCTTGCTCGTCGTCTTCCGCGGATTTGATTTCTCTAAAGTGGTTGAGAAGGAAGAGAAGAAGTGATCCTCCGCACAGCTTCCTTAAGTTCGGTTTTTGTCGTTTCCGGACCGAAGCTGAAACGAATACTGCCGCGGATGCGCTCGCCGGGAAGGCCGAGCGCTTGAAGCACGTGCGACGGCGTAAAAGCCCGGGCGGCGCAGGCCGAACCGGAAGAAGCGGCGACGCCCGCGATATCCAGCTTCACCAACAGATCGCCGGCGTATTCGTTGGGGAAATAAATATTCAAAATATGAGGCGCCGCCGGTTCGCCGTTCACCTCTGTATCCGGCGCGGCGCGCCGCAGTTCCCTTAAAAAGAAGGCCTTCAGCGCTGTGACCTGCTTAAAGTTTTTGGCGGCATTCCGCCTGGCCGCCTCCATCGCCGTAGCAAAGCCGACGATTCCCGGCACGTTCTCCGTGCCGGAACGCAAGCCGTGTTCCTGGCCGCCCCCCGTGACCATAGGACCTATAAGTCCTATGGGTCTTATAGGTCCTATGTACAGCGCTCCGACTCCTTTCGGTCCGTTTATCTTTTGGGACGAGAGCGTCATAAGGTCCGCGCCCAGTCGTGCGACATCGCAGTTAAAATAGGCCGGGGCCTGCGCGGCGTCGGTGTGAAGGAGCGGATAGGCTGTTTTTGGATTGCCGGCTGCCCTTTTCCATTTTTTAATTGCTTCCGATATTTCCGCGATTGGTTGCACGGAGCCGATCTCGTTATTGACGTACATCACGGAGACAAGGACGGTCCGCGCATCCAGTTCTTTCTCCAGCGCTTTCAGGTCAACGACGCCTTTCCGGTCAACCGGTATCTCAACGACCTCTACGCCGTCATTTTCCAGATCATAGGCGGTCTCCAGCACGGATTCGTGCTCCACGGCCGAAATGATAATTTTCGGCCTGGCTTTTAATTTAGGATTTTTAATCTTGAACTGCCTGACCGCGCTGCGGAGGGCGAGGTTGTTCGCCTCGGTAGCCGAGGCCGTGAAGACCACCTCCCGGAATTCGGCGCCGATGGCTTGGGCGATCTTGGCGCGGGCGGCGTCCACCGCCGCCATGGCTTCCTGGCCGAAAGAGTGGAGCGAGCCGGGGTTGCCGTATTTCCGGCCGAAATATGGCTGCATGGCCGCAAGAACCGCCGGAGAGACCGGCGTTGCGGCGGCGTGGTCCAAATATATGCGGCGCATTAGGAAAATCCTAATCTTTAGTTGCCTTTCCGGCAAACACCGGCGGCATTTGGTATAATGAGAATATGAACATGGATAAATTGAGGGGGTATCTAAACGTCGCTATCATCATCGCGGTTCTCACCGTCGGTTACGCCGCGCTTTCGGCGGCCGGCACTTACGGCTCTTCCATCCAGCCGTCGTCTTATCGGAGTTTCTACGTGACGTCCCAAGGCAAGGCCGTGGGCGTGCCGGACGTGGCCGAGTTTACTTTTAGCGTCACGACCCAGGGCGGGACAGACCTCGGTGCGCTCCAGACCCAGAACACGACGGCGGTGAACAAAGCCATTGCCTTCGTGAAGGGCGACGGCGTGGACGTAAAGGACATCCAGACGAGCGGTTACGACATTTCGCCTCGGTACACCTCGTGCCAGTACGCTTATTCCAGTATCACGCCCTGCCCGCCGCCCACAATCGTCGGCTACACGGTATCGCAGAACGTTGACGTGAAGGTCCGCGATTTCACGAAGATCGGCGACATTCTCGCGGGCGTCGTGAAAAACGGCGCGAACACCGTTTCCTCCCTCCAATTTACGATAGATGACCCGACTTCGGTTGAAGCCCAAGCCCGGGCGGACGCGATAACAAAGGCCCAGGCCCAGGCCCAGGCGATCGCCCAGGAAGCCGGGTTCTCGGTGGGCCGCCTGCTTTCCGTAAACACCAACAATTATCAGCCGGTCTATGCTTACGCCAAGAACATGTCCGCGCCCGCCGGCTTGGGCGGGGCCTCCGCTCCGGCGCCGACAATTGAGCCCGGTTCCGAAGAGGTCCAGGTTTCGGTCACTCTCCAGTACGAGATTAAATAGCAGTTGCACCCGTCTTCTCCCTTCGTTCGTATAAAACTGAAATACCTCTTCGGCGTCAGTTTTAGGCGTTAGAACTTAAAATGTCCGACATCTCCAAAAAAATAATCGTCATTGCCATTGCCGCGGCCCTCGTGGGCGGGTTCTTCGGCTCCATCGCGACCGCGTCGCTCGCGCGGGCGGACGTTTTCGGAAATATTTGGGATTTCCTGACGGGCAAGACGGCCACCTCAACGGCCCCGGGAAGCCAACCAGCCGCCGCGCAGCCCTACGTTTCCGGCAACAGCTACGAGCAGGCGGTCATAAACGCGGTGAAGAAGGCGGCGCCTTCCGTCGTTTCCATCGTCATCACCAAAGACCTGCCGGTAATTGAACAGTGTCCGACGAACCCGTTCTCCAATCTGCCGCCCGAGTTCCAGCAGTTTTTCGGCGGCGGGTTCAATTTTTCCCAGCCCTGCCAAACGGGCACCACCTCCACGGAAGTCGGCGGCGGGAGCGGCTTCATCATCTCTCCGAATGGCCTCATTTTGACCAATAAGCACGTGGTCTCGGACACGAACGCGACCTACACCGTCCTTTTGAACGATGGCACGAAATACAAGGCGACCGTCCTGGCCCGCGACCCCAACCGGGACCTCGCGGTCGTAAAGATAAACGCAACCGGCCTCCCGGCCGTCACTCTCGGCAACTCCGATTCCATTGAATTGGGCCAGACGGCCATCGCAATCGGCAATGCCCTGGGGCAGTTCCAAAACACCGTCTCGGTGGGCGTCATCTCGGGACTCGCGCGGGACATCACCGCTTCGGGCGCGACCTACGGCTCCGAGAACATCTCGGGCGTCCTTCAGACAGACGCGGCCATCAATCCGGGCAATTCCGGCGGGCCGCTCCTCAATTTGAACGGGGATGTCGTCGGCATCAACACCGCGATCGCCCAGGGGGCGCAGAGCATCGGCTTTGCCATCCCCATCAATCAGGCGAAGGGCGACATTAGTTCGGTGGAAAAGACCGGTTCCATCCAAACGCCGTATCTCGGCGTGCGGTATCTTGCGGTGACCGCCTCTCTCGCTAAGGCCCAGAACCTGCCAGTCACTTATGGCGCGCTCCTTAGAGGCGATACGAACGGCCCGGCCGTATTGCCGAACTCGCCGGCGGAAAAAGCGGGCCTGCAGGCCGAAGACATCATCCTCTCCGTGAACGGCACGAAGGTGGACGCGACGAACGCTCTTTCCACGCTCATCGGCAATTACGCCGTGGGCGACACGGTGGAACTCAAGGTACAGCGGGGGACGAACGTCTTGAACGTCTCCGTCACGCTCGGGGAGCTCCCGGCCAATCTCTCTCAATAGGCGGCTCGGCGGTATAAAAAAGTGTGCGCTCCGGGCCGCTTGGCCAAGTCTTACCCACTTTTTTACACCGCTTCGCCGCCTTCTCGGTCTATTAGCACTCACGCTCTTGATTTGCTAATCATCCCGAAAATGGGTAGAATGAAGTATAATAAAAGCGTTGGTTTGAAAATCCGAGCGGAGCGATGGATTTTCAATGACCACGCTTTTACCCGCCAAAATTTTTGTTTATCGCAAGAATTTGCAAAACCATGAAGATTGATTTGCAATACAATGTCGGTCATAAAATCGCCAATAAATTTAGGCGGGTGCTCGTTTATGGCGAAATTTATTTCGCCGTGAACTCATAAATTTTAATAAACTTCGCATGCCCAACTTTCAAAAATTCACCATCAAAGCCCAGGAGGCCCTTCAGGGCGCGCAGGAACTCGTCGCGCGGTACGGTAGCGGCGAGCTCAAGGCGCTTCATCTTTTGCTCTCCCTTTTGGATGACGACCAGACGCTGGTGCGCCCGCTCCTCGTGCGTTCGGGCGTGAGCGTTTCGGAACTGGAACGCGAAATCGTCCAGGCGCTCCAAAAACTTCCGAAGATCGTGACCGGCGGCGGCGCGGTCGGCCAGCTTTATCTTTCGCAGGAGCTGATGCGGATATTGGACAAGGCCGGCGAGATAGCGCTTAAAAGCAAGGACGAGTTCATTTCCTGCGAGCACCTGCTCCTCGCCATTTTGGAAGTGCCCTCTTTGGCCATGGAACTTTTGACGCGCTTCGGCGCCCGCCGGGACGCGCTGACGAAAACGCTCGGCCAGTTGCGCGGGGCGACCCGGGTGACGGACGAGACGCCGGAGAGCAAATTCCAGGTCTTGGAAAAGTACGCCGTGAACCTGACGGAAAAAGCCCGCGACGGAAAACTGGACCCGGTGATCGGCCGCGAAGAAGAGTTGCGGCGCCTGATGCAAATTCTCTCCCGCCGGATGAAGAACAATCCGGTCTTGATCGGCGAACCGGGCGTGGGGAAGACCGCGATCGTGGAAGGCCTCGCTCAGCGCATTGTTTCGGGCGATGTGCCGGAGTCGCTCAAAAACAAAGAAATCGTGATGATGGACTTGGGATCTCTCATCGCCGGGACGAAGTTCCGCGGCGAATTTGAAGACCGCTTCAAGGCGTTCCTTAAAGAGGTCCAGCGGTCCGAAGGCAAGATCATCCTTTTCATAGACGAGATCCACATGATAGTGGGCGCGGGCATGGCCGAAGGTTCCATGGACGCCTCTAATCTTTTGAAGCCGCCGCTCGCGAGAGGCGAACTCCACGCGATCGGCGCGACGACCATCAAGGAATACCAGAGGTACATTGAAAAGGACGCGGCCCTGGAGCGCCGCTTCCAGCCCATTTACGTTGACGAGCCATCGGTGGACGATTCCATCGCCATCCTCCGCGGCCTTAAGGAAAAGTACGAAATGCACCACGGTTTGAAAATCTCGGACGGCGCTTTGCAAGCCGCCGTGAATCTTGGCGCGCGCTACATTACCGACCGGTTCCTGCCCGACAAGGCGGTGGACCTCATAGACGAGGCCGCGGCCGCGCGGCGCCTGGAGTCGGACAGTATTCCCTCGGAAATTGAAAAGGTGCGGCGCGAAGTGACGCGCCTGGAAGTGGAGCGTTCCGCGCTCATTAAAGAAAAGAGCCGGGCGAAGGGGAAGGCGGACCGTCTTGCCGCGGTGGAAAAGAATTTGAAAAAATTGAAGAGCGAGGATAACCGCCTCACGAAGCAGTGGTCCGGCGAGAAGGGCGGCATGAGCGATCTGCACGGCCTGCGGCGGGCGCTGGAAGACCTGAGGCACGAGGCCGAGCTCGCCGAACGCGAGGGAAACTTTGACCGCGTGGCCGAAATCAGATACGGCGAACTGCCCAAGGCGGAAAGAAAGTATGCGGAAGCCGAAAAGGTAGCCGGCCAGCCGGCCGCCGCGGGCGAAAAGCGCTTTATAAAAGAGGTGGTGGACGAAGAGGATATTGCCGCGGTCGTCAGCCGCTGGACGGGCATCCCCGTCTCGCGGATGCTGGAGTCCGAGATGCAAAAGCTCGGCCGAATAGAAGAGGTTTTGAAAGAACGGGTGGTCGGCCAGGCAGAGGCCATCCAGGCGGTCGCCCGGGCTTTGCGCCGCAGCCGCGCGGGCCTCGCGGCCGAAGACCGGCCGTCGGGTTCCTTTATGTTCCTCGGGCCGACGGGCGTGGGGAAGACCGAACTCGCCCGAGCCCTCGCTGATTTCATGTTCAACGACGAAAAGGCGCTCGTGCGGATAGACATGTCCGAATATATGGAGCGCCACTCCGTTTCGCGCCTCGTGGGTTCCCCGCCGGGGTACGTCGGCTACGAAGAGGGAGGCCAGCTCACCGACACGGTGCGCCATCGGCCGTACAGTCTGGTTCTCTTTGACGAGATAGAAAAAGCCCATCCGGAGGTCTTCAACCTGCTTCTCCAGATACTGGACAACGGGCGCCTCACGGACGCCAAGGGCAAGACCGTCAATTTCAAGAACACCGTCATTATCCTCACCTCCAATGTCGGGAGCGAATATTTCCGCGAAATGTCCGGTTTGGGCTTCAAATTCGGGCATGATGGCAAAGAGATGGAGGAAAAAGCGGAGAATTTCCGCGGCCGGGTGATGGAATCCCTCCGCGAGACCTTCAAGCCGGAGTTCCTGAACCGGCTGGACGAGACCGTCATCTTCAATGCTTTGACCCCCAAGGATATTGAAAGCATCGTGGACATCCAGCTCGCCGAGGTTACGGAGCGCTTGGCGGCGAAGGGCATAACGCTTAACATAAGACCCGAGGTCAAAAAGTACCTCGTGGAGAACGGTTTTGATCCGAACTACGGCGCGCGGCCCGTTAAACGCCTCATTCAAAAGGTGATCGTTGACGCGCTGGCCGAAAAGATCGTGGGCGGACTGCTTAAAGATGGTGAAAAGGCTAATATCGTCCTTAACCGCGAAAATCGGGTGGAGGTTACTCGCTAAGACCCTCGCCGGTTTTCTGGCTCTGCTCTTCGCGGGGCTTTTAGGGTTCTCTTTCTGGGGCGTAGTGATTTTTCTCGGCGTTTCCGCCTGGGTCTATTTTTCGGAGGGCGTGGAGCGGACGCACCGGCGCGCCTTCTTCTTCCTTCTCGCCGTTTGGGCCTGGGTGGCCGGCTCGGTCTCGTTCGGATTTATCTTTTACATTATCGCCTGCCTTTATGGCGCCCTTCTGTATCTTTGGCTGGGTGATACCCGTCTGCTTTGGCCGAATCGGGCCCTGGTCGCGGGTTTGGGAGAGGCCGGACTCTTCGCCGTATCCGCCGCGACCGCTTTTTATGTCTTCGCCGGTGAGACGACCGCCTACTTTTGGGGCGATATCGGGTTTCTCGCCGCGACCTTCGCCTTTTCCGTCATTCTCCTCCGGTCGGCCTTCCGGTCCGGCCCGGAGCGTTTTGCCCGCCGGGAGCGCCTCACCGCCTGGGGCGGAGGGCTGGTCCTTACCGAGATGGCGGCTATTCTGGTCTTCCTGCCCCTGGGCTTCCTGAACGCCGCGGCGGTCCTCACCTTGGTCTTTATCGTCCTCCGGGACATCTTAACGGCCTTTTTCCGGGGACACCTCAAAACCGGCCTGGTTTTCCGGGAAATCACGGTCCTTATGGTCTTTTTAGTGCTTATTTTCGCCGTTGTTCCCTGGGTTTTGGGCTAAAAGTTATCCCCAGAATGTATGGGAGCGAAGCTCCCATACATTCTATTTAAGTAACAATGGGGAGGGTGGCTCGTTATATCTCATGAAACCAAAGGAGTTGCATTTCAACTGGGTTTCCTGTAGTTTGGTATAATTAAGAAAGTTAGTAGGGAAGTGAGGCCTTGCTAACGGTTCAGGGAAACGCCTTTGGTTGAATTAAGCGTTCCTATTCCTATGCTCGCGGAATGGGGGTGGTTAATTCAACCGAAGCTTTCTCGCCGTTAAAAGTCCCGCTTCCAAGCGGGACTTTTAAATTTCCAGTTTGATATTAACAGGTCGGTTCCGGCGCTTCCGCCGCTTAGCCTCACTCTAGGCGGGGGTCGAAAAAGCCTGGCAACAATGGCCTTCCCGAAACTCTAAAAGGTCGGCGGCTTAAGAAAACTTAAGCTGAAGAACAAAAAAACAACAAATTGTCGAAAACAAAACGAATCAAGGCGGGTTCAAATAAGGACGAGCAACTTATTGATGCCTCTTATGATTCGTCTAAAACAAATTAGAAATGAGTAAATTCAGTCAAAAAGCTGTGGCAGTTGGCCTCGCGATCGCTACGACCGCCTGGCTCGCCGGCGCCATTTTGCCGGCCTCTGCGCAGACTTCGGCCGCGACGATCGCGACCTTGATGGCCCAAATTCAGGCCCTCCAGGCGCAGCTCGTGGCTTTACAGGGCGGCAGCTCCGCTCCCGCTGGCTCTTCCTACAACTATACCCGCGACCTCACAGTGGGTAGCAAGGGAGCCGACGTGACGGCGTTGCAGCAAATGCTTATCAACGGCGGGTATCTCAAGATTTCCGCTCCGACGGCCTACTTCGGTCCTTTGACCCAGACGGCCCTCGCGGCGTACCAGAAAGCCATGGGAATCACCCCGGCCGCTGGTTACTTCGGTCCTAAGACGCGGGCTTACGTCGCGTCTTCCGCTGGCACTCCCGCGGGCAACGGCTCTGGCGTTTCAACGCCGGTCGGCGCTCCGATGAGCGTGTCTTTGGCTTCCGATAGCCCGATGGCGACGAATGTTGCCGCCGGCGCTATCAACACTCCGGTCACGAGGTTGAACTTCACGGCCGGCGCGAACCCGGTCACGGTGACGAGCCTGGTTTTGACCCGCACGGGCCTTTCCCAGGACAGCGACCTGAACAACGTTTACTTGTATCAGGGCGCGACCCGTCTCGCGACGAACCTTGGGTTCAACAATGGAAGGATAACCTTCTCCAACGGCGCGGGTCTCTTCACCGTTCCGGCGAACTCCACTTTGGAGGTCACCGTTTCGGCTGACGTGAACAGCTCCGCTGGTACGGGCCACATCTTCCAGATCGGCTTGAATTCGGCGTCTGACGTCACCGCCGGCGGCGTTGCCTTTACCGGCAACTTCCCGATTAACGGTGGCCAGATGACGGTGGCGAGCGTTTCCAACTTGGCGACGCTGACGCTTTCCGGAGCGGCTTCGTCCACGGTTAACGTGAACGCTGGTCAGACCAATTTCTTGGTCGCCCAGTTCAACCTCCAGGCGGGCAACAACCCGGTGAAGGTGACGAGCTTGCGTTTCACTAACGTCGGCTCCGTTGATCCGAGCTATATGCAGAACCTGAAGTTAATGCAGGGTTCCACGCAGTTGGGAGCCACGATCACCAATCTTCCGTCCAGCAACATCGCTTTGTTCGATCTTTCAAGCGCTCCGCTCATGCTGACCTCGGGCCAGACGGTGGTCCTTTCCCTCTACGCGAATATCGCGGGTGGCGTGAATCGCACCTTCCAGTTCTCCGTTCAACAGTCGTCTGACATTCAGGCGGTTGACACGATGTACGGAGTCGGTATCGGTGCGTCCAGCACCGTCGGCAGCGGCTTCCCGGTCAACTTCTACAACGCCACGATCAATAATGGCGGCGTAGTGCTCTCCAAGGATGCCAGTACCCCGACGAACGCGGTGGTGGCTGGCAATACGAACCAGCTCCTCGCGAAGTTTGATGTTTTGGCCTCCGGCGACAGCGTGAAGTTCAATCAGATAAGTTTTGCTATCGATATGGGTAGCACGGCATACAATCTGCAGAATTTCCGCGTGGTTGACGACCAGGGCACGCAGATCGGCACAACTGCTTCCAATGCGACCAGCTCCGCTAGTTTGTCGAGCGCTGATTACACGGCTGGCAGTGGTAATCTGAACTACATCATCCCGGCGAACACGACTCGCGTCCTGTCCGTTTATGGTGATGTTCCTTCCACCGCTAGCGCGGCAGGCAGTGTCCAGATTGGTATCTCGACCTTCTCGGCCCAGAGCTACACGACCTATGCGAGCATTGGCGGCGCTTCAGTGTCGGGTAACTCGCTCCAGGTCTTGGCTTCCAGCACGAACCTCTCGGTTTCCCAGAACTACGGTCTGGGTTCCCCGGTTCAGGCTCCGGCCGGCTTGGGTAACGTGAAGATCGGTTCTTACACCTTCACGGCGGGCCAGGTTAACTCGGTTAACTTGACCGGTGTCTCGGTCTTGATGGCGACCAACGCTACGACCGTTCCTTACATCCGCAATTTGCGCGTAATGTACGGCACTCAGCAGGTTGGGAGCACTCAACCCACGGTTACATCCGGACAGACCTACACGTTCAACACCGGCGGGGCGATAAGTATCGCCACGAACGGTTCCATAACGTTGGACGTCTATGCGGACATTAGTTCCAGCATAACGGCGACGACGACGAATGCGATGACGAGCGTGTCGGCTATCAACGCCTCCACGGCTTCCGGCAACGCCATCTCGCTTGCGGCCAATGTTCCTGGTCAGAACGTGACCTTCAACAACGGCGGCACACTGACCGTTTCCGCCGATCCTTCATCGCCTCAGTCGGCTTATGTCGGCATGGGCGTGCAGGGTGTGACCCTCGCGAAGTTCCGCTTCACGACGAACAGCAACGGCGGTTCCAACTTGACCCAGCTCACCGTCACGGACGCTTCGTCCACGGCGGCGACGACCAATCCGGCGACGGATCAGTCCAGCTTGGTTAACTACAGCTTGGTGGCTTCTGATGGCACGACGCTTTCCACCGCTTCGGAGAATTCCAGCGGCGTGATAACGTTCAACGTCAACAGCAACAATCCGTCGGTTAACGTTCCGGTGGCGAACTACGGCACCGTGAGCTTGGTGGCAAATGTTGGCACCTATCCTTCCGCTACGACGGGAGGCAAGCACGCCTATTGGGTGACTGGTTACCAGTACACCAACGCGGCGGGCAGCAACACCTCAACCTCTACGGCGGTCGGTAATCTCTTTACCGTCTACCGCACGACTTTGGGCGTGACGGCGGGCACGTTCTCGGCTCCGGCCTCGGTTTCCACCGCGGGCGGTACTGTGGGCGCGTTCAACTTCTCTGTTGGTAGCGGCAGCGATGCGTTGATCAAGACGGTCACGCTTTCCACTGGCGGTTCGTTCATCCAGGCGAGCACGACGCAGGTCTTGGGTATCTACGACCTGAGCTTGCAGTCAGCCCCGCTCGCCACTTCTACGGCCACGAGCATGAACAACTTCGTGTTCACTCTGACCGGGATGACCAACGGCGGTTGGGACCTTTCAGCCAACACGGCTAGCAAAGCCTTGACGGTTAGGACTATTAGCGGTTCGAACTACAACCTGCCGACAAGCGGTGGGACGGGTTCCTACCAGGTCTTGCTCCAGGGCGTGACGTGGGCTGACGGTATCACTGGCACGACTTCCAGCATCGCTACTTTGAGCCCGGACATCTCGACGCCGATTTACGGCACGACTGTCACGGCCTCCAACTAGTAGCGTCTGCAATTGGTTTTGGGGTAGCGTAAACCTTAGCGATCGGCCCGCCTCTTTGGCGGGCCTTTTGCTTTATTCCAGAAATATTCTTATAATTGTCCCATTAATGAATTTGAGTTATTACAAGATTTCCAGGTTCTTTCTGTTCTTGGTGCCGCTCAGTTTGGTCGTGGTTTCCAATAGCACTCTCTTCCCGTTTATTGTCGGGAAGTATTCGGTTTTTCGGGCGGCAACGGACCTCGCGCTTATCTTTTTTCTCTTGGGCGTTATTTTTGACAGCGTGGAATGGCCGGCCGTGAAAGAACGCATCATTAAGGTCTTCAAGAATCCGCTCGTTATCGCCGTATCCGTTTTTGCGGTCGCTTTTCTCCTGGCCTGCTTTTTCGGTTACGACGCCTCTGCCTCCTTCTGGGCCAACTTTGAACGCGGCGAGGGCGGTCTGCAGGTGCTCACACTTTATACATTTTTTCTGCTTGCGCTCTTACTTTTCCGAAAGGAAGAAGATTGGCGCAAATTCCTAAAGATATCTCTTGTCTCGGCTGTATTAATGATTTTCTACGGTATCCTCGCCGGGCTAAATGTTCAGGGTTTTATCGGCGTGCCGCTCAACTTCGCCAATCGGTTTGAAGGCAGTTTGGGGAATCCGGCCTACGTGGCGCCATATCTCGTTTTCAGCATTTTCTTCGCTCTTTATTTCTTTATCAGTTCTAAATCCAGAAATGTGAAGATTTTCATGGTCGGCCTTTCCGCCATCTTCCTCTTGTTCTTTATTATGTCTCAGACTCGCGGTGCTTTTCTTGGCCTGGCGGCCGGTATCGGTGTTTTTCTGGTCTATCTGATATTTTCTCTGGGCGGCCAGTGGCGCAAATGGGGGAGTGCTATCCTTATCGTTTTGGTTATTAGTATGGGCACGCTTGCCTTCTTCAGCCGGACGCCGTTCGTTGAAAAGTTACCGGGTGGTCGTCTTTTCCAAATCAGTTTGAACGATTCCAGTGCTCAAACCCGCATCTGGACGTGGGGTTCGGCCCTCCAGGGCTTCGTGGAACGGCCGGTTTTTGGCTGGGGACCGGAGAACTTCGCCGTCGTTTTTGACAAGTTCCTGAACCCGCGTCATTTCGTCCCGGGTCAGAACTCCCAAACCTGGTTTGACCGGGCTCACGACGTCTACATTGATTATCTGACCGAAACCGGCGTCCTCGGCTTTTTGAGCTATCTCGGTATTTTCATCACGTTCTTCGTTTTGCTTTTCAAGAAACTCCACCCGAAAAAATCCGAACACCAGGACCAAAAGGGCCGAACCCCGCACATTATCCTCGCTGGGCTCTTCCTCGCCGCCATCGTCCAGTATCTCGTCCAGGGCGTCGCTCTCTTTGACGTTTTGCCGATATTCATCCCGCTCTATACCACCTTGGCGTTCTTTACATTCAAAGTTTTGGAGAAGGAAAATATGGTTGTAAAAAAATGAAAATGGAATTCTTTTTCAAATCCGTTCTCGCTCCCATCCTGGTTATCCTCGCCGCAATAGGTCTTTACCTCGGTGCCTATCTGCCATACGCCAAAGGCGGAATGTTCATATCGGCGCTCCAGCAGGCGAGCCAGGCCCAGACATTACAGGGCCTGGAAGACGCCTTTAACTCGGCCCTGAACTTTTATTCCCCGGTTGGCCAGCAGGAAACCGAGCGGTATGTCGGTGACCAGATTGTGAACATTTTGGGCCAAAAAGGCATTACGCCCCAGATCTCCCAGAGTCTCACTGATTATCTGGACCGGATGATCCATGTTGACCATCCAACGGACCGCGGATTGGACTTTACCCAGGAATATCTTCTCCTCGCTAACGCGCATCAGATAAACTGGACGACCACCAAGAACCCAAGTGAATTCGCCTTGGCTGAAAAATACTACGAGGAAGGCCTTCAGATCAGCCCCGTCCGGCCGCAGTTCCTGTATGGCCTCCTCCAGCTTTATTTGAACGATGGCGACGCCGCGCAGGCGCTCCAGGTCGCCGAAAAGATCCACGCTCTCTGGCCGACGGATGACCAGATAACCGCGATGCTCCCGGAGATACAAAAAGCGGCGAGTTCCACTCCGGCGCTCACCGTCTCCACAAGCACCGTAACCGCCTCGTCGGTTGAGATCAATGTCAACCCAAGTAAGTAAAAAAGCCCTCATTACCGGTATCACCGGCCAGGACGGCAGCTACCTGGCGGAACTTCTACTCTCCAAGGGTTACGAGGTGCACGGTATCGTGCGCCGCTCCTCCAGTTTCAATACCGGCCGGTTGGATGCTATCTACCAGGACACGCACGAGTCTCATCAGCGACTTTTCCTCCATTACGGCGATCTGTCGGACGCCAATACCATTCGGCGTCTTATCTACGAGATTCAGCCGGATGAAATATACAACCTCGGCGCGCAGTCACACGTACGCGTTTCCTTTGATATTCCGGAATATACCGCTAATGTCACCGGACTAGGCACGCTTCGCTTGCTTGAAGCAATCAAGGATTATGAAACCCACACCGGAAAGAAGGTTAAGTTCTACCAAGCCTCATCATCGGAAATGTTCGGTGCAACCCCCCCGCCCCAGAATGAGACGACATCATTCCATCCCAGGAGCCCGTACGGGGCGGCTAAAGTTTTTGCCTTCAACACCGTGCGTAATTACCGTGAGGCATACGGCATCTTCGCGGTGAACGGCATACTTTTTAATCATGAGAGCGAACGGCGTGGCGAGACGTTTGTGACACGTAAAATAACTCGTGGCATTGCCCGCATTCTTGCCGGATTAGATAAGAAATTATATTTAGGCAATTTGGATGCCCGCCGCGATTGGGGGTACGCCCCGGAGTACGTTGAGGCGATGTACCTGATGCTCCAACAGAGCGAGCCGGAAGATTATGTTATCGGTACTGGTATATCTCATTCGGTCGGCGACTTCGTGCGAACGGCGTTTGAGGCGGCCGGTATTCCAAATTGGAATGATTACATTGAAATTGACCCGCGTTACTATCGTCCGACGGAAGTTGAAAATCTGGTGGCCGATGCACGGAAGGCCAAGGAAAAACTCGGCTGGGAGCCAAAAACGAAGTTTGATGAGTTGGTGAGAAAGATGCTAAAACACGACCTGACGCAACATGGTCTGCACGACCACGCGAAAAAAATAAAATGACGGATTGGAAAGCCAAAAAAATACTTGTGACCGGCGGTCACGGTTTTCTCGGTTCGTACATCGTTCAAAAGCTCATCGGCTGCGGCGCGCCGCAAGGGAACATCTCCGTTCCGCGTTCCGCGGATGTTGACCTGCGTAAGCTTGATAACTGCGAAAAGGCGGTCGCCGGGCAGGATGTCGTTATCCACCTCGCCGCGCTTGTGGGCGGCATTGGCGCGAACCGCGAGCGCCCCGGCGAATTCTTCTATGATAATTTGATGATGGGTGTCCAGTTGATGGATGCGGCTCGGCGCGCGGGCGTCAAAAAGTTCACGGCCCTAGGCACTATTTGCGCCTACCCGAAGTTCACGCCAGTGCCATTCAAAGAGGATGACTTGTGGAACGGCTACCCGGAAGAGACGAACGCCCCTTACGGTCTGGCTAAAAAGATGCTCCTTGTGCAGGCCCAGGCCTATCGGGCGCAGTACGGTTTTGATGCGATCTACCTTTTACCGGTGAACCTCTACGGTCCGGGCGACAATTTTGACCCGAAAAGTTCGCATGTTATTCCGGCCCTCATAAAAAAGGTGTATGAGGCGAAGAAAGCCGGCGTGCCGTTCATTGAAGTGTGGGGAACGGGTAAGGCGAGCCGCGAGTTCCTGTACGTTGAAGATGCCGCCGAAGCCATCGTCCTCGCGACCGAAAAATACGACAAACCGGAGCCGGTGAATATCGGCGCTGGGATGGAGATAACGATAAAGGACCTGACAGAACTCATCTGCCGGCTGATGGACTATAAAGGGGAGGTAAGGTGGGACCCATCCAAGCCCGACGGCCAGCCCCGGCGGATGCTGGACGTTTCCCGGGCCGAGAAAGAGTTCGGATTCCGGGCGAAGATGAATTTTGAAGAAGGACTTAAAAAGACCATTGAGTGGTACGTCAAAGAGAGAGGAAACTAACGTGGTAATTGTCAGATTAAAAGGAGGTCTGGGCAACCAGATGTTTGAGTACGCCGCCGGAAGGGCAAAAGCCCTGGAGAACAATTCGCACCTGCTTTTAGACGCGACGTTTCTTAACGACCGGACCCCGCACCGGCATTTTACTTACCGTTCTTACGAATTGGACGCTTTCAATATTGAACCGCATTTTACGCTTCTTTCCCGCTTGAGCTTTGCTGTACGCCTGCCGCTCGTCTGGCCCGCGCTTTCGCTCGCCGCCGAAAAGTTCGGCCGACTCTTCGGCCGCCAAACGGTTTATCTGAATGATTATTTCCAGGATAAGAAATATTTCGTGCAACACGCCGATGTCATCCGGAAAGATTTTACATTCAAAAAACCGCTTTCTCCGGAAGCGGAAAAGATCGCTACGGATATCCGCTCGGCTGAAAGCGTTTGTCTCCACGTCCGCCGGGGTGATTACATCACGGACTCAAAGACGGCGGCTCACCATGGTTTTGTCGGGAGTGGTGACTACTATCCGCGGGCGATAAAGTTGATGGGAGAGCGAGTAAAAAACCCGCATTTTTTCGTTTTTTCCGATGATATCAAGTGGTGCCGGGAGAACCTAAAAATATCTCACCCGACAATATTCGTCTCGGCTGGCGCAGACGATATGCATCTGATGACGCTCTGCAAGCACTTCATCATCGCGAACAGCAGTTTTTCCTGGTGGGCGGCTTGGCTCGGAAATCATCCTAGTAAGGTTATAATTGCGCCGAAGGAATGGATAGTAAAAGGCGAGTTAGAGGGCGAACTAATTCCTGCGATCTGGATTAAATTATAGTAAACGGACCATGTTAGCGAATAAGCGAATATTGGTTACTGGTGGTAATGGATTTTTAGGGCGACACATTATAAACAAGCTTTTAGAAGATGGTGTGACGGACTCAGCGATCTTCACACCGCGCTCTGGAGACCTAAACCTGTGCTCTAAAAATGACTGCGCGATAGCCGTTAGAAATATAGACATTATCATCCATGCCGCCGGTATTACTGGAAACGCCGAATTTCATCGTAACCAGCCTGGCAGGATACTCTACGATAATCTTATGATGGGCGTTCAGCTTATGGAGGCGGCGCGTCTTGTTGGCGTTAAAAAATTCATTACGGTTGGTAGTGCGGCCGAATACCCTCAAGAGGCACCGATGCCATTACGAGAAGAATCTATCTGGTCTGGCTTCCCGGAAATGATACATGCACCATACGCAATCGCCAAAAAGATGCTCCTTGTACAGGCTCAGGCCTACCGGGCGCAGTACGGTTTTAACGCTATCCATTTATTAATGACGGGTATGTATGGCCCAGGAGAAAAATCAGATGGCGGGCCCATCCCCGCATTGATCATGAAGGTGTTAGCAGCAAAGCAAAACCACGAAAGCACAATTGATATGTGGGGAACCGGCAAACCAACTCGCGATTTTTTGTACGTTGAAGATGCCGCCGAAGCCATCGTCCTCGCGACCGAAAAATACGACAAACCGGAGCCGGTGAATATCGGCGCTGGGATGGAGATAACGATAAAGGACCTGACAGAACTCATCTGCCGGCTGATGGACTATAAAGGGGAGGTAAGGTGGGACCCATCCAAGCCCGACGGCCAGCCCCGGCGGATGCTGGACGTTTCCCGGGCCGAGAAAGAGTTCGGGTTCCGGGCGAAGACTGGACTGAGAGAAGGTTTGAAAATGACCCTGGATTGGTATAAAATAGACCAGAAATGGCAGTTAAATTAATAGCAACTAGGGATACTTGCCGGGTTTGCGGGGCGTCGAATCTGACGCCAATTCTATCATTGGGCGATTTGTACGTTTCAGATTTTACTGAAGGGGAAGAAAACGTGAGCGATAAATCTCCGTTGGAGCTTGTGCTCTGCGACATCGCGAATGGCGGTTGCGGCCTTTTACAGCTAAAACACACGGTTTCCCACGAGTCGATGTACCGTAATTATTGGTATCGTTCTGGGATGAATCAGACCATGACCGATGAATTGGTTGGTATCGCCGCGCGCGTAGGAGAAATAGTTCCCTTGAGATCCGGTGATTATGTGATAGATATAGGCGCGAATGATGGGACACTGTTACGAGGATATAAGATCCCCGGTCTTTCACTGATCGGTTACGAACCGGCTAGGAATCTTGGAGAATACAATCGGGTTGGAACAACAAAGATTTTCGTTGATTTCTTTAACGCTGCTACATGGGAAAAGGAATTCCCTGGCAAGACGGCTAAGGTTATTACCGCGATAGCTATGTTCTACGATCTTGAGGATCCCAACGCTTTCGTAGCTGACGTGGCAAAATGCTTGGATAAGAACGGTGTTTTCGTTATCCAAATGAGCTACCTGCCGCTTATGTTGGCTACGAACGAGGTGGGGAATATTTGCCACGAACACCTGGAATACTACTCCCTGCTTTCGCTTGAGTTTCTGTTAAGACGCCACAATTTAGAGGCGTTCGACGTTGAATTTAACGATATTAATGGCGGTAGTTTCCGTGTTTATATTAAACATAAGAGCGGTGGAAATATAAAAATCCCCTTTGCCGCCGCCGCTCGTCTGGCCGCCGCTCGTGCCTACGAACGTGAGCTCGGCTTGAACTCTAAGAAGGTCTATGACGAATTCGTTGCTCGCATTAACACCATTAAGGATGATCTAATGAACTTGATAAAGCGAGAAAAAGCGGCGGGAAAGAAAATATATGTTTACGGAGCATCCACAAAAGGTAATACCGTTTTGCAGTATTTCGGCATAGACAGCAATCTCATTACCGCCGCCGCCGAGCGCAATAAGGATAAATGGGGGAAGCGAACCGTTGGGACTGGCATCCCAATCATTTCCGAGGAGCAGGCCAGAAGTGAGCAGCCCGACTATTTCCTGGTGTTACCATGGCATTTCCTAAATGAGTTCATGAAACGAGAAGAGGACTTTCTGAAGAGGGGCGGAAGATTTATAGTCCCATTTCCTGAGCTTCGCGTCATTGATGGCTCAAAATCAGTCTAAACTGAAAGTTCTGGGGGAGAAAATGTGATCCTTGATCCATGAAGGTCGCTATCGTATCCCTAAATCTCAAATGGCAGGCTGGCGGGACCAGGCTGATTTTCGCTATGGCGGATGCCCTGAAAAACATCGGACACAATGTGACGATCTATGCTACCGATTTCAACGGCGAGGCATACCCAGAAGTAGCCACAAGATTAAACGTGGTGAGCATACCAACATCATTGCGTTTAGATTGGACAACGCGGCCCAACGGTTTTTTGAATAAAGTGCGGCATAAATTAGAATTTTTAAGCGCGCATAAGAAAATCTCCCGGTCTATGGCAGATAGCATACCGGCGGATGTTGATGTCTTAAATCTCCACGATTTTGCGTACAAGGTCGGGTTTTATTACAGGCGAAAGAACCCTACGGCGAGGATAATTTGGAATGAGAACGACCCGCCTTATTCTTACTTGCCTAAGGATGAATTTTTGTACGATTTAGCGAGCCGCATTTTTAACTTAACCCGCAATTTTTTTGAGAGAAAGTACCTGCGAGCCATTGATGCGGCGGCGGTGCTGGACAGGTTCAATGAACGCTGGTGTCTAACGCATGGTATCAAGCCTTACGTCATAAGAAGCGGCGTGGCCTTTAATGAATTTTATGTTCCAATTCGGCAGATTGCGGCGAACCATCCCTCCATTCGTATCCTTGGCATCGGCGCTCTCAATAAATATAGGCGGTTTGAGGACATTATTAAGGCCGTGCACTTATTGCGTCAAGACGGTTGCGATGTTAAAGCACTGATCATTTGCAAGAATATTTGGCACGAGGATGGTTACAGGGATGAGCTCATAAAGCTGCGCGATGAATTGATTTTGCGTGATTATGTTGATTTGATGTTTGATGGCGTTGATGCTGACGGCCTAAGAAACGCTTATCGCAATAGCAATGTTTTTGTGCTTCCAATATATTTGCCGCCGCCACGGAACGGTTATGGATGGGGATTGACCAATTTTGAGGCGATGGCGTCCGGGCTACCGCTCGTTATTTGTAATACCAGTACCGCGACCGAAGTTTTACGTGATGGGGAAAACGCCCTATTCGTTGACCCGGAGTCGCCCGAGCAAATAGCCGGAAAAATCAAATATCTTTTCAGTGACCCAGCGATCTATGACCGGGTGTCTTCGGCTGGTCAGGATTTCGTCAAAAAGAATGTATCGTGGGATAAATACGCCGTGGAATTATCACGGTTGTTCGTCCGTAAAACATCAGCATGAGAATTGTCTGTGTTCATTTGAATTTAGCGACCGAAAGCGGAGATACGAGGATGCTCTACATGAAAGCGCGAGCGTTTATGGATTTGGGGCATACGGTTGTTGTTTATACAGGCAATCTTGATCGTAGTTTTTTCCCCGACCTGAATGCGTCGCTTGATATTCGCACGGTTAGAGACGCCAATATCGATTATCGTGCTCGAGGCGGAATATTAGGTAAGATGGCTAGTCGAATTATGGGCATAATACAGGAAAGTAGGGTAGTCGCCGCCCTGAATAATGCGGTCAATGAAGAATTTGATATTTTAGATTGTCAAAACGACGTCTCTTATCGTTTCGGTGATCGTTACAAGCGTTTCCATCCGAAAACGCTGGTGATTTGGACAATGAACAATTGTCCGTTCTATCATTCCCATAAGAACAATCCGTTAGAGAATTTGCTTAGTTTATTAATATCCGCCGTGACTGAGTGGCGAGTGAAAAAGCACTCACGCTCTATTGATGTGGTTATAGTCAATGACGATGAGCAAAAAAAAGTCGCGATGCGGGCTTTGCCAGAGGCGAAGGTGTCTGTTTTGCGAATACCAGTTGATTTTAAGTCATTTTATCGCCCTATTACGGAACCGGCGCCAGGCCAGATTTCGCTTTTAAGCGTTGGTTCATTAAGTCCCGCCAGAAAATTTGAAGACACTATCATGGCGGGAAAACTCTTAAAAATTAAGGGGCTCGCAGTCAAGGTGTATATTATATGCCGCGACTATTGGAATGACCGAAAATACAAAGCTAAGCTACTTGATTTGGTCGCGAAAGAAGATTTGAGCGATATAGTGGGCTTTCACTTTGATGGCGTTACAGAACAAGAGCTGAAAACCATACAAGAACAAAGCGACATATTTGTTTTTCCCAACCACATGCGTATTTGGGGGATGGCGGCATTTGAAGCTATGGCCGCCGGATTGCCTTTGATAGTCGCAAGAACGACTAGTGTTGCCGAGGTACTGGAGGATGGGGAAAGCGCCATTTTCGTGAACGCCGGTCAGCCTGAAGAAATAGCCGAAGCTGCACAAGCATTAATAACCAATCCAGCCAGGTACAAAAGCATTGCGGCGGCCGGCCAAATATTTGTCAGGGATCATTTAAACTGGCCACAGTATGTCCGGAATATTTTAATGTTTAAAAACAATGCTTGACGATAGCCCGTTGGTATCCATCATCATTCCTGCCTACAACGCCGAAAAATTCTTGGCCGGGGCGCTGGAAAGCGTCATTCGCCAGACCTATCGCAATTGGGAGGCGATTGTGGTGGACGACGGCTCGCGCGACCGGACGGCGGAGTTGGCGAAAGCATACGTAGCTAAAGACGGCCGGATAAAATACGTATATCAGGAAAATCAGCGCATGGCCGCCGCGCGCAATAAAGGTATCGGCTTGGCGCAAGGGCAGTACATCGCCCTGCTGGACTCGGATAACATGTTCTCGCCGGAGAAGCTTGCTGCGCAGGTTGCCTTTATGGAAGCCCACGCTGAATGCGGCGTCTCTTACGGCCGAATCGTCCATTTTTTTGAAGGCGCGCCGAACGTCCTTTATAAAAATCGCAACGAAGCGCCGCTAGAAAGCGACGCTTTCCGTTCGCTTCTGTGGCGCAACTCCATCAACGTTCTCCAGGTCCTCATTCGGAAAAAACATTTGGACGAATTCGGCGCCTTTCAAGGTAGGTGGCCGGCCTGCGACGAGCAGTATGTTTGGGTAAACCTCGCCCGCCATGGCGTTAAATTTTGCGCCTTGGACGATGTTGTCGGAATTTCCCGCGAACACCGGACGAGCGATTCCAGCCGCCGGGGGCATATTTACGACACGGCTTGGAGTTTTCTCCAAATGCTGAAGCTTATTGCGCCGTCGCTGTCCGCCGAAGAAAAGGAGCGCTACGGCGGCGATTTTAACGCCTTGAGTAAAAAATATCACCGGATGCTTTGGATTGGGAGGTTTATCAAGACCAGGCCCTTCAGCTGGGTGCTTTTGCCGCTTTATCTAAAGCGCCGCGACCGCAATTATATCCGCGTTGATTGACCGGAGCGCCGCCGGGATTTAGCATTGTAGAGCTATGAATAATATTGAGAATCTGCGCATTAAAATCTTCGCCGACGGGGCGGAGAAAGCCGGAATGATGGAGATGTACGCGAAGCCGTTCATCAAGGGTTTTACCACCAATCCGACGCTTATGCGCAAGGCCGGCGTGACGGACTATGCCGGGTTCGCCAAGGATATCCTCTCGGTCATTAAGGATAAGCCGATATCATTTGAGGTCTTTTCTGACGACTTCACCGAGATGGAGCGGCAAGCGCGCCTCATTGCTTCCTGGGCCGGGAACGTTTACGTGAAGATACCGATAACCAATACCAAAGGAGATTCTTCGTTTGAACTGGTAAAAAAACTCACGGGGAGCGGTATTAAGGTGAACGTGACGGCGCTTATGACGCCTGAGCAGGCACAGCTCATCTCCGGCGCCTTGAGCCCGGATGTGCCGGCGGTCATATCCGTCTTCGCCGGGCGCGTCGCCGACACGGGCGTGGACCCGGTCCCTCTGATGCGGCAGTGCAAGGCGATTTTAAGCGGATACAAAAACACCGAGCTATTATGGGCAAGCCCGCGCGAGCTTTTGAATATTTTCCAGGCGGACGAGATTGGCTGCGACATCATCACCGTCACGAACGATATTTTGAACAAGCTCGGCAAGGTGGGGTACGACCTTGCCGCCTATTCATTGGACACCGTTAAGATGTTCCACGACGACGGTCAAAAAGCCGGCTACGCCATTTAACATGATGAAGCCGAAGGTAAGCGTTTTGATGGCCACGTGGTGCCGGCCGAAGATAATCGGAGAGGCGATTCAGAGCGTTTTGGATCAGACATTTCAAGACTGGGAGCTCATCGTTGCGGACGACGGCTCGCCGGACGAGACGCCGCAAGTGATGGCGGAATGGCAAAAGAAAGACCGGCGGATAAAATACGTCCGGATAGAGCACGCCGGGCGCATTGCCATCGTCTCCAATGCCGGTTTGCGGGCGGCCCAGGGGGAATATGTCGCCATCCTGGATGACGACGACGCTTGGTCCGATCCAGACAAGCTTCAAAAACAAGTGGAATTCCTGGACGGCCACCCCGACTACGTCGCCTGCGGCGGCGGGATGATAACCGTGGACGAAGCCGGCCGGGAGCTCGGCCGCTTCCTGAAGCCGGAGACCGACGAGGCCATCAAGCGGATGGCTCTTTCCGCGAACCCGCTCGTGAATTCCACCACAGTCTTCCGCCGGATTGCCAACGGCGTACCCGCCCTTTACGACGAATCCCTGCCCCAGTTCGCCGACTGGGGATTTTGGCTGGAACTGGGGCGGAAGGGAAAGTTCTACAACTTCAAGGAATATTTCGTGCGCTACCGGATGTGGGACAAGAGCAGCTCATTCACCAAACAGAAGGCGAATGCCCAGGCGGCGCTCGTCATCGTGAAACGGTACCGAAATTATTATCCGGGTTTCGGCAGGGCGTTCGCGCTCGCCGTCGCTTACCGCGCTTACGTGGCTCTGCCGGTTTTCGTGCGCCGTCTCTTGAACCCCGTTCTTTCCGCTGGGAAAAAGAAGGCCTTCGCCGGCTGACCTGCCGGCCCTTTATAAAAAAGTGGCACCATCAGGGCATATCGGCTAACTATATAATAATGGGTGTTTTTGACAAACTATATATAGTTTGATAAAATGAGCGCATGACGGTCAAGGAGAAGCTTTTAATTATCCGGCAAACTTCCGGCCTGACACAGGAAAAACTGGCGCGCCGTTTGGGCGTTACCTTTGCCGCCTTGAACCGATGGGTAAACGGCCGGGCCGTTCCCAGAAAGGCGGCCGAGGCGAGGATAGACGAACTCTACCGCGAATTGACGGGCGTTAAGGAGATCCCGGCCACGGCTCTGGCCGCCAAGAAGACGGCTCTCGCCGGCCGCCGAAAATTTCACCGAAATCCGCTCAAGGAGATAGCCGGCTATCCGGATATTCGCGACGCCTTTATCCTGGCTCTCACGTATCACTCAAATCGCATTGAGGGCAGTACGCTTTCCGAGGGGGAAACCGCCGCCGTGCTTTTTGGAAATGTTCCTTTGTCCAATAAAAGTCTGACGGAGCAGTTGGAGGCTAAAAACCATAAAACGGCTCTGGAATACCTCTTCAACCACATCGCATCCGGACGGCCGATAAACGAGACGCTGATCTTGAAATTGCACGGCATATTGATGAATTCCGTGCGGAGTGACGCCGGCAGTTACCGGCGGCACGCCGTGCGGATCCTGGGGGCTTACGTGCCGACCGCCAATTACCTGAAAGTGCCGGCGCTCATGAAAGGGCTGATGCGCGGGGCAGGCCGCAAGGCAGGCGATATAGTGAATGCGCTGGCGGCTACCCACGCCGAATTTGAGAGGATCCACCCGTTTTCCGACGGCAACGGGCGCGTCGGGCGACTCCTGATGCACGCGATGTCCCTGCGGGCCGGACTGCCGCCGGTCGTTGTCCGCGAAGAAAAAAAGAGGTCCTATTTGGCCTCCCTGAACAAAGCGCAGACGAAAGGGGATGCCAGTCTGCTTGAAGATTTTATTTGCGATGCGCTCTTGGAGAGTTATGATATTCTTGAAAGAAAATGAAAGTTAGGCAATTTACCCTACTTATCGGCGACATCCTCCTGCTCTACGGCGCGCTTTTTTTGACCATCCTCGTGCGTTACGGCCGAGTGACTCCGTATTTGCTGGACGTCCATCTGGGGCCCTTCTCGGTCGTTTTCATCATCTGGCTCGTCCTTTTCTATTCCGCCGGGTGGTATGACATCCGGGCCCTGCGGCGGAAGATGGTTCTTTTTGAGACGATTGCCGTGACGCTCCTCGTCGGTTTCGGTCTCGCCATAATCGTCTTCTACTCAATTCCGTACTTCCATATCGCCCCGAAGACGAATCTCGCGATATTCACCGCCATCTTCGCCGTCCTGGCTTTCATTTGGCGTCTCCTTTTGGGCGCATTCGCGCAGACGCCGCGGGAGAAAGTGCTTCTGCTTGGCACGAGTGCCGAGGCGGATGAGCTCACAGATTTTCTGGAAGGCAATCCGGCGGTTGGCTACAAGATTCAGGTTTGGCTCAAAAATGCCGCGGATGTTGAGGCCGGCAAGTTGGGCGAGATGATCGCGCGCGAAAATATCAGCACGGTCGTCGTTTTGGGTGCCCTGGAGGGGAAAGAAGGCATCTCCGCGGCGCTCTACAAAAATCTCGGCTGGGGGATGGAGATTATGCCCTTCGCCGAGTTTTACGAACTGGTCCTGGGGCGGGTGCCTTTGGGCGAGCTCCGCGAAGAGTGGTTCTTTGAGAACATCACCCGCCGCCATCGCGGCTACAACTTCCTGAAGCGCGGCACGGATATTTTGGCTGCCGCTCTTGTCGGTCTTATCTTCTGCATCCTTTGGCTGCCGCTCTATCTTGCGGTGAAGCTTACCTCCCGCGGCGCCTTCATTTTTAAGCAGACGCGGGTGGGAAAGAACGGTAAGACGTTTGCCCTCTACAAGGTGCGGACGATGTATCGGACGGACGGCAAGGAATGGGCGGCCGAAAACGACAAGCGGGTTACGCCAGTCGGGAAATTCCTCCGCGCGGCGCATCTGGACGAATTGCCCCAGGCCTGGAACATTATTTTGGGCGACGTTTCTTTCGTCGGGCCGCGGCCGGATTTCATAGATTTTTTCAAAAAACTTGAGGAGCAAATCCCGTACTACGCCGTCCGCACGCTCGTGAAGCCGGGCGTGACGGGCTGGGCCCAGGTCAACTATCCGGTCACCGAGTCGCTCCAGGAAACGCGCGTCCGCCTTTCCTATGACCTTTATTACCTGAAGCACTACTCTTTCATGACGGACGTTCTGATAGTTCTTAAAACGTTGAAAGCGGTTTTCACCGCATCAGGCAGATGAGACACGTCATAATAACCGGCGCGGCCGGGTACATCGGGGGAATGGCCGCGGACCGGCTCTTGGAGCTGGAGCCCGAAACCGTCATAACAGGCATAGATCTTTTGCCGGCGCCGGAGCGCTTCAAAGGGAACGCGCGCGTTCATTGGGTTCGGCACGATCTCGCGAAAAGCGGCTGGGAAGAAAAGGCCCTCGCCGCCGGTCCGGCGGACGCCGTCATCCACTGCGCCTTCCGCATTCGGGCGCCCTTCGGCCGGATAAGGGCCTACGAGCGCCAGAACCGCACGGCTTCGGAAAACACGTTCAAGTTCGCGCTGGGGCGAAACGTTCCGTCGCTCGTCTATTTAAGCACCGTCTCTTCCTACGGCGCCCGCAAGGAAAATATCGGCCGCTTGCTCAAGGAGACCGAGCCGCTTTTGGAGAAAAAGAATCCTTACGGCTGGCAGAAGAAGCTTATTGAGGACGACTTGGAACGGTTTCTCCGGTCTGGCAATCCGCGGACAACAGTGACCGTATTGCGCTTGAACAGCGTGACCGGCCCGCGGAGCCAAAACTTGTCCTCCAAATTCGGCCTCATCACGTTCCTCAAAAAACTCCTGCCTGCCGTCATAGAACTCAACCCGCGCTGGGCGCGGCAGTTCGTCCACGAAGACGACGTGGTGGATGCAATGCTCGCCTCGCTTTCAAGAAGCGGCGGCGCGCTCCGGATATACAACATCGCCCCCCAGGGATTCCTGGAGGTCGGGGATATCGCCCGCGTTCTGCAAAAAAATACGGTCAAACTCCCGGTCTGGCTCGTGAAGACCGGGCTCTTCGTCCTTTATCCAGTGAGCTTCGGCAAGCTCGTACCTGCTTCAGCCGCCGCCGGCCTTGTCTATCCCATCAACGTGGACGGTTCGCTCATAGAAAAGGAACTGAATTTCAAATATAAGTACGGTGCCGAAGAGGCGCTCTTGGGCCGCGTCGGCCGCTACGCTAGACGATAAGGCCTTTCGGATTCAGATAGGAGAGCAGGGGTTCCTTCAAAAGATAAAGGGCGCCGAAGTAGATGCCGATTCCGATGATGATGGCGACAATCGGATTCGCGCTCGCCGCATTCAAGCCGAAGACCGCAATACCCATCAAAACCGAGGCCGCGCTCATTTTCCATAATCGCCCATGGAAAGAGAGCTTGTTTATCTTCTGCATCCGCCACCACATCACGCCGTTCGCAATGACCTGGGAAATAATGGTCGCGACGGCCGAACCGGCGATGCCGTAATGCGGGATAAGGATGAGGTCCAGCCCGGTGTTGAAGAGCGCCCCCCCGAGCGTGGAAACGATAAATATCTTCTGTTCGTCGTAGGCGAAGATGGCGTTCCCGATGATGTTTCCGGGGAAGACCGTGACGAGCGTGAGGAGGAGAAGCTGGAAGGCCAGGACCGCCCCGGCGTATTCCGCTCCGAAGAAGAGGCTTATGATGGCCGGCGCGAGGATGATGCCGCCGATCGTGAGCGGCAGGGCCAGGGCCATTACGGTGATGATGCTCCGTTCCAGCATGCGTTTTATCCGTTCGGTCTGGTTTTCCCGGATGAGTTTGGAAAGTATCGGGAAAAGGCTAGTTGAAATGAGCTGGGGGAGGATGTAAAGGAGCTGGACGGGCCGCTGGGCCACGCCGTAAAGGCCGAGGTCGGTGGCTGTCCGGAAGATACCGATGACGACCGTGTCTATGTTTATCATGAAGCTTCCGAGGAGCCCCATTATGGCGAACGGCAGTCCGGCATAAAGTATCGGCCTCACGAGCGTTTTATCAAATGCGCCGAAGGCCTCCTTGAAGTGGCGGCCGATGACGAAGATGACATAGATAAGTCCGAGGCCGAGACCGGCGGCATAGGCCAAGGAAAGGTTATAAGCGTTCGGAACGGCAAAAAGGACAAAGAGGCCCAGGGCGACCACCGATATGTCCGTCGCGACGTTCAGCAGAGCTTCCGCTTCCATTCGGTTTTGGGCGCGGGTGATGGAAAACCCGAAGTTCCGCAAACTGTCCAAAGCGAGAATGAGCGCGACAATAGGGATGAGCGCCTTGGCGGCGTCTATCTTCACGAAAAGCGGCGCCGCGACGATTGTCACGATGACCGTCGCGATAATGACGATTATCTTCAATATGAAGGTTGTAGAAATGTAGGCCGAGACCCTTTCCGGCCGTTTCACGGCCTCGCGGGTAAGAAGGGGGGTGAGGCCGATATCCGAAAAGGCGGTGAAGAAGCCCGCCAAGCTCAAGACATACGAGTAGATGCCGTAGCCGGCGGCCCCGAGGACGCGGGCGGCGTAGATGATAAGGATGGCCCGGATGGTTTTTGAGACCACCGTGCCGGCCGTGAGCCAGAAGGTGTTTTTTGCCACGGTCTGTTTTTCCGAGGCGTTAACAAAAAGGAAGGATTTTATCTTCCGGAGCATAGCCCAATGATAATCCGCGTCTCCCGATCTGACAATTTTTGCGCTTTGACACCGGGCGCGGGTGTGGTAAATTTAAACCCATATGGAAGAAAATACTCCGAAGAAAAAGAAGGACTATCTTTTGCCGGCGAGTATCCTGGTCGCCGCGCTTCTCGTTGTCGGCGCGATAGTTTATTCCGCCGGGAAATCCTCCGGCAGTCAGGCGGGGAACCTGCCGAGCGCCGCTCCGACTGGGGACTTCACGAAGGTCTTGCCGGTATCCGCTTCCGACCACATTGTGGGGAGCCCGAATGCCCCGGTGAAGGTCATTGAGTTCGCCGACTTGGAATGCCCCTACTGCAAGGACTTCCACCTGGTGATGGAACAGATAACCTCGCAGTACGCGACGAGCGTGGCGTGGGTCTTCAGGAACTATCCGATACCCCAGCTCCATCCCAAAGCGCCGCACGAAGCGCAGGCCTCGGAGTGCGCGGCGAAGCTCGGCGGCAATGATGCCTATTGGAAATACATTGATACCATTTATTCCATCACGCCTTCCAATAACGGTTTGGACCCGGCGGAACTGCCGAAGGTGGCGGGGCAGATCGGTTTGGACGTGAACGCCTTCAACGCCTGCCTTTCAAGCACTTATGGTCAGGACATCATCACGGCTCAGTCGCAGGAGGCCGTGGCGGACGGCGCCATGGGCACGCCCTACAGCATCGTCATTCTGAACCAGCCGCTTTCGCAGGGGGCCCTCGCGGTCATCAACGCCTTGAACGCCCAGTATCAGAGCAACCCGCCCGTCTTTGAGGTTTCAGCCGACAAAAAGATGTTCACGATCGGCGGCGCGATGCCCCTGGGAGCCATGCAGCAGCTGTTCAGCAAGTTGACTTCCTAAACCTTTCATCAGATACTTAGACCAAGTTTAGAAGCCTTGAATCTCAAAAGCTCCTAGATTAAAGGGACGAATAAGAAACAAAGAAATGGCTTTTGATCAGAATCAGGGTGGTTTCCAGCGTCAGATGTACAAAGGAAACTGGACCTGCGCCAAGTGCGGTGCCCCGATCACGGAGTTGCCGTTTGAACCGGATTCTAGCCGGTTGGACAAGCTCTTGTGCCGGAACTGCCACTCCGAAAGAGTTCGCTCTTTCCGCAGATAAATTGGCAAGTAAAAATCCCAGCTTCGGCTGGGATTTTTCTATATATGGAGGTCCGACCTCAATATATGGAGGTCGGACCTCCATATTTTCTCATCGTCTAGTTTGTTAGTAGTCCCTTCGCGTGGAGATAGTCGTAAACGTTCAAAACTGCCTTCACCGCGTCGCCCATAGAGATGTTGTTCTGGCGGTACAAGCTGTCGGCCACGTCGCCCGCGGCCCAAATGCCTTCGCGGCTCGTCGCCTGGGTCTGGAAGTTTATTTTCACCGCCCCGTGGTCGTTCAGTTCCACGATATCCTTCACAATGTCGCTGTTGGGTAAAAGCCCCGCTTCCACGAAAACTCCCTGGACCGGAAGTTCTTTCGTTTCGCCGGTCACAAGGTCTTTATACGTTAGGCCTTCCACCCCCGTCTTGCCGTTTATGGACTGCGTTTCGGCGTTCAATATGACGTGCACGTTCGGGTGATTCAAAACCTTCTCTTGCGTCTCCTTGTCGCCCTTAAGTTCGCTCCGGTGGTGGAGCAGATATATTTCCGCGGCGTAAGGCAAAAGATCGCGTACGGCCTCCAAACCGGAATTGCCGCCGCCCACGACGGCTACCTGCTTGCCTCCGAAAAGAGGCGCGTCGCAGATGGAGCAGTAGACCACGCCCTTGCCTTCAAATTCTTTCTCGCCGGGCACGCCGAGCTTCCGCCGCCGGCTGCCGGAGACAAGAAGAATGGCCCGGGTTTCAAAAACCTTGCTCTTCTTCGTGCGGACGATAAAACTAGGGAGTTGAGTTCCCTGGGGGAGTTCAACTCCCGTCACCAGGTCACCGTCGTCAATTTCAATCCCTTCCTGGGCGCGCAAGTGCGCCTCCATCTTCTGCGCCAGGTCGTAGCCGGAAATGGACTTTTCGCCTATCCAATTTTCCACGGCCGCCGAAACGACGGACTGGCCGCCGAAAGCGTCGGTTACGAGGACTGTCTTCATTTTTTTGCGCGCGGCATAAACGCCGGCCGCGACGCCCGCCGGTCCGCCGCCGATTATCACAAGATCGTACATGGGTTTTTAATTTTCAATTCTCAATTTTGCAATTTTCAATCAATGCTCAATTTTCAATTTACAAACCCGACGTTTGAAAATTAGTTCATTGAAAATTCAATGAAAATTGGAAATTGTAAATTGGAAATTTAGTTCAATTTTAACCCCGCGTTTGCTTTAGGGCAAATCCGACAAAATTCCTGCCGTGCCGGCCAGACGGCGTTCACTAATAAGCCGTCCCTTCCTCTATGTCCTCGTTTCCGTTGTCGTTTTCGTCTTTGCCGCCTCCGGTTTCAACGAGCGGAATGCCGCAGGTCGGGCAATCGCCCGGCTCCTCGGCGGTGTATCCGCAATCAGGACACTGGTACATAAGTTCTAAAACTAGAACGACCTTTAGGTTAAGAGTTCCCGGATTCCGAGAAATGCCAAAGCACGAAGATGATGACGAGGCCGCCGACGAGCACGTTGTTCCACGCGACCAGGTTGAAGGCCGAAAAGCCCAAGAGCCAGGGCGAAAGAAGGAGCCAAAGCCCCAAAACGAGCAAAATCCACTGTGTCCATTTCATACCCCAATTATATCACAGCCTTTTCTGATATAATTGAATAAGAATGACGAGAAAGCAGACCGTGATAATTATCGTTCTCGCCGTGGTGGTTTTAGGCGGCCTCATTGTCGGCATCTTTGTGCGTAACAGCGAGAGCCCCGCCGGCCCGGCTGGCTCCGTTTTCGGCGGCAATTCCGGCACTTCCACATTGCCCGCAGGGAGCGTGACTTCCGGTACGGCGGTGCTTTATAACCCGGCGGTACCCCAAAACGCCACCGCCACCATCCCGACCCAAACCGCGCCGGCGGCCCCCAACGTCACGGAGCAACTGGGCATCTTCAATATGACCGTTTCGGCAAGCGGCTTTTCGCCGGCGACACTCACGGTTCATCAGGGCGACCTGGTCCAAATTCTCGTCACGGCCGTGGGCGGCGACTATGACATCGCCATCCCGTACATGGGTCTCTCGGCAACGATAACTAAGGGGCAGACCCAGCGGATAAGTTTCGGGGCGACCTCGGCCGGCACCTTCGGCTTCAGCTGCGACAAATTGTGCCCCTCAAGCGGAAAAATATCCGGACAGATAATCGTTATCCCGAAATAAATTTTCAATTCTCAATTTACAATTTTCAATCAATTCTCAATTTTCAATGAGTCAAACCTACGACCTCGAAGAACGGACGGCGAGGTTCGGCGGAGAGGTAATAAAATTATGCAGGACACTAAAACAGGATATTGTTTCAAGGCCGCTTATTGACCAGATAGTCAGATCCGCCACGAGTATTGGCGCCAATTATCAGGAAGCGAACGGGGCCAGTTCAAAAGGCGATTTCAGGAACAAAATACACATTTGCAAAAAAGAAACCCAGGAAACAAAACATTGGCTCAGGATGCTCGGCGAATGTTTCCCGGAACGGAAAGATGATTTAGACCAGTTATGGAAAGAAGCCCAAGAGCTCACATTGATTTTCCAGAAAATTACGTCATCCTTATAAGGGTTTGAAAATTAGCTATTGAAAATTCAATGAAAATTGAAAATTGGAAATTGAAAATTAAAAGCACCAAACTCATCTGGCTTGGGTGCTTGTTATTTGGTGCTTTAATAATTGCGCCTGCGGCGCAAGCATTCCAGGGCCCCACCTGCACGGCGCCGTCCAACTGCTCCATCTTAACGGCGAGTGGGACGTATTTAGGCATCGGGACGACGACGCCGGCGTACCCACTGAGCGTGGTCGGTCACGTAAATATTTATACTACTGGCGGAAGTATCTCTCCACTCTCCACAACGGATACGGGGGCCAGCGGCGTGACGTGGATATTTGACAATGGTTATACGTCCCAAAATGGGGCCGTGCCCGGCATTTTCGGTTTAAGAGGCGGCACCACTCGATTTGTTATCCAATATTCTAACGGCTACGTCGGCATTGCGACGACAACGCCTGGCTATCCGCTCACGGTAAGCGGCAACATTTTCACGACCGGCTCGCTTATCGGCACGCTCTCCGGCGCGCTTAGCGCGGCGAACATCACCTCCGACGTCTTCGGCCGCCTGCAGGGGAACGGCAACTTCGCTTTTCCGGCGAACCTCGGCGTCGGCACCTCCACGCAGAACGGACTGCCTCAAGCCCTCTCCGTTTACGGCGGCGGCTATTTCAGCGGTAGTGTCGGCATCGGGACGACGGGACCGGGATATGCTCTGACAGTGAACGGGGAGGGGTCTTTTGGAAGTCAAACAGAAAAAGTCTTTATAAATACAGGGAGGCTGTCTTTTAATAGGGAAATGGGCGCTGGAACGGAAAGTGATAATACAAAGAACGGGTTCGACCTTTATAACAACAATGGAACATTGAGTTTCGAAACTTATAATACTGCCGGTAGCTACGTGGCGACGCCAATGACGATAACATACGGCGGCAACGTTGGCATCGGGACGGTATCGCCCAGTTATAAATTAACTGTTCAATCCGCTGGCACCTCCACGTCGCCTTTCGTGATATTAAGATCGGTCGCGGCCGGCGGCGGTCCAAGGGCTTGGTTCGGCGAGCAAAGCGGCGGCGATTATCAATTGGTCATGCAGAACAATGCTGGCACGACCAACGTGAGCCTCAGCACTAATGGATACAGTTATTTGAACGGTGGCTACGTCGGTATCGGGACGGCCAGCCCTTCCAATGTTTTGCAGGTTTCAAGCGCTAATACCAGCCAGGGTGGTATAGATATCGCAAACACATCGGCGGGAGGTATTAATTGGCGGCTACAGAGCGTTGGTAGCGGTACTGCCGGCCGGATTGGAAATTTTGAGCTTTGGAACGCTTCAACGTCAATATTAGCTCTCGCTATCCAACCCGGCGGAAACGTTGGTATTGGCACTACCACCCCGGCTTACCCCTTGACCGTAAACGGCGTGGTCGCGAGCTTGACCGGCGGGTTCCGCTTCCCCGATGGCACCACTCAAACCACGGCCTTCGCCGGTGGCACGCAGACAACGAATGCCGCCTATGTGACCGCAGGCACATTCGGTTCCTCCGCCACGTCGTCCAACAGCCAGTACCTCTTTAAACCAACAACCGACACAACGGCCGCCTTAGGCGTTCAATCCTCCGGCGGTACCTCCGTCTTTGACGTGGATACATTAAACCAGCGCGTCGGCATCGGGACGGCGAGCCCTTCACTAATGTTGGATGTTCGTGGCACGGCGGCGTTGCCTCCATCGTCGGGTACGACGCCCGCAGGGAATATAGCGATAACGCAATCGGGCGGTGTGGCGGGATATATTGGGATTAATCCAAATTCTCCTTACGGGATGTGGTTGCAAACCGGTAATAATCAGACCGGGCTTAATAATGTTTATCCGCTATTATTAAATCCTAATGGCGGCAATGTTGGCATCGGGACGACGACGCCATCAAATGCATTATCTGTCCAAGGCGATGTATCATTCCAACGTGCGGGCGGGACTACGTTAACTTTTCAGACGCCCTCAACTGATGCTAGAATTTATGCTTCTGGCGCAAGCACAAATTTGCTCCTAAATCCCTCTACCGGCAACGTTGGCATCGGCACTACCACCCCTGCCTATCCTCTGACCGTTAACGGCATCATCTACTCCGCGACCGGTGGTGTTCGCTTCCCCGATGGCACGACCCAGACCACGGCTTTCAATGGCGGCACCCAACAGACCAATGCTGCCTATGTGACCCAAGGCACGTTCGGTTCTTCCGTGCCTGGAAGTAACAATCAGTATCTCGTGAAGCCGACCACCAACACGACAGCCGCTTTCCACGTGCAGACCGCAACTGGCGGTGCCGTCTTTGACGTGGATACGTCAAACAGCCGAATCGGCATTGGGACGGAAAGCCCGGCAGTGCGACTGGAAATAGCTTCTACGACGGCTGGAACGAATGCGATGCTGATCGGCAATGATAACTCCATCGGTTTCCGTCGGGCCGATGGTGGTATCGTCGGCATGGTCGGTATGGGAGCCAACGATTGGATGTACCTTGGAATGCCAACCTCTACGGGCGCCGGTAATACTTTAGACATCAACTACAGTTACAACCTTATCTTCAGCCATCAGGGTACTCAAAGAGCAATGTTCACGGGCACGAATGGCGACAGGTTCATATTGGGCACGACCGATAACGGCTCCGATATGTTCCAGGTGAACGGCACGTCGTATTTCGGCAACCAAGTAACGATAAACGGCAACTTGAATCTCGGAACCAACTCCATATCAATGAGCACCGCCAGTTCCTCCATTACGGTGAACAAACTGAATGTGAACACCATTGACCCGCTTTATGATATCGGCGGCGTGAAATACGCCACGTATGGTTCGGCCATCGCCGGCGGGGTGAAGGAAGAGTATGTGGGACAAGCCCAGTTAGTATCTAGTAGTAAGTATTTAGTAGGTGGTACTACGTACTCATACGTTATTGATTTTAATAAAGTGGCCACCGGCTCGGACTTGTGGGTTTGGAGGAAGGCAGTGGACTTCGGCACGAGCACTGTGTCCGCCTTCGCGACGCCCATCGGCACGCCGGCCGCCATGGCCTATCAAATAGAGGGGAACAGTATCGTCTTCACGGGCACCGCGCCGGTCGCATTCTCGTACCGCCTGGTGGGCAGCCGGTTTGACTGGCAGAGCCATCCGACTCTTGCTCCAGACCAAGGCGTCCCGACGAGTTTGATTGTGAAGTAGCAGAAGATTTAAATCTTTATATATTTAATATTTCTCCATGTCGACCGTCCAACGGTTTGAGGATTTGCTTGTTTGGCAAAAGGGGAGGGAATTGGTCCGCGAGATTTACAAATCCTTCCGCGCCTGCCGCGACCGGGGATTTACCGACCAGATCCAACGCGCCGCCGTCTCCATTCTTTCCAATATCGCCGAGGGTTTTGAGCGCGGTACGCGTTTAGAATTCTTAAACTACCTCTTTATTGCCAAGGGCTCGGCCGGGGAAGTGCGAGCGCAACTTTACGCGGCGTTGGATGTCGGCTATTTAAATCTTGAAACCTTTAAATATTTAATTGGACTGGCCGAACAATGCTCTCGTCTCCTTTCAAGTTTCATAGAAAAGGTTAAAAACGGTTCCCGTGGCGGTCTGCAATACAAACCTAAGCAGAAAGACGACGGTTTTGAAAAAATGCTCGTAGAGCATGGTCTAGTGC
>VFSW01001196.1_pt1 | contig 39226 bp, 36 predicted proteins | sample 5358111 | NCBI WGS metagenome assembly VFSW01 (sample SAMN11554181, study PRJNA540505) | mine drainage metagenome | isolation source: sediment from site ElyBrook_90M | place: USA: Ely Copper Mine, Vershire, VT | collected 2017
GCGGGATTTTTGATAAGCGCGCCATCGCGCGGCCGGTCGGCCGAGACGACGATCTGCGCGCCAGCGGCCTTTCTTCGCTGGACATCGTCAACCTGATGCTCGCCGTCGAAGCGGAATTCGTTGTCAAAATTCCCGAGCGCGAGATGACGCCGGCAAATTTCCGCTCGATTGCGCGCATCGCCGCGCTGGTTGCTGCCTGCCAAGAGGCGAGCCTAATCTGACGGGCGCATGCCCAGGCTGTTGCCGTCGAAAAATTCCGTCCCGCGTCCTCACGTTCTCCTCCTCGTCATGACGCTCCGTCGTTGCTAGACTTGCCCGCAGGCGGAAGACCGGGACTGGTTGGGAGGACGCATGGAATTCGGCATTCTTTTTACTTCGCATCCCAATACCGAGGCCGAACCCTATCCGCACCGCGATGTGCACGCGCGGGTCACGCAGCAAGTCCTGCGCGCCGACGAGCTCGGATACGATTACGCCTGGGTCGCCGAACATCACTTCAGCAACGAATACGGCATCATGCCGGATGTATTCGTCTATGCCGCCTATCTCGCCGCGTTGACCAAACGCATCAAGATCGGCACGGCGGTGGTAACGCTGCCGCTCGCCAATCCACTCCGGGTCGCGGAGAACACCGCCTTTGTCGACATTCTCAGCAACGGGCGTTTCGCGCTTGGCCTTGGTTCGGGCTATCGCAAGTATGAATTCGACGGCTTCGGCGTCGACTTCGATGCGCGACGGGACATCCAGGAAGAGGCGCTGCCGCTGCTGATGGACCTGTTCCACGACAAGCGCACCGAGCACCAGGGGAAATATTTCAATTTCACAGTAGACCGCCCGTACGAATTGTTTCCCCACGCGCTGCAGGTTCCGCATCCGCCGATCTTTCTCGCCGGCGCCACAGACCGCTCGATCGGCGTCGCAGCCCGCATGGGATTTGGCCTTTTTCTTTCAAGCTGGACGCCGTTCTCGGAACTGGCGCGCCAGAGCGCGACCTATCGCGCGCTGCTGACGGAAACTCCGCCGAACCTGCGCGCCAATCCGGCGCGTGGGCATGTGGACGTAGCCCGCTGGGTCTATGTCGCGGAGACCGACGCCACAGCCAAGCGCGAAAGCGAGCCGGGCATCATGCGCAATCTCGCGCATTTCGGCAGCGGCCACACGTCGGGCTACCTCGGCACGGTGTCGCAGGACGTCGGCGCGACGCCGCGTGACTACGAGTCGCTGGCGCGCGACATCATCCTGCACGGCTCCCCCGCTACCGTCATCGCCAAGATCCAGGAGCTGCAAACCATGGCTCACAATGCTTCGATCATGCTGCATTTCCCCCCGTGGTATGGCACGCAGAAGGCGCTTGCTTCGCTCGAACTGTTCGCCGGCGAGGTGATGCCAAAGTTTCGCAAGCCGCCGCGCACGCAACGGCGGGCGTGAAATTATCCCGTCGCGAACTCGCTAATACGGCGGTCGGTCACCAGCATCGCACCCGGATGGTGGGTGATGCAGAATTCGGGCCGCGCCACCGCAATCGCCGCCTGCGGAGTCACGCCGCAGGCCCAAAACACCGGTATTTCATTTTCGCCAATTGGCACCGGGTCGCCGTAATCGGGCCCGGCCAGATCGGCGATGCCGAGCAATTCCGGTTTCCCGATGTGCACCGGCGCGCCATGCGCCGACGGATATCGGCTGGTGATCTCAATGGCGCGGATCGCGTCGGCGGGTGTAAACGGCCGCATGGAAACCACCAGCGGCCCATGGAATATGCCGGCTGGCACGGTTGGTATCGAGGTGCGGTACATCGGCACGGTGCAATTGCAGGTAATGTGGCGCACCTCAATGCCGTCCTCGGTCAGCGCCTGTTCAAAAGAGAACGAGCAGCCGATGGCAAAAGCGACGAGATCGTCGCGCCACCATTTCCGAATTTCGTGCGGCTCGTCGACGAGGGCGCCGTCTCGCCAGACGCGATAGCGCGGCAGATCGGTGCGGATATCGAGATCGTGTCCCAACGCGGGTATCTGCCAGTCGCCGGGCTGCGCAACGCCGACGAGCGGGCACGGTTTCGGGTTGAGTTCGCAAAAGCGTTTGAAGTCGTCCGCGACTGACCGGGGCAGGATCGCGAGATTGGCTTGCACGAAACCGGGCGCAAAGCCGGACGTCGGGCCGACATAGCCGCCGTTTCGGATGAAACGCCGAGCCGCCAAGCCGGTCTGAAGCTTTCCAGACGATGCGATTTGCGTTGCCACCTTGCCGGACCGTCATGGTGAATGCGGAATACCCAACACCTTTTATCAGCAAAGACCGGGTAGCGCGCCCGCTAATCGGCTGCGCGGCGGCAGCATGTCCGGCCGGTTTGCTTTCGGAAACCGGTTGAAACCAAGGCCAAGATCGCGTTTGCTGAGGCGATGTCATCGCGACTTAGGAGCGAGTGACCATGCGCCACCACGCACATCGTCTAACGCCGGCAATCGTCGCCGCCTTGCTGCTCGGCCTGTCAGCGCCGGCAATCGAAGGCGCGCGGGCGCAGGAGCCGGCGCCGGTCAAAATCGGCTTTGTGACTTTTCTTACCGGGCCGGCCGCCGCGCCGTTCGGCATCCCGGACCACAACGCCGCCGAACTCCTGGTCGAACAACTGAATGCCGGACAGGTACCGGCACCGTACACCCAAGTTGGACTTGGCGGCGCCAAGATCGAGCCCAAATTCCTCGACGAAGCCGGCTCCGCCGCGGACGTCGTCACCCAATTCCGCAACCTTGCGGAGCGCGATCACGTCGACGTGGTGGTCGGCTACGTTTCGTCGGGCAATTGTCTCGCGGTAACGCCGGTTGCCGAAGAACTCAAGCAGCTTACCGTCCTCGATATCTGCGGCACGACACGCGTCTTTGAGGAAAAACCGCGCCATTACGTTTTCCGCGTCAATCCTCACGCAACGATGGATAATGTCTCGATCGCCAAATATGTGCTGAGCAAGTTCAAAGACGTCTCGGTCTATTCCGGCATCAATCAGAATTACGCTTGGGGGCAGGATTCCTGGCGCGATTTCCGCCTGGCCATGAAGGACCTCGATCCTAAAGCCACCGTCGACAAAGAGCTGTTTCCAAAGCTTTTCGCCGGTGAATACGGCGCCGAGATTTCCACGCTGCTGACCTCGAACGCGCAATTTGTCCATTCGAGCTTTTACGATGGCGATCTCGAAGCGTTCATCTATCAAGCCGCCGCGCGCGGTTTGCCGCAACGCATCCCGTTCGTGCTGACCACCGGAGAATCGTCGCTGTGGCGGCTCGGCGCAAAGGTTCCGGACGGCACCGTCATCGGCGCGCGAGGCCCGCACACATTCTTCGCGCACGACAGTGCCTTGAATACGTGGTTCCACAAGGCTTACGTCGATCGTTTTAAGGAGCAGCCGATCTACCCGGCCTATGACTTTGCGCAATCGCTGTTCGGGCTGAAAGCCGCGTGGGAAAAGGCCCAGGCGAAAACGAGCGGCAGGCGACCGACGACCGAAGAAGTCATCGCCGCCTTCGAAGGGATTTCGTTTCCGACGCCGAGCACAATTGTGCAAATGGCTCTCGGCAACGGCCATCAGGGCATCAGCGACACCGCAGTCGGAACTTACAAGTTCGACAAGGCGGAAGGCAGGCCGGAAATGGTCGAGATCGTGCGCTATCCCGCCGCCTGCGTGAATCCGCCGGCCGACCTCGATTCCATCGCCTGGCTCGAAGGCGGCATGAAGGGTGCGAAGTGTGACTGACGGATCGCCGGCCTCTGGCCCTGCGGCAGAGGTGGAATCCGATTGAATGTTGACCGCCTTCGCCATCCTGACCGACGGGCTCGTCTACGCAGCCTATCTGTTTCTCGTCGCCGTAGGTCTCACACTGATCTTCGGCGTCATGCGAATCCTCAACGTCACCCATGGCTCGTTCTATGCCTTCGGCGCCTATGGCTCGGCGATCGCCGGCGGCATTTATTTCGACCGCGGCTTGCCGGCAGCGGGCGCGTTTTTGCTGATGGTGGTTGTGGCGATGGTGATCGGGCTTGTGCTCGGCCTGATCCTCGAACGCGGGCTGCTGCGGCTGTTCTACGGGAAAGACGAGGTCATCGTCGTACTCGTTACCTACGCGGCCTTTCTCATCCTCGAGGACGCGATCAGGCTGATCTGGGGGCCTAACTCCTATGCGCTCTATCAGCCGCTCGCCATAGCCGGAACCGTTGACGCTGGATCGCTGGTCCTGTCCGGCTACGACATAGGCCTGGTTGCCTTCGCCGGCTTGCTGGCGATCGCCGCAAGCTTCGCGCTGGAGCGCACGCGATGGGGGCACCTGCTCACCGTGGTCATCTTCGATCGCGAGATTGCTGCGGCGATGGGGATCAACGTTGCCGCCGTATACACGATCACCTTCGTGATCGGCGCCATGCTCGGCGCGCTCGGCGGTGCGGTAATGGCGCCTAAAATAGCGGTGACGCTCGGTATCGGCGTCGAGGTGATCGTGCTCGCGTTCGCCGTGGTAGCGATCGGCGGCATGGGCTCGATCGGCGGCGCCGTTCTCGGCGCGCTTATTGTCGGCGAGTGCCGGGCCGCCGCCGTACATCTGGTTCCGCAGATCGAGTTGTTCGTGATCTATGCGGTGATGGCGCTGGTGCTGGTGCTGCGGCCGCAGGGCTTGTTCACGCGCGTTGCGCCGCGAAAGATATGACGATGCCGCCCCGCTCGATTCCAATCGGCGCGGCCGGCTTTGTTATCCTGGCCGCGGCGGCGCCGGCGCTTCCGTCTTGGCTCGTGTCGCTTACCACACTCGCCTTTGCCAACGGGTTGGTGGTTGTCGGACTCATTATCCTTTGGCGCGCCGGTCTGATCCCGTTCGGGCAGGCGCTATTTTACGCCACCGGCGCCTATACGGTGGCCTTGATCGCCCGCTACGGCGGCATCCACGACGTATTCGTACTGATCGCGGCCGCCGCGGCACTCTCGGCACTTGCCGCGTTCCTCACCGGCTTTCTGCTCGCGCGCTACCGCGAGATTTTCTTCGCCATGCTCAGTCTCGCTATGTCGATGATTCTTTACGGCGTACTGGTGAAAACCGAAACGCTCGGCTCGACCGACGGATTCCACGTCGAAGCGCCGACCTATCTCGGCTACGCACCGCAAGGCGCGATGCACCTGCTGGCGCTGTTCTGGACGGTGCTGGCGGTCTCCGCCGCGTGCGCTCTCCTGGTGTTCCTGTATTTCCGCTCCGTTGCCGGCGCGCTCGCCGTGCCGGTTCGCGACAGCGAAATTCGACTGGAGTTCCTCGGGGTCTCGGTCAACCGGCTCATCCATCTCAAGCTGGTGATCGCCGGGATGCTCGCCGGTGTCGGGGGCGCCTTCGCTGCACTTTCGATCGAGCACGTCGATCCAAATATGGCCTATTGGACGACATCCGGCGGTTTCGTTTTCGTGACCATCCTTGCCGGCGCCGGTTCGGTCGCTGCGGCTTTCATCGGCTCTTTCATCTTCGAGCTGTTAAAGTCGATCGCTTACGACATTCTGCCGGGCACGTGGCAGATATTCCTCGGCGCGGCGTTGCTGATTACCATTCTGTTCCTGCCGGACGGACTCGGTTCACTGTTCGCGCGCCTGCGGCGGCTTAAGCCCAAACCGAACAGCGTGCCGTCATGAGAGCGGCATTATGACCGCGATCCTGCACGTCCGCGACCTGGAAAAGACCTTCGGGTCGCTGGTCGCCGCGCACGACATCAACGTCGCGGTGCAGCCGCTGCAGACCATCGGCATTATCGGCGCCAACGGCGCCGGTAAGACCACGTTCGTCAACATGATTACCGGCCACTTGCGGCCGAGCAAAGGTTCGATCTGGTTCGAGGGTCGGGACATCACCGGCCGCCCGTCGCGCGAAATCACCCGGCTCGGCATCGCCCGCTCCTTTCAAGTACCGCAGATCTTCGGCTCACTGACCGTGCTGCAAAACATGTGCGCGGCGACCTCGATCGCTCGCGCCGCGGGCGGGCTGTTCCACCAGGCACTCACGCCTTTGCATTCCGCTTCGACCCTGGCGCAAAGCGAGGCGGCGCTCGAACTATTTCGCATCGCGGGCTATCGCCACGCGCTCGCCGCCGCACTGCCCCAAGGCGTCCGTAAGCTCCTCGATATCGCCATGGCGATCGCGGGAGCACCGCGCGTCCTCTTGCTCGACGAGCCGACCAGCGGCATCTCGATCGAAGAGAAGTTCGATGTGATGGCGGTGGTGATGTCGGCCCTGAAGGATCGCCACATTACGGTGCTGTTCGTCGAGCACGACATGGATATCGTCGAGCGCTACGCCGATCGCGTGCTCGCGTTCTACGACGGCGCAGTGATCGCCGACGGACCGCCGATCGAGACGCTGGAAAACCCGCGTATCCAGGAACTGATCAGCGGTCCGAAGCTCAAAATCGCGGCGCCGAATGGTCGTCATGCCCATGCTTAAGGTTGCCAATTTCGACGTGTCGATCGGCCCGGTCCCCGTTGTCCGAAGCGCCTCACTCGAACTCAATGCCGGTGAGATGTGCGGGCTTATCGGCCGCAACGGCGCGGGCAAAACCACGCTGATGCGCGCTCTCATGGGGGCGTTGCCGGCGAATGGCATCGCCGAGTTCGGCGGCATCGATCTGCTGCGGCTGCCGCCGCATCGCCGGGCGGCCCACGGCATCGGTTATATGCCGGAGGACCGCCGGCTCGTTCCCGAATTCACGGTGGAGCAAAACATTCGGGTGCCAAGCTGGGCGGCTTCGGATTCCGGCACCGACGAGCGGCTGGACTGGATTTTCAGCGCCATGCCGGAAGTCGAGCGCCTTCGCCGTCGGCGCGCACTCGAACTTTCAGGTGGCCAGCAAAAAATGGTGGCTCTCGCCCGCGCGCTGATGGCCGGGCGGCGCATGCTGCTGCTCGACGAGCCGTTCGAGGGGCTCGCCCCGGCCCTTGCGAGACGGCTTGGCGAGGTTTTGGCCGGTCTAAAGGCGCAATCTGTCGCGGTCCTGCTGTCCGAATCGAATGAGATCCACGTCGCTGACCTGCTGGCACGCACCTACCGTATTGAGCGCGGTACGGTAACAACGGCCTAGCCGAGATCAGGCAGGCGGGTCTTTACACAGAAAGGCCGTAAGCGCGGCAACGTCTTTTTGGTCCGCGGCAAAATCCTTGGCGATGCGGTTGTAGAAATGCGCGGCGCCTTCATAGAGCTCGCGCGCCGCAGGATCGTCGCCGACGAAGCCGGCGATCTCCTCCATTTCAGCGATCCATCGGTAGGCCTTAGCGGGCATCATCGGCAATTGCTGCTTGAACTGCGCCAACATTTCCTTCTGACTCAAAGAAAGCTCCTCGAACAACGCCGCTCCGGAGCCGGCGCGTGTGGCAGCGAGCATCATCGCCGCACCGATCGCCTGCGTTCCTTTGGTGATGCCGGCGTACGACATCTTCAGCGCCGAGGCGGCGCTGAGCGAACCTTCCAGCAGCCGCACGTCGAGACCGTATTCCCGCAATACCGCAAAGCGTGGCGCCGCCTCGCCCGAAGCATAGAAGCGCGGGCTGAAGTCCCTGCCTTTCGGCGGCGGCCCGATGATCCCGCAATCGACGAACCGGCAGCCCGTTGGCGCGATCACGGCCGCCACGCGCTCGACCGTTACCGGATTGATCGCATTGCAATCGACGTAGACCGGCTTGGCGTTGCTGGCCATCAGCGCCGGCGCGAGACGCTGAGCCAGCGACAACGCATCGCCCGGCGGCAGGATCGAAAGAACAAAATCGGCGGACGCGATCTCCTCATCGCTCGCCGTCGCCATGCCGGCCTCGGCGGCACGAGCGGCCGTGGATTGGCTGCGGCCGGCAAGCGAGGTCAGGAGTTTAAGGCCGTGATCGGCGAGCCGTTTACCGACTGCCGCGCCCATCGCGCCGGGGGCGATTATTGCAACAGCAGGTGTCATCGTGTCCTCGCTGACGGAACGAGGAGCGATCATAGCAATTTGGCAGGCATTACCAGAAGGCAGTTCACGCCGTTTGGCGGGTTTTTACGGTGCCGCCAGTTTGCAATCGCCGGCGCAACGCCGGCACGCGGCCGTCGGCACTTGGCTGATAGAACACGGAAAAGCGCGCCGCGGATTTTGCAAATACCTGCGCGTCCGCCGGTTTCTTGACCTCAAAGGAATCGAAGCCAGCACGAACGAGAAACTGGAACTGATCGCGCAACACGTCGCCGGTGGCCCGAAGCTCACCGTGATAATTGTGGCGCTCGCGCAGCAGCCGCGCCTGACTATAGGCACGGCCGTCACGGAACTTTGGGAACACGAGTGCGATCAGCGAAAGGTCCTTCAGCCACGGCCCAAGCTCCGCGACCCGGCGGTCATTGGGCCAGAGCACGCCGACCGGCGCGTCGCGCGCCACAAGGTCCGCGGCATGCGAAATAAACCGTTGCCCGGCCACGATGACCGGTACCCCCTCCGGTATCGGTGCGTCATCGAGCACGCGGACGTAGCGGTCCTCAACGATTTGGCCGGCCTTAACGAGCGGCATAGACGCGCTCCCTGAACGGTTCGACGCCGAGACGCTTGACGGTATCGATGAACAATTCGTCCGGCCGCCGGCGTAGTTCGACGTAGGCTGCGGCGATGTCCTCGACGACGTCGGCCACCTGGGCGTAAGGCACCGCCGGCCCCACCAGCGCGCCGAGCGCGGCGTTTTCATCGGCCTTACCGCCAAGTGTTATTTGGTAAAACTCTTCGCCGTTCTTCTCAACACCAAGAATGCCGATGTGCCCAACGTGATGGTGCCCGCAGGCATTGATGCAGCCGGAAATATTGATGTGCAGCCTGCCGAGATCGCGCGCCAAATCAGGATCGCGAAATCGCCGGGTGATTTCCTGGGCGATCGGGATCGAGCGCGCATTGGCGAGGCTGCAATAGTCGAGGCCGGGACAAGAGATGATGTCGGTGATCAGATTGACATTCGGCGTAGCGACACCGATCGTGTCCAGTTCGCGCCAAAGCGCCGGCAGGTCGCGCTGGGCGACGTGCGGCAGCGCCAGGTTCTGCTCGTGGCCGGCACGGATTTCGTCGAACGAATAACGCTCGGCAAGATCCGCAATCGCGTCCATCTGCTCGGCAGTCAAATCGCCGGGCGTGCCGCCTTCGGGCTTTAGCGACAGGGTGACAATGGCATATCCCGGCACTTTGTGATTGGCGACTGCATTGCCGACCCACGCGTCAAAGCGGCCGTCGGTGCGGCGTGCCGCGGCAAGTTCCGGCGGACTGTCATCGAGTTCCGCATAGGCCGGGTAGCGAAAGCGGCCGGCGATTTCGGCGAATCCCGCAGGATCGAGCGCGAGCGCACCGTCCTTGATAGCCTGCCACTCGGTTTCGACCTCTTTGGCAAAAGCTTCGGCGCCAAGCTCGTGCACCAGGATCTTGATGCGGGCCTTGTAGATGTTGTCGCGCCGGCCGAACTCGTTGTAGGTGCGCAGGATCGCCTCGACGTAACTCAGGACGTCGCGCTTGTGCAGGAATGGTTTGATCGTCTTGGCGAGGAATGGCGTCCGTCCGAGGCCGCCGCCGACCATAACCTCGAAGCCGACCTCGCCCGCACCGTTGCGATGGAGCCGAAGCGCCAAGTCATGCACGCGCAACGCGGCACGATCGTGGCTCGATGCACCGACCGCGATCTTGAACTTGCGGGGCAGGAACGAAAACTCCGGATGGAGCGTCACATGCTGACGAACCAGCTCGGCCCAGACCCGCGGATCCTCGATCTCGTCCGGCGCCACGCCGGCCCACTGGTCCGTGGTGATGTTGCGCACGCAATTGCCGCTGGTTTGCATGCCGTGCATGCCGACGCTGGCGAGCGCGGCCATGGCGTCGGGCAGTTCGTCGAGCTTGATCCAGTGATACTGAATGTTCTGCCGGGTGGTGAAATGGCCGTAGCCGCGATCGAAGCGCCGCGCCACGTGCGCCAGCATGCGCATTTGGGCCGAGGACAGCGTCCCGTAAGGAATGGCCGTCCGCAGCATGTAGGCGTGAAGCTGCAGATAGACGCCGTTCATCAGCCGCAACGGCTTGAATTCGTCCTCTGTCAGTTCGCCAGACAAGCGGCGCGCGACCTGATCGCGAAATTCCGCGACCCGCTCGGTAACCAGTGTCCGGTCGAAATCGTCGTAGACGTACATCGCGCGTCGGCTCTGATGTTACGTGCGGCTAGATGCGCGCCTGATGTTCTTCCAGAACCACGCTGCTCAGGTTGGGCATGGCCGGCAAATCGATCGTGGGCCCACGCAGCCGAATGCGTTCGCGCAGATTGCCGGGCCGGATTTCACCATCCCGGGTCAGATTGACCGGCGCGACATAGGAGCCGACTGCGTGCAGATCATCGGCGGCAGCGGCCTTTACCAGGGCTTGCGCGGCGCCGGCATCGGTTGCCACAGCGGCAGCGGCGAGAGCGGTGGTCCAGCCACCGTCAGCGCGCCGATATACCACCGCGCCATCGCCGACCCGGTTAGCGGTGACCACAACCGGTCCGGTGATTTTGATTTTTCGCTCAAGCGGCGAGGTCATAGCAAACTCCTGATGGAGAACCTGCGGGCCGGATAGGCAGCCCAGAAAGAATGATCTTCTATATAGGAGCTAATTTATCGCCGCAAATAGTAGAATATTTCACTATTCTCCGGCCTAGAGGAGAAGAAACCTGCGAATGAACCTTGCGATTGAGAAACGCCCGTCTCCGCAAGCCAACCTGCGCTTATCGGCGACCTGGAACGCGCTAGGACAAATGTCCGGTCGCAATCGCTGCGACTTTTGCCGGATCCGCGGGCGGGCCCTGCCCGCGCCAGACCACGTGCATGTCCGGTCGCAGCAAAATTAGATCGTAGCCATAAACATCCCGGGCGACCTGATCGGGCACGGCGAGCACACTCACCGGCGCGCCATAAGATCGGATCGCCCGCTCAAGGCCGCTCGCATCCGCTCCGGTGCCGCCGAGCTTGAGGACCGTATAGCCATCGGCAATGCGGTCCTGCATCGGCGTGCCGTCGTCGAGCCAAACATGCGGCAGCCGTGCTCCCGGCCAGGTGGTCGGCTGGTAGTCGCGAAACAGATGCTCGGGACCACCCGGCACGTTGCAGATAATCGGTGAATCGACGTAACGGTAACCGAGCTCGGCGCCGATCATCTCGTTACTCTTGCGCTGTTCGATGTCGGCGACGGCGCTCAGGTTTCTTCGCGTCTCTTCGCCTGCAGGGGTGTCGTCCCGAATATTCGGCCGCCACATCGAACGCCATTTGCGGCGCCCGATTGTTGCGTAGCGCGACGCGCCGACGTTGCGATCCCCGATCTGGCGTCGCTCAGTTTCGTACGATTTCAGCAGATTGGGCCCTCCCCAGCCGCGCAGCACCGCCGCAAGCTTCCAGGAAAGATCGATGGCGTCGCCGACACCGGAGTTCATGCCAAGCCCACCGGTCGGGATCACCAGATGGACCGCATCGCCGGCAAGGAACACCCGGTCTTTGCCGTAGTGCTCGGCGAGCAGGAGATTCTGTCGCCATGGGGCACAGGACAGCCTCTCATATTTGACCGGAACACCGACAGTCCGCTCGAACGCCGCGTCGATCTCTGCGTCACTGTCCACTACCGAATGCAGCGTCCAATGCCTGGTCGAATCCTGCATGATCAGGAACGTGGCTTTGTCATCCGCTACATGATAGTGGCGGCCGCGGCCGGGCCCATTGCCGATCGGCAGTCGGTCAACGAGTCCGTCGCAGCGGTAAAGCGCCTGCCGTAACTCCAGCAAGTTGCCTTCGCCCGCCAACTCGATGCCAAGTTCCCGTCGCACCGGACTTGAGCCGCCGTCGCAGCCGACCAGATAACCGGTTCGAATGCTTTGCGCGCTGCCGTCGCTATTGCGCACCTGCGCGGTTACACCCGCACCGTCCTGCACCAGCGATACGAATTCGCAACCAAACCGGACGGTGACGGACGGAAACGTCTCGGCAACGGATTTCAGCAGCGGCTCAAGCGTATATTGGGAAATGAGCTGATACGGCTCGAGCGGAAGGCTTCCATTGTTGGTCGCGCGCGCGAGAGCCCGCGCTTCCGCGACCGACGGGTACGACAGATGCAACAGCGGCGCTCTGTCGAGCGCCAGGACAATGTAGACATCCATCGGCCAGTCGGAACGCAATCCGGCGGCGCGAATTTGCTCGGACAGCCGCATGCGGCGATAGATTTCCATGGTGCGGGCGTTGACCCGCTCCATTTTCGGCAGAAAAGCCGGGCGCTCTTTCTGCTCCACAATCGTGCACTTGACGCCGCGCCGGCCCAGATCGATGGCGAGCGTTAGTCCCGTGGGTCCGGCGCCGACAATCAGAACTTCGCTGTCCATCGCGCGTTCGATCACGCCTCCGGGGATGGTCCGCACCATCCCGGCAGGTAGCCGGCGGCGCCGCTTTTGGCCAATTGCAACGCCTGTTCGATCGCGCGATCGAAATTGCGCTCGACCGTCTGGCGTTTGACCCGGCGTCGCAGGAAATCCGCCCACAAGAATTCACTGTACGGCGTCGTGTCTTTGGCGAAACCGCCCGCGCGCCGCAATTCGCCGGCGAGCGAGCGGAATGGATCGTCGACAAGATCGGACAACTTCCTGGGGATATCGCGATAGTGACGCCGGCGGCCCTCGGCATCGTACGGATGCATCCAGTTGCGGTTATCCATCACGGTCCAGAACATATCGCGATCGAGCGCGCTCAGATCGAACAGGACGGTCACCGCCAGATCCTTGACCCCCTCCTCGTGAAGCGCGCGGGCGAGGTGATGATGGTCGATGACGTAGTGACGCGACTTTGGACCGAGGATGACCGGGATAATATGGCGGCCGAGAAATTTCCCGCCCTTGGTCGCTCCGGTTTCGCGCCAGCGTTTCTGCTTTGCCAGCACTTCGCGCATGCCGACAGTGATCTGCGTCGGACGGAGATCCGCGATGGCAACCGTCGCCACCACCGGCTCGCGAATACGGTTCATATCAATTCGTCGACGCGATGACCGCGCCGCTCAATTTCTCGAGCAGACCGGCGACATCCTTCCGAATCGTCGCCAGTTTGGAAAACTGTTCTGTGAGGTTTAACACGCGGTCCTCCAGTTCCCGCTTGGTATCACTGAATTTCCTTACCCGTTCAGCGAGACTGCCGTCGTCGTCATCCTCAATCTGTCTGATCTTGACGAACAGCCGGTCGCGAAGAACGCGCAACTCGCCGATGAGGTGCACCACGCCACTCTGTTCCGCTTCCAGCGGAGCTAGCCGTAATTGCACTTCGCCGAGCTTCGACTTGAGTTGGGCGAACGCAGCCGCACGGCGTTCAATCTCGCCGAGATGCGCCTGGGTCGCCTCGACGAATGTTGCAAGTTCCTCGACGCGCGCGTCAATATCGGTCTCATCCTCCTCTTTCGCCTTGTCCGACAGCATGTCCAGCGCACGATCGAAGTTGGCAAAGAGACCTTCAACGTCCCTGCGCAGCGACCCCAGCCTGTTGAACTGGGTGTTAAGCTGTGCAAGCCGCTCGTCGAGCGACTTCTTGTGATCCGCAAGGGCCTGCACCCGGTCGACCAGCGGACCTTGCGGCGTCTGCTCGACGGCAGCAATCTCGTCGGCGAGCTGGTCGCGCGTGGTATTGAGGTCCTTGAGACGGCCGGCGATTCCGTCCTCGGCGGCCAAATAGGGGGCGAGCCGCGTTTGCAGCTCGGTGTAATCCTCCTGCAGGCCGGCGAGCGTTTTTGACGCGCGTTCGATAGCGTCGCAGCGATCGTGGCTTTGCCTGACAAACTCCATCATTTTTTTCAGATTGATATCGAGCGCGACCGCGTCATCCCCACTCGCGATTTCCGCCAAGGTGTGATCGATATCTATTTGCCTGGTGTCGAGCTCGGCAAAAAACTGTTCGATCGAGCGCCGTTTTTCCAGGACCGGCGCGAGCCGCTTCTGCAAGCTCTGTTGCTGGGTGCGGATCTCTTCGACACGCGAGCCGAGGTCGCCGACCTGGTTGCGGCCCTTTTGGATTTGCGCCACGCGCTCGGCCTCAACGAGCCGCTGATTGAGCGCGTTCATCGCATCTTCCGGATCGGTACGGGCCAGATGAGATACTGCCGCTTCGGTTTCGACCTGCGACTTCACCAGCGTCTTGACCCCTTGCCGTACGCCGTCGAGGCGCATTTCGAGCGCCTGCGCCGCTTGGCGCTGCCGCACCAGCGTTTCCCCCAACCAGACCGCAGCAGGCACCAGCACCAGCGGGACGAGTACGACTATGATCCAAGCGAGTTTGGCAGGAAGCGTCTGCGAGGCGAATGCGTCCAGCACCAGGCTCGCTTCGTGCCCCTCGGCCAATATCAAAAAGCCCAGTGCCAGCACGAAAAGAGCGGCGCAAACAGCCGCAAGATTGCGTATGGAAAAGTATTTCACGCGAGACACCTCACTGACTTGCTTGTTTGGTACGACAGGAGGCCGCCGGGCACAAGTACGGGCACTGAGCCGGCACCGATGGGACGGCCGCCGCTGCGAAAATTGCGCCATAACAGGAACGCGTGGACAAAAGAAGCGCAGCACGTTATTGGCTGACAGCGAGTTGATGTGGTGCTGTTAACGCCAGGAAGCCCGTGTCGCGCGCCTTCATGAGCCGTATAAGCAAGCTGCCAACCGCCGGCACCGCGCGGCTGGTTCCGTTTGCGGCCCTGTTCGTTTTTGCCGGCTCATTTGCCGCCCGCGGCCAGGAACCCGTCCACCAGGCATCCAAGCCCGCCGATTGTGAGCGCGCGGCGTTCCGCGTCGTCGTCGATGTCGGCCACACCGTCGAGAAGCCCGGCGCCGACAGCTCCCGCGGCGCGACCGAATACAGCTTCAACCTCCGGCTAGCCAACGAGGTACAGCAAGCCCTCGTCAACGCCGGTTTCGAAAAAACCGTTCGGCTTATCACCGAAGCCGCGCCGTTGCGTGGCCTGCTCGAGCGGGCGGAGCGGGCCAACGGCATGCACGCCGATCTCTTCATCTCGATCCATCACGATTCTGTGCCGGATAACCTGCTCGAAACCTGGGAATATGAGGGACAGCAGAGGTCGTTCAGCGATCGCTTCAAGGGTTACGCACTATTTATCTCAAACGAAAACGGCAACCGCAAAGGCAGCCTCGCATTCGGTCATTTCTTGGGCGAGGAACTGGAGGCGCGCGGCTTGCAATACACTCCCCATTACACGTTGCCGCTGATGGGCCGTCGCCGTCACGAACTGCTTGATGCGCAAGCCGGCGTCTACCGCTACGATCAACTGGTGGTGCTGCGGAAGACCCTCATGCCGGCGGTGCTGATGGAAGCGGGATCCATCATCAATCGCGGCGAGGAACTGGAACTGGCAACGCCCGAACGCCGCGCTGCCACCAGTGCCGCCGTTGCGGCGGCCGTAGAAGATTTCTGCGCCACACGATCTCACCCGAGCCACTACCTCCAAGCCAAGCAGCCTCGCATTCGAGTGCGGCCGCACCACCAAGCCGCAACGTTGCCGCTTCGATCGCGCGCCGCCGACCTTCGGGACAGCGGAAAGTAGTTTCCGCGACTGGTGAATAAATCACCGCTCGGGGCAGTCTCCTCTCCGCTTTGCCCGAAAGCCGCACGACCCAGTAGACGGCGAGGCCTCAAAAAAATCTCCGACCCCGGAATAAAACGCCGCTTTGCCCGATCTCGTCCTTGAAAGCCGATGTGGCTCAAAAGGAGAGAGGCAATGCACGAATTCGACGGCAACGATGGGCTAAGCCGACGCCGCGTGCTCGAATGCATGACTTGGGCCGGCACCGGCGTGCTGTGGACTATTTCCGGCGGGGTACCCGGTTCGCTCGGCCTGATTGATCAGGCGGTGGCGCAGGAAGCGCACAGCCTGACATTTTTGCAGATCAGCGACAGCCATGTCGGCTTTGACAAACCCGCAAATCCCAATGCCCGCGGCACACTCGAGGAAGCGACCGGCAGGATCAACGCAATGCCGGTCAAGCCGGCCTTCATGATCCACACCGGCGATATCAGCCACCTGTCAAAAGTGTCCGAGTTCGACGATGCCGACCGCATTATCTCGCAAGCGCGGCTCGACGTACATTACGTTCCCGGCGAGCACGACTTTCTTGACGAAGATCTAAAGCTCTATCGTGAGCGCTATGGCCGCGGCGCCAAGGGAGCCGGCTGGTACAGCTTCGATGCCGGCGGAGTCCACTTCATCGGTCTCGTCAATGTCGTCGATCTCAAGGCCGGCGGCCTTGGCAATCTCGGCGCCGAGCAGTTGGCGTGGCTTGAGGCCGATGTGAAAGCTCGCTCGGCCTCGACGCCGATCATCGTCTTTGCTCACATCCCGTTGTGGACTGTGTATCCGCAATGGGGTTGGGGAACCGAAGACGGCGGCCGCGCCCTTGAGCTGCTCAAGCGCTTCGGCTCGGTGACGGTCCTTAACGGCCACATTCACCAAGTCATGCAAAAGGTGGAAGGCAACGTTACCTTCCACACCGCCCGCTCGACCGCGTTTCCGCAGCCGGCGCCGGGCACAGCGCCTTCGCCGGGGCCGCTGAAAGTCGCGGATGATAAATTGCGCACCCTCCTGGGCACCGCCAGCGTCGCATTCAAGCCTGGAACCGAGCGCCTCGCAATCATCGACACGCCGTTGCAGGGCTGAGGGGAAACAAGACAATGCGAGCGATAATGACTGCAGCCGCGTTCGGCGCCTTCGCCGGCGTAACGCTGGCAGGGAGCGCCTTGCTGGCGAGCGCGCAGAATCAAACCAGCGCAGTGGCAATCGACAACTTCACCTTCAATCCGCAAAACCTGACGGTGAAGGCCGGGACGACCGTCACATGGACCAACAAGGACGATATCCCGCACGCGATTGCCGCGGTCGGGAAGCAATTCAAATCGAAGACAATGGACACCGACAACAGCTATTCGTTCACGTTCGCGACGCCGGGTACTTACGCTTACTTCTGCTCGCTTCACCCGCACATGACCGGCACCATCGTGATAGAAGCGGCGACGGGCGAGGCGGAACGCTGATGATTGACAGGCCGCGGCGTCCGTTATTCGCGACATCGCAGACGGGCACGGCAGGATGGCAGGTGACGGCAACGACGAAGATGACGGAGCGAGGCGTTTTCGCGACGCAGCGCTACCTTATCTCGACGATGTCTTCACGCTGGCGCGCTATCTCATGCGGAACACGGCGGACGCGGAGGACGCGGTGCAAGAGTGCTATTTGCGCGCCTTGCGTCATTTCGACAGCTATCGAGGTCCCGCCATGAAGCCGTGGTTGCTGACGATTTTGCGAAACGTCTGCAACGCCGAGTTCGCCCGTCGCGGCAAGCAGGAAGTGCTTGCAGATTTCCCCGAGGACGAAGCGGTTACGGAAGCAACGCCGGTCTGGCAGGAGCCGCAAGCTTCGCCGGAAATGGCTCTGCTGCTGCGGCACGATGGCGACACGATTCGGCGGCTGGTCGCCGCACTGCCCGCACAGTTTCGCGAGGTCATCGTGCTGCGTGAAATCAACGATCTGTCCTATCAGGAGATAGCGCAAGTGGCCGCCGTGCCGGTGGGAACGGTGATGTCGCGGCTTGCACGCGCGCGTTCGATGCTGCGCTCGGCATGGAACGCTGCGGAGGGAGGGACGCCGTGAATTGCGCCGAGTGCGAAATCCTGTTGCATGCCCTTATCGATAACGAGCTCGATGCCGGTCACGCACGCGAGGTTGAGGCGCACGTCGCCGGTTGTTCCGGCTGTGCGGAAAAGCTTCGGAACTTCCGCGCGCTGCGCTCGGCGATGGCTCAGGCAAAACTAAAACAAGCCGCACCGGCCGCTTTGCGGGCGCGGATCGAAGCGGCGTTGCCGCAGCCACCGGCACAGATTATTTCGTCGCGGCGATACTCTCAGCCGTCGCGGCGATACTTCTTCGGCGGTTTTGCCGCGGGAGCAGTGTTGTCAGGAGCGCTGGCGGCAAGCCTGGTGCTGACGGTTTTCCGCGCCGACCATGAACGGATCATTGGCGATGAGGCCGTGTCGGCGCATTTGCGCTCGCTGCAGGCCGGTCATCTTACAGACGTGGAGACGAGCGAGCAGCACACGGTCAAGCCCTGGTTCAACGGCAAGCTCGACGTGGCGCCGCCGGTCATCGATCTTACCGCACAGGGTTTTACGCTTGTTGGCGGGCGCCTGGATGAAATCGACGGCGAGACCGCCGCCGCGATCGTATATCGCCGCCGCCAACACATAATCAATTTGTTCGTATCACGGCGCCTGGATGCGGAGCGCAGTGGCGAGACCGGCGAGACCCGGCACGGCTTCAACGTCCGGCATTGGACCGGGGAGGGTCTCGACTTCTGGGCCGTGAGCGATATCAACGCCGGCGAGCTCGATGAGTTTTGCCAAAAATTCAAGGCTGCCCTGCATTCCCCAAGCCCGCCTTCGTGACTGGTTTCCGCAGCCGTTAGCGGGTAAACCAGGCCTTAGATCATATGGAATATGCTGCCCCGAGCGGGGTAAGCGGAACCCGGCTTGTTGCTGTAATAGCTATCCCGATCATGGATCAACGCACCGACAGCGAACGTCGTCAGGACACTGCGCCTGGTCGAGACGCGCGACTGGCTGCCGGCCAGGCGCGCAAACCGCAGTCGTGGATCGACGCAATGGCGCGGCGGCGCCGCATGGTGCTGGTCATAACCGCACTCATCATTGCCGCGATCGTCGCTGTCGTGGTCTGGTGGGTCAACACCAGCGGCTATGAAAGCACCGACGACGCTTTCATCGACGCCCGCACCGTGTCGATCAGTTCACAAATCAATGCCGCCATTGTCGACGTGCCGGTGACGGACAATCAATTGGTCGAGGCCGGGGCGGTGCTGGTGCGCCTCGACGACCGCGACTACAAGGCTCAGGTCGACCAAGCTCATGCCCAGGTCGATCAGGCGACTGCAAGCATCGGCAATATCGATGCGCAAATTGTCGCCCAGCAATCCCGCATTGAGGAGGCCGACAAGCAGGCCATGCAGGCGCACGCGACGCTCACATTCGCGCAGCAGCAAAACGAACGCTACCAGACGTTGGTCAAGAACGGCGCGGCGACCGTCGAGCAGGCGCAGCAATACGCCTCAGGCCTGCTGCAAGCCGAAGCGACTTATGCGGCGGCACAAGCCAACGCGGTCGCCACTAAAAAGCAGCTTCCGGTGCTCAAGGCGCAGCGCACCCTGACCGAGGCACAACTGGAACAGGCGCGCGCGGCCCTGGAGCAAGCGGAAACCAATCTGTCGCGCACTGTCATCACCGCGCCGGTAGCCGGCCGGGTCGTAAGACTGACCGCCACCAAAGGCAACTATGCCGCGGTCGGCCAGGCGCTGATCATGTTCGTGCCGCGCGATGTCTGGGTGACGGCGAATTTCAAAGAGACCCAACTGGTGACGCTGCGGCCGGGCCAACCGGTCGAGATCAGGGTCGACGCCTATCCCGACCGCACATTCAAAGGCCACGTCGACAGCATCCAACCCGGCAGCGGCACGGCTTTCAGCCTGCTGCCGGCCGAGAATGCGACCGGCAACTACGTCAAGATCGTCCAGCGCGTGCCGGTCAAGATTGTATTTAACGAACGGCCCGACGTCCTGTTGGGACCCGGCATGTCGGTCGTGCCGATCGTCACCACGAAATGAGCGATCAGCGCCAATTCTCCGGCCGCGAAAGCCGCTCGGCCGCGGGCGACCGCAGCCCCTGGCTGATCGCAATCGTACTCTCCATCGCCACCTTCATGGTCGTGCTCGACACCGCGATTGCCAACGTGGCGCTGCGCTATATCGCCGGCAGTCTGGCGGTCAGTGTCGACGAAAGCACTTGGGTGGTCACGACGTATCTGATCGCCAACGCCGTCGTCCTGCCGGTGAGCGGTTGGCTGTCGAACGTGATCGGCCGCAAGCGATTCTATATGATCTGCGTTGCGCTGTTCACCATCGCTTCGCTGTTGTGCGGATTGGCGTCGAGCCTCAACGCGCTCATTGTGTTTCGCATCCTGCAAGGCCTCGGCGGCGGTGGTATGCCGACCAGCGAGCAGGCCATGCTTGCGGATACGTTTACACTGCGGCAGCGCCCGCAGGCGTTCGCGATCTACGGAATTGCGGTGATCGTGGCGCCAACGGTAGGTCCTACGATCGGCGGCTGGATTACCGACAATTATTCATGGCATTGGATTTTCTTCATCAACGTGCCGTTCGGCATCGTCTCACTACTACTCGTGCAATGGCTGGTCGTTGAACCGGACGTGCTCGAGCGCGAGCGCGCTCAGCGCCTCGCCGGCGGGCTAAAGATCGATTGGGTCGGATTTGCACTGATTGCGCTGACTTTCGGCAGCCTTGAGTTCGTGCTCGACCGCGGGCAAATCGACGACTGGTTCCACTCGACGTTGATCATCACCTTCGCGACCATCGCAGCTTGCTCGTTCATTTTCCTCGTCCCGTGGGAGCTGACCCGCGACGACCCGATCGTGGATCTGCGACTAGTCCTGCAGCGGCAGTTCGGCATGGCCTTTATCGTCATGTTCGCGGTCGGCGCCATACTGTTCGGCTCGAACCAGATCACGCCGCAACTGATGCAGACAAACTTTCCCTACACGGCGATGCTGTCCGGACTAGCCATGATGCCCGGCGGATTGGCGATGCTGGTCATGATGCCTCTGGTCGGGCAGCTTATCCCCCGCATGGAGCCGAAATACTGGATTGCGATCGGCTTCTCCGTCATCGCGTTGGCGATGTGGTACTCGACCTCGCTCGTTCCCGACGCGAGCTTCGGCTATTTCGCGACCGTGCGGGTATTTCAGACCGTCGGTATGCCGTTCCTGTTCATACCGATCAATTCCGTCGCCTACACCGGGCTACCGCCGCAAAAAACCAGCGAAGGCTCGGCGCTCATTAACGTTGCCCGCAATCTCGGCGGCAGCATCGGCGTGTCGCTCGCCAACACCGAACTGGTGCAACGCTCGCAATTCCATCAATCCCGGCTGGTCGAAAATCTGATTCCGTCGTCGCCGGGATTTCAATCGACGCTGCACGGCCTCACGCAGTACTTCGCGCAGAGCGGATCGCCGGCCAATGCGCAGGGCCGCGCAATTGGCTATATCACCCAGCTGGTCAGCGATCAGTCTGCGCTCATGGCCTATATCGATATCTTTTATAGCTGGTGCATTTTCGCCGTCGTACTCGTGCCCCTGGTACTTTTGCTGATCCGGCGGATCGGGCCCGTAGCGGGTCAGGCTGCGGTCGGGCACTGACGACGCTGGTCGGTGTGGTTGCCGCCTGCGTCGTGGGCAGGGCCGATGAAGAATTGCGCCCCAGCCGGGACGAGCGGCGGCGGCATTTTCAGGCCGCATCACGCAGCGGCAGCCGCGCCCGGACCAGATCGGTCAGGCAATGGAAAAGTCTTAATTGCGACACGCTCCTGCGCTGAAATATCTTTCGTGCAGTTGGCACGGCACCATTCTTGCTTGAACTCGTTAGTGGAGGGGTAGTGGGGGGCGTGAAAGACCCCGGATGATGACACTGCCGGGAAGAAAGGAGTCGCCAATGTGTGACTTTAGCCTCCAAAGCGTGCGGTCGCGACCCGCAAAAGTCGGCGATAAGCTTGTTACGCGTGACTTCGGCACTGGTACACGCGGCTTTGCCGCCTCCGACGATGCCGGCATAGCCGTATGTTTGTTGCCGGGAACGGAGCTGGCATTTGCCGGTGAAGTTGCCTGCCTGCCGGCCGGCCTGCTCGGCTGGAAGACCAAGACGATCAATTACCAGACCGCCATCTTCCGCCAGGTCAACAAGGAAAAGTTGGCTGCGCATCACGACGCGCTCGAGTTTCCCGACGGGCGCACCGTGTTGTTGACGCTTCTGTGCGAGGGCCAAGCGGCATCGGTCCTGCAACTACCGGCTCAACCGAAGACCGAAGTCGAGGCGCGCGAACAGGAACGGGTGGGTTTCATCGGCTGAGGCACTCGTCCTGCCATGCCGCCAAAGTCGGCTGACCAATACCGCAACGCTGACTAAGGTCGCAAATGAGAAACCGGCCGCTGGTTTGGCGGCCGGTGTTTTTTAGCACCATCCATTGTTAGCGCCTTCTATTAAGAGCGGCACCGGCGGTACGGCCCGTTTGCTGCCAGCAGTTTCAGTCTCAATTCCAATCCTGCGCGCACGATCGCGTTCTTATTGACCGTTCGTCGTTTACGACGGATGCCGAACCGGGACGCCGACGCCCGCCCGTGCGTTTTCCCGAGGATCAGGGCTTTATCCGCTCCGCGACTGACGTCAGTTAGCGCCTTGCGCGCCCTGAAATCATTCGCCATGACAATTGCCGCAGAAAATTTACGCCAATCCCCATCTTCGATGGCCGAAGACCCACCACGCGCAGAAGCTGATGCCTCCTCCCGCGCGGCCGATGGCGCGACCAAGGCATCGTCACGGTCGTTGTTTCTGACGATCTTTCCCTCGATCATGCTGCCGATGTTCCTCGCGGTCGCAGACCAGACCATCGTCGCCACCGCGTTGCCCGTCATCGCTGCGGATTTTGGCGAGGTCGAGCGCGTATCGTGGGTGGTGGTGTCGTATCTGATTGCCAACACCATCGCGGCTCCGGTCTACGGGCGATTAGGGGACTCGTTCGGCCGCCGAAACATGATGCTCACAGGACTCATCATCTTCATGCTCGGATCGGTCCTCTGCGCGCTCGCTCCGAACATGGAATTGCTGACCGCCGCACGCATCGTCCAGGGATTCGGCGGCGGCGGGTTGATGACCCTATCGCAAGCGCTGGTAGGCGAAACCGTTCCGCCGCGCGAGCGAGGCCGCTATCAGGGCTATCTTGCCGGAGTCGCAGTCAGCTCGAATACGTTTGGACCGGTGGCCGGCGGTTATCTCACCCAAGCCTTCGGCTGGCGATCGATTTTCCTCGTCAACGTGCCGCTGGGGCTTGTCGCCGCCCTGCTCGTGCTGCGCCTGGCCACCCGGCCGAGCGACCGCCGACGGACCACGTTCGATGCGCCGGGCTTGCTGCTGTTTATCCTGTTTGTCGGCCCGGTCATTCTGGCTCTCGAACAAGTGCCGCGTATGCAAGCGGGCACGCTGCCGATGATCGGCGGCCTGCTGGCGTTCGGCGTGACCGCGCTGGCCGTTCTGGTTTGGCAAGAGAAGCACTCGACCTCACCGCTCATCCCGCCTGCCCTGTTTAGAGAGCCCTCGGTCTGGCGCAGCGACGGCCTGGCGGCCTGTCATGGGGCGGCGCTGGTATCGTTGATCACGTTTTTGCCGCTCTATCTGCGCGCGGTGCGGGGCACCTCGCCGGCTGATATCGGGCTGCTGTTATTGCCGCTCACATTTGGCATCGGTCTTGGTTCGCTCGTCGCCGGACAATTGATAACGAGGACGGGCCGTACTGCAATATTTCCGTCCATCGGGTTGACAGCCGCGACTGTCGGTTTGCTGTTTCTCGGCTTCTGGACGCCGCATCTGTCGCTTGCGCAGCTGCCCTGGGTTTTCGGCATCACCGCTCTGTTTATGGGCACAGTGATGGGCGTAGTGCAGGTCACGGTACAGGCCGTGGCAGGGCAGCGCATGCTCGGCACGGGCGCGGCGATGGTGCAGTTCTCGCGTTCCGTCGGCGCCGCTTTCGGCACGGCCGCAGTCGCGGCGGTTCTGTTTTCGGTGCTCGCGGCCGGCGACCGGGAAACGGCAAGCCTGTTGGGCGCGATTATCGATCGCGGGCCCGCCGCCATCGCGGCTCTGGCTCCGGCCCGCCAGGCAATCATCCAGACCGAACTTGCTGACGCGTTCCGCGCGGCCTTCGTGACGGTGGCGACGTTTACTGCCATCGGGGCATCGCTCGCGTGGTCGATGCCGCTGCGGCGGGTGTAGCGGATCGTGCCGGCTTGAACTCGCCGTGGCGGTGCTCATGCCGCGAGCATTACAGCAGGAGGCGGTACGTTATGCGTTGACCTGATCATGGCGCGAATTATAGGCTTCGCGCAGCGCCTCCGTGAAGAAGGCGGAGCATTTGCACGGGAGGTCCACATGCCGAAGATCAAAGCTAACGGCATCACCATGAACTACGAGCAACAGGGGACAGGCGAGCCGCTCGTGCTCATCCCTTACCTCGCTGCCGACAATGCCTGCTACGCTTTTCAGGTCGCCGACTACGCCAAGCATTTCACCTGCATCTCCGTCGACCCGCGCGGTGCTGGGGAAACCGACAAGCCATCCGGCGCTTATTCGATGGAATTGTTCGCCGACGATATCGCCGCCTTCATGCAGGCGATCGGCGTTGATCGCGCGCATGTCAGCGGTCTGTCGCTTGGCGCTGCGACTGGCTTATGGCTCGCCGGCAAATATCCGCAGCGCGTCAAATCGCTGTCGCTGCACAGCGGCTGGACCAAGTCCGATCCGTTCCTCAAAGTCGTGGTGGAAGGCTGGCGGACCATCGCGAAAGGTCTGGGCAGCGTCACGGAGATGATCATCCAGGGCATCTTCCCGTTCTGCTTCACGCCGGAACTCTATGCGGCCAAGCCGGATTACATCGACCAGCTCGCGGCTTTCGTGCGCAGCCGGCCGAAGCAGCCGCTCGATGCTTTCATCAGCCAATCGAGCGCCGTGCTTGCCCACGACGCGCTATCGCAATTAGAGCGTATCAAGGCTCCAACCCAGATCACCTTCGGCCGCCACGACATGGTCTGCTCGACCCGGTTCGCGGACGCAATGAAGAACGGCATTAAAGGCAGCGAACTTCTGGTGTTCGAGGACTGCTCACACGCGCCGATCTACGAGAACGTCGCCGGGTTCAACGAGAAGAGCTTGAGCTTCCTGCAGCGCCACGTCGGATAACGCTCACGCCGGCGCGCGATGAGCGAGCCAGCGGCCGGCCTCGGCGGCGGCGAATAACTCCGCCAGTGCTGCATTGACTGCGGCCGGCTCCTCGCTGGTGACGGTGTGGCCGGAGCGTGGAATGACCAGAAGGCCCGCGGTCGGCACCGTGCGCTTGAGAAAGACGCTGCCGTCGAGGCAGGTGTCGTCCTCATCGCCGACAATGACGAGGAGCGGCGGCGAAAACCGCTTGAGGTCGGCCTCAAGATCCCAAAGTGTCGGGCGCCGCGCCTGCAACATCGACATGGTCAGCGCGTGTCCTTGCGCCGAGTGCTCGGAGAGCATGCGCGCAAATTCCGCGTAACCGCGCGGATCCTTGTGCTTTTGGGTCAGGCGCGTCGGGTTGTCGGCATAAAGCGCCGCGGCGGCGGCAATGCCCTTATCCAAAAACATTTGCGCGGTTTCCGCCGCCTGCTTGCGCATCGCTTCGCGCACCGCGGGGTCGGCAACCGACCCCCAGCCGCAACCGGCGGCGGTCACCGAGATGCAGCGCTCCGGATGGCGCATGCCGACGTGGAGCGCCGTATAAGCGCCCATGGAATGGCCGACGATGTGCGCCTTCGCAATGCCGAGCGCATCGATCAGCGCGACAACGTCGCCACGGGCAATGTCCTGCCCGTAACGGGCAGGATCAATGGGCACGTCGGATGGCGGATAGCCGCGTGCGGAAAACGTAACGCAGCGGTGCGAACGCGCGAAATAGCGCATCTGCGGCTCCCACGTTCGATAGTCGCCGGCGAATTCATGGACGAAAATTATGGGGCTGCCGCTACCGGCCTCCTCATAATAGAGCCTGGTGCCGTCGGCACTTGTGATCATCGGCATCGGTTACCTCGGTTTTTTACGCCGCCTCCGGTAGCAATTCGACTTCGCGCATCTCGGTAACCGGCTGCGGCAGAACGCCATCATCAGTGACGTCGTAGCCGACAACGCGCAAGATGCCGCGGGCCGGACTCATGGCGACGGCAAGCCGCGTATAAGGGTTGAGCACCGGCTCACGGACCCAGTCAAAACCGTCGGCGGACAGCGGGCCGCTCCATGCCGCCAAGGCATCGCGCCGCGCCCGGCTAAAGCCGGCAGCGTCGTCGAACGAACTCACCAGAAACCGGCGCGTGCCGATGCGGCCTTCCCAGCCCGATCGGCGTGGTACCCAATCGTTCGCGGCGCTGGTATCTTCCCCGCGGCTGACGAAGCCGGTTTCCGTGCGTTCGATGACGCAGCGCTCGTGCGCTGCGCAGCCCACGATCGTGTAGATCACTGGACGCGCGACCGGCGTCGTTTCGAGAAGCCGCCGCGCCGCAGCGAAATCCTCACAGACCTCGAAAGCGTGGCGCAAAAGTTGATCCGGCGGCATCCGGCCGGCGCCCGCAGCGGCACGAACGACGCTCACGGCGTAATCCGCTGGACGGAGCAGCCGGTGCCGGGTGCGGCGCCACATCGGCGCCTGATTGAGGGCGGCCCCGAAGCGTTGCGGCGCCATCGCCGTCAGGACGCCGACGTAGCCCGGCCAGGTGACGCTGAAAAAATCACCATGCTCGCCCGACATGTGCGCGATCTCGGTGTGGCGTCCCAGTCCGCGAAACGGCCAGTCCAGCGTACGCACAAGCCAGGGAACGCCATCATGTTCATCCGCCCGCGCCGTGCAGCCCCACTGATAGGCGGCGTTGAGCAGCCACACGCCAGAGATATCAAGCGCCGACGCGATTTGTGCGATCTCGGCAAAGTACGGCGAGCGGGAGCGCCTGAGTGAGTTTCGTGACAGCAGATCCAGCGCCGGAATCAGCGGTCGTGCCGACTGCGGAAAAAACCGCAAACAGGCGTCCCGCAACGCGCGCGCCCGCATGGCGCTCCGCAGTGCATGGTGCGGTGGACCGCCTTCGCGAATATCAACGATGGGGATAATCGGCAGCGTCTCGCTCATCTCAACACCTGCGGCCCCTCTCCCGACTCAAGTCGAAGCTCCGTCGGTGTCGATGTCGCTCGCACACTGGTACGGTCAAGCCAACCGAGGGACACTGAAGGACGGCGGATTCTTATATACCGGAGCAGCGCGATTCTCAGCCGGCGCGGGAAATCTACATGACGGCGCGATCCAAAATCCTTCGCGCTGGCGTGATTACAGCCGCACTCGCGGTGTTGCCGCCGAATCCAGCCCGCGCTGGACCGCCTTTCAGACCGACGATCCCGAGCCGGTGCCCTATCAGCATGTCGAGTTCTACACGCTTCTCGACTGGCACTGCCGTGCGCGGCGATACCCAGGGAGAAGGCCCGGCCTGGGAAGTTAATGACGGCGCGATCCCGAACGGCCAAGTTCACATTTACGCCGGTTATCAAATCACCGGGCCTTAAAGCCAGGGCGCGGCAGCTTTCTAACCGGGCAAGAAGCCTTGGTCCCCTGCCAGACTCCGGTAGCCTTGCGTTCTCCCGAAGTCCGGATGAAAAGGCGTAGTCTGATCAGTCCGATCAACGAACGGCGACGGTGCGGGTAAGGGACAATGAAAACTGTAACGCTTGGACGAAACGGGCCGACGGTCGCGGAGTTGGGGCTCGGCTGCATGGGCATGTCGCCGGGCGTGTACGGCCCGAGCGACGAAGCCGAGAGTATCGCCACCATCCGCGCCGCGCTCGACGCCGGCGTCACGCTGCTCGACACCGGCGACTTCTATGGCATGGGCCACAACGAAATGCTGATACGGCGGGCGTTGGAAGGCGTACCGCGCTCGAACGTCGTCATCTCGGTCAAATTCGGAGCGCTGCGCGACCCGGCCGGCATGTTCGGCGGCAATGACAGCCGGCCGCAGGCGGTGAAGAATTTTCTTGCCTACAGCCTGCGGCGGCTCGGCACCGACTACATCGACATCTATCGTCCCGCGCGCCTCGATCCGGCTGTGCCGATTGAAGACACCGTCGGTGCTATTGCCGACATGATCCGCGCCGGCTACGTCCGACACATCGGCCTGTCCGAGGTCGGCGCCGAAACCATCAAGCGCGCTCACGCGGTCCATCCGGTCACCGATCTGCAAATTGAATACTCGCTCATGAGCCGCGGTATCGAAAAGGCGATCCTGCCGACGACCCGCCAGCTGGGGATCGGCATTACCGCCTACGGCGTTCTCTCGCGCGGTATCTTGAGCGGACGGGTGCCGCCGCGCGGCAACAAAGGCGACATTCGTATCGTCCGCATGCCGCGTTATCAGGACGGTAATATCGAAAAGAACCTCACTCTGGTCGAGGCCCTGCGGCAGATCGGCAATGAAAAAAGTGCGACCCCGGCGCAACTCGCAATTGCCTGGGTGCGCTCGCGCGGCGACGATATCGTGCCAGTGCTTGGCGCCCGCCGCCGCGACCAACTCCAGGAGACGCTTGGCGCGCTCGATCTGAAGCTCACCGCCGCAGACATCGCGCACATCGACGCGGCGGTAGCGCCGGACCTGATCGCCGGCGAGCGCTATGACGCGCCACAGATGGCGCACCTCGACAGCGAAGTGCACCACTAGCGCGGCTCACTTGATCTCGACGGCCTACCATTGAAATACTCCCCCTAAAGCCGGCGGCATCCGCGCCGACCGGAGAGGGGGAGGAACGGTGTGGCTGAATATCATTACATTATTATAGGCGCAGGCTCTGCCGGATGCGCTATCGCCTCACGCTTGTCCGAAGATGCATCGACCAGCGTGCTGCTGCTTGAAGCCGGCGGCGCCGACGATGACGACCGGATCTTCTCTCCGCAGCGCGCCTGGGAGCTTTGGAACACGCCGTTCGATTGGGCTTTTACCACCGCGCCGCAGCCGGGCGCCGTTAATCGCCCGATCTTTTGGCCGCGCGGCAAAGTGCTGGGTGGATCTAGCTGCCTCAACGGCATGATCTACGTACGTGGCGCCGCCGCCGATTACGACTATTGGGCCTATCTCGGCAACGCGGGTTGGGACTACGAAAGTGTCCTTCCCTATTTCAAGAAATCGGAAGACTATTACGGCGGCGCGTCTCGGTATCACGGCGTGAGCGGCCCGTTATCGGTGTCGCGCCACACGGCCCCGAACCCGTTGACTGAAGTCTTTATTGAAGCCGCCGTCCGGGCTGGCCATCCAATCAATTATGACTTTTCCGGTCCCGAACTACTTGGCGTCGGATATACCGATACAACAACGCGCGACGGCCAGCGGTGCAGCGCCGCCGCGGCTTTCCTCAAGCCGGCGCACAACCGGCGCAATCTGACGGTGCAGACCGGCGCGCGCAGCCATCGCCTTTTGATCGAGCACGGGCGCTGCAACGGCGTCATCTACGAAGAGGGTGGCAGGCTGCGGACTGTGCGCGCCGTCAGCGAAGTCATTGTCAGCGCCGGCGCCATCGGCTCGCCGCACCTTCTGCTGTTGTCCGGCATTGGTCCGGCAGGCGATCTGAACAAGCTGGGCATCCGCGTGCACGCCGATCTCCCCGGGGTCGGTCAGAATCTGCACGACCATCTCCTGACTTTTGTTATCCACGAGGCGAGCAGAGAGATCCCCGCTCCGAAGCACAACATTCTCGAAGCGCATCTGTTCGCCAAAAGCGATCCGCGCCTGCCGGCGCCCGACCACCAGCCGCTGCTGATGTGCAATGCCCCGCCACTGCCTACTCTTGAAATCCCGGCGAACGCTTATGCGATCGCGCCCGGCATTATTCGCCCGGTGTCGCGCGGCGAACTGAAACTAACCGCCGACAATCCTGCGGCGCCGCTCCATCTCGATCCGCGCTACCTGAGCGAGCCAGCCGATCTCAATGCCCTGGTCCACTCGCTGGAAGTATCGATCGAGATATTGGAGAGTCCGGCGTTCGCCAATTGGCGCAAACGCGCGGTGTGGCCCAAAGCGAAAACGCGCGCCGAACGCGTTCAGTGGGTGCGTGAGACCTGCGAGACCTACCATCACCAGGCCGGCACCTGCAAAATGGGCATCGATACCATGAGCGTGGTCGATCCGCAGTTGCGCGTTTATGGCATCGATTGCCTGCGCGTCGCCGACGCCTCAATCATGCCGGCGGTAACCAGCGGCAACACCAACGCCCCTTCGATCATGATCGGCGAAAAGGCGGCCGATCTGATCCGCGGCAGACGTGCTCTGAATTGATGCGCCGGCAGCGTTCTCCGGTTTCCGCGGACCAATCCCCAATCAAGCGGAGGCAATGCCGGTACAGTCGATTCTTCGTCTCCGGGAGGCCATTTCATCACGCCGACCATCATCGGCCGGCAATCGCAAGCAGGGCCATTCCCAGCTTTATGATCGCAGTAACTCGCGCAGACGCTCGGTCAAACGGGCCCTGCGTTCGGCCGACTGATCCTGTAGCGTAGCGCCAACGCCCAGGTAGCGGTCGGCAATGTCTTTTGAACAAAGCAGGTCTTGACCGGACCCGCTCAGGACGACTCGCCCATTTTCAATGACGTATCCACGGTTGGCGATTGCGAGGCTTAGCCGCGCGTTCTGCTCCGACAGCAGAATCGCCAATCCCCGATCGCGCAACTGCACAATCAGATCGAATATCTCGGAGACCACCCGCGGCGCCAAGCCGAGCGACGGCTCATCGAGCATCAACAGCTTCGGCCCGGACATCAAACCACGGCCAATGGCAAGCATCTGCTGCTGACCACCCGACAGATTTCCGGCCAGCGCCGACATGCGATCGCGAAGCATCGGAAACAGCCGCCCGATTTCGCCGCGTTGCGCATTCGCGTCATCCGGCGTTCTCGCGCGGAGATATCCGCCCAATTCGAGATTATCGCCGATCGTAAACCCGGAAAAGATTTGGCGGCCTTCCGGAACGTGGACGATACCGGCCCGCATTCTCGCCGCGGTCGACCAAGCCTCAATCCGCTGACCGGCAAAGCAGATCGTACCGGACCGAGCCGGGGTGAGCCCGGAGATCGTCTTCACCAGGGTTGATTTGCCGGCGCCGTTGTTGCCGACCAGCGTAACAATTTCGCCTTCGTCAACGGCCAGGTCGACATCGTGAATCACATTAATGCCGCCATAGCCCGCCGAAACGCCCTTGAGCTCCAGCATCATGCGCCCGGCTCCCCGGCACGGCCGAGATACGCTTCGATCACCGCCGGATCGCTTTGCACCTGCTGAGGCGTTCCGCCGGCAATAAGACGGCCGGCGTCAAGCACAAAGATCGTGTCGGCGACGCCCATCACCAGCGACATATTGTGCTCGACCACCAGGATGGTCGTCCCGGTGTCGCAGATGGCACGGAGCAGCACGGCGAGTTCGGCAGTCTCGCCATCGTTCAAGCCGGCAGCGGGCTCGTCGAGCAGCAGCAAGCGCGGGCTCGACATCAGCGCGCGCGCGATTTCGACCAGCTTTTGCGCGCCAATCGGTAAATCGGTTGCTGGTACATCGCGCGAACGCCGTAGCCCGATCAAGTCAAGCCAGGAGTCCGCTTTCGCGGCGAGCCGCCTCTCCTCCTGCCGGGATTTTCCGGTCCAAAACATCTGCGCCACCGCGGACGAGCGCAGCTGGCGATGCGCGCCCACCATGACGTTCTCCAGGGTCGTCATTCCCGGAAAAACGCGCGCGGTCTGGAAGGTGCGCATGACCCCAAGTGCCGCCACCCGTTGCGGCGGCAGCCCGGCGGCGTTGTCGCCGAAGAAGCGGACCTCGCCCGCCGTGGGAGCAAACAGATTTGTCGCCACGTTGAATAGTGTCGTCTTCCCGGCGCCGTTCGGTCCGATCAAGGCGCAGAGACTGCCGGTCGGCACCGCCAGGCTGACGTCATCGACGGCGCGCAAGCCGCCGAATATTTTCGTCACCGCACGGCACTCGAGAGCGGGGGCTGTCAGGATTTCGCTCCCATCGATGCAAGCTTCGGACGCTCCGCGAACAGGCGATCGAACAGCAGCGCCAGCCGGCCGAACAGCCCTTCAGGCATGAATAGAAAAATCGCGACGAGAATCGCCCCTTCGACCGCAGTCTTAAACACAGCGAGCTCCTGGATCATCGTCGGCAACAGGGTCAGCACGAGCGATCCGAAAAATCCGCCGATCAAGGTACCCTCGCCGCCGAGCACCAGCATGGTGATCATTTCGAAAGATCGGTCCGTCGAAACCATTTCCGGCGACAGAAAATGGAAGTTGAATGCATAGAGCGCGCCGGAGAGGCCGGCCAGCGCCGCCGAGATGCAAAGCGCGACGATCTTGACGCGACCGACATTGACGCCCAGCGCGGCGGCCGCAAGTTGATCGGAGCGCACCGCCTTGAGCGCTCGTCCGAAGCCGGAACGCATACCACCTTCGAGGCAGATAACCAGCAGAACGGAGAGGACGAGCGAGAGATAGTACATCCGCAGCGGCGTATCGAAGGCATAACCGGCAATCGCAAAGGCAGGAATGCCCACCAGACCGGATGGTCCGCCGGTGATGTCGACCAACCCGACCGCGACAGAATCGATCAGAAGTCCGAACGCGAGCGTTGCCAGCGCGAGATAGTGTCCGCGCAGCCGCGCCGTTGCGACCGAAAGAACCAGCGCACAGCCGACACAAAGGATGATCGCGATCAGCGTAGCGGGAAGCGGCGGCCACCCGTAAGTCGTTGCCAGAATTGCCGCCGCATAGCCGCCGACCGCCATAAAGCCGGCTTGCCCAAGACTGACCTGACCGGCATAGCCCATCAGGACATCGAGCCCGAGCACGGCGATGAACAGAATGAGCGAAATGACCAGCGACGACAGGACACCGAGCGGCAGGGGCAACGCCGGCAGCAACCCAAGTAGCCCGACGAAGATGATGCCGGCCACGATCGTGCGATAGCCGTCGAGACGGATGACCGGCCGGCTGATCTGGGCATTTTCGCGGACGTCGCTGCGGCGCTGTGGTCCGCCTGGAAACAGGCCATTTGGCCGGATGATCAGGACAAGCAGCAACAGCAGCAGCGAGAGCGTGTTGGCGAACAGCGACGAAACATAGAATGCGGCAAGCTGCTCGGCGACGCCCAGCAGCAGGCCGCCGACGATCGATCCGGCAAAGCTCCCCATTCCGCCGATTGCGACGGCGATGAAGCCGGCGATGGTGAAAAACTGCCCGGAATCGAACTGCAGCGACATGATCGGCGCGACCAGGACGCCGCCGACCGATCCGATGAATGCCGCCAGCGCGAAGCTGAGCAGCATCATGCGCGGCAGATCAATTCCCATCAAACGGGCCGCCGTCGGATTTTCCGCACACGCACGCAAGGCACGGCCGAGCGAGGTCATGTGCAGCAGCAGCCATAAAGCCGCAATCATCACCGCCGACACAGCGGCGAGCCAAAGGCCTTGAGTGGGAATTCGCAAGCCGCCGATCACCAACGGAGCCTCGCCGGAAAACGGCGGCAGCGCGTAGGGTTGGTTGCCCCACACCAGTAGCGTCACGCCGATGAAAAAGATGAGCAGCCCGGCGGTAAGAACGAGGACGCTGCGCGGCGGAATTCGCATGACGGCGGGAACGAACGTCAACGCTCCGACCAACACGCCGAATGCAGTTGAGGCGGCGACCGCCGCGACCGCAGCCGGCAACACCGGCCAGCCGAAGACAAGCTGAAAATAGTACATGCCCATGGCGCCGAGCACGCAGAATGCGCCCTGGGCCAGGTTGACGACGTTGGTGACGCGGAAAACCAGCGAGAAGCCCAGCGCGACGATGGCAAAAACGCCGCCCTGCAGCAGACCGCCGATGACGATCTGTAGGATGCCTGACAAGTACGATCCGCCGTTCGAGCTCGCTTATTTGGGCAGCGGCGTCCCGGTTGGCTCGCTCACCACGATCCAGGTCCCCGCTGTCGGGTCCCAACGTGTGACAAGCGCATTCTTTACCGTCAATCCGCGCTGCGGCACGGCTGTGAAATTATAGATACCGTTGATCCCCGGATAGCTCGTCTGCCCGGCGACGAATTGCTTGACTTGCTCAGCCGTCGCTTTGGCTCCGAGCTGCCGCAGCGCTCCGGTGGTGATGAGGGCGGGGTCCCAGGCGAGCGCCGACATGGCGTCGGGCTTGGCATTCGCCGCGCCAAACGCCGCGTACATTTTCTTCTGCTGCTCTTCCACCCGCGGGTCGAGTTGAAACATACCGTCGTGCGGCAGGAATACGGAGGTCGTGACGTACAGGTCCTTCGGCAGGAAATCCTTGTATTGAATCATCTGCGCGTAGGTCTGATTGCCGTTGCTGACGCCGACAGGTACGCTCAGACCGGTAGCCAATATGCCTTTGAACACAGTCGCGATCGGCGCGCCGGTCGACCATGCAATGAGGGCCTGCGGCTCGGCCCCCTTGATGCGCTCAAGCTGGGCCGCAACGCTGACGTCGGTTGGATTAAATCGCTGCCGTTCGACGATCTGAACCCCGGAATTCTCCGGAAGCTTGAGCACCTCGTTAAGGCCGCGCTCGGCATCCTGCCCTGTTGCATCGGTGCTCGAGATGAACCCAATCCTGGTCAGGCCGCGCATCCGGTAGTAACGCACCAGCGCTTCGATCAATGCGTGGGTGTCGGTATTGCTGGAGTACTGATAACTGCCAATTGCGGGATGAACACCCGGCGATAAACAGTAATCGAACGGCCCCTCTTTAAGCAGCGGTGCGATCGCATTACACATGGCGACAATGCTTGAGCCGAGAATCACCGCCGGCTTTGCCGCGATAATCCCGTTGGCCATCTGCACAGCGGTCTGCGGACTGGTCTGGTCGTCGTAGAACGTGAATTCGAGCGGCTCGCCTTTGATCCCGCCGTCCCTGTTGATCAGCGCCTGAAAGATTTGCAGCGCCTGCTGTTCGCCACGGCCGAGGAACGAAGCGCCGCCGGTCAAAGGTAAAATAACGTTGATCTTATAAGGTTCCGCGGCGCGCGCTGCGGCGACGTCGAGCACCGTCACCGACAGCAAAATTGCGGCTGCGCGAACGAGCAAGCTTGAGACCGGCATCAGGCGACCTGTTCACGCGCAGGCTGTGACGGCGCCCTCTCCTCCGCCGTGTCGAAAGTCCGCCAGTCCACGCTCTTGGGCAGGACGCGCTCGTACGAACTGATGCTCACATGCGGAACGTGCGGCTCGGTGCAGCCAAGCACCGGACCGCCCTTGCGCACCTCGCGCGCCGCATCGACCATGAGTCGCCGAAACTCCACGACCGCCAGATCGCTGGCGCCGAGACGCTCCCTGGTGCGATCCGCGATCGCTCCCATGGTTTCCCACATGGAGATATCCTGATTGGGAATCCCGCGGATGCCGGTGAAGTCGCCAAGCTTCATCGCGTCGCGGTCCTGCAAATAACCATTGGCGGCGGTTCGCAGATTGCGAAAGTCGCGCGTGAGATCGATGCCCGGCTGCGCGCCATTGAATTTCCGCCACGCCTCCTGATCGATGCCGCCGGTTTCGCGCCAGGCAATAAAATAGAACGCCGTGTGGGTATCGTCCTCGGGGACGATGACGCTGGTGACGTTATAGGAATTGTTGGGCGGAATAAGACAGACGAACGGGGCGATATAAACCGTCTTGCGCACGTAGTCGTGCGTTGCCGAGTTCGCGATCGGGCGGCGGATCGCGGCATAGTGAAATCCATAGCTTGTACGCTCGACCTGCAGGCGCGGCGCCTTGTCGGTCGAGGGCCGCAGCCAATGGGTGCCTGCGTTTTTCGCGCCATCAACCCGGGCCGGCGTGATATCCGAGGAATGCAAGCTCGACGAATGAGCGGAGTCGATCTGCCCCTCCAGCACCTGCGCCCAGTTACAGTCGACGTGAATCTTGACGATGCTGACATTGGTATCGGCGGTCGGCGCAAAGGCCGGTGCTTCGAACTCCCGCATGGTTTCCGCCGGTCCCAGATAGGTCCAGACAAACCCGCCGGCTTCGCGGACCGGATATGCCTTCATCTTCACCTTCTGAACCAGCCCGCTCTCCGGCGGCTCGGACGCCATTTCCAGCACGTTGCCTTCCACGTCGATCTTCCAGCCGTGGTACAGGCACCGCAATCCGCACTCTTCGTTGCGTCCCAGCGCCAGCGACGCTCGCCGGTGCGGACAACGCTCGTCGAGCACGCCCAGGCGGCTGTCGCTGTCGCGAAACACCACAAGATCCTCGCCGAGCAGCCGCACCTTCTTCGGCGTGCAATCCGGCTCCGCTACCTCCTCGATCAAACAAGCGGGGATCCAGTGCCGGCGCATGAGCTGACCCATCGCTGCCTCGCCCTCGACGCGGCACAGCAACTCGTTTTCTTCGCCGGTCAACATGGCATCCTCCGGTCAAGGGCGACGGGCAAAAGATGTTAGCCCTCTAAGTATTTTTAGGGTACAAGGTCCGGGTTTTATTGTCGAGGCTCGAAGCGCCCAATTGTGCGCTGCACACGCGCCGGAGAAAATCGTGACCGACCGGATGCCGCCCAACGCGATGTCGTTGCGCATTGCGCGCAAGGCGGAAATTGCACGGGGTATTCACGTGTTCGAGCTGCGCGACCCCGCCGGCGCCGAGCTGCCGCCGTTCGCCGGCGGCGCCCACATCACGCTGCGGACGCCCAACGGGCTTGTCCGCAAATATTCGCTGTGCAACGATCCGGCCGAGCGCGACCGTTATGTCACCGCGATAAAGCGCGAACAGCCGAGCCGCGGCGGCTCGGTCGATTTGATCGACAACGCGAAAGTGGGCGACACGCTGTCGGTCGCGCCCCCGGTCAACGATTTCGCCCTGCCACCCCGCGCTACCGACCTGCTGTGCATCGCCGGTGGCATTGGCATCACGCCGTTCATGGCGATGATCGGTCAATTACGGGCACAGCCCGGCAAGCGCTTTCGGCTTTATTATTGCACGCGATCGCCAGAGGCGACCGCCTTTCTTGAGGAGCTCAGTGGACCTGAGTTCACGGGCAAGGTGAAAGTCCACCACGACCGAGGCGACCCGGCGCAGTCGCTCGATCTTTGGCCGATCCTGGAACAGCGGCAGAACCGCGAGCACCTTTATTGCTGCGGCCCGCGGGCGCTGATGGAAACGGTGCGCGATCTCACTGGGCATTGGTCGCCGACGGCGGTGCATTTCGAGGCGTTCGCCGAACCGGAGCGGACCAAGCCGGATGACAAGCCGTTCCTGCTGCAGCTTGCGCGCTCCGGCGCCGAGTTCGAGGTGCCGGTCGGCACCACCATTCTCGAAGCCATGCACGCCCGTGGCTACGATGCGCCAAGTTCGTGCGAGAGCGGCACCTGCGGAACCTGCCGGACCAAGGTTGTCGCCGGCGAAGTGGACCATCGCGACCTCGTTCTCAACGAACACGACCGGCACGACCAGATCATGATTTGCGTCTCGCGCGCGAACGGCGCGGTTCTCAAGATCGACCGCTGATGAGCGCCGCGCCGGCGAGAAAGCTTGGCCTCGGTGTCGCCGGCCTCGGCCGCGCATTTACGATCATGCTGCCGACTTTTGTGCAGGATGAGCGGATCGCATTGCGCGCGGCGGCCGATCCGCGCAGTGAAGCGCGCGAAAAATTTGCGGCGGACTTCGAGGCGAACGCCTATGCGTCGGTTGAAGAACTCTGCGCCGACGATACCATCGAAGCGATTTACGTAGCGACTCCGCATCAGTTCCACGCCGCGCATGTCTTCATGGCAGCAGCGGCCGGCAAGCATGTGCTGGTGGAGAAGCCGCTCGCGGTAACGCTCGCCGAATGCCGAAGCATGATCGACGCCGTGGACGCCGCCGGCGTTCACCTCGTCGTCGGGCATAGCCACAGCTTCGATGCGCCCTACCGGCGGGCGCGTGAGATCATTGCCGGCGGTGAATTCGGCAGGCTGGGAATGATCACAGCCTCAAATTTCACCGACTTCATGTACCGGCCGCGACGGCCCGAGGAGTTGGTCACGGCCCAAGGCGGCGGCGTCATCTTTAGCCAGGGCGCCCATCAGATCGACATCGTGCGTCTCCTCGGCGGTGGTCTGGTGCGCAGTATTCGCGCTTTCACCGGCAGCTGGGACGAGACCCGCGCGGCCGAGGGCGCCTACGCGGCTCTGTTCGAGTTCGAAGATGGAGCGTTCGCCACCACGGTCTACAGCGGCTACGGGCATTTCGATTCCGACGAATTTTGCGGGTGGATCGGCGAAATGGGGTTGCCCAAAGATCGCGAACGCCATGGCGCCGCGCGCAAGGCCCTGGGTGATTTGACGGCTGCGCAAGAAGCCGCGTTGAAGGCGGCGCGAAACTACGGCGGTAGGGAATACACTGCGGCCGTGTCTGATGCTCCGCGGCGGCACCAGCATTTCGGCGTCCTGCTGGCGTCGTGCGCGCGCGCCGATCTGCGTCCAACGCCGGAAGGCGTGATGATCTACGGCGACTTCGAGCGGCGTCTGGAGAAGGTTGCCGTCGCCGCCGTCCCGCGCGCCGAAGTGATCGACGAGTTCTACGACGCTGTCGTCGCGGGCCGCGCGCCGCTCCACACCGGCCGATGGGCCATGGCGACGCTCGAAGTCTGCCTGGCAATTCTGCGCTCGGCCAAAGAACATCGTGAGATCGCACTCGAACACCAGATCGGGCTGGTTGGGTTTGTAAGATGAAACGTCGCGTAGTGGCGCACGGCCGGATAAAGCGCGCCGCCACGATCCAGGAGACCCAGGCGATCCTCCGCCACTGGCGCGAAGCCGTGCCCAATGATCGCCTTGCGCATCTGGTCAAGGATGCGGCCCGAGCGCTGTTGCGCGCGTTGCAGCTGCGGCTGACCACCCACGGCGTATCGCTCGGACATTGGACCTTTCTGCGCATCCTCTGGGAAAAAGAGGGCATTACCCAGCGCGAACTCAGCGAGCAGGCCGGCGTGATGGAGCCGACGACAACCTCCGCGCTAAACGCAATGGAACGTCTCGGCTATGTCGTGCGCCGGAAAATGCCAGGAAACAGAAAAAAGGTCTTTGTTTTCCTCACTCCGCGCGGGCGCCTGTTGAAGGCCAAGCTGGTACCCTTTGCGGAACAGGTCAATGAGGTCGCTATCCACAACATCAGGGTTGCGGACGTCATCACGACGCGGCGCACGCTTCTGGCGATCATCGAGAACCTGGCCGAAGATGAAGCCAATTCGACCGGACGCATCCCATCAACCCGAGAGCTCGCACGGCTGCTGGCAGAGCGCGGCGCGATGACTGGCAGAGGAATGCTCAAACGGGCGGTTCGCTGAGTGCAGTGAATTCGTTCGCGCGCCGTCATCTCGACGACACCCTCGACACCGCAAATCTTTCCACCTAAGGGCATTGGCGAATTTTGTGAGCGGAGGCTGATATGACCAAGTTGGACGCGCTGCTTGAGGATCTGGTGATCGCGAACCGGATC
>VFSW01001197.1_pt1 | contig 39209 bp, 34 predicted proteins | sample 5358111 | NCBI WGS metagenome assembly VFSW01 (sample SAMN11554181, study PRJNA540505) | mine drainage metagenome | isolation source: sediment from site ElyBrook_90M | place: USA: Ely Copper Mine, Vershire, VT | collected 2017
GTAGTACGCGACCTTCCCAAGGTTGAGGCGCCAGTCCGATTCTGGTATCCCGCTCCAGTTTTACGAAGAGCTTGTTATAAAAAACCTATGGGTAAAGTTACTAATTCAACAATTGACCTCTGGTTTAGAAAACTTCAAGTGCAGATTAATATCATTCACCAGAAAGAAATCAGCGAGCGCACTGAGCGGACATACGCCAGTGAAATAGCGCTGGCGTACTTGTTTTTGTATCTTTTCGTGGAGGCCACTATCGATAAGATTATAGAAAATCTCCTCTGTATTCCTGATCCAATTGCTGGTAATAGAGAGTACGGAAAATATAAAGAACAACCGAAAAATTTGAAGAGTAAATTGGAATTCCTATTTAAGACATTCTGCGGCCAATTACCATTTGAAGAGTACAGTAAACTTATTGACAAACTGAAGGACTTGATCAATATGAGAAACAGAGTAGTGCACATTGATGAAATATCGTGGATGATTAATGTTTCGCCGGAAGGCTTTAAAGAAAGTCCAACAAGTTACACTAAGAATCTAACTGTCGAGGCGCTTAAGAGACATTGCGGTTTGACTCAGGATTTTTTAGACGCCCTAAAAATTGTTCTCAAGAAAGCTTTTGTCGGAAAGACAATAGACGTAGACCATGTGAGAGGCGACAAAGTTGAAACGAAGGCGCTCGATTACATCGATTGGATATACGAGGTATCAATTATGAGGCGATTAGAACCATTTGATAATGATTTCGTAAATAGTGGCGATGAGCCATAAAAGTGTATTTATAGGAGTTCAGTTACTGCTTGCCCCGTGCATGGACGGCGCGAGGCGAGCACCTTATCAGTATTCCGTGCTTATCGTCTTTGGGCGAAGCCCAGATCGGCGAAAGTATGGTCTCTGGCTTGGCGAGAGAATATTGTTTCTGCGGCGGACGCGCTATTATACGATCTCGAAGACTTTTTCCTTGCTTGAGAATCCGGAGACGAGGCGGACGCGGGAAAAGGGGACATTGCAATGCGCGGCGAGCGCTTCGGCGATCGCGATGGTGGCCTTGCCTTCCCGCGCCGGCGCTTTGACCGCGATTATGAAATGGGAATCGTCAATGGGGGTCACCGTCTCTTTTTTCGAAGAAGGTTTTGCTTTTACAAAAATTTTCATGCGATTATTTTCCGTCCCGCCGTGTTTTGTGTCCCGCGCCGCCGTTATTCCCACGTCCGTTTTTTATTGATTGCCTCCTTGTCGCGGAACGCTTTTTCAAGATCGACGCCGTAATGGTTGCAGATATCCAGCAGATAGATAAAAACATCGGCGGCCTCATGGTCGAAAATGAACCGCTCGGAGTTCGTGTCTGTTTTCATCTTTCGCATTTTGCGCGCGGCTTTCGCCATCTCTCCGCATTCCTCGAGAAAAAGCATGAATAATTCCGGAACGGTTTTCTTGTCGAAGCCGCGTTTTTTGATCATGCGGGCGACATAATCCTGAAAATCGCGGAGCGTCGGGTTTTGTTTGAGAATAAGCTTACTCATAATCTTAATCTTATAGGATTTACGCGCTTGTGCCGAGTGCGAGGCATTTTCTTGTGTTTTTTCAAATGCGCAAGTCCTAATATAATGGAATGGCCTTTTTATTTCTCCTTTGCTTGTGCGACCTGTGACGTGGCGCAAAAAGCCGTGATGCCGCCAAGCGGACCAACGAACTTCTGACGTGCCGACGGCAGGGATCGAACCTGCGACCTTGGCCTTATGAAAGCCCTGCTCTGCCACTGAGCTACGTCGGCAATAGGAATATAGTACCGAATTGGAGCGAAAAGTTCAATGAAATCATGAAATAATAACCTCTCACTGCTTATGAGCTTATGATCAAGTACCGATTTATCGAGGCATTTTCCCCTCTGTCGTCCTCCTGAAGAGGAGGATCCACGCTTCCCGTCTTAAATTCTTAAAGCATGGATCCTCGCCCTATGGAGCAGGCGAAGTCGTCACTCCATAGGGCGAGTCTCCGCGAGGACGACGGAATGGGTAGCGAGGTATTTCAATGCATGGAATCCGCGGTGTTCATTGTTCCGTTTCCGCCGCGCGCGCGATCCGTGAATTTTTTCTTAAATTTTTTTGGTTCGGGTTTCGGGATGGAACGATAAAATATTCCGCCGGAGTATCGGGCCGGATATCGGGTAAAATTAAAAATCCCCCGGCCGAAGCCGGGGGATTTTTATAAGCGGTAAAATGAATTACCAGCTCTGCCTTCTCTGAAAACGGTCTCCGCCGTCCCTTCCGCCGCCGGTGTGCGGGGCGCGGGCTTCAAGCGGCTTCGCTTCGTTGACGGTAAGTTTCCTTCCGTCGAAGTCCTGGCCGTTCCACATCTCGATCGCCTTCTGGGCTTCTTCATCGGTCGCCATTTCGATGAAACCGAATCCACGCGAGCGATTCGTCATCTTATCCATGATGATGTTCGCTGACGTTACGGTTCCGGCTTTCGCGAATGCGTTTTGAAGCTCGTCCTGCGTCGTCGAGTAGGGCAAACCACCTACGTATAACTTTGTTGCCATATGATTTATAGAACTTACGCAATTGGCGCATTTCTTTGTCGCGCTACGCAAAATAGCGCTCACAATATCAGCATATTGCTCGCGTTATTTTCCTTGCGCTCCTCGAACTGCATCCAATTTCGTAAGTTCTAAATTGCTAATATCCTGTAAGGCGACCTGCTTCTTCGACGCTTCTCCCCTTTGGCGGGTTTATCCGCCTCTTTTTGAGACGGACGCCGCAATACTCTGACGAATACGCGCGCGAAACTTACCGAGAACACTTACATTAAGGGTATTATACACCTGCGCAATGAAAAAAGTCAAGGACGCGGTTTTCATTGACTTTCTCGCGTGAATGATGTTATGCATGAGCATGCGGCCACGGTGTTTTGTGGAAGGCTGATTTTTCTCCTATGCGTCGTCGTAAATAAAAAGTTTTTTGTTCTATAATGAAATGACAGATAATGTTTATTCATAAAGTGTCGCTATGATTATCCATGTACGAACTCACGCTTGAAAAATTCAGCGGGCCGTTGGAAAAACTTCTTGAGCTTATCGAGGACCAGAAACTCGACGTGAACGAGGTAAGCATGGCCGCGGTAACGGATGATTTTTTGAAATACCTTGACGCAATCCGGAAGCAGGATGCGGATCCGCTTTCGCGCGTTTCGTCCGCCGGAATTTTACAGAGCAACGTTGCGGATGGTTCGTCAGACCCGCCCTTCCAAATTTTATCAAACAACACTGCAGAGGGTGAGCTTTCGGAGAACGAGCAAGCGTTCCGCGCCGACCTGCGGCTGCTCGCCGATTTCATAGCGGTCGCAAGCAGGCTTATTTTTTTGAAATCGAAATATCTCCTGCCGAATTTGCCGCTTACCGTCGAAGAAGAAGCGGACATCAAAGATTTGGAAACGCGGCTTTCGATCTACCGCGACCTGCGACCGGCGTTCAGGGCGATCGCCGGACTCTGGCGGGAAGGCCATCGCGCTTACGGCAGGCCCTATTTTCTCGGGCGCGGCACGTGGCCCGCGCAGGGCCGGAGTGTTTTTTCTCCCGGTGCGAAGACCGATGCGCATCACTTGGGAAATGCTCTCTCGAATATTTTCGAAGCGATCAAAACCTACGAACGCGAAGAGCAGACGATACCGGGGGTGATTGTCACGCTTGAGGAAAAGATACAGGAAGTCCTTGCGCGCGTCATAAAAGAAGGCGGGTTCGATCTCAAAAATATGTCCGGCGAGCAGTCCCGCTCGGAGATGATTATTGTTTTCCTTGCGGTGCTGCATCTCGCGCGCGAACAGCTCGTCCGGCTTGAGCAAATCGGAAATTTTTCTGATATAATGGTGAAAAAAAAGTGACAGCCCGGTTCTGATCCGCGCTGTCATCCTGGAAAATCGCGTCTGCGCGATTTACCCAGGATCCAGATTCATTAATGTTTTTCTGTTCAATATCCAATTCAAATTAAATACAAACCCGGATCGTGGATAAACGCTCGCATACCAGCGTTTTCCGGAATAACAGAAGAAATAAATTACATTATGGACGATCTCGAAAAAAAACTTGCGTCACTCGAAGCGTTGCTTTTTATTCACGGTGAGCCGCTCGCGCGGAAAAAGATAGAAGCGGCGCTCGCGTGGGAAAAAGGAGATTACGATGCGGTTATCGAGGTATTGAAGAAAAAACTGGATGATCCCGCGCGCGGACTCATGCTTTTTTCGGACGGCGAAAAGATCCAGCTTGCGACGAAGCCGGAGTGGAACGCGATCGTCGGGGGATTCGTAAAGGAAGCGTTGACGGAGGATCTTACGCCCGCGAGCACCGAAACGCTTGCGATCGTAACGTACCTCGGTCCGCTCTCGCGCGCAAAAATAGAATATCTCCGCGGCGTGAATTCGAGCGTGATTCTGCGGAGCTTGTCGATGCGCGGCCTTGTCGAACGTTTTCCCGATCCCGACCGTGCGTCAGGCTTTTTGTATCGCGCGACATTTGACCTGATGAAGCATTTGGGAGTACAAAAAAGGGACGACCTTCCCGACTATGAAAAATTCCGGGAGCTGTTGAATATCTTCGACGCGGCAAGCGCGCCGCCGTCGCCGCAATCATGATAAATACGAAAGATTTTTACAAGAAATTGATTTTTTTTATCGCCATTATCGCTGTCGGCCTGGTTTCGCGCGTGGCATATGAAATGAACTCGAATACTGCGGCGGCGAAAGGAGCCGCGGCGGGTTCGCTTGCGATGATTTCGGAGAATGTCGCTTCCGGATCCGGCGCTGTGCCGGATGCGTTTTCCCATGGAAGTATCTCCGGCGCGGATAAGAGCGCCTTTGCCGCTTCCGTGCCGGATGCAGCTGCGGGATATTCCGGCGCGGCTTCCGGAAATTCTTCCACCGCGCAAAACAATATAAATGCTCTCTCGGGGCTTCATTACGAAGCGGCACTGGTCGCCGATCTTCAGACCGGCGCGATAAGTTTCGGCGATAATGACGCCAAGCGATGGCCGCTCGCTTCGGTGACGAAGCTTATGACGGCGACGGTGGTGATGGATAATCTCGACATGAACCAGAAGGTGACGATCACGCCCGATGCGTTCGCGGCGTATCCGGAAGAAAAAACGCTCCGCGTGGGCGACGTATATACCGTGTTCGATCTGCTCCATTTTTTGCTTATGCCTTCGAGTAATGTCGCGGCGGAAGCGCTGGCCGATGCGTGCGGACGCCTTGTGTGCGGACGGACGAATTTCATTAACGTTATGAATGCGCGGGCGGTTGCGTGGGGGATGGTGAGTACGCATTACGACGATCCTTCCGGCCTTTCGCGAAATAATAAGTCGACTGCGGACGATCTGCTTCTCCTTGCGCAGAAAATATATTCCGATTATCCGGAAATCCTTGCGATCACGCGTACGGCGCAGTTCAATGCCACCGAGCTCAATACGGGAACCGTAACATCCGTAAAAAGTATCAATGATTTCGCCGGCGAATCGGATTTTATCGGCGGGAAAACTGGCTATACGAACAGCGCGGACGGCAATCTACTTTCCATTTTTAACGACAATGGTCGTCCGATTTTGGTTATCGTGCTTGGCACGAACGAGGCCGATCGTTTCGCGAATACGGAAAAGCTGTACGATTGGTTCAAAGGCCAGGCGAAGTAGCGCCCGCGCTATTGCATTTTGCGTGATGACGCATAATAACAGGAGAGAAAGATAGTGTTTGCGTTCTTGGTTTTTGCTCGAAAGTATTTTATAATGTCCAAATCTTCGCTATTGAATTTTACTTTTAAGTAATTCGAAAGCAATGTGAAATAACTATGATCTTCACGGAAGCAATTAAGGTCCTTCTATTGTCCGCTATCGCGTTCGTCGTGGCGCTTTTCGTGACGCCGCTCTGGTACCGTTTTCTGAAAAAGCATAATTTCGGGAAGCAGTTGCGTGAGGAAAAGGATACGCCTGTTTTTTACGAACTGCATAAGAAAAAAACAGGCACGCCGACCGCGGGCGGCGTCATTATCTGGGGAACCGTGCTCGGGCTTGCCATCCTGTTCGGCGTTATGAGCCGGTTTTTTGACGGCCCGTGGACGTATCTCAATTTTATAAACCGCGCGGAAACCTATCTGCCGCTCGCCGCGCTTTTTATTGCCGCGATACTCGGACTGATCGACGACTGGGTCGGCGTTTTGAAAATGGGTGGCGCATCGGGCGGCGGACTGAAGATCCGCTATAAATCGATCATTTACATCGCGCTCGCCGCCGTCGGCGCGTGGTGGTTTTATTTCCGTCTTGGGTGGGACGTGATACAGATTCCTTTCCTCGGGAATTTCACAATCGGCGCATGGTATATCCCGATCTTTATTTTTATCATTTTCGCTTCCGCTTTTTCGGCGAACGAGACCGACGGATTGGACGGCCTTTTGGGCGGCGTGTCGCTTTTCGCGTTTGTCGCACTGGCCGTGGTCGCGTTCGTGCTGCACCGGTATGACCTTGCCGCGTTCGGCGGCGCGATGATCGGCGCCCTGCTCGCGTTCCTGTGGTACAACATTTATCCTGCAAAATTCTTCATGGGCGACACCGGTTCGATGTCTCTCGGCATTACGATCGGCGCCATCGCGATGCTCACGAACACCGCCGCGTTGCTTCCATTTTTCGTTCTTATCCTCGTTATCGAGTCGGCATCGGTGATCATCCAGATCGTTTCCAAAAAATTCCGCGGCAAAAAAGTTTTCCGTTCGGCGCCAATCCACCATCATTTCGAGGCCTTGGGTTGGCCGGAGTCGCAGATCACGATGCGGTTCTGGATTATTTCCGCGATGTCCTGCGCCCTGGGGCTCGTTATATTTTTCCTTTCGCGGTGAAAGGAAAAATATTTCAGTCGTTTCCGGATCCGGCCGAGCCCGCCTGAATTTTTCGGAGAAAAATTCCGGCGGGCAAAGGATCCGCACTCTGAAGAATAAGACGGGCAGCGCGCGATTATCTGCCGGAGTCCGCCTTCGGCTGCGATCAAGGGCTGACGATGACAGCCATATTTTTATTTTCCAAACCGCCGTTCCCTTTTCGAGAAATCTTCAACCGCCGCTTCTGTTTCCTTTTTTTTGAAATCGGGCCAGAGCGTCCGGGTGAAATACAGCTGGGCGTTTGCGGCGTGCCACATCATGAATCCCGCCGACCAGTGCGGTTCGCCGCCAGTGCGGATGACGAGGTCGACCGGCGGCAATATGCCGGTCCGCAACGCTTCGCGTACGGCGCGCTCATCCACTTTTTTTGCGCCGCCATTCTTTATTTTTTCGATTGCCTCCATCATTTCCTGCCGGCTGTCATAGCCGAAGAGTAGGGTTAGATTTTTCCCGTGGAAATGTTCCGTTTTTTTCTCGAGCCCGCGGATAAGTTTTTTCAGCGCGGCCGTTTTTTTGTCTTTCGCAAGGATCGTGTCCCAGCGCCCGATGACTCTGAATTTTATTTTGTTTTTGACGAAGGTATCTAATGCCGCCATTTTTAAAAGCCAGTTATGGAGGAGGGAGACCAGAAATCGCACTTCGATTCTGCTCCGTTTCGTGAGGTTATCTTCCGATCCCGCCCAAAAAGTGACGTAGGACACGTTATGGCCGAACAGGAATTCGGCGGTTTCCTCGAACCGTTTCGCGCCTTCCTCGACGCCCCGCCACGCCATGATGCCGTGTTTTTTTGCCCAACGGCGGTTGCCGTCGGGGATGATGGCGATATGATTCGGGATGTTTTTCATCGGAGGATGTTTTTAAATGCTGTTTTGCGCCGCCGCAACGAAATGAGTATATGCTTTTTCTGAAAAATTTTCCAACGTGCGCATAAAGATCTTCTGATGGTTCGCAGATTAAAATGCTTTTATCAAAACAGTTGTTTTGATAAAAGCATTTTAAGGTTTTTGTCACTTTATTCTCTCAAAGAGGAACGGCATCTTACTATGCCGCTATTGCCATGCGATGAGCGCGCGCTATTGCGCAAAAAATATTTTTCCGCTACACTTTTCTTATTATGGCCGTGGAAGTAAGAAAAAAAGAAGGGGAATCGGGAAATTCGCTGCTTTTCAGTTTCACGAAACGGGTGAAGAGGAGCGGTATTTTGCGCGAAATGCGCCGGAGGAAGTTCCATACGCGCGCCACGAGCCGCGTGAAAAGAAAGTTGACGGCAATTCATCGCGACGCGAAGAAAAAAGAACTTGAACGGCAGAAGAAGCTGGGGTTGGTTTAAAGAAATGAAAAGTGAAAAACTAAAAACGTAGGTATTCGCTTCGCGCATTCATTCACTTTTCACTATCCACTTTTCGTCATTAACTTTTTTATGCTTTATGAACAGATCAGGGAGGATATGAAATCGGCGATGAAGGCGGGCGAAAAGGACCGTCTTGAAACATTACGTTTCATCCTTTCCGGCTTGAACGGCGCTCAGAAAGAAAAAGAAGCAAAGGAACCCGGCGCGGCGCTCACGGATGCGGAAGCGATTGCCGTGCTCCAAAAAGAAGCGAAACGGCGGAAGGAGTCCATCGAGCTTTTCCGGCAGGGGAACCGGGACGATCTTGTGGAGAAAGAAGAAACAGGCCTTGCTATTATCAGAACGTATCTTCCCGAAGAACTTTCCCGCGCGGCGATTGCGAAAATTGTTGATGATGCGATGGCGCAGGGATTTTCCGATTTCAATGCGCTGATGCGCGAGACGATGAAAACGGTCAAAGGCCGCGCCGACGGGAAGCTGGTGGGGGAGATAATAAAAGAAAAATTGTTGTAAGGGTTCCTTAAAAGTTTTTCTTTGTCGTTCCCGGCTTGGCCGAGGATTCACGCTTTGAAAATTTAAGACAAAAGATGGGAAGCATAGATCCTTGACTCCGCGGGGACGACAGAGAAGAATCGATTTTCGATAATTTTCCAAAGCTGCAATAATTCGTCGTATGACCACCGAACGCCGCCTTCATCTTCTTGCCGAGAAAATACTTACATTAATGCGCGAGCGTAATGTTACACTCGATATTTTTCTGCTTAAAACCGATGACATAGCGCGTTTGAAAGCGCGATTCATAAAAAAGAAAACGGAACCGAACATTCTTTCTTTTCCCGAGCCGCATTCGTTCCCGCATCCGGAAACCGAAAAAAAATATCTCGGCGAGATATATCTGAATAAAGATATCCTGAAGAAATCTCCCGAACGCGCGGCGCCGCTTTTGGTCCACGGCATCCTGCATCTTCTCGGGTATTCCCATGGACGAAAATCGTCCGCCGAAAAAATGGAACGGCTGGAGAAAAAAATTCTTGCGCAGCTTTGATAAAATCTTCGGTTGTGCAAAACACGAAGAAAACAGAACGTTTTTTTTGGTTATTGACGGTCTCACTGTCCGCGAAAGACATCCTGAATTATTCGCAGGATATCTTTTCTTTCCTTCCGAAAATACTTTTTTTAAAGCCGTTTTAAAAAAAAGTATTTTCGGGCATCTGACGCCCGCCGAAATTTTTTGGAGAAAAACTTGAACGCGGGCTTGCCGGAATTTATCCCGCACCGCGATAATATAGGACGAGGACGGCAAATCGAATTTGAATGAAGGCGGCGCACCGTTGCGGTTTTGAAAAATTGCATCCATTTGATATAATTACGGCATGAAGTTCAAAGGCATCGCCCATAACGACATTATCACGGGACTTGATATCGGAACCTCTTCGATAAAAATCGTTGTTGCGCGGCGAGGGCAAGGACGCGCTACGCTATTATATGCCGCCAAGGAACCGTCGGCCGGCATGCGGCACGGCGCAATCGTGGACATCGCCGAAACGGCGCAAGCGATACGGCGTGCGCTCGCGGGAGCGGAAAAAATTTCAAAAGCGGCGCTCAGGAATATTTATCTGAGTATCGGGACTTCGCAGGCGAAGATGCAATCCTCGCGCGGCATTGTTGCGGTCTCGAGCGCGGATGCGCAGATTTATCAGGCGGATGTGGATCGCGCGGTGCGGGCGAGTCAGGCGGTCAACTTACCGCAGAACCGGATGATCGTGCACACGCTTACGAAAGAATTCATGGTGGACGGCATGGGTGATATCTTAGATCCTTTGAGTCTTACGGGAAGCCGTCTTGAAGTGCAGAGTTTAATTATCGATGCCTTTTCGCCGCACGTGAAAGATCTGATTCACGCGGTGGAGCTTGCGGGCGGCGACGTGGGCGGTCTTGTTTTTTCGCCGCTCGTCGCCGCCCGCGCGGCTTTGAGCAGGAAACAGAAAGAACTGGGGACGGCGCTCGTCGATATCGGCTTTGGCACGACGGGACTGGCCGTCTATGAAGAGAATAAGCTGGTGCTTGCGGTGAAATTTCCGGTCGGCGCGGCGAATATTTCAAACGACGTCGCGGTTGGTCTCAAGATTCCGATAGATGCCGCCGAAAGTATCAAGCTTCATTATGGCTGTGCGCTGGCGAAAGAAGTGGGCGCGCGGGATTCCATCGAACTCAAAAAATTCATTCCGGAAGCGAAGGGATCGGTTTCGCTCCGTTTCATTGCGGAAATAATAGAATCGCGCCTCGAAGAAATTTTTGACTTCGTGAATAACGAACTGCGGATCGCGGGGAAATACGGCAATCTGCCGGGCGGCATCGTGCTCGCGGGCGGCGGCGTGAAAATGCCGGGCCTCGCGGATCTTGTGAAACAGGAAGTGAAGATGACCTCGCAGATAGGATGCTGTGTCGCCGATGAATGGCAGAACGAAGGAGGGGCGTTCAGGGAGTCGCTCGAGGATCCCGAGTTCGTGTGCGCGTTCGGCCTTGCTCTATGGGGGATTTACGGGGAAAAATCGGCGCAGCCGGAACTTCTGCAAACTGGTTTCGGCAGCATGCACGGCATAAAAAAATTCATAAGGTACTTTGCGCCGTAAAAACTTTTACTTATCCTCTCTGTCATCGTCCGTTCTCGATTGTGGTCAAGGGCAGGCTCCGGTGGACGGCTCATGCTTCCCATCTTACTTTCTTAAAGCATGGATCATCTCCCGCTAAAATTTTTCGGAGAAAAACTTGAGAGGGCGAGGATGACTGATAATCGCTATTGCGGGAACCAATCGTTTTGCTATAATTTAAAGAAATGAAAAAGAAAACCGTTCGCAAGGTTGTTCGCAAAAAAAATACCGGAGAAAAATTCAGACCGCTTTCGGCGAACGTGAAAGTGATCGGTGTGGGCGGCGGCGGCGGCAATGCCGTCTCGCGCATGGCAAAGGATTTCGTCCGCGGCGTTGATTTTGTCGCCATCAATACCGACCATCAGGATCTCGACCAGTGCAATGTCAAGCAGAAATTATACATCGGGAAAAATCTGACGAAGGGATTGGGGACGGGTATGAACCCCGACCTTGGGCGGCAGGCGGCGGAGGAAAATAAATCGGAGCTTATTGAACTGGTTAAAGGAGCCGATCTTGTTTTTCTTACGGCAGGCCTTGGCGGCGGCACGGGAACCGGCGTGATGCCGGTGCTCGCGGAAGCGGCGAAGCAATCAGGCGCGCTTACGATAGCGGTCGTCACGAGACCATTCAGTTTTGAAGGAAGCCAGCGCGAGCGGATTGCGCAGGAAGGACTTATGAAATTAAAGGACAAAGTCGATGCGCTGATTGTCGTTCCGAACGACCGCATTTTTTCCATTATCGGCAAGGACACGCCGATTTTGAAGGCATTCGAGGCGATCGACGAAGTGCTCCGTAATGCGTTGAACGGACTTGTTGAAGTCGTGGCGCAGCCGGGCATCATCAACGTCGATTTCGCGGACGTGAAGAATGTCGTACAAGATGCCGGCGTTGCGATCGTGGGCGTGGGCATTGCGTCCGGCCAGGATCGCGCGGTCGCGGCCATTAATATGGCGCTTCATTCGCCGCTTTTGGAAACGAATCCTGAAGGCGCGAAGGCGGTGCTGCTCGGTATTTCGGGCGGCCGCGATCTCAAAATGACCGAAGTGAACGATATCGCAAAGGTGGTTGCGCAGACCGCGGATCCCGGCGCGCGTATTATTTTTGGAGCGTATTATGATCGGAATCTGAAGCAGAATCAGGTGAAAGTGACGCTTATCGCGACCGGTTTTAGTGGCGCAGGCAGCCAGGTGAACTCGCTGTTCGGCGGCGGACATTACGGCGGCGAGCGGCAGACGATATTCGGCAGGACATCCGCGTCTTCAGGCGGTGCATCGCAGGAGAGCGAAAATATTTTTGAAAAAAAAACTTTCCCGCGCGATGACGCGCGCGCTGCGCGAAAGGAAACTGACCGTTTCCGCGCGGCGGAAGAAACCGCGGCGGGCGCTCCGTCAAAAACAGCCTCGTTTTCGGCGAAGGACGAAAAGTTCCTAAAAAAAGACGAAAAAAAAGATAAGGAAAAAGAATCCGAACCGGAAGAAGCCGACCCGTGGGACATTCCGGCCTTTTTAAGAAGGAGAAAGAAATAAAAAACATCCCCGCTACCGGGGATGTTTTTTATCATTTTATGATGCGCCCATGTTTCATTCCGGCGTTTTTATTGTTTCGAAAAACGCGCCATGCGAACGTTTGCCGGGAATTCGCGTTTTCCCGATCCGGACTTCTGATATTTCCCGCGGATTCAAAATTCCGGAACAGCGGACGAGCGTGTCGGGTCAATTTATATAAAAAATCTCGTTGGTCGGCGTTCCGGCGGGGATGGCGCTTGACGCTTCGGCTGGCAGGAGGTAATGGATGTTTTTTGCCGCAGCGTACGTTACGCCGTCAGGAAGGAAAGAATCGGTGATAAACATCGTGGTTTCGACGGGCATGGGGAGTCCGCGCGTCATAACGCCGCCGGCATTCACGACAACATATTTCGGCATGCTTGCGGGAAGCGCGTTGATTTCGTTTCCAATCGCGACATAATCGGCGTTGAAAGCGCCGGAGACGTTCGGGTTGTGCGCCCACGTGACGAAATAAGCAACGTAGCCGCCGAAGACGGCGACGTACGCGAGGAATATCCACGAAATAATTTTTGCCAGGTTTTCATGGCCCGGCAGTTTTGCGACAAGCCATTGGTAAAGCCATATGCCGCCGATCGCCGCGAAGATCATCGCAGGCGGACACATAAGAATGGATCGCAGGGCATGAGGAATGCCTTCGTCGGAGGCCGCGGCCGGCAAACCAGCGAGAACGATCCATGAAAAAACAAGGAGGAGCGGAAACGCCGGAAGAATGTTTTTTCCATCATCGCGCATTGTTTTTTTACGCCGGCTTTTCCAGAGAGAAAAGAGTCCGATCGCGATGCCGAGGATGAAAAGAATTCCCACGGGCCAGAAAAGTTCCGGCGCGCCGCTGATATTCTGCCGCCAGTTATTATCGCCGTGGAAATTAAACATCAATGCGGTCTTTACAACGTTTACGGCGAAATCGCGGACGGGATTTGCCGCGTTCGTGACCGATATTTCCGCGGTGCGTCCGAAGAAGTCGGAGGGGTGTTTCAAAAAATACCATCCGATCGGCGCCGCTGTGATGAAAACGAGCGCGATAAAAACAGCGACGCGTTTCCAGAAATCTTTTCCTTTCCGGAAAAACGGGATGAATAAGAGAAAAAGAAGCGGCGTGATGCGGTAGGCGATATAAGTAGAGAAGCCGAGGCCGTAGACAATGCCGGCGATAATAGCGCAGGCGGTTGCCGCGCGCGAAGAAACGGCGCGTAGCGCTCTCATAAAAAAATAGAGCGACCAGACGAGGAACAGCGGCGCAAGGATGGCGCGGAAGCCGATGCGGGAAAAATTGATATGCCAGAACGAGGTTGCGAGGAAGAATGCGGCAAGCAGAGCGATGGCGGAACCGGAAACCGAAAACCGGAAATTTAAAAACGATGGCTTAACGGCGGATGCTTTTTGGTCCGGGCCGTGGTCCGATTTTTTGCGATCCGCTTGCTCTGTCTCGCCTTCTCTGAACAGTTCGGCGACGAGGAAGTAAAGTCCGAGCACCGTCAACACGCCCGCGATCGCGGCGGGAAGCCGGATGATCCACGGTTCATAAACGGGGAATTCTTTGAGTATGACGGCGATGATGTTCACATAGAGCCCTTCGCGGCCGTTGTCCTCGGTGTAAAATACTTTGAACTGTCCCGTGCGCGCGACTTCCGCGGCGTTATTGCCGTCCATAGCTTCGTCGGGATAGAGCCCCGGGGGCACGGTTGTGAAGTGGTAAAAACGGAAGAAGATTGCTATAATCAGGATACCGAACAGGAAAACGTATTTTTTTGTATTGGACATACGGTCATTATAACAAATCGACGCAATTCTTATTGCGTCGTCCCCGCGGAGGCGGGGATCCATGCTTTCTTTTAGACTTTCGGCTACCAGCCATCAGCTCGATAGAAAGCGTTGATCCTCAACCGAGTTGAGGACGACAGAGGAGAGCGTTCTCACCCATAATTCATAATTATTCTCATCAATGCCGGAAGAAACTTCTCCATTTGAACATGCGGCGCTCGAGGCGGATATGAAACGCCTTACGGAAGAGATCGGCAATCATCGCGGTTGGGCGGAGATGAAAGATGCGCCCGAAAAACAATTACTCAAGGAATCAATCAGGGCGTTTCCGCGGTTTGAAAAAAACGGTCCGGCGGCCGCTGTGCCGGCGCCGGTTCCACCGCCAAAAGCGCAGGGCGCTACGCAGAGCCCCTTGCCGGACTACGCGCAAAGCGCGGCGCCGGAAGTGAAGCTTGAGATAGAATATCTTCTCGATCTTGCGCTGCACCAGGGATTCGGGAAGGCGCTTGCCGAAGCGGACAAGTCACCGTACTTCGTTCAGGATGCATTCCACGACGCCCTGGCGGGGAAACTGTATCCGGAACTGCAAAAGAGAGGAATTATAAAATAGAGAGCGTTTCCTCTGTCGTTCCCGCGGAGGCGGGGATCCACGCTTTAAAAACTCAGCGATTTGAGATTTATGATTCACGAAAAAAGACGGGAAGCTTGGATATTCGCCTTTGCGGGGACGACAGATGGGAAGCAAAAATTTAACGGTTAGGCATTATTATATGTATATTATTTTCTTTATCATCGCTTGCGCCATTGCCGTTGTCGCGATTTTTTTTATCGTCCGCAATGCCGCGCGAAAACGCATCGACGATTCGCTTCGTTCGGCGCTTTTTCTCATCAAGGTTCCGAAGCCGGACGGCAACGATAAGCCGGGAAACGCCGAACACGGGGATTTCAAGACAGAACTTGCGCATTTTGAACAGCTGCTTGCGGGACTTTCCGCGATAAAAAAACCGTTTGCGTTCGAGATTGCGGTGCCGCATGTGGGCGAAGAGATACATTTTTATCTTTCCGTTCCGAAGCTGGCGGGTGAGATTGCGGCGAAACAGATCCAGGGATTATGGAGCGGCGCAAGCGTTGCCTTGGTGCAGGATGATTTTACTATTTTCGACGCGCACGGCGCGGCGGCCGCGGCGTATATCGCGCAAAAGGAAAATTTTGCTTTGCCCGTAAAAACATATGCCGAGCTTGGTGTCGATTCTTTCGAGGCGGTGCTCGGCGCATTCGCGAAGATCAACGAAGCCGGTGAAGGCGCGGCATTGCAGCTTGTCGTGCGTCCGGCGGCGAGAGAAGCGAAAAAGAAAGTCCAGGGATATATCACCGCTTTGAAAAAAGGAGAGCCGCTGAAGAAAGTGTTCGGCCATGAATTTCCGCTTTCGTTTTCCGAGGTGGCGCATGTTTTGAATCCGTCGAAAGAGGAAGAGGAAAAAAAGGAAAAGATCATCGACGAAGAGGCGGCGAAAGCGCTGCAAATGAAGATCGCGAAGCCGCTTTTCGAGGTGAATGCGCGGCTCATCGCGTCCGCCGGTTCGCAATTCCAGGCCGACGATATTCTGGACGGTCTTGCCGCCGGTTTCAGCCAGTTTGCCGCGCCGGAGCGGAACGAGTTTCGGATCGTAAAGCAGCGTAATCCGAAAAAACTCATTGATGATTTCATTTTCCGGTCGTTCACGCCCGCGCAGACGATGACGCTTTCCGCGGAGGAGATCGCGAGTTTTTATCATCTGCCGATTGCGTCGACCGAGACGCCGCGCGTGAAATGGCTGAAGTCAAAAGAAGCGCCGCCGCCTTCGAACCTTCCGGCGAAAGGATTTTTGATCGGCGAGAGCGTGTTCCGCGGGCAGACGAAGCCGGTCTACATGACGGATGACGACCGCCGCCGCCATATTTATATCCTCGGGCAGACCGGTACCGGCAAAACGACGCTGATCGGCAACATGCTCATCGAGGATATCAAAGCGGGAAAAGGGCTCGCGATCATCGATCCGCACGGCGACCTTGCGGAAGACGCGCTCGGATTCGTGCCGAAGGAGCGGATGGATGACGTCATTTACTTCAATCCGGCCGACATGGAGCGGCCGATGGGGTTGAATATGCTCGAATATAATTTCAACCGTCCCGAGGAGAAGACGTTCATCATCAACGAGATGTTGAATATTTTCGACAAGCTGTACGACCTGAAAACGACCGGCGGGCCGATGTTCGAGTTGTATCTGCGGAATGCGCTGCTGCTTTTAATGGAAGACATGCCGAACGAGCCGGCGACCCTGACGGAAGTGCCGCGCATTTTCACCGACGCGGCATACCGCACCCGGAAACTACAGCGCTCGAAAAATCCGCTGGTTGTCGATTTTTGGGAAAAGGAGGCGTCGAAAACGAGCGGCGACACGTCGCTCGGTAACATGACGGTTTATGTTTCCTCGAAGTTCACGCCGTTTCTCGGCAACGATTACATCCGTCCGATCATCGGCCAGCCGAAATCGGCGTTCAATTTCCGCGAAGCGATGGACAGCGGGAAAATATTGATCATCAACCTTTCGAAAGGGCGCATCGGCGACATCAACGCGTCGCTGCTTGGCATGATCTTTACTGGGAAAATCCTCATGGCGGCGTTGTCGCGCGCCGATACGGCGGACAGGGAAACCCGCCGCGATTTCAACCTTTATATAGACGAGTTCCAGAATTTCGCGACCGATTCCATTGCCACCATCCTTTCCGAAGCGCGTAAATATCGGCTGAACCTTATTATCGGGCACCAGTTCATCGCGCAGCTCATTGATAAGATAAGGGATGCCGTTTTCGGCAACGTCGGTTCGCAGATCGTTTTCCGCGTGGGCGCTGACGACGCGGAATTTATCGTTAAACAGTTCGCGCCGGTGTTCAGCCAGAACGATCTCATGAACATCGACAACATGAACGCGCATGTGAAGCTGCTCATCAACGGCCAGACCTCGAATCCCTTCACTATGCGCATCGGCACGGCATGGTGGGGCGGCGGCGACCGCGCGCTCGCGGAAAAGCTCAAGGAATATTCGCGCATGAAATACGGCGTCGACCGGCAAACGGTGGAGGATGAGGTCTATGGAAGGTTGAGGGGATAGATTCTTTTCTGTCGTTCTCGCGAAGGCGAGGATCCACGCTTAGGATTGATTGATGGTAGAAATCTGTATGCGGGCTTTTAAATCTCTGCTTGTCGCACCAACGGTCACGTTAAGCGGTCATTGGTGTTTTTAAAGAAAACCGTCAGATTAAAAAATCATAAATTCAAATTTGACGCGATTTTAAAATCCGCCTATTATAGCAACATGCGCATTATGCACTTACAATCTGCGGTTTGGAAAGAGGGGAAATTCTACGTTGCCCAGTGTTTGAACGTGGATGTTTCCAGTTTCGGCAAAACCAAAAAAGAGGCCTTGAAAAATTTACAGGAGGCGTTGGAGCTTTATTTTGAAGACAAAAAACCTGGCAAAATCACGCGCGTGGAAAAGCCGGAATTGACCGAATTATCGGTGGCACATGCCTAAACTTTATTCTTCCACTAAAATAATCAAAACCCTGGGAAACCGGGGTTTTGTTTTTATATCGCAAAAAGGCAGCCATGCTAAATATCGCAAATATGGCAGTTCTGTGTTAACAGTAATTATTCCTGCCGACAGAAAACAGGTTCCTATCGGAACTTTTAAGTCAATATTACGGCAATCAAATTTACAAATAGAAGATTTTGAGAAATAGATTTTTTCCGCTATTTCTGAATATGGTATCATTGAACTATCATGATTCATTTTTTACGCGCGGCGGATCCGAAACTGCTTCGCGGGACGGCGTTGCTGCGGCTTGATTTCAATACGCAGGATGACTGGCGGATGAAGGCGGTCATTCCGACGATAAAGCTGCTTTTGAAGACGAGCGGGAAAATCGTCATAGTGAGCCATCGCGGCCGGCCGGAAAATATAACGATTAAAAACGGCGCTCCATCCGGTTTTGAAAAACTTTTGAGCCTAAAGAAAGACGCGCGGGAACTTACGCTGCTGTTGAATAGAAAAGTGATTTTTGTGCCGCATTTCCGGTTCGCGGAAATAAAAAAAATCGTTGCCGTCTCTCCGCGCGGTTCAGTTTTTCTTTTGGAAAATCTGCGGTTCCTGAAAGGCGAAGAAAAAAACGATCCGCGCTTTGTGCGGCAGCTGGCGGCGCTTGCCGATTTTTATGTGAATGACGCGTTCGCCGTTTCGCATCGCGCGAACGCATCCATCGCCGCGATAACGGAATTTTTGCCGAGTTATGCCGGCCTTGAGCTCGAGAAGGAAATAACATTCCTCGGCAAGGCGATGCGGAAGCCGAAACATCCGATGGTCTTCGTGATCGGCGGCGCGAAGGCGGCGGACAAGCTGGGCGTGATACGGTATTTCAAGAATAAAGCCGACCGGTTTCTTCTGGGCGGCGGTCCGGCGAACACAGCGCTCGGCCTGCGCGGTTTCGATGTCGAGCAGTCGCTCATCGACCGCGATCCGAAAGACCGCAAAGAAATGAAAGCGATCGCGCGGTATAAAAATATTTTCCTTCCCGAAGACTGCGTCTGGCACCGTAACGCAATCGTGGATCTCGGCGAAGCGACGATAAAAAAGTTCAGCCGCGTTATTGCCGGCGCGAAAACGATCATCTGGAGCGGGCCGCTCGGCATGACCGACAAAAAAGAATATCGCCACGGAAGTTTTTCTATCGCCGCGGCGATCGTGAAAAACCGGAAAGCGTTTTCCGTCGCCGGCGGCGGCGAGACCGTGAAGTTCCTTAAAGATTACGGTTTCGATAAAAAATTCGGTTTTATCTCGACCGGCGGCGGCGCGATGCTTGATTTTTTGGCGGGAGAAAAATTGTCGGGCATCGAGGCGCTGCGGCGAAGCGGCGCCTCGAAAAAAATAACGATAAGAAAAAGAGAGATGAGCGATTAAGAAGAAAAGACGGGAAGCGTGGATCCTTGACTTCGCGAGGACGACGGAGGGGGAGGATTCTTATTTCCGCGAAGACGACAGAGAGGACGGAACGAGGACGACGGAAAAGACGGGTGCGGGGAGTTATAATGCTTCAAGTCGAAACGGACAAGCGCGTGCATCCTATTTTAAAATCATGACTAAATTCATCGAAAATCGCATCAACCAGCGAACGGTAAAGAAAAATATAGCGGTGCTTTATCACGGCGATTGTTCCGACGGGTTCGGCGCGGCATGGGCGGCATGGAAAAAATTCAAAGATAAAGCGGATTATGTGCCGCTCTTCCGCGGCAGACCGCTTCCCGCGGGACTCAAAGGAAAGGAACTTTATTTTATAGATTTTACGCCGAACCGGACGGCGGAACTGAAAAAACTTATCCGGGATAACCGGCGCGTGACGATCATCGACCATCATATTTCCGCGAAAGAAAGCGCGGCGCTCGTCTGCAATCCTCTTTTTTCGTTGAACCACTCGGGGGCGGTGCTTGCATGGCGCTATTTCCATCCCGGTAAAAAAGTACCCTGGCTTTTACGGACGATCGAGGATATGGATCTTTGGAAATTTAAAATGCCGCACACGAAGGCCGTTTATGCATTTCTTGATCTCTATGATTTTGATTTCCGTCTTTGGGATAAATTTGCGAAAGATTTTGAAAATATTTCAAAACGAAAAACATATCTTGAAAAAGGCAGGCTCGTGCTGTGTTATGAGGAGAAGGCCATAGCCCGCATCATCGGCAAAAGCGCGGAGAAAGTATTATTTGCGGGACATGAAATCTATGCGGTCAATGCCGCGCAATATGCATCCGAGATCGGGCACGCGTTGTATGCCGCGTTTCCTCCCGTGGCGATCATCTGGAACAAGCGGCCGGGCATGACCGTCGTTTCGCTCCGTTCCGACGGCACCGTGGATGTCGCGAAGATAGCGGCGCGGTTCGGCGGCGGCGGCCATAGGGCGTCCGCAGGTTTCGAGATTCCCGACGGGAAACCTTTGCCATGGAAATCTATTAGGCGATAATCCGTCAGAAATTTTTATTTTTTTATCGTCGTTCGCAAAGACGAATGGCTTATGTTTCAAACCTTCTCTTTTAAATTCTTAAAGCATGGATTCTCGCCCGCCCGAATTTTCGGAGAAAAATCCGGGCGGGCGAGGACGACCGGCATTAAAAAAATTATCAATTATGGCTACCAAAAATAAGTTTTACGCATACATTATTCCGTCCTTAAAGATAAAAGGGATCGCCGGAAGCTGGGCGGCATGCGAAAAAATAGTTTCCGGGATCGCCGGCGCGCGCTATCGGGGATTTTCAAACAGGGAAGAGGCCGGACAATGGCTCGAAAGCGGCGCGCGCTACGATGCGAAGCCGGCGAAAAAACTTAAAGAAGGAATTTATTTCGATGCGGGAACCGGCAGGGGAAACGGCGTCGAAATAAGCGTGACCGACGAAAAAGGAAAAAACCTGCTTCACAAGGCGCTTGCGGCGAAAGAACTGAACCGCTTCGGAAAGCATCGCGTTGACCGCGTTTCCGCGACGAACAATTACGGCGAGCTTCTGGCGTTGCGTTACGCGCTCATAGTGGCGGACCATGACGGCGTAAAAAATATTTTCGGCGACAGCAAACTGGTTATCGATTATTGGTCACGATGGCGTATGAAAAAAAAAGAATTGCCCGAAGAAACCGTCCGGCTCGCACACGAAGTCGCCGAAATGAGGGATGCCTTTGAAAAAAACGGCGGTGTGATAGAAAGAATTTCCGGCGCGCATAATCCCGCCGATCTCGGGTTCCACCGGTAAGTTTTTTCTATTTTTTTGGTTGATTGAAACCGTTCGAAACGTTTAAAACCGGCTTTTCCCTGTTGTCCAAGTTATGATTATGGAGCCACGCTTTTAAAAAAATCCGGAAGTGCGGATCCGTTTCCCGTTCGACAAATTCAGGGCAAGCTGTGCGGACAACCGTTTGACAAAATAATGCCGGGCATCCGTAAGTTTTCGATTTCCGATTCGATTTCCGGAATTTTCCGAAATCCTGTAAAATAAAAACATGATATTGCACGGCAATCTATTGGCAAACGTGGCGTTCTTGAACGGCTTCAAGAATGTTTCTCTGGGCGTGAACGACTGGATTGATTTTTTTATCATCGCTGTCCTGATCTATGTCGTGATCAGGGTCTTGAGTGAAACGCATTCGCTTTCGGTCGCGGCCGGCATTTTCGGTTTGGGCGTGCTGTATGCCGCATCGATTGTTTTTAATCTGCCGCTCACGCATCTTGTACTGCAGTCGCTTTTCGGAGTCATTCTTATTTTTATCGCCATTATTTTTCAAAGAGAATTGCGCCGCCTTTTTTCTTTCGTCGGTTTTTTCAAGTTCCGCAGGCATGTGCCGCCGACCGAGGCGACGATAGCGACGGTTGCCCGCGCGGTCATGCGTTTATCGCAGACAAAAACCGGCGCACTCATCGTTTTTCCGGGCAAGGAATCGATCGCGCGCATGCTTGACGGCGGTATCCCGCTTCACGGCAGTATTTCCGAAGAGCTCCTTATGAGCATTTTCGACGAATCGACGCCCGGCCATGACGGCGCCGTGATCATCGAAGACAATAAACTGAAAAGGTTCGGGGTTCATCTGCCGCTTGCCGAAAATCTGAAACGGTTGGGAAAATCAGGGTTGCGCCACCGTGCGGCTATCGGACTTTCGGAACGCTCGGATGCGCTGGTTGTCGTCGTTTCCGGAGAATCGGGAAAAATCGACATTGCGCGCCATGCCGCATTCGAGCGGTGTGAGGACGAAACGGCGGTCCGTGAAAAACTTTCGGCGTTTTACGGCGCGGTTGTTTCCGGGAGCCGTTGGAGTTATTTTTCCCAGTGGACGGCGCGGAACGCGCTTTCTTTCGGCATTGCGGTCGTGATTGCGTTTATTGTGTGGCTTTTTTTCGTCCCTGAATTCACCCTGGTCCAGAAGAAATTCACCGTACCGCTTGAATTTCAGAACGTTTCTTCGACGTACGTCATCCAGGATGTCATCCCGCGCGAAGCGGTGCTGACGCTTCAGGGGCAAAACCTTAGTTTCGAATCACTCGCGCCCCAGTCGCTGGACGTTGTCGTCGATCTTAGTTCAGTCGGCAAGCCAGGATGGCATGACGTATCGTTAAAACCGTCCGACGCGGAGATTCCCGACGGTTTTTCGCTTGCCGCAATCGACCCGGATACCATCGAGGTGGAGATTGCGAATAAAAATCAATAAACCGTTAAGAATAAAATAGGACGTGCGCATTTGAAAAAATCATAAGAAAATGTCTCAAACCGTAGCGGCGCCAGCGCGGGCGTCCTATTAAATTTATGGAAAACAAAAAGGCAAACGTTCCCACTATTTTCGTAGTGCTTGGCGCAACGGGCGATCTTATGGCAAGAAAGATCGTTCCGGCGCTTTTTAATCTGCACGAGAGAAAAAAACTGCCGCATCGTTTCAAATTGGTGGGCATTTCGCGGCGCGGCTGGACCGATGAAGACCTGAAAAAACACATCGCCACCATTCTTGCCGTGAAGGCGCCCGGCGCGTCCGCGGCAAACGTGGCGTCGTTTTTGGAATTGGCGCAGTACCATAAAATTGAATTCAACGATCGTTCCGATTATGTCGGACTGGGTGATGCGTTGAAAAAAATCGATAAAGCATGGGGCATGTGCGCGAACAAACTGTTTTATCTTTCGGTCCATCCGCAGTTTTATGATGTGATTTTTGAAAACATCCACGCGAGCCATCTTGCCGACGGGTGCGGACCGGACGAAGGCTGGACGCGCATCGTGGTGGAAAAACCGTTCGGGAACGACGAAAAAAGCGCGAAGGCGCTGGACGCGCGCCTCGCCAGGCTTTTTAAAGAAGAGCAGATTTATCGCATCGACCATTATCTCGCCAAGGAAATGCTCCAGAATATTCTTGCATTCCGGTTCGGAAACAATCTTTTTGAAGGGGAATGGGACCGCGGTTTTATCGAAGCGATTAATATCAGGCTTTTTGAAAGCATTGGCGTGGAAGATCGCGGTGGATTTTATGACGGCGTGGGAATGCTGCGCGATGTCGGGCAGAACCACCTTCTTGCGATGCTTGCGCTGATTACGATGGAAAAACCGGAACGGTATGACGCCGCGGCAATACGGCGCGCCCGCGCGGAACTTTTGCGCACGCTGAAAATACCGACCGTCGCCGAAGCGGCGGCATCGTCGTTCCGCGCGCAATACGACGGCTACCGGTCCATAAAAGCCGTTGCGGCGGATTCGCAAACCGAGACGTATTTCAAGATAAAAGGATATCTTGCGGGGCGGCGATGGGAAGGCATTCCCGTCGTGATGGAATCAGGCAAGCGCATGGGGATAGCGCGTAAGGAAATCGAAATCATTCTGCGTCATCGGCGTCCTTGTTTTTGTCCGGACGGCAATCATCAAAAAAATCGCATCGTGATCCGTCTCGAGCCCAAAGAAGGGATTACGATTGCGTTCTTTTCGAAAAAAAAGGGATATTCGTTCGAGACCGAGGAGCGGTCGCTTGCGTTTGATTTTCGGGACGAAAACGTTCCCGCCGCCGGCATCCGTAAAAAAGAAGCTCATGCGCAGTACACCGAAGAATATGAAAAATTGCTTTTGGATTGCATCGCGGGCGATCAGACCCTTTTTGTTTCGAGCGAAGAAGTCACCGCGATGTGGCGGTTCACCGATCCCTTTATCGCCGCATGGGAAAAGAAGCTGGTGCCGCTCCGGCATTACGCTCCCGACCATGACGCCATCGCCGGAGAAGCCGACGCCATCGACCGGACGCGGTCGCGGAACATCCCCGTTGCGCCGAAGGAAATCGGCGTCATCGGCCTTGGCAAGATGGGCGCAGGCGTGGTCCGCCAGCTTCATGAAAAAGGATGGCGCGTTGTCGCCGCAAACCGGTCGCCGGAGCCCGTGCGCGAAATGGAAAGGGAAGGTATCGCGGGCGCCTTTTCGTCCGCTGATCTTGCTGCGAAATTAAAATCGCCGCGGATTGTCTGGATTATGATTACGGCCGGAAAAGGAGTTGATGAAAATTTATTCGGCAAAAACGGCATTGCTGGACACCTTAAAAAAGGAGATATCGTAATCGACGCGGGCAATTCGTTTTATGAAGACACGATCCGCCGCGCAAAAATTTTCAAAAGAAAGGGAATCCGCTTTATGGATGTCGGATTTTCGGGCGGTCCCGCCGGCGCGCGCCATGGCGGTTCGCTGATGATCGGCGGCGAGAGGAAGACATTCGAATATCTGGAGCCGCTTTTCCGCGACCTTTCCGTGCCGCAAGGATATGAATATTTCGGCGAAGCCGGCGCGGGGCATTTTGTGAAGATGGTGCATAACGGCATCGAGTATGGCATGATGCAGTCGATCGCCGAAGGGTTCGCGCTTATGAAAAAATCAAAGTTCCGTCTTGATGTCCGGAAAATTGCCGAGGTTTATAACCGCGGGAGCGTCGTCGAATCGCGGCTGGTCGGCTGGCTCGAAGATGCGTTCCGCATTTACGGAAAAGACTTGAAAACGGTGTCCGGTTCGGTGGCGTACACCGGCGAAGGCGAGTGGACCGTGAAGACCGGTAAAAAAATGAAAATGAAACTGCCCGTTATAGAGGACGCTTTCAAATTCCGCGTTCGTTCGAAAAAATCGCCGAGCTACACGGGGAAGGTCCTTTCCGCCATGCGCAATCGTTTCGGCGGCCATGCAATCGGTGATAAAAATAAAAATAAGAAAAAATAACCGGCGCAACGATCCTTTTTTAAATCCGCGGTAAAAGTATATAATGGAACGATGATTTTACAGGACATAAAAGATTTCAATAAGCAGTTCGGATGGGAGCCGGATGTTTTAAATGCGGCGCATCTGCCGCGGGGCGCAAAAAAAATCATCGTGTGCGGCATGGGCGGGTCGCATCTGGCGGCGGATATTTTGAGCGCGTGGAAACCGGAATGGAACATCGTCATTTGGAACGATTACGGCCTGCCGCCGCTTTCCGAACGCGATAAAAAAGAGTGTCTTATCATCGCGAGTTCGCACTCCGGCGATACCGAGGAAACGATCAGCGCGTTCCTCGAGGCGAAGGAGCGGCGTTTGCCGCTTACGGCGGTGGCGTCCGGCGGTGAACTGCTCTCGCTCGCGAAAAGTTTCGGCGTGCCGTACGTCGTTATGCCGGACGGATCCATCCAGCCGCGTATGGCGCTCGGGTTTTCAATGAAAGCCATACTCGCGCTTATGGGCGAACGGTCGGCGTTGAAAGAAGTTACGTCGCTTGAACATATGCTTACTCCGGCGCATTCCGAAACTATCGGAAAAAAAATGGCGAAAAAATTAAAAGGCAGCGTTCCTGTTATTTACGCGTCGCGCCGCAACGGCGTTGTCGCGTGGAATTGGAAAATCGTTTTGAACGAAACGGGGAAAATTCCCGCGTTTGCGAACGTTTTTCCGGAATTGAATCATAACGAGATGACCGGTTTCGACGTGAAAAAAGGAACCCGCGGCCTTTCCGCGAAATTCCATTTTATTTTTTTGCGCGATGATGACGACGATCCGCGGATCGCAAAAAGGATGAAAGTGATCGAGAAACTTTTCGCTGCGCGCGGGTTCAGGGTTTCCGCCGTTGAGTTTCGCGGCGGACATCGCATCGCAAAGATATTTTCTTCCATCAATACGGCGCAATGGACGGCATTCCATCTCGCGAAGCTCTACGGCGTGGAAGCCGAGAAGGTTCCGATGGTTGAGGAATTCAAAAAAATGATCGCGTAGGATTATTGGTCGTTTTTTTCATTCTGTCATCCTGGAACTTTGAGTCTTCGAAAAATATCCAGGATCCAGATTAATTTTTTCTTAATGATTCCCAAAATATAAAATTCAAACCTGGATCCTGGATAACCGAGGACGGTTTCCAGGATGACAGAAAAAAATATTTACGCCTGAGGATAACAAAGGAGACGAGAGTTGAAAATTGATTAAAATTTTCTTAAAGACCGCTTTGTAAAACGTGTGGCGCGCGGTAGATTTTATCGATGCGTGTTCCACTGATTAAAAAAGCGGCCATAGCGCTTGGTGTTGCTTTCGTATCAATAAAAAAAGCGGCCATAGTGTTGGCTATTGTTTCCGCGGCGGCACTCGGCGGATTTTTGACGGGACATTTTTATCCTTCTTCCGCTTTTACATCAAACGAACCGGCGATTTTTTACAGTCTGGACAAGCGGGCGAACGATCAGGCGATCATTGATGTTGTGAACGGCGCGCAACGATATATTTATTTCGCCGTTTACGTTTTTACGAAAAGCAATATCGCGGACGCGCTGGTTGCCGCGAAACAACGTGGCATCGATGTGCGCGGCATCACCGATGCGGGGGAAGCCGTAACCGCATACGAAAAGCCGGTCATTCAGGAACTGGCGGCCGCGGGTATCGCGGTCGAAACGCAGAAACATGCGGACGGCCTGATGCATATCAAGGCGATCGTGACGGACAAGGCATATGCGATGGGCAGTTATAACTGGACGGAGTCGGCGACGGTCGCGAACGACGAACTTTTGGAAGTGGGGACCGACGATCGTCTGCGCGGCGAGTACGCGGACATCATCAAGAATATTTTAACGGTAAACAGGGGGAGTGACGGCGCGCCGGACACGCGGAACGGAACGGAAAATAATCGGCAAAACGCAGCCCGCGGCGGCGCGCCGGGCGCAACCGGCGCCGGTGGCGGAAAAGTTTATCCTTATTTCGATGCGGCGGCTCACATCGGCGAGACGGCGACCGTTCGCGGCGCGCCGGTCGATATTTATATTTCGACCGGCGGCATGGTGTTTTTCGATTATTGCAAAGATTATAAAAACTGTCCGTTCAGCGCGGTGATCTTTGCGTCGGACGCGCCAAAGTTTGAAAACGTTTCGCAATATCAGGGCAAAGAAATAGACATCACCGGCGCAATAAAAAGTTATGGCGGCAAAGTGGAAATAGTGATAAGTGATCCCGGGCAGATTGCGGTGAGTGGATCATAATAACGGGAAATGGATTATAATTGAGAACATGTCGGATATAACCATACGAATAATGTCTTATAAAGCGAAGCGATATTTACCCGGCTGTCTGGATAGTATTTTTGAAGAAAGAGATATCTGTAATTCGCTGAAGATAAAAAATGGAAAATATTTTTCGTGCAAGACGCGACGATAACGCATTTTTATTACGGAAGCCGGACACGGCCTCAAAATATAAGCTATTTCCAAGAATAAAAAAATTTTATAAAAAGTTGCCGCAAGGAGACGCAACGTAAGCGGTATCAATATTTTTTTATGGTTGCAATCAAAAAATCAAAAACCGTTTCGTGGACGCATCACGCGCGGGCGAAGATGAATTTTTATCGGCTTTCCGAAGCACGGGTGCGGCGGGTGCTCAATGCGCCGAAAAGGACCGAGGAAGGCGTCGCGCCGAAAACGGTCGCAATGATGCAGCCGGCATCGCTTATATTTAAAATTAAAAGAGATGCCGTTGCCGCCTTTGACTTTGACCGCGGCCGGGGGCAGGTTTCGGCGGGGACCCCCGTAAAATCAAGCCGCACGTGGAACGATAAAGCGCCGAAAAATGAATCATGGTCGCAGGAAATCTGGGTGATGGTGGAGGATTCGCACGATCGCCGGACGATCATCAGCGCGTGGCGCTATCCGGGAAGAACGAGGCCAAAAAGCGAAACCGCGCTTGCGAAGATGCGCGAAGAATACCGGTCGTTTACCGCACAACGCGTTGATGGAGGTGATAAACAATAACGATGGAGAGCGCAAAAGCGGGCGGCCTCATACAGAGAGTGGAAAAAATAATAAAAATGTGGCATAATGAGAATTATGATCCTTACCAGTCCTCATTTTGAAAATGGCGGCGCGATACCCGTGCGATATACGTGCGACGGAGGCGGCATCAATCCGGAGCTCCAGATCCAGAATGTTCCGGATGGGGCGAAAAGTTTGGCACTCATTATGCACGACCCCGATGCGCCGATGCCGGGCGGTTTTACGCACTGGGTGGTGTGGAATATCAATCCCGCAACGGCGGTCATCAAAGCGGAGAGCGTTCCGGCGGGAAGCGCCGAAGGAGCGACGAGCGGCGGAAACGCGCATTACGTAGCGCCGTGCCCGCATAAAGGAACACATCGCTATATTTTTTATTTATACGCGCTCGCAAACACGCTTGATCTTCCCGCCGGATCTTCGGCGGCGCGGGTGAAAAAAGAAATCGAAAAATATCTTCTTGCGGAAACCGAACTTATGGGAACGTATAAAAGAATAAACGAAAAGTGAAAAGCGGCCCAATTCTTATTGGGCCGTCCTTAACCGGAGTCGAGGACGACAGAGAAGAATAAATTTCATAAACGATCGTAAATATAGACATGTCATTTAAAGAAATTAAAAAAACGGAAATCGAAATTATCACAGATTCGCTTGCGGGCGATGCCGGCGCTTTTGCGATTCTTGTCGAGTGCCACGTGGATGCCGTTTATAAATTCGCTTATTCTTACGTCCGCGATGCGGCGGAGGCAGAGGATATCGCGCAGGAAACGTTCATGCGCGCGTGGAAACACCTGAAAAAATTCGACCGGGAAAAAAAATTCAAAACATGGCTTTTTGCGATTGCGAAAAACGCCGCGCTTGATTCCATAAAAAAGAAAAGGCCGCTGTTTTTTTCGCGTATGGCGGAAAGCGACGACGCGCTGGCGTCTTTACTTGCGCCCTATGCCGAAGAAAGCGTGTCGCTGGATCGCATAATAGACCAAAAGATCCTCAAAACCGGCATCGGAAAGGCGCTTGATAAACTTCCGGCATTGCATCGGGCCGTTTTTGAGCTGCGTTATAACGAAAATCTTAAGTTCATCGAGATCGCGGAAAAGCTCTGCGAGCCGATCGATACCGTGAAAAGCCGCCATCGCCGGGGACTCATAATGCTCCGTGAGGCGCTGACGGGATAGAGCGTTTCGAATTTTCTGTCATCTTCGCCTGGAGCCGGGAACGCATGCTTTAAAAATTTTAAAAAAGACGGGAAGCGCGGGTCGTCCGTCTTCGCGGACGATGACAAGAGGAGGCGGCAAAACTAAAATTTTTTTCCCCCATGAAAGATTCCATTCTTACGATTTTAAGATCATTACTGCCTGCCGGTACGCCGGTTGACGTTTCCGTGCCGGAACAGGAAACATTCGGCCATTACTCGACGAACGTCGCGATGCGGCTTGCGTCCGTTAAAGGCGCAAAAAAAGCGGGCGCAACGCCGATGGCGGTTGCGCAAGAGCTTGCCGTGAAAATCGAGGCCGCCGCTCCCGCCGGTTTTTTTGAAAAAATCGAGGCCGCCGCTCCCGGGTTCGTTAATTTCTGGTTGAGCAAAAAAACGCTGCAGGAAGAATTTAAAAAAGTTTTTTCGGATAAAAATTACGGCAGGAGCGAGAGCGGAAAAAAGAAAACGGTGATTGTGGAATATTCCTCGCCGAACATCGCAAAAATTTTGAATGTGGGGCATTTACGGAACACGATCATCGGCGAATCGCTCGCCAATATTTTCGAGTTTTCGGGGTATACCGTGATCCGCTGGAATTATCTCGGCGATTGGGGAACGCAGTTCGGGAAACTTATCGCGGCGTACCGGCAATGGGGCGATAAAAAAGCGGTAATGAAGAATCCCATCGAAGCATTGCAGAAGCTGTATGTCCGTTTCCACGAAGAAACGAAATCGGATCCGGAGCTCGAAAGGCGCGGGCAGGAAGAATTCAAAAAACTCGAAGGCGGCGACAAGGAAAACCGGAAATTATGGAAGTGGTTCAGGGAAGAGTCGATAAAGGAGCTCAAGCGGTCTTATAAAGCGCTCGGTGTCGATTTCGACGTATGGACAGGCGAAAGTTTTTTTGAAAACGAAATGAAGCCGGTTGTGCGGGAATTGTGCGAGCGCGGCATTGCCGAACGCAGCGAGGGCGCGATGGTGATCAAGCTTGATGCGTTCAATCTGCCGCCGGCGCTTATCGAGAAGTCCGATGGCGCGAGTTTATATCTCACGCGTGATATTGCGAATCTCCGCTATCGGCTCAAAAAATATAAGCCGGCGAAGATATTATATGTGATCGGCAATGAGCAGTCGTTCCAGTTCGAGCAGCTTTTTGCCGTCGCAAAAGTGCTGAAACTGGATTCCGCCGAACTGCGGCACGTGAAATACGGTCTTGTGCGCGGCGAGAGCGGGAAGAAACTCTCGACGAGGGAGGGCCGCACGGTTTCCATGAACGAGATTCTCGGGAAGGCGGTCGCCCTTGCGAAAGAGGCGGTTCAAAAAAAGAACGCGGAACTTTCGGAAAAAGAAAAAAACGAGATTGCGGAAGCGGTCGGCATCGGCGCCGTGAAATATAACGACCTCAAAGAGAACCGGATGACGGATATCGTTTTTAATTGGGAACGGATGCTTGCGTTCACGGGCGACAGCGGACCGTATCTGCAATATACCTATGCGAGGATGCGGAGTATTTTAAGAAAATCAGGATACGCGGAACGGGACGCGAAGGACGCGGGACGCGACTTTGCGGCGCTTGACGGCGATGCGGCGCTTGCGCTAATGCGGAAGCTGTTCGAATTTCCCGATGCCGTCAAAAAATCAAACGAGCTTCTCATGACGAGTCCGCTCGCGGATTATTTATACAAGTTTGCGTCCGTCGCGAACAAATTCTATGAAACGACGCCGATATTGAAAGACGAGAACGAATCCCGCCGCCAGGCGCGGCTCACGCTTATTGAAACCGCCGCCCGCGTCCTGAAAACCGGCCTCGGTCTCTTGGGTATCCAGGCGCCGGAAAAGATTTAAGAATAGGACATGCGCATTTAAAAAAAATCATAAGAAAATATCTCAAACCGCATCGGACAAGGCCCGTTCCTCCGTTATTTTCCGGTTATTTTTATCGCCGAGCACCCGTCGGACTACGTCCCGGAAAATAACCGGAAAATGTCTCGTACTCGGCACAAGCGCGTACGTCCCGAAGAAAACATTATCGAGGCAGAATCTCGATAATGTTGAGATTCGTTGAAAAATCTGGTATTTTTAGAGAATGCCGGCAAAGAAAGAAACCAGAAAAAGCGCAGCGAAAAAAACAACGAGGAAGACAAAGAACGCTCCGGCGCATCATGTCCCGAATTTCCTTGACGGGGAATTCGAGTTTCCGAAACTGGAAGAAAAAGTTTTGGCATTTTGGGACGAGCATAAAATTTTTGAGAAAAGCCTGGAAAAGAATTTATCAAAACGCACGTCCGCGGCGGCGAAGAAGAAATTCATTTTTTACGAAGGGCCGCCGTATGCGAACGGGAAGCCCGGTATTCATCACGTGCTTGCGCGCGTCGTGAAGGATGTTATTTTGCGCTACAAGACGATGCGCGGTTATTACGTGCCGCGGCGCGCGGGCTGGGACACGCACGGCTTGCCGGTCGAGATGGCGGCGGAGAAAGCGCTGGGTTTCAAGTCGAAAAAAGAGATTGAACAATACGGCATCGAGGCGTTCAATAAAAAAGCGAAGGAGCAGGTGTGGCTTTATAAGGACGAATGGGAAAATATCACGCGGCGCATCGGCTATTGGCTGGACCTTAAAAATGCTTACGTTACCTACGAGCCGGAATATATAGAGAGCGTTTGGTGGACAATAGCACAGATCGCAAAGCGCAAATTATTGTACAAGGGGCACAAAGTGGTGCCGTGGTGCACGCGCTGCGGTACGGCGCTTTCCTCGCATGAGCTTGCGCAAGGCTATAAGGAGGTGGAGGACAATGCGGCGTATGTGAAATTCAAATTGAAGTCCGGACAGAAAATCGGGCCTTTTATGGCGGATGATAAAACATATATTTTGTCATGGACGACGACGCCATGGACATTGCCGGGAAACGTGGCTTTGGCGGTGGGGAAAGACATTGAATATGTTGTGGCGGAAAAGATTGATTCCCGCGAAAAATATATTCTTGCGAAAGATATATTCATAAAGAGAACAAGAGATGACCAGGATAGTCGTATTACGGATCAGCGTTCCGGTTGGGATAAAAATGCAAATGAATTTTTAGGAATTTTTAATTTTCAAGAGATAAAAGGTTCCGATCTCGTTCGTTTGGAATACGAGCCGCTTTTTAAGGTTCCTTCGTTGAAGAATGAAAAATCTTATAAAATCTATCCCGCTGATTTCGTGACGACGACGGACGGCACGGGCGTCGTGCATATTGCGCCGATGTACGGTGAGGATGACTACGCGCTTGGAAAAAAATTCGGGTTTCCGGAACGCCATACCGTAAGCGAAGAAGGAAAATTCACGAAGGACGTTCCGGAGCTTGAAGGCCGGTATGCGAAAGCAAAAGAAACGGAAGAAAAAATTTTCGACCACTTGAAAGCGCGCGGCAATTTTCTGAGTATTGAAAAATATGCGCATGAATATCCGTATTGCTGGCGTTGCGGCACGGCGATTTTATATTACGCCAGAATATCGTGGTTTATCGGGATGAGCGGACTTCGGAAAGAACTTCTGGCGCGGAATAAAAATATCAACTGGATGCCGGCGCACGTGAAAGAAGGCAGGTTCGGCGAATGGCTTCGCGAGGCAAAAGACTGGAATCTTTCACGCGAACGTTATTGGGGCACGCCGCTCCCGATCTGGGAATGTAAAAAGTGCGGGCATGCGTCGGTCGCGGGAAGTATGGATGAACTAAGCCGTCTTGCCGGCGGACCGAAAAATAATTATTGGGTGATGCGGCATGGCGAGGCGGAAAATAATGCTTTTGATATCATCAATTCGAAAGGCGGCGCGTTTCATTTGACGCCGCGCGGAAAAAGACAGGTTACGGCGGCGATAAAGAAATTGAAGACGTCGCTTGCGCGGGAACATAAGCATATCGACATTATTATCGCATCGGACGTGCTGCGGACGAAAGAGACAGGAAATATAGCCGCGGAAATTTTTACGGGAGAAAAAATTCTTATCGACGCGCGGCTTGAAGAAATCCACTTAGGGCCGGCGTTTGACGGCTATCGCGACGAGAAATATCACAAACAGTTCTCGACCTACGAATCGCGTTTTGAAAAACGGCCCGAAGGCGGTGAATCTTTGCGCGACGTGCGCCGCCGCGTGTGGGAATTTTTGCGGGATTGCGAGAAAAAATATAAAGAAAAAAATATTCTCATCGTGAGCCATGAATATCCGATCTGGATGCTGTCGCACGCCGCGGAGGGGTGGAGCGAAAAACGCGCGATCACGGAAAAAGAAAAAATAGACGAAGAGGGGAAAGGCGGTGTATTTATAGATTTCGCCGAAATCCGGAAGCTTGACGTGAAAATTCTGCCGCGCAACGAAAGCGGCGAGGTTGATCTCCATCGGCCGTATGCCGACGAGATGACGGTGCCGTGCGTGAAATGCGGGGCGGATATGCGCCGCGTGCCGGAAGTGGCGGATGTGTGGTACGATTCCGGCGCTATGCCGTTTGCGCAGGCGCATTTTCCGTTCGCGTCCGTTCGAATCAAAAACGGAAAATCAAAAACGGAGCATCGGGCAGGATTGGATTTCCCCGCCGATTATATCGCAGAGGGGATGGACCAGACGCGCGGATGGTTTTATACCATGCTTGCGATTGCGACCGCCATGGATTATCCCGCGCCGTACAGGAATGTCGTTTCTCTCGGTCTTATCAATGACAAGTTCGGGCAGAAAATGTCCAAGTCGAAAGGAAATATCGTCAATCCATGGGATATGATGGAAAAATATGGCATTGACGCCGTGCGCTGGTATTTCTTTACGGCGGCGCCGCTCGGCGAACCGAAGGATTTTGACGAGCAGGAGATTATGAAATCGTTCCGGAAAACGCACCTCATCGTTTACCATTCGTTTATTTTCTGGAAAACGTACGCGCGCAGGACGGCCGGCCAATCAAAGGCGGTAAAAAGCAAAAATCTTCTCGATCGATGGATTCTTGCGCGGCTTCATGAAACAATAAACGGCGTCGCGCAAAAACTCGAACGTTATGAGATCCGCGAAGCGGCGCTTGAGACGGGGATTTTGATCGACGATCTTTCGCGGTGGTATATCCGCCGCTCGCGGCGGCGTTTGCAGAAACCGGAAACTGCCGCCGATTATCAGGCAGCATCCGCGACCCTGCACTATGTCCTTTTGGGGCTTGCGAAACTCATGGCACCGTTCACGCCGTTTTTCGCGGAGATGCTGTATGCGGGGCTTGGCGGAGAAAAAGAATCGGTGCATTTGGACGAATATCCTGCATCAGGCGATAAGCGACAGGAAATAAGCGGCAGAAAATTAACGGCGTCGATGCAGGCAGTGCGTGAGACGGCGGCTTTAGGGCTTTCCGCGCGCGCCATGGCGGGAATAAAAGTGCGCCAGCCGCTGGCAAGGCTAAAAGTTAAAAGCGACATTCTTATGTCGTCCTCGCGAAGGCGAGGATCCACGCTTCAAAAAAGCGGGAAGTTAAAAATAGGGAAAGAATTTCTTGACATTCTTGCCGACGAGGTGAATGTGAAAGAAATCGTTTTCGATGCGAAGATAAAAGATGACGTCGAACTTGATACCGCGATCACGCCCGCGCTGCGCGAAGAGGGAATGATGCGCGAATTTATCCGGAAGGTGCAGGAATTGCGGCAGAAGGCGGCGCTGCAGCCGAAAGATATTATCGCCGTTGCGTTTGATGTTCCGCCGCCGGTGCGCGATGCGATCACGAAAAACGAGGCGTTCGTGAAAACCGAGATCGCCGCAAAAATGATAAATATCGGGCGATCTGATAAGATGAATGCGGAGGAAACAATCAAAATGGAAGGCGCGGAATCGTGGATCGGGATACGGAAGATATAAGATTATTTTTTTTCGCTGCATAAAAAACAATAATGAAAAAAAAATCATCGCAATTCAAAAATATCATCGCGCGGCGCGAGTTCGTAACGGTATGGGTATCGCTTGCGCTCATTATCGCTGTATGCGCAATCGGCATATCGTTCCTGTCGCCGCTTTTCGCCTTGTTGGAAGCTGGATTTTTATGCGTCGTTTTCATCCTCTTTTTTATGGGTGTGTATGCGTCGGCGCGAACCAATCAAATGACCGCGATCGAGCGGAATGAATTGCAAAGTGTCTTGAGCGGGCTTGAAGATGCGCTTGTCGTTTACGACAATCATTTTAACGCCACTTTTTTCAATCCTGCGGCGGAGCGGCTTTTCAAAATAAATGCGAAGGAGGTGATAGGGCATACATTCACGCCGCAGGACGTGGAACGGGCGGGTTGGACGACGCTTACCCAGGTTATTTTTTCTTCGCTTGCGCCGCGTGTCGTGAGCCGATCCAAAGAAGGGGAATATCCCGAGGTGGTGGATCTTTCTTTTAGCGATCCCGCGATCGAACTGCGCGTTACGACGGCGCCGATCACCGAAGAGCGCGGCGCAACGCTTGCATTTATGAAGATCATCCGTGATCGCACGGGGGAAATCGCGGCGTTGCGCGCCAATACCGAGTTCGTGACGGTAGCTTCGCATCAATTGCGCGGTCCGTTGACCAATATCAACTGGGCGTTCCAGTCGCTTGCGCAATCAACCGGACTGAATGATACGGACAAGGTTATGGTGGCAGGCGCCTCCGGTGCGGCGCGCGACCTTCTCCGCAGGATTGATGAGCTTTTGATTGTCGCGAAAATGGACGAAGGGCATGTGGGCTATAATTTCGAGGAAGCGAACATCGTTGATTTCATAGGGAACATCCTGGGCGATGTGGTGCCGCAGGCGCGGATGGCGGGCATAAAAATATATTTTGACCGTCCTTCGGATGAGTTGCCGCGCGTTATGATCGATCCGGCGCAGCTTTCCATCGCCGTCGTCAATATCATAGAGAATGCTATCCGCTATAACGTTGCGAACGGGGAAGTGATCGTAAAAGCGGAAAAGAAGGATGATGCGCCTTTCATTGCGGTAAGCGTGCGGGATACCGGCATCGGCATTCCCGCCGAATCAATGGAAAAGGTTTTTACGAAATTTTTCCGCGCCGACAATGCCGTGAAATCGCAGACCGAAGGATCGGGACTCGGTCTTTATATCGCGAAAAGCATTGTCGCCGCGCATGGCGGCGCGATGACTGTCGCGTCGGAAGTGGACCGCGGCACGATAGTCACGTTCACTATTCCCACCGATCCGGCGCTTGTCCCGAAGCGCGAAATCGGAGCGGAATATTTATAGCGTTCGCATCAAACAGTTTTTATCCGTTTGTTTTTTTCCGCGCGGATAAGTGACGGTTTTTGAGGCGGATTTTAAGAAGCCGACTTTGAATTTGAATCAGGAAGCCGCATCAGACATTATTTTTTCGTGATCTGCATGTTCATACCGCGTCCACCGAAGCGGGGTTCGGTGATGCGTTTGAAGTCAACCGGAATCATGGCGAGAAATTCATCAAGCTTCTGCCGCGCCCACGGCTGGTTATATTTTTCGCGCCCGCGGAGACGCATGGCGATTTCCACGTTGCGTCCTTCGTTGAGGAATTTTTCCGCCTGTTTCGCTTTCAGAAGCAGATCGTTCCGCGCCGCCCGCGCGCTGATCTGTACTTGTTTCGCCGCCGCGCCTTTCTGGGCAAGCCGTTCCTTTTTTTCGCGTTTTTCCTCCTCGTAGCGGTACTTGTCGTAGCTCATAATGCGTGCAACGGGCGGCACGGCATTCGCCGATATTTCGATGAGATCGATGCCTTCATCCGGTTTTGCGAGCAGGATCGCATCCTCGCGCTTCAAAACGCCGAGATTATTTCCTTTCTCGTCGATGACGCGCAGTTCGGGAGCGGTTATTTGGTTGTTGATCCTCGGCTTAGGTATGGAAGTAAAATAAAAGTTACGCTATATCTATGGAAATATATGCTTATTGTAAAGGAAAGTGAGCGGTTGTCAAAGAGATGAGAATTTTTATGGACGTCGGATGCCTTGAAATACTTTTATCGGAACGATCATTCCGATAAAAGTATTTGCGGAAAGAGAAAACGCTCCATGAATGAATATCAAAGATACTATGGTTATGCTATAATGAATTCCATGGACGAGGATATCCAAAAACAAACGCCGGCCGCCGCAGGAACATACGAAAAGCTGGGCAGAAAAACGTTCTGGCTTTTTGTTTTTGAACGATCGCAGGCGGCGATGGCGCTTCTCGGAATCGCTGTTTTATTGTTCGTCTTACAGGGGATGCCTTTTCTTAAAGCGACGCCGTTCGGCGACATGAGCCGTTATGCCGCGCTCGCCGCATGGGGCGCGCTCGGTCTGTGCGTTGTCATTTTCCTTTTCGCGCTTTTCATAAGCTGGCTCATTTATATAAATTACGTGTTTTTGCTTGACGAGGATGCGCTGAAGATAAAGCGGGGAATTATTGCGCGCGAAGATCATGCCATTCCGTACCGGCAGATCCAGGACGTCGACATCGAGCAGGATTTTTCTTTTCGGATGCTTGGTGTAAGCCGGCTCATTATTTTGACTGCAGGCCGCGAGGATGAAAAAGAGGCGAGTAACGAATCGGAAGGCATTTTGCCGGCGATTGATTCGGCGCTCGCGGAGCGGCTCCAGGCGGAACTGCTGCGGCGGGCGAATGTCGAAACAGTGAAGGAGGAAAAGTAAAAGACGGAAAAATATCCCGCCATTTTTCTTTCATGCTTCGACGCTGCGAGTAATGAAATTCACGGGACATTTTTTTAAATTTCAAACAAGATAGGACGTATGCGCTTGTGCCGGTTTGAGGCATTTTCTTATTATTTTTTTCAAATGCGCACGCCCTACAAATAAAACCCCTGCCGTGAGCAGGGGTTTTATTTGTTTCATTCGATTCTTTTCTTTCTGCGTTGCGGCAAAAGATTTTTCGACCTACTTCGCCTGGTCGCACTTGCAATGTCTCCCCGTCATCATCATGACCGCGATGATGATAAGAAGGATCGGCCATGTGACCTGCACGAAATAGCTTGTGAAAACGCCGAGTGCTCCCAGAAGGATATCGAGTCCTATGAGAAGCAAAAGCACGGGCTTTGCCATATGGTGGCCACACTTGCATGTCTTGCCTTGCATATTCATTTTTTCTTCCATGGTTATTTTGTACGGTTTTTCTCCGACCTTTGGCGCTTATGGATTCATTATACCATTTTCATAGTCCATATTTCCATCCGTCGTGAAGGAAACTGGATTTTGGCAGGAAAGTACCGCAGAAACCATATGTGTCGGAGAAAATTATGCCTCTATGCGTGATTTTCTCCGAGATGTCGGGTCAAACCTGAAAATACAAAATTCTCTTTTCACTCTCGCGTTAAAAAATCCGTTTGATTATCTATACAATTGGCGTACACAAAACCGCGGCGTAGCCGCGGCAGTTGTGGAAAATTCTGAACTGTGGAGACGGAGAGAATCGAACTCTCGTCTAACGATGGTGCCGGTGGGCCGTCTACGGGCGTAGTTTGACCGAAGTCGAAACGAATGCGATTCAATGTTCTCGCGCGCGGCGTAGAATCATCATCCGCGCGCCAGCTTCCTTATATAAGACCGGTGATTGGTTCAAGAAGCCCGAACCAGCCGATCCCCGCATTACGCGTAAGCGAACGCGGGAGCTGCAACTTTGTTGTTGGCAGTTGTTGTTGGTGCAACGATTATGCCGTTGCCATCAGCCCGCAAACCCGCGGCGCATCGCTATCGAAGCCAGTGCGTCCCCGTGGGAATATAGAATACATTAAAACTAAAAAAAAGCAACCATGACGGCTAACCCCTCACTGTCTATAACCAGCGCCGATTCCGTCGAAACATTTTCCATCAGTCGTCCCCCGAAGGATGGGATCCATGCTCCCGATCCGAAGATTTCAAAGCGCGGATCCTCGCCCAGTGGAGTGGCGGGGTAGCCGGAAGAACAGGGCGAGGGCGACGGG
>VFSW01001198.1_pt1 | contig 39209 bp, 32 predicted proteins | sample 5358111 | NCBI WGS metagenome assembly VFSW01 (sample SAMN11554181, study PRJNA540505) | mine drainage metagenome | isolation source: sediment from site ElyBrook_90M | place: USA: Ely Copper Mine, Vershire, VT | collected 2017
TGTGGGATACCTCGTTTGGCGGGTGGGCTCGGTCGGGGTGGGGCCCCGGACGCGAGGTGTGGCCCGGAGGCGAGGAGCGGGCCGGATTGCCGGCCCACTCCCCGGTATCGCTTCGGGGTCGAGCTACGGGTAGCTGACCACCGGGACAACGACGTCGGGATTGGCGATGGTCGAGGACCCGCCCACCCCGTTGATCACGTTCTGGATGCCGCCGGAGGCGGCGGTGGAGAGGAAGATCGTGAAAGCGTCCTTGACGCTGCCCGGCGCGAGCGTGGTCGGAACCACGAACGCGTTCGCCGAGAAGATGTCCACGCCCTGGTTGAAGAAGCTGTAGCTTCCGATGCCCCAGGCCTGGAACGCCTTGACGTTGTTGGTGACGCGGATGGCCGGGTAGCCGAGCGTACCGTCCGGCTCGGTCCAGGCCGCCTGGCTCGGCGGGTCGTACGGCATCTCGTTCTGGAAGAAGACGATCTTGCCGTTCTGGCCGGACCAGACGACTTCGTTCTTCTGGTAGTGCTCGACGAAGAGTCCGGTGGCCACGACGTTGTTGCCCGTGACGAGCAGTCCCGTGTCGGCCGTGTTGACCGTCCAGCCCACGGTTCCCGGATTGCCGTGGTCGGCACGCCATGACCAGATGTTGTCGAGCAGGACGTTGTTCGAGTTGACGACCAGAGCGGCGAGAGCTTTGCCGAGGTGCGCTCCGCCGATGCGGAAGTAGACGTCGGAGAGCGTCGTCGGGTCGGCCGGATCACTGGCTCCGTGCGGTCCGGAGGGCAGAAGGCTGGCGAACGGTCCGCCGATCGTGAGAAGGGCAGGCGACGTCTTCGGGCCGGCGTCGAAGATCAGGTCGGAGATCTCGACGCCCTTCACGTCACCCACGATCATCGGGACGGTGCCGTTCTGGGGCGAGATGGTCGCGAGGCCCATCCCGAGCACGATCGTGTCGGGCCGGCTGACCACTATCGGCAGCCTGGTGTTGTAGAGGCCGGGCGTGAGGATCAGGTTCTTGCCCCGCGCCAGGGCCGCATCGATCGCGAAGACGCTATCGGTCGGCCTGGCGACGAAGAAGTCGCTGATCGGGATCGACCGTCCCGCCGACTGGGTCGTGCTCCAGCTCGGACCGGACGAGTTCGTCTGGACGGCCGGGACGAGGACGTTGTAGTTGCCGTTCGCGTCGAGATACAGGAACGGCTTCTCACGCGACTCGGGGTTGGTCGCCAGGGTCGTGTACGGGGGTGTCGGGAAGGCCTGCGAGGGAGCGTTGGCCACTCCGGCGAAGACCTGGTTCCAGACGGCGTTGGACCAGCCGTCGAGGGTGCTGTTGCGGACGAAGTACTGCTGCTGGGAGCCGTTCACGACCGTGCTGTTGTTGAAGACCGAGTCGGCGATGAAGCCGCCGCTGGCGAAGGACGGCCCGGAGCAGTAGTCCATCAGCGTCGTGAGGCCGTTGACCTCGACCCGCCGCATGGACGTGGCTTGCGAGGTCGCCCAGAACTCGCCGGTCTGGCAGCCGCTCTTGCCGGCCGTGTCGATCGTCAGGTTCGAGATCGAGCGCCAGAAGTTGTTGAGCGCGACGCAGCTGCCCGACGCGCACTGGTTGTAGACGTCGATCGTGCCGTTGATGGTCACGTCGGTCGGGAGCGCACCGAGGCCGGCGACGTCGGTGTAGTAGCCGATTTGCAGGTTCAGCGGATCGGTGGACGAACCGTAGACGCCGGGTTTGAACAGGATCTCGTAGCGGCCGTCACCGAACTGAGCTGGGATCTGAGCCGCGTCGATGGGATCGACGATCGAATGGATCGTCGCCACCGACATGCTCGGATCGAGGATCACCACGTTGGGGCCAAAGTTGGGGGCGGCCGGGGGCGGCGGCGCGGCGACCGTAATGCCGGCCGTCGCCAGGACCGAAGCCACGGCGAAGGGCGCCGCGAGCCCCAGGGCGAGCTTTCGGCGCAGGCCCTTGGCTACGTTTGCGGGACGACCCGCGAAACTCGAGGCCATGCCTCACTCCTCCTTTCTCAGGAGCAGACAACGGGGAACGGCGCAGAGGGTAGGCGCGGCCGGCGACCGGACGTAACTACCCGGCCCGACTCGTTCCGCTCTCCGGTGGGGCCGGCTGGCCACGCGGGACGTGGCCGCGTACGGAAGACGCCGGTTCGCGGGACGGCGACCCGCGGGGGTGGCGTGTCCGAGTCTGTCGGCTCAGGACTTGGGCACGAGCGTGACGATGAGCATGCGGCCCTCGTCCGGGCCGATGACCTCGGCGTCGTGGGGGATCGTCCCGTCCCAGCGGATGTAGTCGCCGGGGCCGAGCTCGACGACATGGTCGCCCTGCGACATGCGCCATTGCCCGCTCAGGATCAGGTGGTGCTCGTCGCCGGCATGAGTGTGCAGCCCCGCCCGCCCTCCGGCGGGTGCGACCGCCTCGACGATCGAGGTATCCCGGCTCTGCCCGCCGTCGACGAGCTCTATCCGGCTGAGCCCCTCGTGATCGTGGATGGGCCGGCTCGCGGCACGCACGACTGTGGGCGCCGGCACCTCGCCCATGAAGAACCAGGCGATCGGCACGTCGAGTGCCTCGGCAAGCACCGACAGGCAAGCCAGCGACGGCGATGCCTTGTCGTTCTCGATCTGCGAGAGATAGCCGACGTTCAGGCCGCTTCGCTCGGCCACGACCGCGAGCGTGAGCCCGCGCTCGCTGCGCCAGCGCTTGATCTGGGCTCCGACCGCCGGTGGACGGCGTTCTTCGACCGCCATGTTTGTTCTCCAGAAACACGTATTGACATGCTACACAATTCGGGGCAAGATTATGTCCACAACAAAGTCTGCTTGATCACACAAAACTAGTCAAGCACGAAGAACCAAATGAAGGAAGACGCCGTGAACATCGCAATCATCGGAGCCGGCAACGTCGGCCGAGCCCTCGCCGCCTCATTCGCCCGGGCGGGCCACTCCGTGACCATCACCTCCCGGGATCCCGAGCACGCCGGAACGGTCGCAAGCGAGACCCGGACTCGGGTCGCGACCTCCAACGCAGAAGCGGCTGCGGCCGCCGAGGTCGTGGTCCTGGCCATCCCGGCCGGCAGCCTCGAAGCCGTCGCCGCCGAGATCCGCGACGCGGCCAGGGGCAAGATCGTGGTCGATCCGACGAACCGCATGGCCTTCGGCCCCACCGGCCCGACGATCGACTCGGGCGAATCGAACGCGGAGCGCCTCGCCGCGCTGCTGCCCGACTCGCACGTCGTGAAGGCCTTCAACACCCTGTTCGCCTCGCACCAGGCCGATCCGATCGCCGATGGCGTTCAGCTCGACGGCTTCGTCGCCGCGGACGATGCAACAGCGAAGGCGACCGTCCTGGAGCTGGTCCGCTCGGTGGGCCTCAACCCGGTTGACGTCGGCTCGCTGGCCCGCGCGCAGCAGCTCGAGCAGCTCGCCTTCCTCAACATCGCCCTCAACGTGGTCGGGAACGGCTCCTGGAACAGCGGCTGGAAGCTGGTTGCTGCCCCAAGCCTGGCCGCCGCCGTATAGCTCATCCATCCGCGGCGTCCGCTCAACCTCAACGCCACGGACAATTCAATACACCAATCCGAGTCGGGGCCGCCCAAGTGGCGAGCCCCGGCTTCTTCGCGCGCGTCGCGGAGCCCACACGATCGGGCAGGCTCCCTTTGAGCGGGTGTTCAGGCGGGCCGCAGGAGCGTAGTGTGCGCCCCGCCACACGCGTGGGATCTTGATCTGCGCCTTCTTTGGAGGTCGCCATGGCTATCGCCCGGTCACGAAGGCGGACCAGGTGGCTGGTCGCGCGGGCCGGCGTTGCCGTTCTCGCGATCGTCGGTGCGGTTGGCTTCGCCTCGTCCGCGACCGCGACCACGACGGTCACGGTGGCGGCTTCCGCCGACGCCTACGTCAACTCCCAACAACCCAGCGAGAACTATGGCGCGGCGGACATGCTGCGTGTCGATGGCTCGCCGACGGTTCTGGGCTACCTCCGATTCGACCTGACAGGCGTGGGTGGAAACGTCTCGAAGGCCGAACTGCGGGTGTACGCAAACTCCGAGTCGGCGGCCGGCTATCAAGTCGACACGACCACGAACAACTGGGCCGAAGACACGATCGACTACCAGAACGCGCCCCCTGCGGGCTCGACCGTCGGGTCCACCACGGGCTTCGAGTCCGGCGTCTGGACCTCGGTCGACGTGACGTCGGCGGTGCAGGCCGGCTCAGTTGCCGATTTCGTGCTGGTCGATCGCAGCAGCACCATGATCAACCTCGCCGGCCGCGTGTCATCGCACGCGCCGGTGCTCGTCCTGACCATCTCAGGGATCCCCTCGGTTCCCGTCGATACCGCGACCCCGGTGGCCACCGAAATGCCGGCGCCGTCGTCGGCTCCATCTTCGGGTCCGACTGACGTCCCGTCTTCGGTCCCAACTCAGTCGCCCACGGCCCAACCGTCGGTCACACCAACGGCCACACCAACGGCCACACCAACTCAACCGGTCGCGAGTGGCGTCCCCTCCTTCAGCCACATCTACGTCATCGTGATGGAGAACCACGAGTACTCGAGCATCGTCGGCTCGAGCAGCGCGCCGTTCGTCAATTCGCTGATCGCCACTTATGGTCTGGCGGTCAACTACTACGCGGTAGCCCATCCGTCTGAACCCAACTACATCGCGTTGACTTCCGGCGGGACGCAGGGCATCACCGACGACGGCACCTACAACCTGAGCACCGACGACATCTTCGCGGAGGTGGAGGCGTCGGGCCGCACCTGGCAGGCGATCATGCAAGGCTATCCGAGCCATTGCTATGCCGGCGCGTCTTCCGCATCGGTCGTTGACGGCGTGGGTCTGGCTGGCTCGTACGTTCGCAAACACGACCCCGCGATCAGCTACACCGACATCAGCACCAATCCAGTCCAGTGCGCAGCCATCACGAATCTGGCCAGCTTCGATCCGGCGGCGGCCAACTTGTTCTTCATCACCCCCAACTTGATGAACGACATGCACGACGGCTCGATCGCCGACGGCGACCGCTTCCTGGCGGCGTTCCTGCCGCAGATCACGAAGAGCTCGGCGTTCGCCAACTCGGTCGTCTTCATCACCTGGGACGAAGGCTCGACCAACATCGAGGGCGGCGGCCACGTCGCCACGATCGCCATCACGCCGGGCATGACCCCGGGATTCGAGGCGACCGCGAAATACGACCACTACTCGCTTCTCCGGACGATTGAGGATGCCTGGGGCTTGCCTCGCCTGGGAGCGTCCGCGTCGGCGGCGCCGCTCAGCTTCCCGTGGTGAACTGATCCCTCCAGGACGCGGCAGCGCACGCATTGGCGATCTGACAGACAACCACCGAAGTCCGTCGCGCATACTGGCGGCGTCATCCGACCAGCGGCTCCCGCCAGGAGGCCAATGAGAGCAGCTACTCCCAGCGCCATGGCCTTGATTCTGGCGGCGCTGGTCGCAGGCTGCGCGGGCGGCTCGCTCGACTCGAGCGCGTCATCCGCGCCGGCAAGCCAGGGCTCGTCGGCCCTCGCCGCGACCGCATCCCCGTCGGCTGTGCCGGCCGCCTCGCCGACCGTCGCCTCGACCGTTTCGCCGGCCGTCGCGCCCACGGCTTCACCGACCGCGGAGACATTGCCGGGTCCGCAGGCGACGCCCACAGAACCGCTCTTGCTTCCCCCGGCGCCGACGGACTGGCACCTCGATCTGTACAACCCGTACGGCATGCGGTTCGAGTACCCAGATCCCTACGCCTGCACGGCCACGTCGGTCCAGATCGCGCTCAACTTCATCGTGTACGACGGTGGCGCCGCGGACTGGACGCCGACCACCTCCTACGCCACCCAGCAGGAGATCTTCGCCTTCGAGCGCGCCAACATGACGCTGCCGGCCTGGGCCAACGGCTCCGACCCGCACGGCGCCCGCAACGCCATCAACTACTACGGCTGGGGCTCGCTCACCGCGGGCGTCTACAAGGACGTCTCGTTCGGGACGTTTCGAGCTGCCGCCAAAGCGGTCGTCGCTTCGATCGCCCGGACCCGCAGGCCCGCCATCATCTTTCCCTGGTACGGCGGCCATGCCCAGGTCGTGACGGGCTACAAGGCCCATGGCGAGGATCCCGCGACGAGCGACAACTTCACCGTCGAGGGCGTCTATCTGACCGATCCGCTCGTCGGCTACACGTACATCGTCTACGGCGGCGCCAGCCACAAGGTCATGGCCATCCGTCCGGACACCTACGTTTCCCTGGCGGCGTGGCAGAGCGGCCCGGATGCGGTCAGGTTCACCGACTTCCGCCAGACCGACTCGACGATTCGCGACCCGATAGACGGCGCGAGGGGCAGGAGCGAGTGGTTCGGCAAATGGGTGGCCGTTCTGGCGGTCAGCTGATCCCGGCGTGCGCCGTCGTCCTGACTCGACGCGCCGGACCGGCACATAGCCCTGCCTCCGTGCCGTACCCTGCGTAGGTGCCGATTTGGCCCGCGGCCGAAGCCGCACCGTCACCGGCCTCGCGCACGCGCACTGCCCTCAGGCTCGGACGAGGAGTTGGGCGTCTTCGAACCCGTAGGAGGATTGGGAATGGCGTTCGTCAAGTTCCACGGCGAGAGCGTGCCCCTAGAGATGCACAAGGTCCGCATCGTCCAGAAGCTGAACCTGCTCCCCGTGGACGAGCGCCTCGCCTGTGTCACGGCTGCCGGGAACAACACGTTCCTGCTGCAGAACGCGGACGTCTTCCTCGACATGCTCACGGACAGCGGCGTGAACGCCATGAGCGACCGCCAGCAGGCCGCGATGATGGTCGCCGACGACTCGTACGCGGGCAGCGCCACCTACGCCCGCTTCGACCAGAAGGTGCGCGAGATCTTCGGCACCAAATACCTGCTGCCGGTCCATCAGGGCCGCGCGGCGGAAAACATCATCAGCCAGGTCTTCGTCAAGCCCGGCCAGATCGTGCCGATGAACTATCACTTCACGACGACCAAGGCCCACATCACGCTCAACGGCGGCTCGGTCGAGGAGATCTACGCCGACGTCGCGCTCGAGACCAGGAGCGACCACCCGTTCAAGGGCGACCTGGATACGGCCAAGCTCGAGGCCATCATCGCCAGGCACGGCGCCGACAAGATCGCCTTCGTGCGCCTCGAGGCTGGTACGAACCTCATAGGCGGGCAGCCGATCTCGCTCGCGAACATGCACGCCGTCCGAAAGGTCTGCGACCAGCACGGCCTCATCCTCGTCTTCGACGCGAGCCTGCTCGCCGACAACTTGTGGTTCATCAAGACCCGCGAGGAGGCGTACAAGAACGCCTCGATCCGCGATATCACGCTCGAGATCTCGAGCCTGATGGACATCATCTACTTCTCGGCCCGAAAGCTCGGCTGCGCTCGTGGCGGCGGCATCGCGATGAGGTCCGAGGATCTCTACAAGCAGATGCGAGCCCTTGTCCCGCTGTACGAGGGCTTCCTCACCTACGGCGGCATGTCCGTCCGCGAGATCGAGGCCCTCACCGTCGGCCTCGACGAGACCATGGACGAGGACATGATCAGCCAGGGGCCGATCTTCATCGACTACATGGTCCGCGAGCTCGATGCCCGCGGCGTCCCGGTGATCACGCCTCCGGGCGGTCTCGGCTGCCACATCAACGCGCTGCAGTTCTTGGACCACGTGCCGCAGAGCCAATACTCCGGCGGCGCCCTGGCCTCGGCGCTGTACATCGCCAGCGGCATCCGGGGCATGGAGCGCGGCACGCTCTCCGAGCAGCGCAACCCGGACGGCACCGAGCCCATGGCCCAGATGGAGCTCGTCCGCCTGGCCCTGCCGCGGCGCGTCTTCACGCTCTCGCAGGTCAAGTACGCGATCGACCGCATCACCTGGCTGCACGAGAACCGCCGCATCGTGGGCGGCCTCGAGTGGATCGAGGAGCCGGAGATCCTGCGCTTCTTCTACGGCACCCTGCGCCCGATCGGCGATTGGCAGCAGCAACTCGTGGCGAAGTTCAAGGCCGACTTCGGGGCGAGCCTCTAGCCGGCTCGACGACCACCGTCCCCGGCCAGGCTACCTCGCCGGCTCCGGATCGCCGCCGGCCAGCTCTCCGTTTCCCGCAGCGGCAGGACGGGTCGCTCCAACCTTGCCTCCGGGCAGTAGGAGCGAGAACAGGACGCCGAGCCCGATGAAGCCTGCCGCGACCAGGCCCGTGAGGCGGGCCGCATCCACGAACGCCGCGTCGATGGGTGCGACAGTCTGCGGCAACGCCGCCAGAAACGCCGGGTCACCAAAGCAGGCCGCCTGTTCGGGCGACAGAGAACCGGCAAAGGCGCTGTCCTGGCCGCTCGACCCGGCCGCGGCCGGGTTCTTGATCGCGGTCAGGATCTGCCCGCCGGATTCGTCCATCAGAGAGGCGATCGTCTGACGACATACGGCCGGGACGGTCGGCAGGGACGAGTCGATGTTCGTCTTCGTCCCGGTGGCAAGGGCGGAGAAGAGGACCGTGCCGAGGATCGCGATGCCGAGCGCCGAGCCGACCTGCCGGAGGGTCGAGTTAGCGCCGGATGCGATCCCGGATCTCTCCGGCGGAACGTCGGACAGGACCAGGCTGGTGAGCTGGGCCGTGGCGAAGCCAACGCCCAGCCCGTAGACAAAGAGAGGCGGCGCGAGCACAAACCCGGAAACGGTGGAGGACAGCAGCAGGGTGGTCGCCAGCACGCCGATCGCCTCGAGACCCATGCCGAGCGTGACCACCCATCGGTTGCCGTAGCGATGCGCCAGGCTCGCGGCAATCGGCGCCGCGAAGAAGGCGCCAACTGCCAGGCTCAGGAATATCAGGCCCGTGTCGAAGGCGGAGTAGCCCAGATCAGCCTGGAGGAAGAGCGGCAGGGCGAACAGGAGCCCGAACTCGCCGAGCGAAACGATCGTGCTGGCCAGGTTGCCGTACCGGAAGCTGCGATAGCTCCACAGGTCGAAGTCGAAGAGGATGAAGCTGCCGGCCCGCTTGCGCCGCGTCTCCACCACGGCGAACAGCATGAGGCTGACGAGGCCCAGACCGATGGCAAACGGGATGACCGAGACGCTCGAGCTCGGCCAGCTCCAACCGGCGACGCCGAACGGATGGTTTGGCGCCCACCAGCCGTAGTTCCGGCCCTCGATCAGGCCGAACACGACGCCGGCAAGGCCGAGCGTGACCAGGAGGAAGCCCGGCAGGTCGAAGCCGGGGCGCGAATCCTCGTCGCGGGACTCGCCGATATAGCGCATCGTTCCGGCGATGGCGACCAGGCCCACGGGCACGTTGATGTAGAAGGCCCAGCGCCAGCTCAGGTTGGTCGTAAGCCAGCCGCCGAGGAGCGGGCCAACGGCGGCCATGCCGCCGATCGTCGCGCCCCAGATGCCGAAGGCTATGGCGCGGTCGCGGCCGCGGAAGTTGGTGTTGAGGATGGACTGCGTCGCGGGCAGGATCATCGCGCCGCCGATGCCCTGGATCACTCGAGACAGAATCAGGAGGTCCCCGCTCGGGGCGGCACCGGCCATGACCGAGGAAGCCATGAACGTCACCAGGCCGAGCAGGTACAGGCGTCGGCGGCCCCAGACGTCGCCGACGCGGCCGAGCGTGATCAGGAGGGCGGCGAAGACCAGCGCGTACGTGGTGTTGATCCACTCGGCCGTGGTCGAGTCGATCTTCAGGTCGCGGATGATCGAGGGCACGGCGACGTTGACGATGGTCGCGTCCACGATGATCATCGCCACGCCCACACTGAGCATCGACAATCCCAGCCAGCGGCCCCTGCCGGAGGTATGCATCCCCTGGGCGCCGATCGTTATACCCTTGCCGCCTGACGCGCTAGCCACGCCGACTCCTTCAACACTGAAATAGTTCAGAAACGGTACCTTATTCGCATGAAGACCGCAGAAGGACGCACGGCGACGTTGCGAGCCCTGGACCCCGAGACGCTCGAGACCACCCGCCTCGTGCTGGAGCTGGTTCATGCCGGGTACAGCCTGCGCGGCATCACGGACCACTCACCCCTGCTGGCCGAGGGCCGCCCCAGGCTCTCGCAGCCGGCCGTCACGGCGGCAATCAACCTCTACCTGGCGGGCGAGCAGTCGATGGGGGAGATCGCCGCGAGCGTCGGCCGGTCGAACGCCTGGGCGAGCCGCGTGGTCGACGAGCTCATCGACGCCGGTCTGGTCGAGCGTCTCGCGGATTCCGAGGATCGACGAGTCATCCACGTGCGCCTGGTTCCCGATGCGGTCCGCAAGGTCGAGCAGGCTTACAACATCCGCGGCGAGTGGGTCGCTCGCGCCCTTGCCGGCCTCGATCCTGCCGGCCGGGCGGCCGTCAGGACCTTCCTCGCCCGAGCGATCGCCGAGCTCTCGGAGCCCTAGGCCGGATCATCGCCGGCCGGGCCGCCGACCCGCGGTGGCAGGACCGCCGTCACCGCACCGAATGCTTCTCGTACAGCCTCATCGCCCAGACGTACGACAGGGCTGCGATGGCCACGCACCATGCCACGGCAAGGATTGCCTGGTTGCCGAAGGACGTGCTCGTGAGCAGGCCGCGGAGCGTCTCGATGATGGGCGTGTACGGCTGATACTCGGCGAAGAGTCGCAGCGGGCCGGGCATCGAATCGGTGGGGACGAAGCCACTGCCGAGGAACGGTAGAAGGATCAGCGGCATCGGAATGTTGCTGGCGGTCTCGACGCTGTCCGTCACCATGCCCAGCGCCACGCAGAGCCATATCAGCGCGAACGAGGCGATCGCCAGGATGCCGACCACGCCGAGCCATTCCATTGGGGACGCGCTCGGCCGGAAGCCGATGAGCACGGCCACGCCGAACACGAGGATGATGGCCAGCGCGGCCTGGACCATGCTGCCGAGGACATGGCCGGTGAGCACCGAGGCCCGGGAGATGGACATTGTCCGAAACCGCGCGACGATGCCGCCGGTCATGTCCATCGCCACCGAGATCGCCGTCCCCTGGACGACGGCGGCGATCGTCATGACCAGGATTCCCGGAACCACGTACTCGAGGTAGGCAGACCGGCCACCGGAAGCGCCGGCTGCGGCGGCAGCGCCACCCACCGCGCCGGCGGGACCAAGGCCCGAGCCCAGCGTTCCGCCGAAGACGAAGACGAACAGAAGCAAGAAGATCACCGGCATCCCGACCACGAGCACGGTCAGGGATGGGTAGCGCACCATGTGCCGCAGCTGGCGGCGCAGCATCGTGGCGGAGTCGCTCACGGTGTAAGCAATGGCGTTCATCGGGCAATCGCCTCCCGGGTGTCGGACTGGGTTTCGGGCCGCGGCTCGAGATTGGCTTCGGGCCGGCCCGTGAGGGAGAGGAACACGTCGTCGAGGTCGGGCGTGTGGATCGTCAGCCCATCCACCTCGATGCCGACGCCGTCCAGGCGGTCGAGCATGGATTTCAACGAGCGGACGTCGCCGCTTCCTGGAAGGTCGAGGGTGAGGGCTTCGTCGTCCCGCGCTGTCGGCTCCAGGAGGCGGGTGGCCCGCTCGAAGACGGCCGCGTCGCCGAACTGGAGGCTCATGTGGCCGCCCGGCACGAGCCGCTTCAACTCGGCCGCCGTGCCCTGGGCAACGAGCTTGCCGTGGTCGAGCACCGCGATCCGGTCGGACAGCTGATCGGCCTCTTCGAGGTACTGCGTCGTCAGGAAGACCGTGACCCCGCTCGCGACGAGCCCGCGGACTATCTGCCACATCGTCCGGCGGCTGCGCGGGTCGAGTCCGGCCGTCGGCTCGTCGAGGAAGATGATCCGCGGGTCGCCGACGAGGGTCATGGCCAGGTCCAGGCGCCGCTGCATCCCGCCCGAGTACGTGGAAACGGGCTTGCCGGCGGCATCCGCGAGGTCGAATTGCTCGAGCAGTTCCGCGGCGCGCCGGCGTCCGCCGCTCCTGCCCATGTGCCGCAGGTCGGCCATCAATACCAGGTTCTCCTCGCCGGTGAGGAACTTGTCCACCGCGGAGAACTGGCCCGTGACGCCGATCGCGGATCGAACGCCATCCGGATCGAGAGCCAGGTCGTGGCCGCCGACCTGAACCTGCCCGCCGTCGGCGGATATGAGGGTCGACAGGATCTGGACGGTGGTCGTCTTCCCGGCGCCGTTGGGGCCGAGCATCGAGAAGACGGTTCCGGTGGCGACTTCGAAGTCGATGCCGTCCAGGACCACCTGGCTGCCATAGGACTTGCGCAACCCGTGTACCCGGATTGCGGCGGGGGAGTGGTTGTTCGTCATGTCTCTTCGCCTCGGAGGGCACCGCGGGCCACGGCAAAGCCGGAGGCGGCCCGCGCAGGGGTGCCCGATGTCTCGTGGGGGGTTTGTTTCGATTGACCGCCGACAGGCGGGTTGGGCTGGGCGTCAGCGCGCGGCGTCAACGCGCGATTGCGGCCCCAGGCGCCGGATCAGGGTCCGGCGCGCGGGCTAGATGTCGAGGTCTTCGACCGTTGGCTCGCTGATCGCTCCGACGACCATGTCGTAGAGCTGGGCAGGGACCTTGTCGCGGAGCTGCTCGACCGACTCGAAGATCTCCAGGGTCGATTCGCCCGAGGAGAACGTCCAGCTGTAGTTGCCCAGGCCGAGCCAGCTGCGGAAGCCGGCCGCGGGATTTCCGTCCGCGTCGCGCCCGGCCCACTCGGGAGACTTCTCGACGTGCAGGACGAACTTGCCGGACCGAGTCCCGTAGACCCGGTACATCTCCATCCGGCTGTTGGTCGAATTGCCCCACTCCCCGAGCAACCTGCCCGTGAAGCGCTTCTTGCGGTCGCCCTTGGGCCCGACTCGAACGACGATCTCCTTGAAGCCTTCGAGGCGGCTTTCTTCCACGTCCACGAAACGCCGCAGCGCAGTCGTGATAGCGGACGAGAGGTTTCCGCCCGCGAGCTCCTGAGCTCGCTGGTAGAGGGGGAGATCGCCATCCGAAACGTAGATCGTCTTGTTCGGCACCTGAGCATCCTAACTCCCAGTGTTCGGAGTCGTCATGTTGCCAGTATACATATACGTATACCGCCTGCAAGTGCCGTTGCGAATTCGCGCGCTCCGATTCGGTGAAGTCCCGCTGGCACGTGCGTTTCGGCATGCTCGAGCGTCTATAGGTTCGAAGTGATGCCGATCGATCTGACCGCTCCCGAACAATCCCTGTCCGCCGCGGGTCGATCTGGGCGGAAGCCAGGGGCTCCTACGCTGCCGGTTCGCGGCGTCAGGCTGAGCTGAGCGCATACCCATGACGAAGCTGCCGTTGGGCGCCAGACCAATCCCGCGACGCCATTCCACGAGCCGAAACCTGGCCGTCGGCGCGGTGGCAGTTGTCGGGCTCGTGGCTGCAGCCGTGTGCACCGGAACCTGGGCGAGGCTTTCCTCTGGCGGCTCGAAACCTCCCGCGGCCATGGGCTCCGTAGCTGCCACCGCGTCGACCGCATTGACGACCACCAACTCTCGCGTTCCACAGAACACGGATGATGGTCCCGCCCTGGCGACCGGGGAGCACGCCATCGACATGGGCCGATCCGCCAGCGGCGGCTGGCTGCTCACCCAGGTGCGTCTCCTCTTGGACGAAGGATCGGGCTGGCGGAATTGCTGGCTGTCGGGGGCTGGGCCGAAGTGGCCCGGGGGACCCATTCCTGGACTGCAGGCCTTCTTTTTCGGAGATGTGATCCGCGTGCGGCTGAGCGCCACACTCTGGACAAGCATCGACGGCTGCGCCAGCTGGTCCAACGCGAGCATCCCCGTCGATCCTATAGACCTCGCCTTTCCCACGGCGAATGTCGGGTACCTGATCGGTGGTGATCAGACATTGGCCGCAAACCCGACCACGACGATCTTCAAAACCGTTGACGGCGGCCTGCACTGGAAGGCAACGGGCACCGCACACATCGCTCTGGGGCCCGCTCCGTTGATCTCGTTCGCCGATGCCGATCACGGCTGGGTCACCGACGGACTTTCCGTGTGGACGACCGCGACCGGTGGCGCTTCTTGGGTCAAGACGGCGCTGCCAACGCCTCCTTCGTTCAAAGGGAACCCCTCAGGCCTCACGAAATCCACAGACGGCGACGGCCGCGCGGTCATTGCGGCCACATACGACTCTACCTACGGCATGGGCGGCGTCCCGCTCCATCTGGTGTTCTACCGAACCGTGGACTTCGGGAAGCATTGGGAGGCGGCCCCGGTCCGGGAGGTTGAGGAATCGACCGAGCTCTCCGTGGTCGACTCGGAGACATGGGTCACCCTGGACCCGTCTGAGCCTGCGACCGTGCGGACCACGACCGACGCCGGTTCCACCTGGCAGACAGTCACCGTCGGTCACCGCTGGCCCTTCATCGCCGGCGGAATCCACTTCGCAGATACCTTGCACGGGTGGCTCGTGGTTACCGAGCCGTATCCGGTCTCTTCTCAATCGCCCAGTCTGAATTTCGCGCATCTTCAGACTCAGCATCTGGTAGTCACGGACGATGGCGGAGACACCTGGGTCGAACTCAAACCGTGGCCGAGGGCTAGCGTCCGGCTGCGGCCGACGGCGTCGCCGGCGGCCCCAGCGATCCGATCAACTGGCGGATCGGCTCAGGGCGCGGGGAAGCTGAAGCTCGCCTGTTTTTCGCGGTCCGGCCCGACTACGTGATCGAGGTCAAGCCGTCGATCCTGGCCGAGCACGACGGACCAATGCTCGTCGTCGGAGGCCGGGCCTACTCCGACAGGCCGTCTGGCTTCGGAAGGCCTGCAACTCCCTGGACTTGGCCCGGCGGTCCCCGTCATCAGTCCGGGCGTGGAGTCGCCCCACCAGGCGGCCAGGCCATTTGCCTCCCTGTCAACGTCAGTTGGATCGGAAGCAGAGTCATCCTCGAAGTACACCCGTGGGGTGAAGCCAAGGAAGGCGATCCCGGTGCCTGGGCCGATCGGACGGTACTTGACTGTGGCGACGTCACTGTCGTGGATGTCGATCCATAGCCACGGTCCCGCCGCCGTAGGTTCGTCCTCGGAATCCTGCTCTGTCCACCGAGTGCCATCGAAGAGATACGTACCGAAGACTCCCATGGCCCAATGATGGCACGGAGCCGTGACGTAGGTGGCGACCACCACATGCTGGGTCAGCCGAGTGGTCGCTCGATCGCCGTGCCCTTGTAGTACGGTCCGTTTGGTTGACTGGAAACGTACTACAAAGTAGTCTTGTGGTACGGTCTATTTACGCGAGGGGTGACGTACCACAATGGTGATTACGAAAGAAGGCAGGGGCCGGCCCACCCGGATCTCGATATACGCAGCAGTCGAGCAGGCCACCGCAGAGCTGAACCGAATCGGCGGACTCCCTGGACCGGCTGTGGCCGGAGACATCTGGTCGGGAATCTGGTACGAGGAAACCCACAACTCGACGGCCATCGAGGGCAATACGCTCGTCCTGAAGGAAGTCCGGCAGCTCCTCGAAACTGGACAAGCGGTAGGCGACAAGCAACTGGCCGAATATCTCGAGGTCAAGGGCTACGCGGACGCTGCCGAGTGGGTGTACGGACAGGCGTGCGACCGCGATACCGAGCGATGCGATCCGTACATCACCATGACCGAACTCCGACAGATAAACACGCTCGTCGTGGGCCCCGCCTGGAAAGTGCAGCCGCCGGAGGGTCTGCTGCCAGGCGAGACGCCAGGCGGGTTCCGTCAGCACAACATCAAGCCATTTGCGGGCGGCATGACGCCGCCCGACTTCACCGACGTGCCGCCCCTCGTGTCCGACTGGCTGCAACTCGCGAATGCAGAGCCCGATGCAGGCCAGCCGGTCATCGAGCACCTTGCCCGCGTGCATGCCGGGTTTGAGCGGATCCATCCGTTCCGCGATGGCAACGGCCGAACCGGTCGACTCGTGCTCGACCTGCTGCTCGTTCGACACGGTCTTGCCCCAGCGATCATCTACAAGAAGGACCGGGCCAAGTACCTGCGCGCACTCGATCGAGCCGATCAGGGAGAGTTCGGGCCTCTCGGCGAGCTGGTCGCCCGCGCCGTCAAGGATTGTCTCGACCGGTTCCTCCTCCCGGCCCTCGGCGGCCCTCACCAGCTGCTGCCGCTGTCTGCACTAGCCACGAAATCTGTGTCGGCGCTCGCCCTGCGTCGAGCCGCCGAAAGGAACGCGCTCAGGGCGGTCCGTCAGTCAAACGGCTGGTACAGCACGAAGGCATGGGTCACGACCTACCTGAGAACCGGGCGACGCAAGGGGCCCCATCAGTCGTAGCGGTGGTCCCACCGTTTGGCGCCTCAGGACCGCCATCCTCCGTCTCCGGGGTCCCAGGTCGCGGAGTCGACCTCGCCCGAGAGGATGGGGTCCAGCATTCGCGCCGCAGCTGCGTGGCCCGCACCAAGGTCCGTGTCGAGACCTATTTCGCGGGCCATGCGGGCATAGGGCACGCGCCAGTCAGGCGGCGGGTCCGGCAGCGCCGGCGGCACCGGCCGGCCCTCCCGACGGGCGAAGGTCCGGTCCAGAGCGACGTGCAGTAGGGCGGCGTCGGGCATTCCTTCCGCGGCGATCAGGGCAAGGTCGACGAGATCCTTGACGCGTGTGCTGGGCGTTCGATCGCCGTACCCGCGTGTGTAGGCGTGGACCTTCTCCGCGATCTGGAACTCGAGCGGCACCGCCGCGACCTCCACGGGCGCCAGCTCGGCGAAGGAGAGCAGGTCGGGTCCGCGCAGTCGCGCGGGCTCGACGTCGGTGGGTGGGTCGAAGCCCACGTCGAGCACGAACTCGTCGAAGGTACGGCCGGCCAGCTCGGCGGTGACGTGATAGCGAACGGCGGCACCGTCGCGAAGTCGGTCAAGAGCGGTCGTCCGCTCGATCGCGAAGGCGAAGAAGTCGCCGAGGTCGACGGCCTGGACTGCCAGCAGGTCCGCCGTCGCGGATGCTTCGTCGCCGGCGGCCGCCAGATCGATATCTCTGGTCGTTCGAGCGTGACTGCCGAACCGATAATCCAGCGCGAGCGCGCCCTTGAGCAGCCAGCGATCCGGCGCTGTCGCCACCAGTCGGGCCAGCAGTCGATCGAATGCGACTTCCTTGCGCAGCCGGACAAGCGAGCGGCCCGTCTCCTGGCCGAGCGCGGGCAGCCGCCTCTCCAGTGCCTGGCGGAAGTCGGGCGCGGATTTGTACTTCATGTCGCGTGGTCCGCCAGGGCTTGGTCGATGAGGCCCTGGACTCGAAGACCCCGCCGTCGCGCAGCTTCGCGCAGTCGGGAGGCTGTCGTCATGCTTCGATCGAGTGCACCGCGAACTGCCGCCACGACCTGGTCTGGTGCGACCCCGATTTCGGCGACGTCCACGATCGTGCGCTCCGGTCCGGTGACCCGCACGCCTTTGCGCGAGACGACATCCGCTTCGGCGAGAGGGCGCGTCGACGTGTGGATGACGACGCCGGGCTGCGTCACCAGCCTGCGGCGGATCCTGGGCACCGTGAGATGCACGGCGTCGGCGATGACGTCGGAGAGCCCCAGGAGCGCGAGCGCCGACTCATGCGAGACAACGGCGTCGGGCGCCTGGCGCAGCCAGGCGGCCACGATCTCCTCGTGGGTCTCGCGAGGGTAGTCACGCAGGCGGTAGAGGCCCCTGACCACGCGCAGGAAGCGCCCGCTCTTAGCGTGGTGTGTGAGCAGCGCCGAACTGAAGCCGCACGCTTGAGCCTGGGCCGTCGTGAAGTAACCTGCCTGCGCGCTGGCTATGGCGAAGAGCGCTTCGTGGTCTGGCGCCTGGGTTATGTCGTTCACATCCTAGATGATACTTGGGAAGCCAACGACAGGATGCAGGGCTTCCACGGATCGCGTCGGACAGCCGGTCCCAGCTCCGGACAAACGTCGAGCCCCTCAGCTAGAGGGGCCCTCGGAGCGTGAAACGGTGTTTTGGAGCGGGAGACGGGACTCGAACCCGCCATTCCCAACTTTGCGACAATCAGCCTTCCGGACACATACCGAGGAATCCTGGAGCGGGCGATCGCGAAGATCTTCCCGAACGCGCCGTCGGCCCCTGCTTATCAGCCTACCAACACGACCGCAGAGCGGGTGCAACCTGACGACATCCTGGATGCCTTTGACGGCACCGCCGTTGGTCGTGCCGTGGACGCGGTCCTCGATGGAGTAGGTACCTCGAGCAACCTGTCTCTGCGGGCGTGGGGTCTCCGGGTCTTTCTCCGCTGGGCCCAAGTCGGGGGCGTGGATCTAGGGCTGATCGATGAGGTCGCACTTCGCGAGCGATATCTGCCCTACCTTCGCGAGCGGTACGCACAGGCGAACGCACCCATGTCGGTCGCTCACCGCCTGCTTGATGCTATCGACGAGATCCGACGAATCGAACCGGGCACCTTCCCGGCACTTCCGACGAGGCCACAGGCCGTCCGAGTGGTCAAGCCACGACGGACCAGGGGGACGGATCCGATCTACGCCCTTGGCCCCAGCGCGGGCCTCGGGCTGGCTGTTGCGTCGGTCGTGAAGGATGCTCCATCGGCTGTCCAGATGAAGGTGCGCCGATACGCCGTCGGGCAGTTCCTGACGTGGTGTCAACTGACGGGTCGCAACCCTCTCGACGTCACGTTTGAAGACATCGATGGGGCCTTCGATGCCTGGCTCCGTCCGCGCCTCAAGAACTGGGCGGAGGTCAAGGTACATGCCCGCAGTCTGCTTAGGCAGCTGGCATCAGTCCCGCCGCCGGGTGCCACGGATGCCGCCGAGCCGACACCGCAGCCAGTTGTGAGCCCTTCCTCGCTGTCGGGACCAGCAATTTCCGATGACTGCGCCGGGGCGTAGACGCGTGACCGTCTTCGTCCGATTGGGTTATTGGCGGTGCTCCTTGTCGCCGCTACTCGGCGATCGGCTCGGACACCCGAATGGGACGGAATCCCTCGTGGATGGGCCATCGATGGTCCACCGAGTCGGGCGTAATGCCTCGAATCGGCCCGAGAGGCCGGTTGCGCCAAGAGACAGCTGGGAGTCGACTACGTCGGCTGAAAGCCATCCGGCGGAGCAAAGAAGGTCAGGAGGAAGTCGCCATGCGGAATCCACTTACTGACGCGGAGTCGGAGGAGTCGTTCTTCTACCGATTCGCGGAGTACTACTCACGAAGCCAGAGCATGATGCAGGGGCGTCGCCTGGAGGCGGCCCTCGCGGGTGGTCGGCCGGTCGGATCATTGCCCGAGGGCTACGCAGTGTCCCAGCGGGGATACGGGGGCAAGCCCATCGCGTGGCAGCCGTCCAAGCCGCTCTCCGACATCATCGTTGCCGGGGGCCATCTGCGGCTGGGAGGGGCGACCTATCGCGATCTTGCGGCGTGGGGCAAGACGACAGCGCTCGCGGGCCGCACGCCCAAGGGCAGCGCGATGACTGCCGCTTGGTGGCGGCGAACGCTGCGCAATCCCAGATATGCTGGCCTTCAGCGGGCGACGCCGTACCTCGGCTACCGCGGCGATGTGGGTAACGATGCTCGCCGTTCCGCGCGAAACGCAGCGCCGTTGGTGCCCTGTCATCTGCCTCCCCTGTTCACCCGGGAGGAACAGGAACGGATGGCATAGTTCCTGCGGGATCAACCTGGCGTCGCCGGGATTGATCAGCGGGGCCAATCCCAAACGGGAAGTGCGCTGGATTCTGAGGAGCTGCGTAGCGGCTCCTCAGCTCTCGTCGACAGCCGCCAGGGGTTGGGTCAGGGCCGACGCGGAGTGACGCCTGACCCACCGCCGCGTCGCCGACTGGAGGGCCATGGCGGGGCATTCGTTGAGCTTACCGCTCGGGAAGACGGCACCCAGCAAGGGGACCAAAACGTAAACGCGCCAGTGACGGTTCGTTGGGGCGATCAACACACGCGCCCCGAGTAATTCGCCGGTAGGCGTGCAGTCACAAGCGAGCTGTGCGTCGAGCCACGCATGCGTCAAGGCTGCGACTTCGACTGGCGGCCCAAACGAGGCGACTTCAGCGAAGGATTGAGCTCCCGGCTGTTGACGCGGGGCCATCTGCAACGCGATCCCAGTGTCTTCGGGACCGTTCCATTGCGAAGCCAGCAATTCCGACAGCTGGCCCGCCTTGAGGCTCGGGCACGTGACAGACCCGTTGGAGTTTCGGGCGTAGGCCACCACGAAGAACTCGGATGCGCACAGATCTGGCGTCGACATCCGATCAGTCGATGTGTGCGTGCAGGAGCTTGAAGGGGCCGGTGCCCTGAGCGAGGTCCGGAATTCCATCGACACCAAAACCGGGCCGTTCGAGAGGGTCGGCGACGAATGAAAGCGCCTCGAGCGGGGACAGGCTCCAATCGCCGGCGATGTCCACATTCCCGCCGATCGGATGGAAGAGACCACATTGCCAGCCCTCGCCGCGCACGACCAAGACGACCTGGCAAAACCCGTCGGCAGTCGGTCGGTTCAGGTCGCAGGCAACCTGAGCACGGTCCCATTTCACTGGCAGCTCCTCGCCAGCTGCCCGAAGAGAAGGCCAACGGCGCAGGACTTCCTCTTCGCCTCGGCCGGCGACCGCTCGCGCCACTGCGGTCAGACTCGCGGCGTAGTACAAGGGAACGCCCCGGTCGGCCGGCCGCTCTGCGAGTGGCAGACAACTCTGGTTGAGCGCCCCGTACGGTGCCATAAGCCTGCTACGAACTGAGGGGCACCGGGTCAAGCCCGGCCTCGCGGATCGCCGCGAGGAGCGCCTCGTCGGTAAGCCGCCGGGCGGCATAGAGCCGCCGGGCAAACGCGACGATCTCGTCCCGATGTTCCGCCGCGAGTTCTTCGGCTCGGGTCCGGGCTCGGGCCACCACGGCGATCGCAGCGCTGGCCCGGATTTCGCGCAGCGACTCCGGCTCCTCGCCCATGAAGCTGCTGACCGAGAAGACCGGAGCGTCGGGATCGAGTCCGCTATCGAACCTGCTCAGGGCCAGGCTCGTCGCGTCTGCGATGTCGACTGCCGAGCCCGTCGTAAGCTCTCCGAGCAGGAGCCTTTCGGCCGCCAGACCGCCGAGCGATACGACGATGCGATCGAACTGGCGACTGGCAGTCATCCATTCGCTCAGGTCGTCGTCGCCCTCGCCGAACATCGTCATGCCACCGCGTCGACTGGTCACGTCCACTTCCTTGACGCGTATTCGAAGCACCGTGGCCAAAACTACGTGGCCGGCTTCGTGGGCCGAACAGAGCCTCTTGTCTCCCTCCCAGATGTTGAGGTGAGCAGCCGCCGCGGGGCTGACCGATATCGGGATTCGGCCGTCAATCGACTCTTCGATATTGAACGGGACGTAGGGGACGAGATCGGAATCCGCCACTCAAACCTCCACTCACACTGTTTGGTCGCCCAGACGCACTTCGGTTGACTCAGGCACGCGTCGGCACACCCTCCGCGTATGGACCGCACACCTGAGTGGCTTTCAACAGAACAGGTCGCCCGCCAGATCGGGATGAGTCCCGAGTGGGTCCGTCGGCAGATCGGGGCCGGCCGTCTCCGAGCCACGATCTTCCGGACGGGTATGCGTCCGACCTACAGGATCGAGAAGAAGGACCTCCAGACCTTCTTGCTGCGCTTCGCCGAAACGTTGGACCAGGACATGCCCCCAGGTCCATCGGTGTAGACGCCTCGGAAGCCAGAGACGCCAACAAGCGTGCAACCTCCAGACGCCAGTGCTGGTTCGTCGTGAGATCGAATGCCCAGGTGAGTACGAGCCGAGACCGCGCACGAAGGCTCGCCAGTCACTAGAGTGGAGGCATGGCAGGGGCAACGATCAAGATCTTCCTGGCTGAAGGGACTCCCCTTGGGCTGCGAGTCATCGAGAAGTCGAACTGGACGGGTCGCGGCTTCGACTTTGCGCGTGCCGACTGGCCCAAGGTCCGCGCGCGAGAGGACTTCGGCAAGCCCGGCGTCTACGTGCTGCGCGGCTTGGGTGAGGACGGCCTGGCTCGGGTTTACATCGGCGAAGCGGACGAGCTCCGGGCACGGATCAACCAGCACTTTTCGGGGCCTGGGGCGAAGGACTTCTGGGAGCGCGCCGTTGCCTTCACTAGCAAGGACGAGAACCTCAACAAGGCCCACGTTCGCTTTCTAGAATCCAGGCTAGTTTCTCTCGGTCATGCCGCGAAGCGGGCGAAGCTCGAAAACGGCAATGTTCCAACTCAGCCAGCGCTGTCCGAGTCCGATCGATGCGAGGCAGAGACCTTCCTCGAGGAAATGCTGGTGATCTACCCGCTGCTGGGCATTGACGCGTTCACCCCAGCTCCCGCCCAGCGGACGGACCCAGCGTCTGTGCTCTCCATGCATGGCCGCGGCATCGCGGCCACCGGACGCGACTCGGCTGAAGGATTCATCGTGTTCGAGGGATCACGCGCGGCCAAGGATGAGGTCCCATCGCTGACCGATTATGTGAGGCGACTTCGAGCGTCGTTGATCGCCGCAGGGGTACTGATCGATGGAGGATCGTCTTTGCGGCTTGCCCAGGACTACACCTTTGGCTCTCCGTCATTTGCTGCCGCCGTGATGCTGGGGCGTACTGCCAATGGACGCGCCGAATGGAAGGACAGACTCGGACGCTCCCTCAGGTCAATCCAGGAAGCGGTCTCGGAGGCTGGCCTGGGCGCGACTCCGAGCGACAGTGCGAACCAGCCGAAAGCGACGAACTGAACATGACAGTTGCCCTTCAACTTCCGAGCTCGCCGACGGCCAGAGATCACGTTATCCAGCCAATGAGGCGGGAGACGTTGGCAATACGCCGACACCACGCGATGTCGAAAGGGCGGAGTGGCTCAAGGGTCTCCTCCGAGGCCGACTCTGGCCAGGCTGCGAGCCGACGACGCTCCTCCGCGGGAGTTGCACACCGTGGCGACTGAAGCAGATACCTGTCGCAGGTACGTACTTCCCAGACTCTACGAGGCCGGGTGGACCGACGAGCAGATCAGTGAGCAAAGAACTTTCACTGACGGCCGGATCATGGTTACCGGCGCGAAGGTCTGGCGGCGACCACAGAAGCGCGCGGATTACCTGCTTCGCTACAGGCCGGACTTGATGCTTGCCGTTGTCGAAGCAAAGGCCTCGGACAAGAGCCCCGGAGACGGCCTCCAGCAAGCCAAGGACTACGCGACGGTTCTGGACCTGAAGTTCGCCTACTCGACGAACGGTCGCGGAATAGTCGAGTTCGACTTTCTGACCGGGCGTGAAACCATGCTGGAGGCCTTCCCGAAGCCAGATGAGCTCTGGAAACGGCTGCAGCGAACAATAGGGCTGAAGGGTGCAGATCAGGAGCAGCGGTTCCTTGCGCCGACGCTCCCAATCGCGGGCAAGCCTCTTCGGTACTACCAAGAGATCGCGATAAATCACGTCATTCGCGCATTGTTGGCCGGCCAACGTCGAGTCCTCGTGAACATGGCCACGGGCACTGGCAAGACCGACGTGGCGTTCCATATCTGCTGGAAGCTGTGGAGTTCCCGTTGGAACCGGACGGGCGAGCCACGCCGGCCGCGCATGCTATTTCTATCAGATCGCTCGATCCTCGTTGATGATCCCAAAGACAAGCAATTCGCGCCGTTCGGCGACGCCCGATGGAAGATCCAAGGTGAGGCGATCAAGAGCCGGGAGATGTACTTCGCGACATATCAAGCGATCGCCGAAGACGAGCGCCGGCCCGGTTTGTACCGTGACTATCCTCCGGGGTTCTTTGACCTAATCGTCGTGGATGAATGTCATCGTGGGAGTGCACGCGATGAGAGTAATTGGCGGGAAATCCTTGAGTACTTTGCGCCCGCGTATCAGTTCGGAATGACAGCAACTCCGTTACGCGATGAGAATCGGGATTCCTACGCCTACTTTGGCGACCCCGTGTATTCCTACAGCCTCCGCCAAGGAATCGACGACGGATTCCTTGCCCCGTATCGGGTACATCGGATCGTGACGGATGTCGATGCGGCAGGTTGGCGACCACTCAGAGACGAGGTGGATCGCTACGGACGGCTCATTCCTGACGGCGAGTACGAAACAGCCGACTTCGAGCGGATCGTCGCGCTGCGCGCACGCACACAGGCTATTGCCAAGAGCATCGCGGACTTTCTTAAAGCGACCGATCCGTACGCCAAGACCATAGTCTTCTGCGTTGACCAAGAACATGCCGACGACATGAGGCGAGCAATCTCCAACGAATGCTCCGAGTTCGTTCGTGCCCACCCAGACTATGCCGTTCGCGTGGTGTCTGACGAGGGGGATATCGGCAGGGGCCACCTGAGCCGATTCCAGGAACCTGAGGGCGTAACCCCGGTCGTTGTCACCACGTCGCGGCTACTGACTACGGGCATCGACGCACCAACGTGCAAGAACATAGTGATCGCTCGGATGGTCGATTCCATGACCGAGTTCAAGCAGATCATCGGCCGGGGCACGCGGGTCCGGGCCGACCAAGGCAAGCTCTGGTTTTCCATACTCGACTACACCGGCAGCGCTACTCGCCTGTTCGCCGACCCGGAGTTCGATGGCGATCCAATCGACCCGCCAACCGAGACACCCGTCGATCGCCCGATCCCCCCTCTTGAAGGGATTGGGCCGTACGACTTTCCCGAGGACGTGCCACCCGAACCCATGGAGGCGTCCCTCCGGAAGCTATACGTTGACGGGGGTTTGGTCGAGATCTCGACCCACATCGTCTACGAACTTGACAGTCAGGGTCGACGCCTGCGTGTTGTCCGATACGTCGACTACGCGTCGGAGCACGTTCGTAGCCTTTGGACCACGGCGGCCGACCTTCGGGCTCACTGGAGCAACGCCGACGAACGCTCCTCCATTGTCGAGTCATTGGAGACTCGAGGCATCAGCCTCGATCAACTGGCGGAGGCCGTTGGCCAACCAGAGGCTGATCCTTTTGATCTGCTGTGCTATGTGGCATTCAATGCCCCGCTGCGAACCCGGCGCGAGCGGGCAGAGCAGTTGCGCAGAGGGCGAGGGGATTTCTGGGAGAGGTTCAAGCCGGAGGCACAAACGATCCTTTCTGAAGTCCTTGAGAAGTATGTGGAACACGGCACAACGCAATTCAAGATCCCGGACATCTTGAAGGTTGCGCCACTATCCGGTCACGGCAACATACTTGAAATTGCAGAGAAGTTCGGAGGAGCAGACAACCTGCGATCAGCCATCAATAGCATGCAGAGCCTTCTCTACAGTGATGCGGCTTGAGGAATACCTTGGCTATCAGGAACCGCTCAGAATCGACTAGTACGACCGCGCAGCAACTCGGCAATCTGATCAAGTCCTGCCGCGACATTATGCGCAAGGACAAGGGCCTCAATGGCGATCTCGATCGACTGCCTATGCTGACGTGGGTCCTGTTCCTCAAGTTTCTTGACGACCTAGAGCGCGTTCGCGAGACCGAAGCACAGCTCGAGGGGCTTGCCTTTCGGCCGGCTATCGAGGCTCCATATCGGTGGCGCGACTGGGCGGCCGCTCCAGACGGAATCACCGGCGACGCGCTGATCGCCTTCATCAACCAAGAGGAAGCGATCCGGCCAGATGGCACCAAGGGTCCTGGCTTGTTTGCCACTCTCCGCTCGCTGCCGCGTGGCCAGGGCAATGATCGGCGGGACGTGATCCGAACCGTCTTCGCTGGCACGGCAAATCGCATGCTAAATGGATACCTGTTGCGTGACATGCTCAACAGAGTGGAGGGTATCCATTTCAACTCTTCCGAGGAGATCTCCACCCTCGGGAGTCTCTACGAGTCCATGCTCAAAGACATGCGCGATGCGGCCGGCGATTCGGGCGAGTTCTACACACCCCGGGCACTTGTCAAGTTCATCGTCGGCGTGGTTGATCCTCGCCTTGGCGAAACTGTGCTCGATCCTGCGTGCGGGACGGGCGGCTTCCTAACGGAGTCGTTCGAGCACATTCGACGCCAATGCCGAACTGCCGAGGATCAACGGCTTCTGCAGGAACACACGATATCTGGTGTAGAGGCGAAATCTCTACCGTACTTGCTGTGCCAGATGAATCTGCTCCTCCACGGCCTTGAATCACCAAACATCGACCCGCTCAACGCGCTCCGCCATAAGCTCGGGGAGATTGGAGACGCTCAACGGGTCGACGTTATCCTCACGAATCCGCCTTTTGGGGCTGAGGAACAACGTGGGATCCTGGGGAATTTTCCAGCGGATAAGCAGACTACCGAAACAGCACTTCTGTTCCTGCAACTAATCATGCGTCGGTTGAACCGGGGAGCGAAACCCGGGCGGGCCGCGCTGATCGTGCCGAATGGCATACTTTCGAGCGACGGAATCGGAGCTCGCGTGAAGGAAGAGCTAGTCCGTGGCTTCAACCTCCACACCATTGTTCGCCTGCCCAATGGCGTCTTCTCGCCGTACACGCCCATACCAACGAATGTCATGTTCTTCGACCGGTCGCGTCCAACCGAGGACATCTGGTACTACGAGTTGGGGTTGCCGGACGGTCGCAAGAACTACACCAAGACAAGGCCACTTCGCTTGGAAGAGTTTGCTGATTGCGTCAGTTGGTGGACGCAGCGGGTCGAGAGTGACCGCGCCTGGAAGGTGTCGGCAGACGACGTAGTCGCGGATGGATGCAATCTGGATCGTACGAATCCAGCGAGAAAGGTGGACTTCGAGCACATTCCGGCAGAGGAACTAGTGGACGACATCCTGCTGAAGGAGCAGCGGATTGCTGCGATAGTCGACGAAATCAGGACTCAGTTGAGCCACATGGCATGACCAAGGCGCTGACCAGAGTCCGCTTTGGGGAGTTTCTCCGACCCAATAGCAGGCCATACACCTTGGGGCCGGCGGAAGATGCAAATCTGGTCGGCATGAGGCTGTATGGCGCTGGACCGTTTCATCGTGAGCTCAAGCTTGGGGCGCATATCGCCAAGAAGACACACTTCGTTGTCAGGACCGGAGATGTCATCTACAACAAGTTGTTCGCCTGGAAGGGCACGTTCGGGGTTGTCCCGCCGAGCCTCGAGGGAATGCTCGTTTCTGACAAGTTCCCGACGTACGCGCTCGACGAGACGGTGGTCGACCCCCAGTACCTGCAATGGTTCTTCCGTTGCCCGCCACTGTGGGAACAAGCGCGTGCGATGTCCACGGGGTCTGCGGCGGTCTCGAAGCTAACGCTGAACCCGCCGAAATTCCTGCTCCTCGAAATTCCGTTGCCGACCTCCTTAGAGGAACAACGGCAAGTTGTGTCGCATCTGAATGGCCTGGCGGCGCAGATCGCGGAGGCTAGAGGCTTGCGAGAACGGGCTATCCGAGGACGAGACGCGTTGATGGCCTCAGCGCTGGAAAGCCGGCTTCGGTCAATCCCGGTAACCGCCAGACTCGCTCACTATTTGGTCGCACCGCCGCGGAACGGGTGGTCTCCCAGGTGCGATAACACCGAGGGGGGCACCGCCGTGCTGTCGTTGGGAGCCGTCACCGGGTTCAGGTATCGTGCGACGGAGTTCAAGAGAACGTCCTTGCCTGTCCGTGAAGAGGCGCACTACTGGCTTCGGCCAGGCGACTTGCTGATTACCCGCAGCAACACGCCAGATCTCGTTGGGCACGCCGCGATCTATAGCGGCACCCCAAACCCTTGCATCTACCCTGACCTGATGATGAAGCTGCAGGTTCGCGAACAAGACGCCGATCCGCGCTTCGTTTGGTACTGGCTCCAATCGTCCGTCGTGCGGGAGTTCGTGGCACGCAATGCCAAAGGAACGAGCCCCACGATGAAGAAGATCTCCCAGCGCATTGTTTCTCAGATCCCGTTCCCAGTTCTGAGCCTGGCCGAGCAACAGCGCATAGTGTCCGAACTCGACACGCTCCAAACTCAAGCTGACCAACTGAAACGCCTTCAGGAAGAGACAGGCACCGAACTCGACGCCTTGATGCCTTCGCTGCTGAGCCGCGCCTTTGGCGGGGAGCCCTGATGGCACGCGAGCTCCACTTCAAGGATCCCGCCTTCCGTAGCGAAGTCATTCTGTCTGGCGCAGCCATGGCCCTCTACGAGGCTGCAGATCCGCAGTTCGAGCGGCTGAAAGGGATCCGAAGCCTTGGGCTCGCGGCGCATGTCGATGACGGTGCTGTTCACACGCGCCACCAGCACCTAGTTGGCCTCATGCGGATCTTCAACAAGCTCTGTCAGGTGCCAAAGGACAAAGGGCTACCCAAGAGTTTTCTGTGGTCGTTCTGGTGTCGCTTGTGCTTCGCCCAGACGGGGCACGCCGCCATGAGCTATGACGCCGAAAAGGCCGTCTTGCTCGCTTGCCAGCTCGACTCCAACTTCAAAGCGACCCTGCGGGCGCTCTTGCAGCCCGTGATTGACAAGGCTTCTGCTTGCTCGCAATGCGCTCGGAAATCGTGCCCGGACCGAGACAAAGGTGCCGGCGACGCCAGCCTCTGGTTTGACGACATGGTTGGCCGCAATCGTTGGCGTCAGCTCCATCTATGGATCGCCGCGCTGAAGCTGCTTCGGGAGCCCAAGTTGCTGGTGATTCTGAACGGCCAGACTGTAAACGCGAACAATCCTCTGGGATTCTCAATACCGGAGGCGATCAAGGTTCTGATTGCGCCCGGGTGCGAGTGGGATGCGGCGATGACCAATCTCACTCGCCTTGATTTCATAGTGCGGGACCTTGCTTTCGCTGGCACCCTCGGGATCCAACTTGACGTCGACAACCTGGTCGCCGCAGCCAATGAACCAAATCCCGATTGGGGTCTACTAAGTCACCTGAACACCTACATGGCGGAAACTCTCTACGAGAGTCCGGCCGCACAGACAACTTCCGCCCTGCTTCAACGCGCGTTGGCCGACCTCCTCATCCGGAACAAAGTCGCGCTAGAGACGCTCTTCGGGTTCGATCCCGCTACGTCGTTGTCGGATGATGATCTTAGGAATGTGCTGGCGCGCACACGAGGTGGCCGAGAGGTCTTTGTTGACGCAACGAGGACGGCTTGGCGGACCTGGGTAATCAGCACGTATGTCGCTCCACAATTCGTGCCGTGTGAGATTGAGAAGGCAATCACGGGGAACGAAGAAGGCCACCTCACTGCCCACATTGAAGCTCGGGTGACATGCCTCAAACTCGCGGAGGATCACACGCTGGCTATCGCCATATGCCACAAAGGGCTTGCGGACCGACCCGAGGCGAAATCGTTCGTAAAGATATGTCGCAGCGTGCTCGGCCACCAGTACCCCAACCTGGCGGCGCAGCAGCTCACGTCCGCCCTGTTTGAGGGGCTCATCGATCGACGGTGCGAGCACGGTCTGGAGGCTGCGGTTAGTTGCATTGCCCAGCTGCCTGTCAATATCGAGACTCTCCGCGGTGCGGCGGACACCGTCAACAGTCGGACGTTGGACAAGTCCGATACGGAGGGCGATTTCAGCTACAAGATCGGGGGCTATGAATACCCGCTTCGAGGGGATCTGGCGCAGCCCCACATCAACATGATGCACGCCGCTTTGTCTGGATCGGACGAAGTCCGTGAGGCTCTTGGCGTGTCGACTGAGGACGCTGCCGGCGTCCTCTGGAACGAACTGACCTCCTGGCAGACAATCTACTTCGGAGCCGAGCCGACGCCCACAATCATTAAGGCTCTCGACGCGGCCCAAGACCTGCTTGCGATGCAGGTGGTGGGAGCTGGCCCAACCGCCCAGTCGGACCTAGAGCGCTACGCTCTGCTGGAGGCGCTGAAGCACCCACCTGGTCTTGCATCTTTCCGCGTTTCGTTGCCCAACCTGGTCCTCCTAAAGGAAGATGGAACACCCGAGAACGAGTACGACGTCGTCTCGGTTGTCCTGAAGGGTGAGAACGATGTGGAAGTCTGGATCTGGGGTGTGACGACAGCTGCGGACCTTGGTCCTAAGCGGACTTCTGATCTCGGCAAGATCCAGAAGCTCAAGGACCTGCTTGGCGCGCGGTGGGCAGGAGATGTTCGGGTAGTCACGTGTTACGTCCACCGAGAGGGCAGGGATATTTGCCTTGAGATCGACGGGATTCAAACACGCCGACAAGTTGCGGCAGCGTAGGGTCGTGGCTACGCCGTGAAGTCGATGTTGCCGCCGTTGTCCTGCGGCGGGCTCCGTCGCACCGACGACGCGTGACTATTCCAGATCCAATTCAACGACAAGGCCGGCCTTTTTGATTCCAGTAATCGTGAGGCTGCCGTCCTCGCCCCAGTCGAGCGTTTCAAGCGGATCGGCGATGATCCGAACCTGTGTCTGATAGCCCTTTTCGAGCCCCGTGACGATGGCGAGGAAGAACTCGCCGCGCTTCGCGACCTGTGCGCGCTTTGCTTCGTGCGCGGTGAGTGATACCGAGTCCCCGCCGATTCCATAGCTCGCCTTGATCTCGAAGAACCGGCCGACGTCATCGACCACGTCAGCACCCAACCGGCGTATTGCCCGGAAATCCGTGGCCGTTCGCCCTGCGGTGAGGAGCACTTGGCGTAGCACATCCAAGGCGGCCGTTTCCAGGTCCTGGTCGGTATAACCACGCGGAGCGGCGCGGCTCGTTGGGCCAGCGCCGGAGGTCGTCGAGGTCTTCGCGGGCACACCACGGAGGACGATGCCGTGGCTGGTCGATGGCTTCTGAGTCCGTTCAGCCGCCGGTGAGACGATTTCCCAGCGGATCACGTCCAATTCGCTCGTGCCCTTGAGCTCACGCACCGGGACCGGCTGCTCGTTCTCACGATCGTCTCGTGACGCGGATGGATGGCCGCGCGAATTCGCTGCCGGAACCTTCGTCAGGCTCTCGAAGACCCGACCGCGACGCTTTCCTTTGGCTAGATCTCCTGCGATCCCACTCAGGACAATGTCCCCACTTGTGTCTTCGCTCGGGAGGTCGAGCGCGTTGGCGGCTTCCCCTCGTACGGCGAGTCGCCAAGCAGCGCCCCAGGCCAGGGCGACCTTCTCTCGGTCGAGGCCTCGGCCGCCTGAGTCCGTCGCCTCGAAGATCGCGGATACTGCCCGACCGGCTGTTTCGTCTGACCCGGCCTCGTCGGGAGACGCCAAGCAAAACATTACGGGCAGCGGTTCCGGCCTGACATGCGCTCGGGCCGGCACCACGAACGATTCCTCAGCGATTTGGACCTCAAGAGCTAGACGTGGAGTGACCACCACCCTGGCTCGTTCGAAGGCGTCCCATCCGATAGAGTTGGCCCGGTAGAGTCCCGGGTCGTTCCGCTGGAGCCGCGCCTTGAGGTGGCGAACCGCGGCCGCGAATGTCGGCTGTAACTCCTTGCCGTCCTGGACCGCGTGTGGGCCAATACCGCAGGGTACAAACGCGGTACGCCTGAGCACATGGACACCGAGGGCCTTTGGAAGGCCTTCAAGCGATGCCAGCGACGCTGGCGAGTGCCACGTGGGGAGTTGTCCTTCCAGTGCTGCAGTAAGACCGGGATCATCGACTGCATATACGGGTCGACTGGTTACCCAGCCGGATCCGTCCCACAGGGGGACGTGCAGGAGCGCCTCACGATCACTCATATCAGCGGCGGCCAAATGCTTGGCTATGTGCCGGTAGACGTCGACGAGGAGGGCGTCGTCTTGTCCGTCAGGCTGGCCGTCTGCCACCTCTGAGAGGACCTTGATGCAGTCCCCGATAGAAGGGACCTGAATGTTGAGGACCTCCCAGAGACGATCCGACCGAGTCCGATCAGGAACGAATGCTCTCCGCTTGCCGAAGATAGGAGGGCCTCGGAAGACGCCGTTCGGAGGCAGCCACCGGGCACCCGCGAGAATCAGGCCAGCCTTGTCTGTCGCGATGCCAAACTTTGCGCGAACCTGACCGACAGTAAGGTCATCTATTCGTCGATCAGGAGCGATCGGACCGTCGAGGGAGGCCGCGTGTTGCCCCAGGGCATCGTAGAGAATGGCCGCGTCGCGCGCGACTGAGCGGCCCGCTTCCCCTTTCCGCCGGAGGTCGGTCAGCGCGTCGATAATCCGGCTGGCGTGAGGAAAGGTCTGGACTCCAAGCGCCTCCAGGACGTGAGCGTGGCCGTCCATCCCTGCGAACTCGGCACCGTACAGCGAGTTGTTCGGGCCGAACGCGTCAAGCATGCTCGTGGACTGAAATGCCAGCTGCCGCGGAGCCTTGGCGCGCCCGAACTTGTTGCTGAGCCAGGGTTCGCTCATGAGGATGGATCGCCAAGATGACGGAACGTCACCCACGCGATTCCAGTCGTAATGCGGATACACCGCTTTGGCGACGCAATTGTCCGCGTAGAGGCGGGTCCATGCGCGAGCGATCGTCCTCAGAAGCGCCTCCGACCTGGGCCGTCTGAGCTTCACGCTCTTCTTGACCAGATCCGCGACGACGGCCACCAGCTCGGGCGAATCCCAATCGTCCTGAAGATGAGTGGCGTACCCGCGAAGCGAGGCTATGGCGTCGTTCTGCGCCGCACCTGATGAAGGACGAATCCGGAATGCAATTTCGTGATAACGAGGCTCCGCGTATTTTTGCGGTGGCGGGCTCAGCCGCGGGGCCGTTTCAGCTCCCAACAAGGTGAAGAAGGCGCGAGCACCCGGAGTCTTCTCGTCGGCTTCAGGTCGCGGCTGGTCAGGGCTTTGCAGCAATTCCCGATACCGGCCGTGGATCCAGCTGATCCCTGGGGTCCGCTCCGCCGCCCGCGCCCAGCTGTCGCGGCCGCTCCCATCAATGGTCGCCGAGAGGTAAGCATCACACGGTCGGACTTCTGATGGGACGCGCTTCGATCCAGACCACTCGAAGCCGGCAACGCGAACCTGCTGGCCGATGAGGGGGCCGAGACGCCGTCGGGACTCCAGGTCAATCCCATAGATCGCGTTGCGAAGCGCCGCGATTTGAGCGTCGTCCAGGTCTCGAGGCTGCGGGCCACCTCTACCTAGTTGCTCGAGCGCCTCCAGGTCGCTGAGCCCGTCGCGTAGGCGGTCCCTCCTCTTCAGCCACGCCCGAACTTCTTTGGCTGGGGCATCGTCTTCGAGGTAGGCGTCATCGACTATCTTCACCAGCCCTAGCTCGGCCGCCAAGCCTGTGGCCTGCTGGCTGGACGTCAAAACGAATCCGTCTGTGGGTAGTGGAGGTCGAGTTCTAGTGCCGTTGGTGAGGCGAACCGACCATGATGAATCCAGCTTTGGTTCCAGTTTCGCGGCAAGCCCGGCTGCGGCAATCCGGACACACCAGCGGCCTGTGCGTGGCCCGAGCTTTGCCCCATTCCATCCAAACATCGAGACAGCGTCCGTCACCGTGAGGATCTGAGATACCGCAAGGTCGTCGAGTACCCTCCGCCATCGACCGCCGACGCCCCGTAGCTGCGTGGGCACGGGCACATGCCCTGGGCTCAGCTCGATCTGGTCTGCCTCGCTCAGCAGGCCCTCCACCGCGGAGGCTTCGTAGACCAGTTTCGCAACTGAGACATCGCGACCATCGATCTTGAGCCGGAGCCGTTTCGCAATGTCGCGTTGTGCTGTTTCCACTGTGCCCTTGAGTTGCCCTGCAAGCCAGGGATCGGTCGCAGATGTTCCTTCGACCGCGAGAGGCACCCAACGCCAGGCGTCAGCAGCCGCGATGTCGAACTGCCAGAGTGCCGTTGAGCTGGCCAAGTCTGCCGATCGCTGGAAGAGCCACTCGTTCCACCGGATGTGTTGGATCCGCACCCTCGCCGTATCTGGATCAAATTGAGCGTTGAGGTTGAACGGCAATCTCGATTCAACGCGCAATGGCAGTCCGGCAAAGAGCCGCCCGACTGGCTCCGTCGTGCCTGCGGCTATGGAGACGGGCGTCGTTGGACCAGTAGCCTTACCGGTTCGAGCGAGGTTCTTCGGAACCGGGAACTCGACCGTCACACGCGTCCAGGTTGCTCGGGTTCGTCGGTCCCGAACCGCTACCACGACGGCATTTAGTGGACCGCGCGGGCCCGCGAGGGCAACGGATCTGGCGGGGCCGCGCGACAGATCGTGCGATGCGATCCGCTTGGCCCGCCTCGACAAGTCCATGAGTTGTACCGAGCCAACCGTGTCTAGGAAGAGGAGGTGTGCCGCATCAAGGCTCTTGAACCACGCTCGGAAATCCTCTTCGTCGAACCCCGCTCTAAGGCTCATCCGAAACAACGTGTCCCCGGACTTCGGGTCGTAGAAGCCTGGAATCTCCGCCGCGGCGGCAATGCTGCGGGGCCCGTGCCCACCGACCACGAAGTGATACGGAGTGCAATGAACCTGAAGGTTCGATCCCAGCCGTGCGAGGGTCTTGAGACCAATCCCGAACCGGCCTTTGCTGGCCGCGTCCTCGGCTTTTGTCGTAAGGAACGCGAAAGACATAGCGACGACGTGCCGCAAGAGGACACGGCCGCCATCGTGCACCACGAGCAGTTCGGGTCCATCCGCCTTGCGCCTAATTGCGATTCGGACCGCTGTGGCTCCGACATCGTCAGCGTTCTGGATGATCTCGATGAGACCGTGGAACTCCTCCACGTTCAGCTGGCTGGCACCATGCGTAGCGCCCCGAAGGATCTGGCGCACAAGCCCTTGTGCCGCAAAGTGGCTGCTGATCGCGTCGACGGCCGCCCGCGCGAACTCCAGCGAGAGTCGCTCATCGAAGACCGCGTCGTCAGTGCCGCTCTCGAGAATCGCCCGGGCTGCCGCGCGACCAAGTTCGGCATCGGTCGCCGGCGAGGTCTCCGCCCCTGTTTCCATCCGCCTGCCCCTTCGCATCCCATCTACGCGGGTGCTGCCGCCAGTATCGACAGTTGTCGGTCGCGATGTTGGACGCTGGGGCCAGCGGATTCGCACCTGGGCGTTAGTAACCCGGTATGGACTCCGGCGTAATATCAGGACTCGTGCGGGAAGGGGGAGCAGTGAGGTATTCGCGACAGGAGCAACTCCCGGCCAGTCAACCTCGACCGGGGATTGGGCAGCCGAGTGAGTTTCTGATGCTCGTGAAGACCTACCCGGTCCCGAGCAAGAAGTATGGCGAGACCGTCTGCTGCGCCGGCGTGGACGCGGCAACCGGGCGTTGGATTCGAATGTACCCGGTCAACTTCCGATCACTAGCCGAGTATTCGAAGTTCAACAAGTGGCAGTTCATCCAGGCCGCTTGGACCGCCTCCGCCGATGACAGCCGTCCAGAATCTCGCCGGGTTCTTCAGGACACGATCCGGGCTGGCCGTTGGCTGCCAGCCGGTAAAGGTTGGGCGGAGCGACGGCGATGGCTCGATCCTCTGCTCGACCAGTCGATCGAGGCACTGCGGCTTGAGAACCTGGCGACGGGGAAGTCTCTTGGCGTCATCCGACCTCGATCAATCCGGCGATTCGTCATCGAGCGGACAAGTGGTTGGGATCCCGAAAGTCGCGCAAGCCTGGTCCAGCTCAGCCTCGATTGGACGAGCTCAGCCACCCCGACAACCGGCCTCGAGATCCTGCCGTACGACTTCTTTTATGAGTTCGACTGTGATGACGAGAGCTGCCACGGCCACCGTATGGAGGTCTTCGACTGGGAGCTCGGGCAGGCGTTTCGCAGGTTCCGCGCGATGTATGGGCCCAAGGGGTGGGAGGACAAACTGCGACAGAAGTACGAAACGGAGCTTCCGTCCCGTGACCTGCACTTACTTTTGGGCACCCACCATCGTTGGGCGAACTGGCTGATCGTTGGAGTCGTCGCCCCGCCTCACGCGGAGATGGCTAAAGGCAAGCGGCGCACGACGCGCCAGTTCATCGGAGAGGGGGAGTCGATGACACTCCCGCTCGTCGGCTTCGAAACAAAGTAGCGCTATCTGATCTCGTCGAGATCGGTTGGCGACGCGACCGAGTGCGTCCTCTGCCTCCCCAAGCAGCAGCCGGTATTGGGCTACAAATGTCTCGCGGTCGGTCGTCGCGAGCGGTCGGTATCGCTTCGGCACGCCCAGCGATGGCTCCCAGCTGTACTCGATCTGTGCGCCCTGGAGGGTCTCCTTCAGTCGACGCTGCCGATACTCAGGCCGTCGGGAGGTCGGGTTGGCGCGCGTATCGACAACGACCTTGACGCCGTGGATTCTCAGGGTATCGACAAACGCCGCCTCATCAGCGCGCTGGTAGCCGATCGTGAAGGCGAGCCTTGGTGTCATTACGAAGAAGCCTACGGGCCGGCATGGGTCGTGGTCAAACGGTTGTGTCGGCCGTCGGCGAGCTGACAAGGTCGCGCGTCTCCTGTCGGGCGTCCCACCGACACTCCAGCCGAAGCTCGGCAGGCAGTTCGTCCAATCGGACGAGTTCCTTGACGTACGCCTCCCGGCATAGAGAGCAAGGCGTTCGTTCGTAGCCGACCAACAAGGCTGGGACAAGCGCCGGCGATCCTTGACTCTCAACAACATGTCGGAGCCCCAGCCCCAGCGCATGGAGGGCTTCTCGATCCTGTTGGAGAAGCCTCTCGACGAGAGCTTCGTCCCCGGCCTCCCAGTTGGTGGCCAGCAGTCCGATGGAGCGCCTCGGGCGCAAATCCTCCGGCGATCCCAGCGCGGAGGCCCACGAGGTGGGTAATAGACGGTCCCCCATGTGAGTGACAAACGACGGTCGCTTCGGAAGTTTGGTTTGGCGTCCGCACGCACAATCGCCGGTCAAACAGGCTCCAATCAGGTGATTTCGGTCTCGAAACCGTTTCCGAGGCCGTTGCGCTTTCGAGTGCCAAGAAGTCAACTACGCCGCAGCAGTTCTACGGACTTGCGGAGGTGTGGACAAGGTAATGGTGATGCGCTTCGAAAGCTCTGAGGATGTCGTAAATCTCGCCCGATTGCGTGTCGAGATGGAATCATCTTCAAGTCACGACAGCGCCGCACTCCACCAGGTGGCGCGAGCGATCGCGGTTATCTTGCACAGTGACCACCAGCGCCAGTCTCCCGATATCTGCGCGAGCGCAACCGAAAGGAGAACAGAGGAATGAGATTCAGCGATGGTATTGACCCGGCTCTTGCCGCGGCGCTTCTTCGTGTGCACAAGGTGTGGGAGCAGGCATTGTCCGAACATCATGATTGGACAATGGGGGCCGTTCTTGTTCGAAGCGCGACCGGTGATGGGCTTGAGCAGCAGCTTCTTCAGGTCCTGAGAATCATGGAGGAGGACTCCATTTTGGTGCCGGCGGAGTTCGTCTACGTCGAGCTGGGGCATGGGCTTTCTCAATTGGAAGACAGACCGGTGGCGCAAGCCCTGCTCAACGACGCCGGTGCAGGCCTGTTCCAGCAGGTAGGCGTCACGGATTGGTCTCGCCTCTCGCGAAGCGCAGAGGTGGCGGCCGCCCTGGCGCAACGGCTGATCAATTGCCGGGTCTGCCTTTCTGACAATGTGAAATCCAGCTGCCAATTCTTCCCCGCTCGATAGATTCGCCTTTCCATCGATGACACACATAAAGGCATGCACTCGATATGGACCACAGCGTTGGTTGGCGTCGAAGAAGAAGAAGAAGACGTGAAAGAGAATGTACCGGGGTCCTGCGTCATGGCAGTCCGCACAAGGTGGACGCGGACCGACTTGTGGAACGGGAGTAAGATCCAGTCATGACGACCCGGCAAGACCTCATTAGGAGTACGTGGACCGCACTGGTGGCGTTCTGGACCAGTTGGGTTGCGTCACTTCCGGTACATGATGACTGGCGGTTCGGGGCGGTGTATGTTCGCGAAAGCCATGCCGAATCGCTTGAAGGCCGGCAACCAGAAATCCAGCTGGCCATCGTCCTAGAAATCTACCGAGCGAGACACATATATGTTCGGCTAGAGAACATCTACTTCGACAACGTCTCGGCCAAGAGCTTGGAGGGTCGCATTCAATTCGGGCGGCTCCTCGAAGATGCAGAGGCGGGGCAGTTTGCCTTCGTTGCGGCCTTCGAAGCAGATCGGCTCTTCCGAAGCGTCGATGACGCCACGAGCGTGACTCGCCGCCTGGCTCAGGCTGGTGTCCAGCTGCTGTGGTCTGGCAAGCAGGAGAGCGACTGGCTCAATCCGGCCAACTGGATGGCAGATCACATGGTTCATGCACTGTCCGAGCACGTAAGTAGGACCACTAGCTACAAAGTCGGCACCGACCTGGCCGCCAGCAGCAAGAACGGGTTTCCTTTAGGCCCCCTTCCCGAGGGTTACGCGGTAAAACACCGGAGGGATACCCTCAAGGGTCGGTTGGGGCCGCCCGAGTCGTGGGAGCGGGTCGAACCGCTTGCCACGATCATCGTTCAGGGCAGGGACCGGTATGTGAAGGGGGGCAGCATCAAGGATCTAGCAAGCTGGGCCGAGGAGACTGAACTTCACGGACTTACGCCTGCTGGGAAGCAGATGGGTCGGTCGTGGTGGCGCGAGACGCTGAGCAACCCGAAGTATGCCGGCTATCAGATGCCGATCGAATATCGTGGTTTCAGCCAGGACGTTGGCCACCGACCGCACCACCGCGGGCTGGTAGTCGCAGATCTGGTCCCTTGCCAGCTCCCGGCGTTGTTCACGCTTGAGGAGTTCCTCGAGACCCGGAGGGTCATGGCGCAGCGGGCATGGAAGTCGCCAGGCCGCCGCTCGCCCAAGCTGAGCCCCCTGTCGTCCCTTGTCGTTGACGCCCGATGCCTGCGCGATCCAGCCCTGGCCAAGCTCAATCACCGGATGCACGTATTGTCGCGGGCTAAGGACGGCTGTCTGAGGGCGAAATGCGCCTCAGCTTGTGAGTCGCGCACCAAGCACCCCGCGTCGAGTTTCATTCTCGCGGACATCGAACAGGACGTCTGCGACCTGGTTGCCAATCTCCGCTTCGATGACCCACGCCTCCGCGCGGAGATCGAGCGTGAGTTAAGGGCCTTCGACGAGGCACCCGTGCCACCCGTCAATGCGCCCCGCGAGCACGAGATCGCTCGGTATATGAGGATCATCAAGGACTCCGACTCCGAAGGCGACAAGGCGATCCGGAACCTTGCGGAGCAGAAGCTCGCCGAGCTGAGAGAGGAGAAGGCTCGCGACGAGGAGGGTCGGACCGTCCAGCGCTTTCGCGACTCTGTCGAGGATTTGTCCAGGTGGCCCGAGATTTGGTCCCGTTCTTCCCCGGCCGACCAGAACGCCCTCCTGCGGGCCGCCGTCGATCGGATCGTCGTAGAGCCGCTGGGCAGACTTCCGCGCGGTGCGACTCAGCCGATTGGAGCCCGCCCACGCGCGGCTCGGATCATCGAGATAGTCCCCAAGGACCCTGTCATAGGGGTCGCGATCGCGACTAGGCTCGCAAAGTTGGGAATGGAGCGGGAGACGGGATTCGAACCCGCGACATTCTGCTTGGGAAGCAGACACTC
>VFSW01001199.1_pt1 | contig 39195 bp, 29 predicted proteins | sample 5358111 | NCBI WGS metagenome assembly VFSW01 (sample SAMN11554181, study PRJNA540505) | mine drainage metagenome | isolation source: sediment from site ElyBrook_90M | place: USA: Ely Copper Mine, Vershire, VT | collected 2017
ACGAGGAAGGTGTCGCCCGCATCGGGCATGGCTTCAAGGCCGAGCACTTCGACCGGGGTCGATGGGCCTGCCTCTTCGAGCGGACGCCCGCGATCATCAAACATCGCGCGGACCTTGCCGAAGGTGTTGCCGACGATGTAGCTGTCGTTGAGGTGCAGCGTGCCGTCCTGTACGAGGACGGTGGCTACGGCACCGCGGCCGCGGTCGAGCTTGGCTTCAAGAACCGAGCCGACAGCCTTGCGGCCCGGCGTGGCCTTGGGTGCCTTGATGTCGCTGACGAGGCAGATCATTTCGAGCAGCAGATCGAGGTTGAGCCGCTTTTTCGCGGAGACTTCCACGAAGACGGTGGAGTTTTCGCCGCCACCGGCCCACTCCTCCGGGATGAGGCCACGGTCGGCCAGCTGCTTCTTCACGCGGTCGGGGTTAGCTTCGGGTTTGTCGATCTTGTTGACGGCCACGATGATGGGCACTTCTGCTGCTTTGGCGTGGTCGATGGCTTCCAGGGTCTGTGGCATCACTCCGTCGTCAGCGGCGACGACAATCACGACGATATCCGTGACCTTGGCGCCGCGGGCGCGCATGCGGGTAAAGGCTTCGTGGCCCGGTGTATCGAGAAAGACGATCTCGCGGCCCGAGGCGGGGGAGCCTTCCTTGGCAAAGCGAACCTTGTAGGCGCCGATATGCTGCGTGATGCCGCCGGCCTCGCCCGCAGCGACATCCGTCTCGCGGATGGCATCGAGCAGGCTGGTTTTGCCGTGGTCCACGTGGCCCATGACAGTGACGACAGGTGCGCGCGGAACCTCGACGACATCGTACTTTTCGGTGTCGAGCACCTCTTCAATGGCCTGGTTTTCCAGCTCTTCTTCGTAGCTGATCACGTTGGCCGCAGCCCCGAACTTGGCGGCGACGTCCTTGACCATCTCGGCGTCCAGCGACTGGTTGACGGTCACGAAGACACCACGCATGAGCAGGGTGGCAATGAGGTCCTTGGCGCGGACATCGAGCTTCTCGGCCAGGTCCTTGACGCTGATGCCCTCGGTGACCGTGATCTCACGGGTGATGGGCAAAGGCTCGTTGCTGAACTGTGCAGCCCCGCCAAAGCGCGGCGGCGGCACAAAGCCCTTCATCGGGCCTTCCTTGGTCTTCGGATACTGCTGGCGTCCGCCACGGCCCTTGGAGGGAGCGCGCTGTGGGCGTGGCGCTTCGCCGGGAGGGGGAGCACCAGCACCGGCGCCAAATCCTCCGGGACGCGGTCCGCCGAAGCCGCCGGGGCGGGGCCCGCCGAAGCCGGGACGCTGGCCAAAGCCGGGACGGCCGCCGGGAGCGCCGGGTCCTGTAAATCCGCCCGGTGCCGAGCGCGTGGGGTGCTTGGGCCGGGGGCCGCCGGGGAACTGACCCGGAACGCCCTGCGGACGCTGGCTGAAGCCACCGGGAGCACCGGCTGGCCGGCGATCAAAGATGGGGCGGCCGCGCTGGATGCCGCTGGGCTGCGTTCCCTGCGGAACGGCGCTGGGAACCACTGGCGGCGCCTTGTAGACGGGGCGCGGACCAGTCTGTGGCATCACGACGCGACGCACGGGTGAGGGGGGCGCCGGCGCGACAGCCTGCACAGATGGTTCGGCAGGAGCCGCGGGGGCCTCTGACGGAGGAGGGGTTGGTGCGCTGGAGGCAGCGACCGAAATTGTGCTCTCCACTTTCGGTGCGGCTGCGGGGGCTGCCTCGGTCACAGGCGCGAATGGCTCGTGGACGGGAGCAGGGGGAGCAACGGCTTCGAGAGCGGCTGAGGGTGCTGCGGGCGATGCAGCGTGAGCCGCATGCCGGGCTGCTGCCGGAGGGGTTCCTTCAGCCGTGGCGGGCGCGGCTTCGCGAGGCGGCTGGGGCGCTGCCGGCGGCTTGACGACAACGGCAACTGCTGGTGGCGCCACGGCGACGGCCGGACGATGCACGGCGGCGCCTGCGGGAGCCTTGGCGACGACAGGGCCGGCCGGCGGGCGGCTGGCGATGGCAGGGGCGGCCGGCGGCGCGGCAACAATGGGAGGCGCCGGGCGCGCAGCGGGAACAATCTTGCGTGGCTCAGGCCTGGCGGGCGCCGGCTCGGCAGGCTTGGCTGCGATGGGCGTTGCGGGCTTCGCAGGGGCCTTCGGAGCGGCCACGGCAGCAACCGGCTTGGCCGGTGCATGACTCTTGCGCGCCGCCTCTTCGTCCTGCTGCTTCTTGGCCAGGATGGCTTTCATCACGTCGCCGGGCTTGGAGACGTGGGAGAGGTCAATCTTTGGAGCAATGGCTGACTGGCCGGCGCGGGACGCAGCTCCGCCTGCCTGCGCGGTACGGCCGCGATCGAAATGCGCGCGCACCTTTTCGGCTTCATGTTCTTCAATCGAGCTGGAGTGGGTTTTGCCGGCGCCCAGCCCCAGTTCTGCGAGTACGTCAAGAACCTGCTTGCTCTTGACCTCCATCTCGCGCGCTAGATCGTTGATTCGAACCTTACTCATCTGCCTCTTTTCGAAAGGTGCATCCCAAAGCCCTTAGTCGCTCATAGCTACTCCATGGCAGTGGCTGCGTTTCACACTACTATTATTGCCTGAATGGCAGGTGAACGAGAGATGCTTGTTACGCATCCTCGTCCTCTGCCGCCTTTTCTTCTTCCTTCGTTCCGGTTGCTTCGACTGCCGGAGCCGGGGTTTCCGCCTCCGCCGCATCGCTCGCTTCAGCCGCTTCCGGAGCGGTTTGTTCTCCCGCCGATTCGGCTGCGTCTGCTTCCGCCGCACCGGGCTCGCTCTCTTCAAAATGCCCAAAGTAGTGACGAACCGCAACACTGATCTTTTCCAGCGTCTTTTCGCCGATGCCGGGGATCTCTTCCAGCTGTTCGGGGGTCATGTCAGCCAGACCTTCAACCGTCGTGATGCCGGCGGCGACAAGCTTCTGGATGATGCCTTCACCCAGCTCCGTGACCTGCTCGATCGGAGTGGTTGGCCCGCCGGTCATGGCCTGCATCTGCTGCTCTACTTCCTGGCGCTTCTCTTCTTCGCTCTTGATGTCAATCTTCCAGCCAAGAAGCTTGGCGGCGAGGCGCACGTTCTGACCCTTCTTGCCTATGGCCAGCGAGAGTTGCGTATCGTCGACGATGACTTCAAGCTGCTTTTCGCCGAGGTCGGTGATGGAGACGCGGCTGACCTTGGCCGGCTGCAGGGCCTTTTCAGCAAAGGTCGTAATCTCCTCCGAGAACTCGATGATGTCAATCTTCTCGCCGCGCAGTTCGCGGATGATGGATTGCACGCGCATGCCTTTCATGCCGACGCAGGCGCCCACCGGGTCTACGTCCTTGTCACGCGACTGGACGGCAATTTTGGTGCGCTCGCCAGCCTCGCGGGCGATGGCGCGGATGACGACGGTGTTGTCGTAGATCTCCGGCACTTCCGACTGGAAAAGGTTCTGTACGAGCTCCGGCGCGGCGCGCGAAACGATGACCTGCGGCCCCTTGGCGGCACGGTCCACCTTGATGAGCACCACGCGGACACGCTCGCCTACGGTGAACTGCTCGAGGCGCGACTGCTCACGCCGCGGGCAGCGAGCTTCCGCTTTGCCCAGGTCGAAGATGATGTCCTGGCCCTCGAGACGTTTGACGGTGGCGTTGAGTACTTCCTTCTCGCGGTGCGCATACTCCTGGAAGACCGTGTCGCGCTCGGCCTCGCGGACCTTCTGGAAGATGACCTGCTTGGCAAGCTGAGCGGCGATGCGCCCGAGCGGGCTGGTGTCGCGATAGAGCCGAATCTCGCTGCCGACCTCGACGCCCGGAGCGAGCTCGCTGGCTTCGGTCAGGGTAATCTGGTTGACCGGGTCTTCAATCTCGTCCTCGTCGGCCACGACGGTCTTGTAGACGTAGGCGGTGATCTCGCCCGTCTCCTTGTTCAGCTCCCCGCGCATGTTTTCCTGGGTCTTGTAGTACTTGCGCGTGGCGAGGGCGATGGCCTCTTCCACGGCTCCAACGACGATCTCGGGCTCAATGCCCTTCTCGCGACTGAGGAGTTCAATGCTCTGATACAACGCGCTGGCCATACGATGCGTACTCTCTTCTTTAGTTGGAGGAGCAAGGGGTTCGAGACGGATTCATCCGATTGCCGGCAAGATCGTCTTCAGATCCTGCCGCTTGGTCCCTTGTCCCTGGTCCTTCGTCCCTGGTCGTTAAATCTCCGGAATCAGTTGCGCCTTTTCGATGTTGCCCAAGGCGATCTCGACGGTGCTGACTCCTGCCTTGCGGCTCTTGCTGTTCTGCTGGAGGGCGCTGAGGTCGAGCGTGATGCTTGTGCCCGCTCCCGCCTGCAGACGGCCCTGCCAATGCCGGTTGTTGCGGATGGGCTCGAAGGTCTGCACCTTTACGAGGCATCCGGTAAAGCGTTGAAAATCCTCTGGCCGGGTCAGTTTGCGATCCAGGCCCGGTGAACTGGCTTCCAGCGTGTACTCGGTGCCGGGAACCAGGTCCTCCACATCGAGCAGCACACCAAAGTCGCGGCTGAAGGCGGAGCAGTCCTCGTGCGTGACGCCGGAAAGCTGCTCGATGCTCAGTTTCCCCTCGCGCAGGCGTTCCGGAAGCTCCTCGCCCTCGGCGCCGGTCTCGACGGCGGCTTTGAGCCGGGCGCGGCCCTCGGCGTTCTTCTCCAGAAACACGCGCAGGATGCGTTCCTTTGCCGGGCCGAAGAACTCGATGTCTACCAGGTCAAGCCCGTGCGAAGTTGCCACGCGTTCAGCCGCCGATCGGATTGCGTCCAGCTTCACTGCGTTCTTCCCTTGCGCCTGCATGGAGGGCAGTTAGCCCCGCTCATGCGAAAAATTTCAGTCCAAATAAAAAGTGGGCTGTTAGCCCACTCATCTCTCCGCCAGCCGGTGCGGTCACGGCATCTCAGGCGGACAAACTCGTCTGCTTATTCAGAATACGGCCAATCGCCGGGAAATTCAACGGCAATGCTACACTCAGCAATGTCTTTCGGTGTCTGCCCCGTGTCCTGCGAGAAGCAAAGTCTCTATGACCAATACGAGCCGGTGCTGAAGCAGGCTCTGGCAGCTTCAGTGAACTACCTCCAGGGTATGGAAGAGCGTCCGGTCAGGCCGGACAGGACCGCGGCGGAAGGCTTAGAGGCCCTGCGCGGGCCGCTTTCCGAGCTGCCAGAAGAGCCTCAAGTCGTTCTGGCAGAACTGGATCGGCTGGGCTCACCGGCGACCGTGGCCAAGAACAGCGGACGCTACTTCGGTTTTGTGAACGGCGGCTGCCTTCCTGCCGCGATGGCGGCGGCGTGGATGGTGAGCGCCTGGGACCAGAATGCATCGTTTCGCGTGCAATCGCCCACTGCGGCCGTGCTGGAAGAGACGGCTCTGGAGTGGACGCGGGAGCTGCTGGGTTTGCCTGCCGGGACAGGGGGGGCGGTGGTGACCGGGGCGACCATGGCGAACTTTGCGGCGCTGGCTGCCGCCCGCCACCGGTTGTATGAGCGCCTGGGATGGGATGTGGAGGCGCGGGGTCTGATGGGCGCGCCGGAGTTGCGCGTCGTCACCGGCGAGGAAGCCCATCCGGCAGTGACCAAGGCACTGGGCCTGCTGGGGTTAGGACGCGATCGCGTGGTCCGAGCGCCGGTGGATGGGCAGGGACGGATTCGTGCCGATGCGCTGCCCCAGCTCGACGAGCGGACAATTCTCTGCCTGCAGGCAGGCAACGTGAACACGGGCGCGTTCGATCCGGCGGCGGTGATTCTACCCGCGGCGCGTAAGGCCGGCGCCTGGGTGCATGTGGACGGAGCGTTTGGTTTGTGGGCGGCGGCTTCGCCGCGCTACCGGTATCTCACCGAGGGCTTTGAGCAGGCAGATTCCTGGGCGACAGACGGCCACAAGTGGCCGAACAGCGGCTACGACTGCGGCATTGCCCTGGTGCGGGAGCCCGGCGCGCTGCGTTCCGCCATGTCGATTGATGCGCCCTACCTTGTGATGGACGAGCGGCGCGAACCGGCAGACTATACGCCGGAGTTTTCGCGGAGGGCACGCGGCGTGGAGCTATGGGCGGCGCTGCGGCAACTGGGCCGCAAGGGCATGGCGGAGTTGGTGGAGCGGACGTCGGCCCATGCGCGGCGCTTTGCCGAGGCGCTGCGAACTGCCGGCTTTGAGATTCTGAACGATGTGGTCATCAACCAGGTGCTGGTGTCCTTTGGCTCCGCGGAGAAGACGCTCCAGACGGTCGCAAGGATTCAGGAGGATGGAACCTGCTGGTGCGGATCGACGGTCTGGCAGGGGAGGACGGCCATGCGGATCAGCGTCTCATCGTGGGTAACGACCGCAGAAGATGTGGAGTGCAGTGTGGAGGCCATGATTCGGGCCGCGCGGAAGGGGTGACGGATATGGGGATTGCAAAGCGTTGGGCCGCAGGACTGCTGCTGGCGGGTGCGGCCGCGACATGCATGGGACAGGCGCTGACAAAGCAGGCGGCGAGTGTGTATCACGCGCGGAGAGTTGCGCTGGCAGCGGAGCTCAAAGGCGGAGCGGCCATTCTATTCGCCGCCGAGGAGCCGGTCCTGGACTTCATGCCGTACCGGCAGAATGAGGACTTCTATTACCTGACGGGGTGGAATGAGCCAGGCGCGGCGCTGCTGGTCGTTTCGGCGAACGAGCATGAGCGCGGTTACCGCGAGATTCTCTTTCTGCCCACGCGCAACCTGCGCACAGAGACCTATACAGGGCCAAAACTGGATGCCCAGTCTCCGGGAGTAGCCACCGCAACGGGCGTGGACGCCGTGGAGCCGATGGCGATGCTGCCCACAGAACTGAACCGGATGATCGAAGCGGACCGCAGACTTGCATGGTACCTGTGGACACAGCCCGATGCGGAACAGGCAAAAGCCCTTGTGCAATTCACAGCTTCGACCCTGGGAGCGGACCAGCCTCAGCCGGCGCATGACGTGACGAGCTTGACGATGCCGCTGCGCGAGGTGAAAGATGCCGGCGAGGTCGATCTGATCCGGAAGGCGAGCGACGCTTCGATTGCAGCGCAGAGGGAGATGTTTCGCGCCGTGAAGCCGGGCGTGACGGAGCGGGCCATCGCCGGAAAGATGACCGCGGCGTGGATGGAACACGGCTGCGAGCGGCCGGCCTATGCGCCGATTGTGGGCTCGGGCATCAACTCCACGACGCTGCACTACTCAGAGAATTCGCGCACCATCGAAGACGGCGACATCGTGGTGGTGGATGCGGCCTGCGAGTTCTCAATGTATGCCTCGGACATTACGCGGACGGTGCCGGCGAATGGGCGCTTTACCGTGCGGCAGAGGGAGATCTACGAGATCGTCCTCGGTGCGCAGCAGGCCGCAATCGATGCGTTTGTTGCGGGCAAATCGAAGATCAACGACTACTACCACAAAGATCCGGATTCGCTGGATGTGGCGGCCTACAACTACATCAACACCCACGGCCAGGACCTGCACGGGCAGCCGCTTGGCAAGTACTGGCTGCACGGGCTGGGGCATATGGTTGGCATTGACGTACATGATCCGGCAGTCTATCCCGCTGTGCTGAAGCCGGGGATGGTCTTCACGATTGAGCCGGGTGTGTATATCCCCGAGGAGAAGATCGGCGTGCGCATCGAGTGCGATTTTCTGGTCGGCGCGGACGGCAAGCTGATCGACCTGGATGCGGCACTGCCGCACACCGCGGATGAAGTGGAAGCGGCGATGCGGGCCAACTGAGGATCATCCATGGAGCCGCAGGAAGAGATGGATCACGGGCAACTGGAGCTGCTGGGCAAAGTCTTCGCGGAGCAGTTGCTGGCGTGTCTTGCGGAGTGTGCGCGAGGCCGGCGCGGGCTGTTCGGCGATGTGTCGTTGGAAGACGAACGAGCGGCCTGGCCCGAAGCAGCGCAGCTGCGCGAGCTGGCGGTGGCGCTGCAGGCGATCTCGCATCAGGCCGAGGAGCCGAACGCGCTGTGCGACGAGTTTCTTGACCTGTGCACGATGCATGGCGAGAGTCATCCGGGCGAGCCGCGGCTGGCGCGGGAGTTTCTGGCGCGGATTGAACGCGGCGACGTCGGCACTCCGACGCAGGCGGAGAACAGGCCATGGTGATGGCCCATGCATTCGTCGCGCTGGCCGCGGGTTTTGCTGTGGCCATCCTGCTGGTGCTGGCTCTGCGCTGGGTTCTCGATCGGGCCGCGCCGAGTCTGGTGGCCGTCGACGCGCAGCCGGGATTCAGCTACGCCATCGTCAACCTGGGAGCATCCTTTCTGGCCGGCGCCGCAGGCGGATGCACAACGGCGTGGATGGCTGCGGCCAATCCGCTGGTGCATGTACTGGCGCTTGGCATCGTCCTGCTGGCTCTGGCGGGGCTGAGCGCACTGCAGATGCGGGGCCGGCAGCCCATCTGGTTCCAGCTTGCGCAGGTGGTGCTGGCGCCGCTGGGCGTGCTGGCTGGTGGATTACTGCGCCTTCGGATGATCGGAATTCTCTGAGATTGGGGCAAACGAAAAGCCCCGGCGTGGCGTTCAATCAACAGGAGCGCACACGCGGGGCCGGTCTGGCAGGGAAAACCGCTACCAGCGTACGCCGAAGGTTACCGGCATAAGCTTTGTATCTTTGCCAACGGTGGTGGTGCCCAATCCGTTGGGCTGCGTGGTAATGGCCGGGCTCAGCACATCGAGATAGCGGAACTCGGCAAAGAGCTTGACCTTGCTGTCGCCGTACATGCCGCCGATCCGGTGCGTATAGCCGCCGCCGATGTTCCACCCGCCCTGGTTGCTGGAGAAGTGGCCCACCACCACGTTGGTGACGCCGTAGCCGCAGTAGAAATAGCAGTATTGGGTCGCCTGGGGATTAGTGAAGCTGGACACCTTGCGATAGAAGCCATAGCCGCCGGTGGCGTAGAGGTCATTGGCACTCTTTGGAAAGAAATCGTAGACCGGCGCCAGAGTAAAGGACCAGATGTGCGCATGGCCGCCCTGCGCACCGGCTTCCGCGATGAGCTTGCCGGGAAGCTTGTCGTCGATGAACTGATACTCAAGCAGAGTGCTGAAGCGCGGGTTGAACTGGTAGCCTCCGCCCAGCGTGAACTGGCCGCCCCATGTGATGTAGTTCGACGAACTGCTGGTTGGCCCGTTGAAGCCGCCACCCGCCTCAAAGACCAGATTGCTCCAGAAGCTATGATCGCGATAGCCATGGCCGCCGTAGCCGCCGCTTTGGGCCGCGCCCTCCGCCGGTGCAGGGGAGCCTTCGCCCGGTGCAGCGGGCAGCGCGGTTTCCGCAAAAGAGTTCGCGGCGAGCAGGGTGGGTGCGGCAGAACTGGACTCCGCCGAAGAACTCGCCGGCATCATCGCCGGTGAGGAGAGGCTGGCGGACTGGGCGCTCAATGATCCTGCGGCAAAAACCACCGCTACGGAAACCGGAAGAACATACTTGAGCAGCGACATCGGGCTTTTCGATGACATGTCTGTACCTCGTGGGGCGAATTTTTCTTGTCTGCGCGAATCCCACGCAGTTTCAGCTAGGGACTTAGACACAGGTTTGGGTCAGAGGGTTGCGCGGGCTTCGAGAGAAAGCGCGCCGGAAGGTACGGGACTGCATCTGGGTGAAAATCGCACAGGCCGGAAGGGTGTTCCGGCCCGTGAAAAGTGTGGCGGTGGGTGGTTGCGTGTCCGGCTGCTCAGCCCGCGACTCAGCCCTGGATGTCGAACTGTTCGGGGTGCAGCGTGGGGTCGCTTTTAACGAGGATATTCTTGCCGACCAGCTCCTCGAATTCAGTCAGCCAGCGGGCGTTGTTGGACTTGAGCACCTTGACCGTCTCGGGGTTCACGCGGAGCAGCACGTCGGCGCTTTCGAAGTGCCGGCGCATCTTGCGCAGCTCGATGAAGATCTCGTTGCATACGGTGGCCGGGCTCTTGACCATGCCGGTGGCCTGGCAGGTGGGACAGGGCACGCTCAGGGTACGCTCGAGCGACTGCTTGACACGCTTGCGGGTGATGGCGACCAGGCCGAAGTCGTTGAATTGAAGGACTTTGGTTGGTGCGCGGTCATTCTTGAGAGCTTCCTCGAGCGCGGCCATGACCTTGAAGCGGTTCTTGCGCTCGTCCATGTCGATGAAGTCGATGATGATGATGCCGCCGAGGTCGCGCAGGCGAATCTGGCGGACGATCTCCGGGATGGCGTCGAGGTTCGTCTTGACGATGGTGTCTTCGAGGCGCGCCGTCTTGCCAACATACTTGCCGGTGTTGATGTCGATGGCGACCAGCGCTTCGGTCTGGTTGATGACGATGGAGCCGCCGGACTTGAGCCAGACCTTGGAGCGAAGAGCCTTGGAGATCTCGTCCTGAATGCCGAAGTGCTCGAACAGCGGCGTCTCCTTGGTGTAGAGCTTGACGCGGCGGACGAGGGTCGGCGAGAAGCGGTTCAGGAAGCGTACGATGCGCTCGTAGTCCTCCTGCGAATCCACCCAGATCGAGGAGAAGTTGGCGCTGACCTGATCACGCAGAATGCGCTCGATCAGCGAGAGGTCGTGATAGATGAGCGCGGGCGACTTGGAGGACTCGGAGCGCTGCTTGATCTCGTCCCAGAGATGGATCAGGAAGCGCAGATCGGCGCGGAGCTCTTCCTCCGAGGCGCCTTCGGCCGCGGTGCGCACAATGAAACCGCCGGAGGCTTCGCCACGCTCGCTGATGAGGATGCGTTTCAGGCGCTGGCGCTCTTCGTCGGAGGCGATCTTGCGGCTGACGCCGACGTGCGAGACGGTGGGCATGAAGACCAGGAACCGGCCGGGGAGGGCGATGTGCGACGTGATGCGCGCGCCCTTCTTGGCGATGGGTTCCTTGGCAATCTGCACCAGGATCTCCTGGCCGGGCTTGAGCAGGTCGGAGATGATGGGCAGGTCGGTGGTCTGTGCGGAACGGCGTGAAGGCCCGCGGCGATCGCCGGGACGGCCCGTTTGGCTGCGTCCACGACGCCCACGTCCGCCACGATCGCGGTCGCGGCGCTGCGGCTGCTGGCCCTCTGCTGCGGGTTGCCCTTCAGCGGTTGCTTCGGCGTCCTCGTCTTCGAGCTCGTAGGCCTCTTCTTCTCCCTCATCGCCATTGCGCGCGTCGAGGTTCATGTCGATGCGGTGGTCGAGGTGGGCCTCCTGCAGCATCTCGCCGATTGCGCCGGAGCGAATCTGCGTTTGCAGGGTCTCTTCCTCGTATTCATCGAGGTCATGCTCCTCTGCATGATGGCGCGGTTGCTGACCGGGGAGCTCGTATTCGCCGCCCTCGATCGTCTCTTCCTCAACAAGACCGGCCCCCGGTGCAAAGGCAGAGGCGGTTGCAGACGTCTGCGCCTGAGGAGCGGCCGCCGCAGAATCATCCGCGCCTTGTTCGTCCTTCTTCTTCTTGCCGCCAAGGCCGAAGAGGCGGAAGGTCGAGGGCGGAAGCGGGTCGACATGATGCGAGGCCGAGGCGTCCGGTTCAGGCTCGGCATCTGAGGTTTCGTCTTCCTCTTCGGCAGAGGCTTCAATGACGGACGATTCCAGAGGCGCTTCCGAGCTCTCTTCGGTCAATTCCTCTTCGACGAATTCGCCTTCGTTCCCGGCAGCGCCTTCGGCGTGCGATGGAGAGGAGGTTCTCGCGGTCACAAGCAGGTCTTCCGCATCGGCAAAAGTGCCCTGCGGCTCGGCATCTACCCGGACCGCAGGCTCCGGTTCGCGGTCGCGATGGCGGGCCAGGGATTCGCCGGGGAGCAGGCCGCTGCCATCCCACGAGAGGGGCGCTTCAATCAGCGTGGAAGGCCGAAAACTGGAAGCAGGTCGCGCGGGCTGCACGGGCTCAGCCGGCTTGCGGGTTGGTTCGCCGGTCGCTCTACCGTACTTCGAGAGCGATTCACCGGGAAGCACGATCGGGGTCGAGGCACGTTCCCCGCGAGGGGCGGCGGTGGCGTGAATCTCGCCGGCCTCGGCCTTCGCTGTCTCCGGCGCACCGGCCTCAGCTGCTTCTGTCCGTTCATCAGGAGCGACGCCGCCTTCAGGTGATGCTTCGGACTGGCTGCGCCCTCCGCGACGACGGCGGCGACCACGCCAGCGGCGCGTTCCCGGATCGTCGGCAGCGTCCTGCGACGGCTCAGAGAATGCAGCGGAGGCCGGGGCCTCGGAGGTCGACAGTTCCACCTCTTCGGCTTCCGGTGCGGCCTCAGCTTCTGTGCGGCGATCGCGCCGCTCCCCTCGCGGTCGCTGGCCGCGCTCCCCGCCGGAGCGAACCTCGCGGGGCGCCTGGCTGCCGGTCGTGGCTGCCTTTTCGAGCTCGTCGCTCTCTTCCTGGTCTTCGAGCTCGAGGAAGTCGGTTACATAGAGGAAGGCATCGCGTTCCAGGCCAATATCGACGAAGGCCGACTGCATGCCGGGCAGTACGCGCGTGACGCGTCCGTTGTAAATGGAGCCTGCGAGGGTGTACTCGTTCTCGCGCTCGTAATAGATTTCCGCGAGTTGATCGTCTTCAAGAATCGCGAGCCGCGTCTCATGCGGCGTAGAGGAGATACAAATTTCCTTTGCCATCGTACCTTTCCGCCCGGCGGCTTGAAGCGGCCGGGGCCTGCGGCAAGGCGGGATGGAACAGCGCGAGACCGGGAGGGATGGGGATGTGCGGGAGGGATAACCTGCGCGATGCCGGTGGGCCGGATGCGGCCAGGCTGCCGGCCCCGGAGGGCGGCGCGCCGTGCCGGGCGTCCTGCCCGGCGCACAGTTTCAAGCGGTGATCCGTGTGCAAAGAGTTTGTGACCCAGCGCGCCGGAACCTCCGGCGGGGCCGTTCCACCGCTGGCGCATGAAAGGCCGGTGCGCGGGGCGGTGACGGGGAGCATGCTGCTCCACATCTCTGCGCGCCCGGTGCAGGCTTTCCGCTGCCAACGGCTTTCCCGTCTTTGCGAGCTCATGAACCCAATCCTGCCGTACCTCGCGGTCCATCGGGACCTGGCCGGCGTAAATATCTGCAAACTATGCCTCTTGCGCTTCGGACCCTTCCGAGTGTCGCAAGGGGGTGAACTTGTGTCGCTCGCGTCCCATCCTTCGGACAAGGGCAGAGACGCCTAGTTTACGAACCGGCGCATGCGCACGTTCATCGCGACACCGAGCGCCAGGAAGGTAAACAGCACCGAAGATCCGCCGTAACTCATTAACGGTAAAGGGATTCCGGTGACGGGCATAAACCCTATGACCATGCCTACATTGACCGCGATCTGGAAGGTCAACACAGCCACGATTCCCATAATAATGAGGGACCCGGGCAGGTCGGCGGCTGTTTGAGCGTTCTGAATCAAACGCATCAATATGAAGAAGTATAGCAGCAGCACGAGAGACGCGCCGATAAAGCCATGCTCTTCGCTGAAGGCGGCAAAAATGAAATCGGCATGGGGGATGGGCAGAAAGTCACCCTGCGTCTGGGTGCCTTTTTCAGAGCCCTGGCCCCAGATTCCTCCCGAACCCACGGCGATCAGCGACTGGCGAATCTGGTAGCCGCTTCCGCGCGGGTCGTTGTCGGGATTGATGAAGCTCGTGAGCCGCGCCTTCTGGTAGGGCTTCAGGACTTTGCCGCTCGTCCAGGCGCCGGCGACGAGCACAAGCCCGGCGGCCAGGAGCACGAGAGACTGGCGCACGTTGATGCCGCCGAGAAACAGCCCTGCAATCAGAATCGGCGTAAAGGTCAGAGTCGTTCCCAGGTCGGGCTGCTTGAGGACCAGCAGCATGGGAACGCCGACCAGCGCAAAGGCCTTGAAGATGTCGCGCCAGGTGAGCGAGCGGCCGCCGAGGTTGGCGAAGTAGCGAGCGACCACGAGGATGAGGACCAGCTTGACCCACTCCGAGGGCTGGAAGAGGATGGGGCCGGCCTTAATCCAGCGGCGCGCACCAAGCGCCTTGTGACCGATGCCGGGGATGAGCACGATACCCAGCAGAAAGAGAAAGACCCCGTAGATCCACGGCGTGAGATCGATGAGCTTGTGGTAGTCGATCTTGGCGAAGACGAACATGCCGATGAGACCGCCAAGAATCCAGAAGACCTGCTTGGTGTGAAAGCCGGTGTACCGAGTGTGCAGCGTGGCGGAGTAAATCTCAAAGACGGACAGCGTACACAGCAGAAGCACCATGCCGAGGAGGGTCCAGTCGAAGTCGCGAAAGCTGATGAACCGGCGAACGGGGCTCATGGCGTCTTCATCCGGCCGGCAACGAGTGTGGCGGCAAGCTGAGCTGGTGCGGCAGCGGCTGCGTGGGCTGCCGGCGGGTTCACAAAGAAGCGGCCTCCGCGGATCCGCGCGACCTCCTTGCCGTTCTTCATTTCGGGCTGCGACCAGAGGGCTCCCACCTCGGCGGGCTTGGGCGGTGCGGCTGGCGGGTTGTTGGCCTGGTTTGCAGGCAGATTGTGGGCCAGGCGGCGCTGCTTTTCCACGTAGGCAGCCACAACTTCGGCGCCGATGCGGGCTGGATAAAAGCTGAATTCGCCGTTCTGCCAGAGGACAGTGACAACCAGCTCGGGATTGCGGCGCGGCGTGACACCGACGAACCAGACGTTGGGATAGGTCGTACGGCCCTTGTTGGTGCGGTCGAGGGCTTCATGGCTCATCACCTGGGCGGTTCCGGTCTTGCCGGCAAGGTCGATGCCTTCCAGATGAGCGGAGCTGGCGGTGTGATAGAGTCCGGGCTCGGTAACCTCGGCCATGCCGTCGGTGATGGTCATCCAGGCATCCGGGTCAATGTGGATGGATTGCTGGCCAGAGCCGGGGAAAGTGTCCAGCAGCGCATGGCGGAAATCCGTGGGAAGCTGGTCCGGGAAGACGACGTGGGGACGGACCATGTGCCCGCCGGAGGCGATGCCGCCGATGATGCGCGCAAGCTGGATGGGCGTGGCCTCAATCGCTCCCTGACCGATACCGACCGAGATGGTTTCGCCCGCATACCACTTGCGATGGTAGTTCTTCATGACCCATTGCGCCGAAGGCATCAAGCCGGATTGCTCGCCGGGCAGGTCGATGCCCGTCTTCTGGCCATAACCGAATTCCTCGGCATAGCGGGAGATGCGATCGATGCCCAGCTTGTCGGCGAGTGTGTAGTAGTACGTGTCACACGACATGGGAATGGCGTTGTGAATATCCACCGAGCCGTGTTTCTCGTCGCAGTGATAGTAGTGGCCGTAAAAATTGGCTCCCCCGTTGCAGAAGACATGCAGGTTCTGCGCGATGCCCTCTTCGAGGCCGGCGACGGACATCAGGATCTTGAAGGTGGACCCGGGAGCGAGCTGCGCCTGAATCGCCTTATTCAGCAGCGGATGATCGGGGTCGGTGACGAGCTTGTTCCACGCGCTGCGGTCGATGCGGACCGCGAATGCATTGGGGTCGAAGCTGGGGCGCGAGACCATGGCGAGGATCTCGCCATTGCGCGGGTCCATGGCCACAATCGCTCCGGCGCGGTCACCGAGGGCCAGCTCTGCGGCGCGCTGCAGGTCGTTGTCGATGGTGAGACGAAGGTCCTGGCCGGGGATGGCATGCTGAGTGCGCAGGTAGCCGACCTCGCGGCCGCGGCTGTCCACGATCACATCGCGGGAGCCGTCCTGCCCGCGCAGCAGCTGGTCATAGCTCTCCTCGACGCCGGCCTTGCCGACCACGTCGCCGGGCTCGTAGGCGGCGTAGCGCGGATCGTTGAGCATGTCCTCACTGACCTCGCCCACGTAGCCGATGAGATGCGCGGCGTAGCCGTCGCGGGGATAAAGGCGACGTTCCTGGTCGATGGTCTCCAACTCGGGCAGTTCGCTGGCATGGGCGGCAATAAAGGCCTGCTCGTCGGGCGTGACCTCCTGCTTGATGGGAATGGGCTGATAGCCAGGTGCTGTGCGGTAGCGATGCAGCTCGGTGCGAAGCTGGTCGAGGTCCAGATCCAGGCCCTTCGCGATGAGCGGCAGATCGGCATCGATGTTGTGCCCCTGCTCGCGAACGAGGAAGCAGGAGACGGAAGGGTAGTTGTCGACGATGAGGTGATTTTCGCGGTCGAAGAGCTTGCCGCGCGGGGCAAGGATGGGGACTTTGCGGATACGATTCTGCTCAGCCAGCACGCGAAAGCTGTCGGCGCCGATGACCTGCAGCCGCCACAAGCCGGCGCAGAGCGCCAGCATCATTAGCAGGATGCCGTACTGGACCGCCGTCAGTTTGGCGCTGGCAAGCTTTTCGCCGCGAGTGGAGCTCTCAAAAACCATTCTGCCTGCACTTTTAAGAATACCGCGAAGAGCGCCATTCGGACCGGAACGGCAGCGTCAGTCCCGGATGCGGAACCTGTCGAGGAACGGGAAAAGAATGAGCGCGAGGACCGTATTGCCCATTGCGACCAGCAGTGGATTGAGCCAGTTCCATGTCAGCGAGAGACCGAGCAGGATGCGAAAGACAAAAAAGTAGATGCAGCTGGAGACGAGCGAAAGGGCCAGGGTGAGCAGGACGCGGACGGTGTGGTTCTCGACATCGATCCGGATCCCGACGAAAGAAGAGAGAAAGCCGACCAGCGTTTTGGCGATGCCGTTGATGCCGATGGCGTGTTGGGTGAGCGCGTCTTCAAAGATGCCAAGGATGCAGCCCATGACTGTGCCCTGAATGGGACTGGGCCGGCCCATGGCGAAGTAAATCACGACGACCAGCGGCAGATCGAACCATGCGTAACGGCCCATGACGCGCGGCAGCCAGGCCTGCAGCACAAGCGCCGCCAGAGGGACCAGCGCGTAGACGAGCGCGGGAAAGCGGTGAACCTCGAGTTCGCGACGGTTGGTCGCCGTAAGCACCGGCATGGTCAGGGAGTCCTTGATTGCGTTGGGCTGCTCTGCGCAGGCGGCTGCGTGCTGTCTGCGCCAGGTGCGTTGCCGGGCGTAAAGCGGTCGGGGTGGAGCGGCTGCACGGGGTGTGCCACGGGCGGCGGCGGAGTGCTGTCGTTGAGCGGCTGCTGATCGGCGGGGAGGTTCGGATCGATCAAGCCGGGCAGGCGTTCAGCCATGACCGCAGACGCTTTCTTCTGGGCCTCCTGCTGCTGCACTTCGGCTCCCTTGATGGCCTCGCTTTCAGCCATATCCTGCTGCTGATCGGCCGGGAAGCGTGGCTCCATCGATGTGATCACGAGGACTTCGTCGAGCCGGTCGAGAGCGGCATAGGGCTTGACGATGACGTCGATGAAGCCGTCGCGCTCGGGGTCGCGGACGACGGAATCGACGACGCCGACAGGCAAGCCGCGGGGAAAGATCTGATCCCCACCCGCGGTGAGCACGCGCTCACCGGGCTTGATGCGGTTGTCGGCGATGATGCCGACGATCTGCGGCTGGCCAGCGGCGTTGCCGCGCAGAATGCCGCGTATGCGCGTGGCCTCGAGAATCACGCCTGCCCCGCTGGATTGGTCATTGATGACAAGCACCTGCGAGGTGTGCGGAAAGACGTCACGCACCTTGCCAACGATGCCGTCCGGTGAGACGACGGCCATATCGTGCTGCAGGCCGTCGGCTGTGCCCTTGTCAATATAGAAGACGCGGGATTGCGTGGTGCCGCTGGAGCCGATCACTTGCGCGGCGAGCGTTTTGTAAAGGTACTGCGGCTGAAAATTCAGGAGTCGTTGCAGCCGTTGCCCCTGACGCGCATCTTCGAGCAGCGCTGCCTGTTCGAAGCGCAACCGGTCGATGGTCTGCTGCAGTTGCTGATTCTGCTGGCGGACATGGCGCAGGTCGATGTAGTTGGACCAGAGCGAGGTAAGGTTCGAGCCGCCTGAGTGAAGGATGCGTTCGGGCGGAGAGACCAGTGCATCGGCCCAGAGGCGGATGAGGCGAACCCCGCCGGAATCGCGCGGGTCAAGGCTCATCCGTCCGCTGCCGGCGCGGTGCACCTGCGTAGCGAGACCGATGATCTGGGCTGCCAGCAGAGTCAGCAGCACCAGCGGATTTCGGTAGCGGACGAAGAATGATTCCATGGCCAGGCTCGGTGTCCATGCAAGCGCCCGAAGGGAAGCTGCACATGCCTGCCGCGTCAGCCCGCGGCTTAGTCGATCTTGATCTTGCGCAGCAGGCGGAAGTCGGACAGCATCTTGCCGGTGCCGAGCACGACCGAGGCCAGCGGGTCATCGGCGACGGAGACGGGCAGACCGGTTTCTTCGCGGATGCGCTTATCGAGATTCTTGATGAGCGCGCCGCCTCCGGTGAGGACAATGCCCCGGTCGCTGATGTCGGCGGAGAGCTCGGGCGGAGTCCGTTCCAGCGCAACCCGAATCGCATTCATAATGACGGCGATGCATTCGCTCAGCGCCTCGCGGATTTCGCTGTCATCAATCGTGATGGTCTTGGGCACGCCTTCAATCAGGTTGCGGCCCTTGATTTCGATGGTCAAAGGCTTGTCGAGCGGGAAGGCCGAACCGATCTCCATCTTGATCTGCTCGGCGGTACGCTCGCCGATGAGCAGGTTGTACTTGCGCTTGAGGTAGTTCGTGATGGCCTCGTCCATCTGGTTGCCGGCCATGCGCACGGAGCGTGAGTAGACGATGCCGGAGAGGGAGATCACAGCAATGTCCGTGGTGCCGCCGCCGATGTCTACTACCATGTTGCCGCCGGGCTCGGTGATGGGCAGACCCGCACCGATGGCTGCGACCATGGCCTGTTCCACGAGGTAGACCTCGCTGGCTTTGGCGCGATAGGCCGAGTCTTCAACGGCGCGCTTCTCCACCTGCGTAATCTCAGAGGGCACGCCGATGACGATGCGCGGATGAACCAGCATCTTGCGGTTGTGCGCCTTCTGGATGAAATAGTTCAGCATCTTCTCGGTGACCTTGAAGTCCGCGATGACGCCGTCCTTCATGGGTTTGATGGCGACGATGTTGCCGGGCGTGCGTCCGAGCATCTCCTTGGCCTCTTTGCCCACGGCTTCCACCTCGCCGGTGTTCTTGTTGATGGCGACGATGGAAGGCTCATTGACAACGATGCCTTTGCCCGCGGCGTAGACGAGGGTATTGGCCGTGCCGAGATCGATTGCGAGATCGCTCGAAAACATGCTGAAAAGAGAGCGCAGGCCGTGCGACCGCGAGGAGCGCGATGGATAACCGTTCGATGACATTGAGAGTGGATCTACCTCACAGATATTGTACGGCCAGCGAGGGCAGGGCTGCTTGCGCAAGGTGGCGGGTGACGGTGCGAAAAGTCACGTCATTGAGCTAGACTCAGAGATTGCGCCCGCGAATGGACCGGAAAGCCCGACGGGCGCGAAACGGGAACGAGGGGCATTTGTATGAGTCATCGTGTGTATCACAATTGGATTGCCGGCGAGTGGGTGCCGGCCCGCAGTGGAAAGACCATCCTGAACCTGAATCCAGCCGACCACTCCGACGTGGTAGGGGCGTTCCCATCGTCGAGCGCCGAAGATGTGGCCGACGCAGTGGCCGCGGCGAAGAAGGCTTACGCAACGTGGCGGCTGGTTCCGGCGCCCAAGCGGGCGGAAATCCTGGTGCGGGCCGGTCTGCTGCTGCAGCAGCGCAAGGAGCAGTATGCGCGCGACATGACGCGCGAGATGGGTAAGGTTCTGGCGGAGACGCGCGGCGACGTGCAGGAGGCGATTGACGAAGCCTTTTACGTGGCCGGCGAGGGACGGCGGCTCTTTGGCGTGACCACTCCGAGCGAGCTCCAGAACAAGTTCGCCATGAGCGTGCGGATGCCGCTCGGCGTGGTGGGACTGATCACGCCATGGAACTTCCCCATGGCGATTCCGAGCTGGAAGCTTTTTCCGGCGCTGGTGGCGGGCAACACCTGCGTCATCAAGCCGGCTACGGATACCCCGCTCTCGACCTACAACCTGGTGCAGGCCCTGGTGGATGCAGGACTTCCTCCGGGAGTTGTGAACATTGTGAGCGGCAGTGGGAGCGCCACGGGTACGCCGCTGGTGGAGCATCCTGATGTGCGCGCCATCAGCTTCACGGGGTCGAGCTCGGTCGGTTCCATGGTGGGCCAGCGGGCGGCGGCGACCTTCAAGCCGGTCTCCCTCGAGATGGGCGGCAAGAATGCGCAGATCGTCCTGGACGACGCCAACCTCGACCTGGCGCTGGACGGCGCGCTCTGGGGCGCCTTCGGGACAACGGGCCAGCGTTGCACGGCGACGAGCCGGATCCTGCTGCAGAAGGGAATCGCGGAGAAGTTTACCGCAGCCTTTGTAGAGCGGGCCAAGAAGCTCAAGGTCGGTAATGGGCTGGATGAGTCCGTCGAAGTGGGGCCGCAGGTGAACGCCGGGCAGATTGAAACCTCAAAGCAGTATGTTGAGATCGCGCTGGCCGAAGGCGCAACGCTGCTGGCCGGCGGCAAGCAGCTGACCGCGGGGGCCTGCAGCAAAGGGACATTTTTTGAGCCAACCATCTTCGGCGGCGTGACCAAAACGATGCGCATTGCGCGCGAAGAGGTCTTCGGCCCCGTCGTCTGCCTCCTTGAGTTCGACACATTCGAGCAGGCAATCGAAATTGCCAACTCCATCGACTACGGACTTTCGACGGCGCTCTACACGCGCGACGTAAACCGCGCGTTTGCCGCGATGCGAGATCTCGAAGCGGGCATCACCTATATCAACGCTCCGACGATTGGCGCCGAGGTGCATCTGCCATTTGGCGGCGTAAAGCAGACAGGCAATGGGCACCGCGAGGGGCTCGGCGCAATCGAGTTCTTCACGACGTGGAAGGCGGTGTACGTGGACTACTCGGACAGGCTGCAGCGTGCGCAAATCGACAACGCGGAGTGACGGACGGAGCGGAGAGCCTGCGCACACGGCGGCGCGTTACTGATTCAGCTTTCCGAGGATCGCATTGGCCGTTCCTGAGTGCGTCAGCGCGCAGGATGCCTGCTGGTCGCATTTGTAGTGAATCAGGGAGTAGTTGGAAGCCCAGGCTGCGGCGATGGTCTGATCCTGCTTGCGCGGGATGGAGAAAGTTCTTCCGGGACTCGTGGTCAGCAGTGCCCTGGCCGCGTCGTAGCTGGTGACGTGCTCGTCGCCCTGCACATAGAAGGCAGATCCGAAGCGCCGCGCGCTGGCAAGCCGCGCCGTGCGCCTTGACTCGGTGGCCCTCCGGTCCGCATCCTGCTGCTTCTGGTTCAACAGTGCCTGTTGCTCGTCCAGTGTGGGGTAGCTGGTCACCATATCCCAGTAATCCACGTGCCTGTAGGACTTGCGATCGCAGGGGAAGTCGCCCTGGGCATCGAGAGCCACGATCTCGCCGTCTGCGTTCAACTGATTCTGAAAGACGTCCTGACCTTTGATGCGGTCCTGCTCCTGCGCCTGCAGGTGGGCAATCTGCGCTTGCCTCGCAGCCTGTTCCTGCTGGAAGCGGGCGAGGGCGGCCTTGCCCGTGGGCGGATGCGCATCGACAGAGCCCAGCGATTTTGCCGCGTCAAAGGGGACAAGCACCGTCTTCTGGCAGAGCGCAAAGCCGGAAGAATCGAGCAGGCGAAGAGTGACGTCAATCGGGTGCGGCGGGTTGCTCAGCGTGAAATTGAAGGTCGAGGCGACGGTCGGATCGATCGGCTCAATGTGGACCTGGTAATGAAGCTTGCCATCCCAGCGCGCGAGCATATGGCCGCGCAACCCGCCCGCTTTATAGACCGCATCGCCCAGATCCTCGGAATCAGAGGCCGGCGTGTCGCTGGAGTGGTGAGAGAGAACAAGCGCCACCATGATTGCTGCCAGCAGCGCAAATCCGCCCAGGATCAGCGGGGACGGTTTGGGAACGCGACGGGGCGCCTTGACGGCTTCCGGTTGCGGTGGCTCCTCGGTAAAGAATTCTCCATGGTAGCCGCCCGGTACGGCTCCCTGAGCCGAAGATTCTTCCGCTGCAGGAGTGCCCGAATTCGCGCCCTGGGCGGGCGCTGCAGATGCTTCAACGGGCTTGCCAGTACCGCTCTCGGCGGGTTCACTCATGCGGCGATTCCTTCACAGGGCGACTGGCGCAGAAGTGCGCATCGCTCAAGCACATTGGAGCATGTCGCCGCACAGGAGACAACCGGAACCGTGCAACAGGAGTCACATTCGTAACGGTGTCGCAAGTTTGCCGAGGAGGTCTTTGTTCCCCGGCTCAGCGGGCGCATCCGATTCACTCCGAGGACGCTTTGGCGCTGCCGGGAGGCCTGACAGGGTCTGCGCTTTGCTGCCATGCGCTGTAAATCAGGTCGCGCAACATGCTGGCGCCGGCGGCGAGCCGCTCTGCCGCGAAGGCGCGCGATGCGGGGGTGCCGGCCCCGGTGAAACCGCCGGCTTTCTCATAGATGTAGACCTGCTCGACGAGTGTCGCGGATGTCCGCAGGTAGGCAACATAAGATTCGAAGATCGCGCCCTGAAGCGGTTGCACCGGAGCGATCAAGGGCTGGACCTGGACTGCCCGGATGTTGGCCGCCACGAAGGGCCCTTCGAACTCCCAGTGAATCGTGTGCGCGGTCGTGTAGCCGTTCGGGTTGGGGCCCACCCAGCCGTTGTAGCGAACCGTGGTGTGCAGCGGCTGCGAGCCATCTCCGACGTAGTGCCCGAGCCATCCGGCGTAGAAGATGACTGCTTGCTCGACAGGCCTGGTTTCCTCGCCCGCGGCAGCCATACGCCGGTAGGCGCGCAGTGCTGCCTTCAGCCGCTCCCAGACCTCATCCACCTGCCATGGCTGAAGGCCAATCTTCTCCGGCCGCTCGCCGGCGGCAAAGACTTTGGCTTCGAAATCCAGCCGGCGTTGCGGCAGCGGTCCCAGAGCATCGGCGAGTTCGAGGTCAATAAAGTGCTCGGGCGCCTGGGCCGCTACCAGTTCCGGCTCGGCCGGCGAACGCCATCGATCCGGCTCCGGACCCAGATACTCAATCTCGCGAAGGGCTTCCTCCGAGTGCAGGAAAGCAGGCGCGTCGGGGGGTAGATTGAGGATGGCGAGCCGGTTGATGATGCGATGTCCCTCATCGCCCCAGGCGTGCGCAAGCCGGGACTGGAAAGCAAAAACCATCAAAATCGACAGAAAGACAGCACGATTGACCGGCGCGCGAAAGCCATGCATGGAGCCAGTATACGGGCGCTTCCTTTGTCCTTCTCCGTCACGAAGCGCCAGCCACCCCATACTGACTGGTTACCGCCGTGCGCGGATTTCGCACGGTCCGGGGCCGGAACGCGGTAACGTATTAGGCCGAAGGCCAACTTACCTGAAGGCCGGAGGATCCTTGCATGCAGGGATCAGGGCAGGTTTGTATCGAGTTGGCTTTGAGCCACGGAGGACACTGCCAAAGGTAACTTTCTGAATGATTTGACTCTTTTGCGGTATGCAAATTGTTCTTCGGCCGCGACTAGAATAGGTGCAATCGGTCGAAATGGGATTTCCCGGCCCCCCATGGGCATCGGGATCGGCGTGGCACGCGAGGAGAGAGCGAGCGGTATGGAGACGAGAGGAGCCCGGCAATTGAAGCACGTGGCGGAGAATACGTCTCCATCGACGTGGTCCGCGCTGGCAGTACTGGCGCTGGCCATGGCGGCCGGTGGCATTACCGCGCGACTGGAAGCGGGCCCGCGCTACGACTGGCTTTTGCTGATGACGGCGATGGGACTGACCGTAGCGGTTGCCATGCGCCTGCTTGCGGACAACGCCGCCGAACACGAAGCGGAGTCGCAATACTCCGGAGACCCGCACAAAGACGTGCTCGACTCGATTGGGCCCATGATCCTTTCGCTCGATATGGACGGGCATCTCGATTATGCAAATCCGGCAGCGGAACGTTCGCTCGGCTATCACAACGAGGAACTCGCCGAACTACCCGGAATCGGCGATGTGCTGGCGCCCGGCGAGGCAGACCGCCTGGTGGGTGAACTGCAGAGACTGTGCCGCATTGAACGCGGCCCGGCCGAGACGCGGGAGGGACGGCTGGAGGCCTATGCGGAGATCGTGAGATCGCTGGCGCCAAGCGTGACCCCTTCCATGGATACGCAGTTGCGCCGCAAGGACGGTACTCTGCTGCCCGCTCGCGTGCACGTCTCCAGTCTGCGCAACAAGGAAGGTGATCCGGTTGGAATGGTGGTGGTCGCGGTGCAGCAACCGGCCACCGGGCGCAAGGAACTTCTGCGTCGCGAAGCCCGCGATCGCATCCGGGATGCGTTTGAAAATTCCAGCGAAATGATCGCGACACTCGACCTTTCGGGCAGGGTTCTCTATGCAAATCCAGCCTGGCGGCGTTGCTTCGGCAGTGAAGCTGAATCGGCCGACGATGAAGGGTCCTTCGAAGCCGCCTTCAGTCCAGGAGCGAGACAGGATGCGGCATCCCTGCTGCAAAAGGCGCTGAACGGGGAAACCATTGATCGGGCTCCGCTGCGGAATGAAGGGCGCGATGGCCATCTGGTCGAACTGGAAATGAGCCTGCATCAGCGCCGGCGCGCGGGCAAGCCTTTGGCGGTGCAGTGCCTCGCGCGCGATGTGACCCAGCAGAAGCGCCGTGAGCAGCGACTCGCTCTGCAACTGCTGGTGAGCCAGATTCTCGGCGAAAACCTTACCGCAGAAAAGGCGGCGGCGCGCGTACTGGAGGCGCTGTGCGTTTCGCAGGGATGGGATGTCGCCGTCAAGTGGGATGTCAACGCCGAAGAGCGGCAATTGGAGTTCGGAACGGCATGGGGCCTGCCGGGCAGTGAGATCGAGTCCTTTATTCAGCAGAGCATGACCAGACCTCTCGGCCTGGGCGAAGAGCTCCCCGGACGCGCATGGAGAGAAGGCAAGCTGGTCTGGGTGACGGATCTTGCGCAGTTGCAGGGCAGCGAGAGGGCCGCTACCGCCGTAGAGCGCAAGATGGTTTCCGGCTGGGCGGTACCGGTGCAGGTGGGCAACTCTGTGCTCGCCGTTCTCGAGTTTTACTGTCACATGCGGTTGCGCGAGGATGTCGAAATCTCGGCCGCAATGGAGACGGTCGCCTCTTCTCTGGGGCAGATGCTGGCGCGGACACGCGAGCGGGAGCGTGCCGAGGAGTTGAGCCGGCAGCAGAAGATTCTTTTGCATTCCGTGGCGGATGGGATCTGCGGCATCGACAAAAACGGCCTGGTGCGATTTGCCAATCCAGCCGCAACCCGGCTGCTCGGTGCCCCTTCGGCGAGTCTCATCGGCAAGTCGGTCCACGATTTGCTGCACGGTGCGGCGCCCGCCTCAAGGCAGTGCAACGATGATTGCTCTCTGCGCAGAGCAGCGGCCCGGCGCATTCCCGCCACCGGAGAAAACACCATCTTTCGCGCCAATGGAACGGGCTTTCCCGCCGAATATTTCCTGAATCCCATCATGGACCAGGGACGCTTCTCTGGCTCCGTGCTGAGCTTCCGAGATATCAGTCAGCGTTTTGCGCTGGACCGGCTCAAGGATGAATTTGTCTCGACCGTCAGCCATGAATTGCGCACGCCCTTGACTTCGATTCGCGGCGCGCTCGGCCTGTTGACCTCGGGCATGCTGGGCGAGGTGGGGGACAAGGCGACGAATCTGCTGCGCATTGCCCTGACCAACTCCGACCGGCTGGTGCGGCTGATCAACGACATTCTGGATCTGGAGCGCGCGCAGGGTGGCCGCGAGCCCCTCGTCTTCCGGCAGGTGCAGATGGCCGACCTGGTGCGCCAGGCCATTGATGGGATGCAGCTGGTGGCCGAGCAGGCCGGGGTCATGCTGATCCACGACAAGACCCAGGTTGAGGTGATGGCCGATCCTGATCGCCTTCTGCAGGTGCTGACGAATCTGCTGTCGAACGCGGTGAAGTTTTCGCAGCCGAACTCGGCCGTTTCTGTCATGCTGCGGCCCGGCTCGAGCGGCGTCACCCTCTCCGTCATCGACCAGGGACGCGGTATTCCAGCGGAGAAATTGGAAGCGGTCTTCGGCCGGTTCCAGCAGGTGGATGCCTCCGATTCGAGACAGAAGGGGGGCAGCGGTCTTGGGCTCGCGATCTGCCGTGCGATTGTGACCCAGCACAGCGGACGCATCTGGGCGGAGCGCAATCCGGCGCGGGGCACGACATTCCGCGTCTTTCTGCCGTATCATCCCGCGGCTGCGGCCACGCGGAAAGTGGTAAGCCCGGACTCGCCGGGCCAGGGTGTGGTGCTGCTGGCCAGTGCAACCGTGGCGACGCGGCCAGTCCTCGGCGCGCAGCTCGCCGACTATGGTTATCGCATTCTGGAGACCGATACTGTGGAGCAGACCGTCGCCGCCGCGCATGATGGCGCAGAGGTCATCGTCGTTGACGGTTCCTTCTCCACGAAGAATGGGTGGGAAGTAATCGCCGACCTGCGGCGGTCGAGTCCGGAGGCGCATACTCCCCTGGTGCTGCTGAGTCTCGATCATCATCAGGCCACCGAACCTTCCCCCGGCATCCGGGATGGCATCGCGAACGATGCTGCAGCCGTGCGCGAGCTGGCAAGAGCGCTGGCGATGCCCGGCGAATTGCTGCGCATCCTTGCGGTGGAAGACGATGCCAACCTCGAAAAGTTTGTGTACGCTGCCCTCAAAAATGAGCGGACGGAAGTCGCAGTCGCGCATTCGCGGAACGAGGCAGTGGAGAAGTACATGCAATTCAAGCCGCACGCGATGGCGCTCAATATCGGGCTCGCGGGCGGAGAGGCTTTCAATGTCGTAGACCGTTTCCGGGAGCGTGACCTTCTGGGACGAATCCCGTTGCTTGTGTATGCGGGCAGCGAGCTGTCGATGGCCGACAGAGTTCAATTGGGTCACAGCGTAGCGCACTTGCTCGGAAAGGGTCGTGTGCAGCCGCATCAGCTGGAGACCCTGATCCTGACGATGCTGCGCAACACCAAGCAGATCGACGAGGCAGTCGCCGATGCGTCGGCTCTGCGCGAAGTATAGAAGTCCTATCTCTGCGGCGTGCCGCAGAAACCGATGGATAGCAGTTGGGGAGAAAGTTTATGCGGCATCGTATTTTAATCATTGATGATGAGGACGATATTCGCGAAATCGCGGCGATGAGCCTGGAGAGCGTCGCCGGATGGGAGGTCATGGTGGCCAATTCCGGTGCGCAAGGGCTGGTGCGTGCGGCCAGCTATAAGCCGGACGCGATTCTGCTGGATGTGATGATGCCGGGGATGGATGGCCCATCTACCTTCAAGGAACTCCGCAGCAACCCTCTTACATCGAAGATTCCGGTCTTGTTCCTGACTGCCAAAGTGCAGGCGAGCGATCGCCAGCGCTTTGCGGGCATCGGGGTCGAGGCGGTGCTGGTCAAGCCGTTCGATCCCCTCACTCTGTCCACTCAGATTGCCAGTGCTTTAGGCTGGAACTGACACGCAGGAGCCGTATGCAGCACGACAGTTCGCTTTCAGTCGAAGAGGCCATGACCCTGCTGTGGGTCAGATTTCTTCCGCACCTGAATGAGCGGGTGCGCTTGCTGGAACAGGCTTCGATCGCGCTGCTCCATGAGAGCTTTGCGCCGGCAGACTGTGCCGAGGGCGGCGCCGCGGCCCACAAGCTGGCCGGGGTGCTTGGCAGCTTTGGCCTGCACGAGGGAACGCATCTTGCACGCGAGGCGGAGGCGCTCTGCCTCGGCGCGCCGCGCCCTGACCCAATTGCTTCGGCGCGCGTCGCCGAGATCGCATCGCAACTGCGCGCGCTGCTGGCGCAGCGAGGCTAGCCTGTTTTGCCACTTCCTTTACAATCGTGAGGGTGCGACCGTCAGATCCCAGTGCGCAACAGTTGGACCTCGCCTTTGCTGAGACGGTTACGCGCCGCATCTGGCCGGTCCACCTCCTCGTTGAGCAACTGCGCGAACGGGTCGAGGCGGAGTGGGTCGATGTCTGGGTCGAAGGCGAGGTCTCCAATCTGCGCGCCGCCCCGTCGGGCCATTTCTACTTCACGCTGAAAGATGCTGACGCTCAGCTACCGGTCGTGCTCTTCCGGCGCCAGGTCCTGCTGCTGCGCTTTCGCCCTGCCGAGGGCACGCACGTGCTGGTGCGCGGCAGAGTCAGCATCTACGCGCAGCGTGGCCAGCTGCAACTGGTAGGTGAGACGGTTGAGCCGCTCGGAACCGGAGCGCTGCAACTGGCATTTGAACAGCTTCGCGAGAAGCTGAAAGCGGAGGGGCTTTTTGACGCGGCGCGCAAGCGGTCGCTCCCGCTCTATCCGCGTCGCGTCGCCATTGTGACCTCACCCACCGGGGCAGTCGTCCGCGACTTCCTGCACATCGTTGAGCGGCGTCACTCCCGGCTGCAGGTGCTCGTGTACCCGGTACCGGTGCAGGGCGAAGGAGCTCCGGAAGAGATGGAGCGGGCGCTTACGGAACTGAACCGGATGGAGGACATCCAACTCATTGTGCTGGCTCGCGGCGGCGGCTCGCTCGAAGATCTGGCAGCCTTCAACAGCGAGCGCCTGGCGCGGGCCATTGCCGCATCGCGCCTGCCGGTGGTCTCTGCCATCGGGCACGAGACCGACTTCACCATCGCGGACTTTGTCGCCGACCTGCGTGCTCCCACCCCCTCGGCTGCAGCAGAACTGGTTACCTCTGCTCTCTACGGGGTCGAGGAGCGGCTGACGGAGCTTTGGAATCGGCAGGGCAGGGTAGTCCGTTATCACCTGCTGCGGTTCAACCGGCAACTGGATGCCTTGGCGGTGAAAGGCGTGCAATGGAAGGTCACGAGCCAGATGCAGCGCCTTACGCAGCGGCTGGATGATCTGGGTACGCGCATGGATCTGGCGGCGAGCAGGCGATTGAGGCGAACGGAGCGCGCCGTGGAAGCTCTGACCGGGGCGGTGCATCGCCACGATCCGAGGCAGAGACTCTCTGCGCTGCAAATGCGCCTGGCGGCGAGCAGAGATCAGATCCACATGGCGCAGCAACACCGTCTTCAGTCATGCAGATTGGCACATCGCTCTCTGGACGCGCGCCTCCAAAGCCTGTCTCCCCTGGCGGTACTGAGCCGGGGCTATGCGCTTGTCGAGGGCGCAGATGGAAAGATCGTGCGGTCCACGCGGCAGGTGACCGCCGGGGACGAGCTGATCACGCGTGTCGCAGACGGCACATTCTCAAGCCGGGTTGAAAGCATCCAGTCGCAGGATGAGCCGGCCCGGCGCAAAACGAGACAACGGAAGAAGTGAGGCAATGAGCGAATCTTCGCAGAGAAGACTTTTCGGGACAGACGGCATTCGGGGCATTGCGGGCGAACCGCCGCTGGATGCGGCGACGGTCTTTGCGGCCGGCGTGGCGCTGGGCCATGTGTTGCGTGCGGAATCGCCCAATCCCCGCGTGCTCATCGGCCGGGACACGCGCCTCTCCGGCCCGTGGCTCGCCGCCACCTTTGCTGCCGGTCTCAGAAGCGCAGGCGCCGCCGTGGACAGCGCCGGCGTGGTGCCCACTCCTGCGGTGGCCTACCTCACTCGAAAGCACGGGTATCAGGCGGGAACCGTCATCTCCGCTTCTCACAATCCTTGGCGCGATAACGGGATCAAGCTCTTTGGTGGCGATGGATTCAAGCTGCCGGATGCCGAGGAGTTCGCCATCGAGCAGGAGATTCTGCATCACGCCGCGCGAATCGAAAATGCAGGCCTGGCAGAGGCGGCGCCGGTGAACGACGATGCCGCTCTTCGCGGCGACTATGTCGAATTTCTTCTTCAGTGCGTGCCGGGGCTCAACCTGTCTGCGATGAAGATCGTGGCAGATTGTGCGAATGGCGCAGCGAGTTCCGTCGCGGAGGAACTTTTCCGCCGGCTCGGAGGCGATGGTGTGACCTTGCTTCATATCACGCCGGACGGCAGAAATATCAACGAGCACTGCGGGGCGCTCCATCCCGACCATGTCGCCGCAGAAGCGGTGGCGCGGGGAGCGCAGTTGGGTTTGAGCTTCGATGGGGATGCGGATCGCTGCATGATGGCCGGTTCGCATGGCAACGTCGTCAACGGCGACGCCATCCTGCTGATGGCTGCGCGGGATATGCAGGCGCGGGGCCTGCTGAGTGGAAGCGTTGTTGTCGCCACCACCATGTCCAACATGGGGCTTGAAGCGGCCTTGAAGCGCTCTGGGATTCGCATGCTGCGCGCACCGGTGGGCGACCGCTACGTTCTCGAGAAGATGCGGGAGGAGAATGCCGCGCTGGGCGGCGAGCAGTCCGGTCACATCCTCTTTCCTCACCTGGCCACCACGGGCGACGGATTGCTGACAGCGCTCGTGGTCCTCGATCTGGTCCAGCGCAGCGGCCGCAGCCTCGACGAACTGACCCAGGACCTCAAGGTATTCCCGCAGGTGATTGTGAATGTGAAGGTGCGGGAAAAGAAGCCGCTTGAGGCCATTCCCGCAGTTGCGGAGCGCATTCGAGCTGCAGATGCAGCCCTTCAGGACTCCGGCCGCGTCGTCATCCGGTACTCGGGAACCGAGGCGCTGGCGCGCGTCATGATCGAAGCCGAGGACGAGAGTCTCATGCGCTTCCACGCCGATGCGATTGCAGAGGCCATCCGACGGGAATTGGGGGTTTGAACCCCGGCGGAATCTGCATGAGGCCTTACGGGAGGGCTCCTGCTTCTCCCTTCAGGTTAAGTATCTGACATTCGATGATTTATTGACGATTCTTCTGGCGAAGGCCATGGATCGGGAGTCGAAGTCGGCTCTGGAGCAGATTTCACGTGTTATCCAACGCATTCAGTGCTACAGTAAATTCTCGCAGTACCTGTTTTGTTTGGGCTTGGGGATGGGGTAAGTTGGATAATGCCAGGCGCCAGATTTCACTTGTGCAAAACTGGTGTATAGATTGCAGAACTTATTGAGCGATTCGTTCGGTCCGGCCCGCGATTGAGCGGACCGGCATAAAGCCTGTCCAGAAGCGGCAAATCATCCGTCAAGGCAGACTCCGACTCTGCGAAGATTCGGATTCAGACAGGAAGCAGAGAATCCTGGTCCAACTCCAGTTGTTCTCGCTTTGAACGTCATTTGAATGTATGGATTCGCAGCTACCTGGCACGTTCATTCGACCCTGTTCAGATACGGATTGCGTAGCAGGCATTCTTCGTAGGAAGAGCCAGGGATGATAAGTCCAGCACACTCTGCTCCATGCGCATGCAATGCATTGGGGCGGCTGTCCAAAGGCGTCGGAAGCAGAGCGCAGCTCGTACAGCTTTTAACGGTCGAGATTCGGCCGCACACAGGCTTGTCATGCTCTCTTCATCTTCAATGATTACATTGAGTCATGCCAAAGAAGCATGAGCGCTGAACCTATCCGGGAAGCTTGGGAAGGATGGCTCCCAATGGGAAGATCAAGCCGGCTCGAAGTTGCAGGACAGGATACGTTACCTCTGCGTGCACAAGATTCGGCATTGATTTCAGAGAGATCCAATGCCAACCTGAAAGATACCTGTCGTAATCGGCATGGGGGGGTACCTCAGGTTCTTCGCCAGAGTCAACGGTAACCAGGAAAAGAAGATTACGAACGTGGACTTGGGGGTAACACAAAACAGGCATTGTTCTATCTGCCCTGCCGTCATGATGATGGGGACTGTCCCTGCGTCTCGAAAAAGCGCATTGAGCGCTATTCGGGGCATCAGGGGGTAAGAAACTGGAAGTGAGCTGGGAACGGGCGCAGTGAAAAACTGTGACTCACAGGGCGAAGCTATATCCAATCAGGCTAAGATAGATAATTGAACGGACACCCGGCGAAGGAGTCGCACACTCTCTCATGTTGAACGGTCCCAATTTGAGCGATGCTCCGATGAGTCATGGAGGTTGGTGGGCTCTCTACACGCGCCATCAGCATGAGAAGGCCGTATCCGACGTGCTGTCGATGAAGGGATTCGAGGTCTTTCTCCCTGTCTACGAATCTGTGCGCCGTTGGAGAGATCGCAAAAAACTTCTGTCTCTTCCGCTGTTTCCGTGCTACGTCTTTGTGCGCGGCGGGCTGGACCGCAAGCTGCAGATCGTAAGCACCCCTGGGGTGCATATGGTGCTTCGGCGCGGCGAAGAGATCGCGATCGTCCCGGACATGGAGATCGAGGCGATCCGGCGCACCCTCGAAGGGAAGCTGAATGTGGAGCCGCACCCCTTCCTGCGATGTGGTGAGCGGGTTCGCGTCAAGCGTGGTGCGCTCGAAGGCGTTGAAGGCATTCTCGTCCGCAAGAAGAACCGCTTCCGTCTGGTGATTTCCGTGCAGATGGTTGCGCAGTCGGTGGCCGTCGAAATGGATGGGATGGATGTGGAGCCGTTGCCGGCCGGTCTTCCGGAACCAGATGGCGTGCAGAGCGCAGCCCCGGGCGTGCCTCAAGTCGCCACGGCGTGAAGCCGCAAGCAAGGATCCAAAAGGGCGCGGAGCGATTGAGAAAGGAAAGCTGCTTACGGAGACGATGGATTTCAGATCAAGGGTTGCAGCGATTCGAGGTACGATGCGTGGTCTCTGGATGAGTGGCCTGCTGGCGAGCGCGATTCTGGCCGGCCAGGCTGGGGCCGCAGAGCCGCAAGCCGCTCCGCAGGCGGGCGAGTCACTTCAGGAAGGCAGTGCACATTCCGCAAAGAGCGGGCAGGCGGTTCAAGCGGGGCATCCGCATGATGACAGTTACGTGATCGGCAACGACGACGTGCTTGCCGTCAATGTCTGGAACGAGCATGATCTCACCCGCTCCGTCACCGTGCGGTCCGATGGAAAGATCTCCTTGCCTCTTGTCGGAGAACTTCCGGCGGCGGGTCAGACCCCGCTGGAGCTGGAAATCGCGATCGGCAACCGGCTCAAGAACTACATCACTGACCCGCAAGTGACGGTCATGGTCGAGCAGGTGAACAGCCGAAAGTTCAATATTCTCGGCGAGGTCAGCAAGCCGGGCGCTTATCCGCTTGCAGTGCCGACCACGGTGATGGACGCGATTGCAACTGCCGGCGGTTTTCGCGATTTTGCCAAGAAGAAAGGTGTGTACATCCTTCGGCAGGGGCCCAACGGCAGTGTGCAAAGGATTCACTTTAACTACGCGGAGTTTCTGAAGGGCAAGAATTCGGCGCAGAACATCTATCTGGAGCCGCATGACACGGTCATTGTTCCCTGAAACCTTCCTGATAAGGATCAGCATACTGGCCGTTGTATCTCTGGTGACCGTAATTCCTGGGCTTTGCCAGGTGGAGCCGAGTGCAACCGGAGGAACTCCTCTATCGGAAGCGGATCAGCCGATGAATACGCCGCCCCCGGCTGGTGGAACTCCCTACCCGAGCCAGACGGCATCGGATTCACGCTCGAATTTTCTGTCCCTGGGAGTGGGGTCAACGCTCGCGTATTTTGACAATGTCGAGATTGGGATCTCCACCCAGCCGGTTGCCGATGAGATGTACACCATCTCTCCGGTCCTCACCTACAACATGGTGACGCCGCGCCAAAGCCGTGTCTTCAGTTATTCGTCGGGCTACACCTTTTACCAGCACACGACTGCGCTCGACTATGTGAATCAAGCCGCGACCGGCACTTTTCAGGAGAGATTTACACGTCACCTGACCTTGAATCTTTCCGATACTTTTGTGCAGTCATCCGGGCTGATGAGCCAGCCATCGGGATTCAATGGGGGTGCAGTTTCCGGATCCGTTGCCGGACAGCAGCAATTGGTCATCGTGCCCTTTGCGAATGAACTCACCAACACCGCCAATGCAGAGTTAAGCGACCAGTTTGCCCAAAACGGCATGTTCGGCGCGAGCTTCAATGCAGAAACTCTCACATTTCCGAATCCTTCGCAGGCAGTAGGGCTGGACAATAGCCAGCTATTCGGAGGAACGGTCTTCGTCAATCGACGCCTTTCTCAGACGGACTATCTCGGCGCGATCTATCAGGTCCAGCGAATGACGACCAGTCCTACGCCTTCGGTCACTACGGTCCAGACCCTCTGGGGATATTTCACGCACTATTTCGGCCGAACCGCCTCTCTTTCTCTTGTTGCAGGACCTGCGCGAGCCTCGATCTCGGCTCCGGGCGCCCCGGCTTACCTGACGTGGGCCCCCTCCGCCACACTCAGCATGGGTTGGCAGGCGGCCAAAACAAACTTTGCCTTGAGTTATATGCATTCGACGATGCCGACCTTAGGCTTCCCAGGGCTTTACAGCAGCGACGCCGGTTCTGTTTCCGCAACCCAGCGATTCAACAGAACGTGGACCGCTTCTGTTTCGGGGAGCTACGGAAGCTTCAGCAATCTGGATGCGCAAATTGCATCCGGCCTTCCAGGTGGTCATACTGCGACGGGAACTGGCTCACTCCAACACCTGCTTGGCGCTCGCTTGAGTACGCAGGTTGGGTATACCCGCCTCCATGCAAACTATGGCGGCATCGCCGCGTTCACTCAGAATCCGAACAGCGACGAGTTCTTCGTGTCGCTCTCGTATCAATTTCGTAAGGCAATTGGAAGGTAAGTATGCCAGAGTACGTTGAGGAAGAGGGTACGACCTCCACTTCATCCGATCCGGAACGATACTTCGATCTGATCCGACGTCGCCACGTCCCATTCCTTCTCGCGCTTCTCTTCGGGTGGGTTATCGTCTGGGGTGCGAGCTGGATTTTGCCGCCCCGCTATAAATCGACGACGCTGATTCTTGTGCAGCAGCCGAGCATGCCCAAGGATTATGTCACGCCGAATGTGAGCGACAACCTGCAGGATCGTATGGCAAGCATTACGCAGCAGATCCTGAGCAGAACCCGCTTGTTGACGATCATCGAGAAGCTGAACCTGTACCAGGGCGGCAAGACCCATATGACGCCCGATGATCAGGTGGCTCTGATGCGAAGGGACATTGATATTGAACTCGTCCGCGACGCCTCCGACAGAATCACTGCGTTCCGGGTCAATTTTTCGGCGGGGGATCCACGCACGGCGCAGAATGTAACGCGACTTCTGACGGAACTATTTATCAATGAGAATTTGAAGACGCGTCAGCAGGAGTCCGAGGACACCACCAACTTCATCAAGGATCAATTGAACGAAGCGCGGAATGCCCTCTCGGAACAAGAGGCCAAGGTGCGCGCCTTTGAAGCCCAGCACGAAGGCGAACTGCCAACCCAGCAGGCCACGAATCTGCAAATCCTCGCCGGCCTCCAATCTCAGCTGCAGAACGAGCAGGATGCGCTCAACGGGGCCCGGCAGCAGAGGGCCTACTACGAAGCCCTTCTCGGCCAATACAGCACTCAGGTCGGCACAGCACACCCAACCACCGACTCTCTTCAGATGGTCTCCCCCACTGCGACCATCGACCAGCAGTTGGACGCGCTCCAGGGGAAGCTCGCCAACCTGCGCTCCCGCTACACGGAGCAGTACCCAGATGTGGTGGCGACCAAGGATGAGATCGCCAAGCTCGAAGCGATGCGGCAAACTATTCTTTCCAGCACAAAGGGCAAGACGGATGGGAGGAGCGGGAGCAGTTCCGGCTCTGTAGCGGCATCGAACGTGCTCTCGCCGATGGCTCAGGTCCGCGGACAGATTGAAGCCAACCGCCTAGAAATTTCCAATCGCGAACAGACCATCGCAGCTCTCAAGACGCGGATCAACGATTATCAGACACGATTGAATGCAGTGCCTGCGACCCAGCAACAACTGGCGGATCTAACGCGCGGATACGAGCAGTCGAAGCAGAACTACGATGACCTTCTCAAGAAGGAAAGCGATTCGGAGATGGCTACGAATATGGAGCAGATGCAGCAGGGAGAGCGCTTCACAATGCTTGATCCCCCGAGCCTGCCCGTTAAGCCGGACTTTCCGAATCGGCTCAAGTTCTGCGGCATCGGGTTGGCTGCAGGACTGGGGCTCGGTGCGGTGTTGGTTCTGGCGCTGGAATTTTTTGACAAGCGGATGTACAGCGAAAAGGAGATGCGAGCGCTGCTGCCAGTCCCGGTCATCGCTTCCATCCCGGAGATTCAAAGCATGGAGGAAGTCAAACGGGAACGCGGTAAAATGGTGCTGGGCTGGACAATGGCTGCTGTGGTGATCCTCATCATCGCCGCCGGTTCCGCGTACAGCTATCTGCGAGCGTAGGCGGGGAATGTACAAAGAGTATTTCCAGATCGCACGAGACCCGTTTGAGCTGACTCCGGATCCGACATGTTTCGTAGCAACGTCGCGGCACAATGAAGCTCTGGCCTCACTCTACTACGCCATTCGGCACCACAAGGGCTTTGTGGTCGTCACGGGCGAGGTGGGTACCGGCAAGACTCTGCTGCTCCGATGCCTGCTCCAGCTCTTTGAGGAGAGCAAAGACTTTAGCTACGCATACCTGTTTCATTCCCGGCTTTCGCCGCTGGAGTTCCTTCAGTATGTTCTCTCGGACTTTGGCCTCGAGACTGCGGGCAAGAATAAGTCCGAACTCCTCTTCGCCTTCGGAAAGTTTTTGAGCGACCGCGGGGCACAACAGTTGACAACCGTGCTGATCGTCGACGAGGCGCACGATCTCTCTGAAGAGCTGCTCGAAGAGGTACGGTTGCTCTCGAATCTGGAAGCGCCGGATAGAAAACTTCTGCAGATCGTTCTTGTCGGCCAGCCGGAACTCGATCAGAAGCTCGACTCATTCGGCCTGCGCCAGCTCAAGCAGCGGATTGCCATCCGTACCCATTTAGAGCCGCTGACCCTCGAAGAAGCCTCGCACTATATTCACCATCGACTTGAAACCGCCGGAGTTGACGCGAGCCGCGATCCGATCTTTCCCGTGGACACGGTCGAAGAAATCCACAGATGGTCGAAGGGATTGCCGCGACTGATCAACTCCATCTGCGAAAACGCTCTGATCTCCGCGTTTGCAAGCAAGGAGCCCGTGGTCTCTCCCGCAGTGATCGCGAAAGTGGCAAAGGATCTACGGCTGGACGTGGAGCCGGTCTTGCCGGCACGGGAAACCACGGCTTTGCCTGAGAGCCAGATTGACGACGATGCAGTGCCGCGGCTGCTTTAAGAAGGGCAGTTCAGGTCGCACCTTTGCGGCCAAGAGCATAGACGAGCAGGGAGCTGTTGGATGAGTCAGATATTTGATGCACTGCAAAGAGCTGAAGGGAATCGCCCTGAAAATGCCGGGTTAGGCGATGTCAAGGCGACCGAAGTCTTGAAGCGCGTCGAAGATCGGTTGAATCTGCGCGATGTCGCTCTTGCGGGCCAGGCTGCGCAGGTTTCTGAGAGGAACGTTTCTATACCGGAAGGTAGCCTCGCGCGTCGTGAACGGAGACCGCGTCTGGTCACCATGCGTGCAGAGGCAGAGCCCACCCCGGAGGTCTTCGAGCGTTTCCCGGAGCTGAAGGGCCTGCCTTCACCGGAAAGCAAGCTGGTGAACCTGACGCAGCGCGAATCTGCGGCCGCCGAAGCGTTTAGCCTGCTTGCGGTCCGGCTCAATGATTTCAAACAGGGCCGCCCGATGAAGAGAGTGCTGGTCACCAGCAGCATCCCGCAGGAAGGCAAGAGCCTGGTGGCGGCGAATCTGGCCTGTGCACTCTCCAAATCCGATTCTTCGCGGGTGCTACTCGTGGAAGGTGATTTGCGCCGGCCCTCCTTATCTGCGCTTTTCGAAGTACCAGCCGGCAATGGCATCACGGAGTTCCTGGAAGACAAGTGCGCTTTGGAGGAGTCCATCTTCTTCCTCCGAGGCGCAGGAGTCTGGTTGCTGCCAGCCGGGAGACCGAGCGCGAATCCGCAGGAGCTGATGAAATCCGAGAGACTTGCGTCCCTGGTCGTTCAAATCAGCGCATGGTTCGACTGGGTCGTCATCGACTCGCCTCCGATGCTTCCACTGGCAGATACAAGCATCTGGATGCGCGTCGCGGATGGGATTCTGCTGACCGCGCGCAAGGGCAAAACTGAAAAGAAGGCGCTGAAGAGCTGCATTGAAGCCCTCGATCCGGAGAAGCTGATCGGAGCGATTTTGAACAGCGCCAAAGCCGCGGAGCATTCAGATTACTATTACCAGCCGCGCCAGACAGAAAGCGCCTAGAAGTGAAGAGCAAGTCCGCATTGCGGTGCGGTTCCAAGAATTACGAATCGGCAACTTGCCCCGACAAATAGATTCCAATTGCTCCGCTGAGGCGATTCAAAGCAGCGGGTTTCCGAGGCCTTTCCGTGGCGGAAGGGCAATTTGCAATTCAAAAAGTACAGATCGATAAATCGAAATTAGACCAGGGGGAGTCATGAGCAAGCAAGTTAACAGAGACCGCGCGTTACTGCCGGATCCTCTGATGAGCAGCCCGTCCACTGTGGAGCGCTCTACTCTCAATGAGGAATCCTTCCGCCGCATGATTGCGGTGGAGCGGAAGCGGACGGAGCGTTCGCAAGTTCACTTTCTCCTGATGCTGGTGGAAGTCGGCCCAGGCTCCGTGACGGAACGGCAGACGAAGTCACTCCACCGCATCATCGAGTCGCTCCATAACTGCACGCGCGACACCGATTTCGTGGGATGGTACCAGGAGAATGTCTCAATCGGAGTGGTCTTCACCAGCCTGGAGCCAGAAAGCCGCGCGTCGATTCTCAACACGATTCTCAAGCGTGTGAGCACGAACTTCAAGAACGATCTTACAGATGAAGAATTCAGCCAGATCAAGATTTCATTTCACTTCTTTCCGGATGACTGGGATCAGAACAACAGCGACAGGCCCAGCAATCCGACGCTCTATCCCGATCTCGTCAACGTGGAAAAGGACAAGCGACGCCTCCTGGTCATGAAGCGGATTGTGGATGTGCTCGGAAGCAGTGTGCTCCTGTTACTCTGCTCGCCGATGTTCCTGGCCTGCGCGCTGGCTGTCCGGCTTACGTCCAGGGGGCCTATTCTCTTTCGCCAGCAGCGAGTGGGTCAACACGGAAAATGCTTCACTTTTTTCAAATTCCGCTCCATGTATGTGAACAACGATGAGACAGTCCATAAGGAATATGTCACAAAGTTAATTTCCAACCAGGCTGAACTTGTTCCGGTCGAAGGCTCTGCGAGCAACGTGTTCAAGCTCACAAAGGACCGCAGAATCACGCCGGTTGGGAACTTTCTCCGGAGGAGCAGCCTGGATGAATTGCCGCAATTGCTGAATGTTCTGAAAGGCGACATGTCGCTCGTCGGCCCACGCCCGCCCATCCCATATGAACTGGCGGTTTACCAGACGTGGCATCGCCGGCGGCTTCTGGAAGTCAAGCCTGGCATCACGGGCCTGTGGCAGGTTACGGGCAGAAGCCAGGTCAGCTTTGACGAAATGGTTCGCCTTGATCTCCGGTATGCCATGACCTGGACAATCTGGATGGACCTGAAGATCTTGCTGCGCACGCC
>VFSW01001200.1_pt1 | contig 39195 bp, 30 predicted proteins | sample 5358111 | NCBI WGS metagenome assembly VFSW01 (sample SAMN11554181, study PRJNA540505) | mine drainage metagenome | isolation source: sediment from site ElyBrook_90M | place: USA: Ely Copper Mine, Vershire, VT | collected 2017
GATAGGCTCTGTTCCGGCGGGGGTGTGCGGCCTGTTTTCATGGCTCATCCTCACTGAGAACCATTGTGCGCCGAGAGACCGCAATGATCTGCAAACCACATGCGGTGGAGCAAACGGAACTGGCGCGCCTGAAGGACTGTTGGGACGGCCGGTTGAGGTTTGTGGTCTCCTGCCTTTGCGACGGAAGCGAGCCGCAAGTTAGCGGGCGCCCGACACCCAGCCCTACGCGAGCTAACCTCTCAGCCAACAAGAAAAGGAACCCGCAACCCTGAGAAATGGGAATCTACAGAGCAGCCTGGACTTGACTTTGGGTTTGGATGTACCCGCGGATTTATATTCATCAGGCTTGCTCCGACCGGCGAAATAAACCTCTTGCACTTGCTGCAAATATTGCAAAACGCCGCGGCTGCCACCATGGGAAGGGCCAGGCACAGAGTGACTGAAGCAAATAGCCCAATTCACCCTTGAGTCCATTATCGCGCGCGATCAAGCCGGCGCTGCAAAACTGCTCCGCTAGAATGCGGCGCCTCCAGACCCAGCGGTCAAGGCCGTGCAGGTCAGCCACCAGGCACGAATCGATAATTCCGCGCACTGCCTTGAGCATTCTCTCAGGATTCGCACTGAAGCTATTGGGGTAAACATAGTAACTGGTCAGGGGGTCGGTTACTGCTTCGAATTGGCCCAGATGCTGCAGCCGCACCCACATGTCCCAGTCTTCGCACCCGTCGATGCCTCCATGAAATCCTCCAACCTGGATGAGGGCCTGACGCCGAAGAAGCGCAGACGACGGCGAGATTGGATTGCGATACCGCAGGGTCTTGATCGCCGAGGGTGCATCAATTGCGGGCTGGTCCCCACGAACGCCTCTGTCGTCGAAGACACAAATGCCGGTGTAAACGAGCACTGTGCCTAGCTGGATGCAGGCCACCTGACGCTCGAGCTTCTCAGGCGCCCAAAGATCGTCTGCGTCGAGGAGGGCGATCCACTCGCTCGTAGCTTGCTTGATTCCCGTGTTTCGAGCGGCAGATATTCCGCCATTGCGCCGGCTGATGACCTTCGCGCCCAAGTCCGCGGCCAGTGCGGCGGTGCTGTCGGTCGAGCCGTCATCGACGACGATGACCTCAGCCGGCTTCAATGTCTGGGCGAAGACGGACTGAAGGCAGCGGGGCAGAAAGGCTGCCGCATTGTAAGCCGGGATGACCACGCTGACCGTGACGGGGCGGCTTGCCGGCGCGCTGCCGCCGATTGCCGGCGCAGGGTGTTGCGCCGAATCGGGCTGACGTTCCCCGGTCCCGGCCCCATTCGCGGCGCGCGCCGAAGCGGCTGGGACGCTGTTGTCCGAAGCGATGCTGAGGGCGAGCGACACAGCGCTGCGGGGACGGATCGCCGCGCCGTTCTTGCTCCTCAGTTTGTCGGAAACCATATCGAGATGATATTGCATGGCGGCATCGTTTGGCTCGATAGTGGCCGCGTGATCATGGATGTTGCCGGCGAACCCATCGGTTCGCTTGTGGCAGCAGGCTCGGACCAGCGTATGCGCGGTCGCCGGGGAAGTTGGACATCAGTTGCCGAGTGGTCCGTGCCTGGGTCAGGGCGACATCTATCTTCTCGCCATCCTCCAGCATGATGGGCGCGAGGTTGTTGGCAGGCGCGTCACCCGAGCGGGACATTTGCCTTGGGAATATGAACCGCAAACGGTTGGCGGAGATTTCAAGGGTGACGAAAGCTCTCGCGTCAGCGAACACAGGCAAAGAGCGTTCGCCCAAAGTTGCCTTGGAAGGGCGGAACGGAATCTTCATCTTCTCCGAGCCTTACGACTCGGGAAAAGGTCGTGTTAGCCTTCAGCCAATTGTGAATGTAGTCAGGGTCCCAAGCGCCAAGTTTCTCCCCTGGGTACTCATGGTTCTGACCCATATCGAAGAAGAGGACGCGGCGGGTTGCGGAATCCAGCAAATGCATCAACTCCTCGGCCGTAATCCTGGTTTGATTCAAGACGAAATGGTGGGCAAGACTGAAGCACGATGTGACGTCGTATGAACCTTGAAGCGCCTGAAGGAATCCGACAGCGTCGGCACGGCGCACCTGTCCAGCGTTCAAACCGTACATCTGCCTCCCAACTGCAATGGCGTTGGGATCACGCTCCACCCCCTCAGCCTGAAAGCCGGCCCTTTGCATCTCGGAAACAAACCACCCATAACTGCAAGCCACATCCAGGTAGCTACTGGAGGCGGGAGGCATGAGCCCTTCGGCGCTGAGAAACTCCATCATCATTGCCAGCCTGTCTGAGCAGCGCCGTACCAGAGCCCATTCCTTCACTTCAGGTGAATCGATTGGCTGATAGAGCTCGCGGCGCCCTTTGAGCCACAAAACATCGCGGAGAAGATCCTGGACTGGCGTAGTGACGGCACGTTTCCTGATAATGCCGGGAACCTCCTGGAAACCTCGCGCGTATGCAATAGCCAGACGATGGTGGCCTTCGTAGACCTGGAAGCAAGTAGAGTCCTTTACGGGATGCACGGCGATGAAATCCTGTGGATACCTTTTGGCGTTCCAATGTGAGGGGGCCGGCGACTTTGTTTCGAGCGCGCGATAGCTCTCGACGAAGCGACGGGCGCCAATCAGTATCTCATCGGGAGCGGTGGCGCCATGGTATATCCCGCATATCTCGATATTCAGGGCCGCATTGCGAAAGTAGTCCGTAGCCTCAAAGACCTCGCGGTCCCAGATGCGGTCTCCGATGCTTTCGTAAAGGCGGAGGAACTTGACGTGGGGCCACTCGGAAATGGGCCGGGACGCTCGACGAATATCGCCAACCATGCGCGCGAAACGTGCGGCGGAGATTCCGTTATCGCCGCCCAGGAGACATTTATCGACGCGGATGGGGGTTAGCTTCATCCTCAACGCGGTTGCCCTGATGTTGTTCCTCAAGGTCAACAGCCGATCTCGGATCGATTGGGAGAGAGTTCTCCGGTAAGCTTTCCTGATCATCGGCGCCATCCTACGTTTATCTTCCGGCCTGGGGTATCTTGGTGCCTTGCCCCCACTGCCGGAGTGGGGGCGCTGCAAAAGCAACAGGGCATAGTTTGCGGGCTTGACGATCGACTTCGGCAGCATGCCGGCCAGGATATTGAATCGGTCGTGGTCTTCCGGCTCCAACACGCGCATCCAGTATATTAACCCAAGAAGAATTACAAGGGAAGCGCTTCCACCCCACAGAATTCCCCAGAGCGGAGCTAACCGCAAGACGATCTCATGGGCGGTGATGGAGGCTAGTGCGCTGATGAAGACGATCTTTCCCACCAGCCGCCAGGGAAGTTTCACTCCATAGACGTAGGCTGCCGCTGCCCACATCAAGCCGACGGCCACCCCCTGTGCCGCTCCGTTGCCAATGCAGGCGCCTACCGCGCCGTGCACAGGAATGAGGTACCATGCCACTCCAATGTCGACAATTCCCGCAACGACGGTTGCCCCAATCAGATAACTCTGCCGCTCCGAACTCTGCAAAAGGCTCTGTGCGGGCAACATGAAAGCTTTGAATATGCAAAGCAGGGGAGCTAAGGTCACAACCATTGCAGCGTCTTGGAACTGGCGCCCGTAGAGGAGCAGCAACGCCGGAACCGCGAGAGAGGCAGCAATAAAGTGCAGCGGGATTGACATCAATGCAAGATATCGAAATGTGGAGGTCGTCAGTGCGGGAAGCTTCGACTTATCGCGTCCGAATTGGGCAAAGACGGTCGTACCGGCCGCGGTTCCGAAGATTGTGGCTACAAGCAGCAGTTGCTCGGCCATGGTAAATGCCAACGAATAGAACGAAACCTGGCGTATGTCCGGGGAGAGATTCTTCAGCAGGATGACCTCCGACCGGCCCCAAACAATGAGCGCCACCGCCATGCTGGCCACGCTCTGCCATGCGAAGGACAGCATTCGCTTGCGCAGTCCCGGCGGAAGAGAATGGGTTGTCTCCCATGCGAATACACGCTTCATCGTAGGAAGGAAACGCACGAGAAAATCGACGGTTCGCATAAAGAGCAGCGATCCGCCGACACCGGCTACTCCCCAATGGAGCAGCACCGTTCCGCCAATTGCGATGAAGTAAGCAAGGGCCGAAATAACGGAGGCCGGCAGATTCGTCGACATATCTTCCGTTGCGACATTGGCTTGCGCCGCGATCGAGTTGACCATGGAAGGCCAGATGCTAAGCACCAGCAGGACCGAAGCCAACTTGTATTCCCCACGAGCGTCGCTCAATACCCAGAGGAGGAGGCCGCCGGTGGCCAGCGTCGCCAGGCCGGTCTGCAACTGCAATGTGCGCATGTAAATATACCGCGCAGTGCCCCGGTCGCCCATGCCGATAAACTCGGCCATGTACTTGCGCGTGGTCGAGGGAATTCCGACGCCGCCCAAGCTGCTGACCAACGATGCGATGTAGGAAACGTAGACGATATAGCCGTTCTTCGTCGGTCCAAGATAGCGGTTAATCGCGATCGAGGTGAACAGCGCAACAACCGCGCTGATGATGTTTTCAAGGCCGTACCAACCGGAGTTCTTGGCTATTGTTCTTGTATTGGACATAGATTCCGGCGTAGTTTCCTGCGGGGACCAGCACGCCCCTGTTCAAGACGATGAAAGACCCAGGCTTCGGCGAGCAGCACGCGCGATGTGTCCGCCGATATCAGCAATATTCGCGGTCTAACCTAATCCCTGCAGTGCTTTCTGCGCTCCCTTTCCCGAAGGCGAATCGGGGGCGAGCGATACGGCTTTGCGGAGATAGGTTGCCGCGTTGTTCTTGTCCCGCAGTTTGATGAACACCATTCCAAGATGATATTGCATGGTGGCGCTGCTGGGATCGATTCGGACGGCTTCCTCAAGGAGGTCGCGCGCGAAGCCATAGGTTCCATTATGGTAATATGCCCAGGCCAGCGTGTCGGCCGTAGTGGGGGAGGTGGGCATGGCCTGGCGAGCGGTCTGCGCCAGATTCAGGGCGACATCTATATTTTCGCCGCTCTCCAGCATCAGGTAGGCAAGGTTATTGGTCGCCACGGCCTGGCGCGGCTGAATCTGGAGCGCCTTCTGATAGTAGGCCTTCGCCTTGCGTGTGTCGCCAGTAGCCTCGGCGAGAACCCCGAGGACTGCGAAGGCCGAGGCATTGCTGGGATGCGCTTGAGAAAACTGTTCCCAAGCCGAGACTGCATTCGCTGTCTGCCCGCGGTCTACTTGAAGCTGCGCATACAGGGACACCGCATTGCCGTCATCCGGGTTGATCTGCATCGCTTTCTGCGCGGTTGCGGCGGCCTGGTCCAGATTCTTGCTCTGGACCTGGAATTGCGCGAGCAGATCGTAGAGATTGCTGTTTTTGGGGCTTTTGGCAATCTGAGCATTCAGCCGAGCCAGGGCGAAGTCAGGCTGCTTTCTGAGCAGATCGTATGCGACCAGGCTACGCAGCGCAGCCACTGAGTCGGGGTCGTACTGGAGAGCCTGTTCGAGCAGCGCCGCGCCTTCCGGGTACTTCTTTTGGGCAAACCGAATCTGGCCGAGAAGGACATAAGCCTCGGAGTTTTGCGGAGCGACACTCATGGCGGTCTTGAGGTCGGCCTCAGCTTTATCGACGGCGCTGTGGTTCAGTTCCATGGTTGCCCGCCAAACGTAGCCGGCAGGGGAACGGGGAGCGGCGGCGATGGTTTTCTCCGCCACCTCATTGAGCAGATTCATGTCGCCGCGCTGGCTGGCAATGCGGGCGAGTTCTTCCTCTGAATTCAGGTCGTCCGGGCGGAGTTGCGCGGCCTGGCGGAAGCTCTTTTCCGCGAGGCTCGTGTCTCCTTCGGCAAGCGCGGCCTTGCCCATCCAGTATTGGATGAAGGGGTCTTTTGGCGCGCCATTCGCGGCGTTGCGCAACATGGAAGCCGCGTCATCGGTCTTGCCGCCCATGAGCAGGAGGATTCCGTTCAACGCCTCGACCTGCGGATCAGTGCCATTGCTCTTCATCAGGCCAGCCATCACGGTTTGCGCGGTGCTGCGGTCCTTGAGCTGGAGCAGAACGCGGACGTATCCCTCCTGGAGGCTGAGATCTTTCGGGTATTTTGCGGTGATCGCCGCAAACTCGCCCTTGGCCTTGTCGAACTGCCCCGATCCGGTGTAGTAGTCAGCCAGCAGGCGCGCGGCCTGCTGGTTGCCCGGCAGGTCGTTTGCAGCTTGCCGGAGCGCTTCCACCGCCTTGGCCTCATTGCCCTGGTTGAGAAAAACCTTGGCAAGACTCTGCCGGGCAGAGATGTCTTTGGGGTCGGTAGCGATGGCGCTGCGGCTGGCCTGTTCGGCGTCAGCCCAGCGGCCCTGGTTGACATAGAATGCCGAGAGCAGCAACTTCGGGCCGACCGACTTGGGGTCCAGGTCGACTGACTTCTTCAGCTCGGCCTCGGCCGCCGCATTCTTACTGGAGTCTCCTGCTTCCAGAAGGGCGAGCGTTTCGTGAAGCGCGGCTTCGTTCGGGGCCAGTTCGAGGGCGTGCCGAATCTCGGCCAGGGCCAGGTCCTTCTGTCCGCGCTTGGAGGCGATGCGGGCCAGAAGCGCGTGCCCATTGGCGTTGTCGGGTTGAGCCGCCAAGACCGCGTTCGCCTGCGCCGCGGCTTCGTCGATCTTGTCCGCGGCCAGCAGCAGGTTTCCGAGGTCGAGGCGGGTGTTGTAGTTGGCCGGCGCCAGATCCACAGTGCGCAATAATTCGCTATAGGCCAGGCTATACGAGCCCAGGCGTACATAGGTTTGCGCCATGGCATAGTGGGCGTCCGCGAAGTTCTTGTCGATCCTGATGGCGTTCGCAAACTGGATCGCAGCTTCCCGGTCCTTTCCCTGGGCGCTGTAGCGCTGTCCGCTTTCCAGGTACTTCTGCTTGCGCACGTTGGGGTCGCGGAAGCAACCGGATACCAGCGCAAGCGAGACAAGCAGCGCGACGGCCCCAAGGCTCAGGCGGCGCTTTCGGGCGGTCCGCGGCACATCGACGCGAATTGGAGATGAATTCAAGCTGCTTTTCACTGTCTAAAATCCTTTCAGGCTTCTTCTTTTAAAGCGGCCATCGCCGCCGGCGCATCGACGTTCTTCAATTGGGGATAAACTGAGGCAGCAGCGGCGCCAGTTGCCGGGTAAATGCTTCGGCTCTGTCTTTTGCGCCCGCAATCCCCTCCTCTGGATCCACCGGGGTGATTACACGGACCAGCGCGCCATCGGTGCGGTTCATGCGAATGGCATCCGCTACCAGATAGAACTTCGCCGCGTATTCATCCGCGACACTGCGTCCGTGCGCTTCGTACCAGTAAATGACAAACTCCTTCTGATCGCCGTTGGTGATGATGTATTCACCCACCCGATGCGTCTGGTTCTTTGCATCTGTCAGATTGAGGGAACTGGAGGACTCAAAGGTCCAGCCCGCTCCGGGCAGGCAGTGTTTGGGAGAATGGATGCTCTGGCCAGTTCTCTGGGTCGGGAAGTAGCCGATAAACAGGCCGATGGGCATTGAGCGCAAGTCGCCAGTGTAGATGCGGGAAAGGAATTCCCCGCTGCCAAGAACATCGCGGGTTTCCTGGTCGATTGGCTGATCGGCGCCTGTCAGCCCGGCTACGGTATCCGGGAACTGGGCGAGAGGTTCACTGGGCGGGTTATGATCCGCGTGCGGGCGCGCATGCAGCACCAGTCCGGTTGCGGCCAGCAGCAAAACAGCAGTCCAGAATCGAAGGCTCATGGCGCCGGCCGCCTTCTCGCCGGGAACAGGCTCATTGAACGATGGAGGAGGAACAAGCAAACCAGGGAAACCAGAAAAATGACCCAGCCGGAAAATTCGTGAAAGAAGCCCATGGCCTTTTCAGGGTCCCAATACTGGACGCAGAGCCCGGTGCCAAGAATGCGCACCACGTTGGCTGCAATCGCGATGGGAATGCTGGCCACAGCCAGCACAATACGCCGGACTGTGGATCTCTCCATGAAGTAGCCGTAGAAGATGGCCATGGTGAACAGGCTCGTGAGAGAACGGATGCCGCTGCAGGCCTCCGCCACCTCCAGCTTCATCAGGGGGAGCTCGATCACGTTACCCTCGCGCAGAACCGGCACATTGAAGAGGGGAAGAAGATCGCTGGCCACCTTGGAAGCGAAAATCTGAAGCGGAAAGGTGATCTGGTTGAGGATGAGAGTGGGCAGCGGGATTGCCAGGATGAGAATCAGGAGCGGAAAGCGCAGCTCCGTCAGGAAAGGCCTTCCACCGAAGCAAAGCACAAGGCCGGCCAACACGATGAGCAGGGAAATCCGAGAGAGGAAAAGCTCAGCCCCGTAGACGCCCAGAAGCAGAACAGCGATTCCGAAGGTCAGAACGGCAATCCCAGACCAGGAAGGCGAGGGTTGCGTGGCCAAAAGGGTCGCACGCTTCTTCCACACGAGAAATGCCGCGAACGGGGGGACGAGAAAGCCGTGCGAAAAGTCGGGGATTTGCCACCAGTCGAGGACAAGCTTCCCGATAATCTTGAAATAGATGGCCGCTAAAAGAAGAACGAACAGCCCCCCGCCCCAGGCAATTTGGACGGTGCGCGAGGACCAAGGGGCCGAACGGCCCTTCGTCCCCGATTTGCAACGATCTGGGAGAGTGGTTTCCAGCATCACAATATTTACCAAGCCTTGTAGCAATCATAGTGCCGAAAGGAAAACCTGTGCAGAGAACGGGGTTTGCCATTAAATGGGCAGAAATGGGAAGCCGTTTTCCGGGGCGAGTGGAAAAGACTTTCCACTTGTTGCAGCAAAGAGTACCAATATACTTCCTACAGGGATGGAATTGATTCGCCTTACTTTCGGCTCCGGCCGCCGCAAGCCGCCCAAAAGCAGGGCATTCCAAATGGAAGCCTTGCTGGCTCCCCTTCCGCCGTGGTTTGGAACCCTTCTTGCTTACGAAGAGGTGAACCCCGACCTGCTTATGACAAGCCACACAGCGACAAATGGGATCAAGCGACATGCCAAACCGCCCGATTCGATCGAGGGACGGATCCGGCGCGCGGTTGCCCGGATTGCCGAGAGCGACTGCACGGTGCTGATCGTGGGTGAGCATGGAGTGGGAAAGCGGTTCATTGCCGCGCAAATCCATGCGGAGTCCAATCGGTCGCGGAGCACTTTCAAGGAAATCCGTTGCGTGGAAGCCGATGCGAAGGTTCTGCGTGCCGCCCTGGCCAGCAGGGGGACAGTGTATCTGGCTGAAGTAACCGATCTGAGCCTTCCGCTGCAGGAGTTGATCCTCAACGCAAATAAGGGGTTGGAGTGCTCGCAGACCTGCCGCCTAGTTTTTGGCTCGAGCCGCGAACTTCAGGACGAAGTCAAATCCTGGCGGATGCGGGAGGATTTCTACTACTTTGTTTCTGCCGTCACGCTGCGCATTCCGCCGCTTCGCTGCAGGAAATCGGAGATCCTGACGATCGCCGACGAGCTTTTGACGCAGTACTCCAAGCAGTTTGACCGTCCCAAGCCGGCGATGGGGAAAGAGATCATCGGGCTGCTGATGGAGCACAACTGGCCGGAGAACCTGTCGGAGCTTCAGACCGCGCTCAAGACGTTCGTCGCTATCGGCAACCAGGACATTTCTCTTGCCGCTATCCGCGCGGCGTCCCCCTCGAAGAGGTGGAGGGGGAGTCGCAGGCCACTGGTGCTGATAGTGGCAACGCGGGCCTCTTCGAGCCAGATTGAGCGGCAGTTGATCTCAGAGGGGCTTGGTTCGACGGGCGGTAATCGGAAGCGCGCTGCCGAGGAACTGGGAATCAGCTACAAGGCGCTGCTGTACAAACTCAAGCGGATCGAAGCGGAGAACAGATCGATATCCAACCCAAATGGAGCTGCACTATGAAGTGGGAACGCATTTTCCTTCTGGCATTTTCTCTTCCGGCATCTTTTTGCGTAGCACAGGACGCACCCGCTGCCGCGCCAGTCCCGGCGCCCAATGCATCGGCTCCAGTTGTCGCGCCGGCGGCCGCGCAGGACGCGGAAAAGAAGACCGCCCCCCTCGCGGGCCTGGATGTGCCCAGCGGCTATGTGATCGGTGCGGCAGACGTGATCACGGTGACCGTATTGAAGGAGCCGACCCTTTCCAGCAGCTTGCTGGTGCGGCCTGACGGGATGATCTCGATGCCGCTTCTGGGAGACGTGAGGGCCGTCGGCCAGACGCCGGTGCAGTTGGCCAGCGACATTGCGACCCGATTGAAGAAGTACATCCAGGACCCAAATGTCTCCATCATCCTGACCCAGATCAACAGCAGGAAGGTCTACCTGTTGGGCGAGATCACGAAAGTAGGTCCGGTGGACCTTGCTCCCGGCATGACCTTGCTGGAGGCGATCGCCAACGCGGGCGGACTCACCCAGTACGCCAATGCAAGGAAGATGTACGTTCTCCGCAATGAAGACGGGAAGCATACGAAGATTCCTGTCCACTACAAAGATGCCCTGAAGGGGAACAGCGCACTCGATCTGCCCTTGAAGCCCGGCGATACCATTGTTGTTCCATAAGGCGATCATGATGAATAAGAGACCTGCAATCCTGCCGATCCTGCTGGCTGTTGTTGCCGCGTTCACCGTGTGCGCAGCAGCGTGGGGCCAGGTTGAGCCCGCGGCAGTCGGAACCAGTGCCAAGTTCGATTACAGTCTGAGCTACTCGCAGATGGCGGAGTTTTACTCCGCTTATTCCGGACCAGTTCAGTACGGCACTCCGTCCGGCGAGGTGGAATACATGAACGGTAAAGGGCACACTCCGTTCAGCCTCACGTATGCCGGCGGCTACATCGCCAGCATCAGTGGCCCAGCGACCGGTACAGGCTTTTTTCAACATCTTCTGCTGTCCCAGGGCTACGCAACTCGTCACGGGTCAGTGAGCCTGAAGGACGAGTTGAGTTTTTACCCTCGATCGCCCATAGGGGGTTTTTCGGGGATTCCGGGCGTGGGATCTTTCCCCGGGCTACCAGGCCCGCCAATCAACCCCATCCTCAGCTTGAACGTTCTTAGCCTCAATAACGCGGTAACGGTCGACTATTCCCATACGCTCAACTACGACACCACGTTCAACTTCGATGCAAGCTACGATTCCATGCGCTTTCCAGACGGCGGCGGCCTGGACGTCAATGAGATCTCTGTGCGTCCGCAGGTCAGTTGGCGCCTGAATGCTCTGAATTCAGCTTCGGTTCAATACGCTTATTCCCGATTCAATTATCTAGGCAGCACGTTCACCATGAATACTCAATCCGTGCAGCCCGGCTTCTATCGTGTCTGGAACAGAAGGGTCACGACAAGCGTATCCGCCGGACCGGAGTGGTTGCAGAGTAACAACGATCAGGTCTTCCCTTCGTCACTGGGGCTTGCGGCAAACGCGGGGATTAGCTATACAGCGAGATCCACTTCAGCTTCGCTAAACTATTACCGGGCAGTGACCACGGGAGCAGGAATGGGAGCTGAGATCGGAATCCGCAGTAACGATGTGACCGCAAGTATTTCGCGGAAGTTTGGCAGGGATCTGACGGTCGGCTTTTTAGGTTCGTATATGAGCATGCAAGGGCTGCTTCAGCCAGGCGTCACGGGCGCGGAATCTGGCGGAGTGAATGCATCGAAACGATGGGGCCAGTACATCACGGGATCGGTGGATTATACGTTAATTCACCAGACTTCCAGCCTTCCCCTCGAAGCCAGTGCCCTCAATGGACTCGTGCAAACGATTAGCTTCAACATCGCGTACCACCCGCGAGAAAAACACATTACCAGTAAGTAACAGAATAAGGAGCAATATGCTGGGGCATCGTGAACTAACCATGCAGGACTATGCAGGGATTGCGAAGAGGCGGTTTTGGCTGATTGTGGGATCCGCAGCCCTTTTCCTGGGGATTGGCGTCGCGGTCAGCTACATCCTGCCTCCGCAGTACGTGTCCCAGACCCTGGTATTGATCGAGCAGCAGAAGGTTCCCGAGAACTATGTCAAGCCAGTGGTTACGGAGGATCTCGGGGCTCGGCTGGCCTCGATGAAGGAGCAGATACTCAGCCGTTCGCGCATTGAGCCGATCATTGAGCGATTCAACCTCTATGGCAGCAACAAGTACACGATGGACGACCGCATCGATTTGACCCGAAAGGCAATCGGGATCAATCCGATCCGCTCAGGGCAGCCGGGCGGAATGCCTGGTTTCTTCATTTCCTTCAAAGCGCAGGACCCGCATATTGCACAGCAGGTTTGCGGAGAAATCACGTCGCTGTTTGTGAGTGAGAACCTGAGTGCTCGCCAACAGTCCGCTGAGGGCACAACCGACTTTCTGAAGCAGCAACTGGCCGACGCAAAGAGAAATCTGGATGACCAGGACGCCAAACTTGCGGCATTCGAGCGCCAGAACATGGGCAGACTTCCTGGACAGGAGGCGTCCAATACCAATACCCTGCAGGCGCTGACAACTCAGCTCGACGCGGCGACGCAAACAGTCAATCGCGCGCAGCAGGATGTAACGTTCCTCGAAGCGATTGTCTCGCAGCAGACGCAAGAAGCTCCAAAAACCGATCCGGTGACCGGGACCTCGGTTGATTCGCTGAAGGATCAACTGAAGGACTTGAGAAAGCAGAAGGAGGCGCTGGACGCACTGTATACGCCCGACCATCCGGATGTTGTGGCCATCAAGCGCCAGATCGCCAGCGTGCAGGCGCAGATAGCGCTCGACCATGCGGAGCCGGCGAAGGGAGAAACCGCTGCCAAGCGCATTGATTCGCCGCAACTCCAGCAATTGAAGGCTCAGCTTCATGTGGCGCATCAGGCCGAGGCGGCAGCCAAACTGCAGCAGACGCAGATTGAGGAGGCAGTTCGCAAATACGAATCGAAGCTGGAAGCGAGCCCGATGGTCGAGGAACAATACAAGCAGGTAACGCGCGATCATGAAACGGCCCTCCAGTTCTATAACACGTTGCTGACGAAGATGAATGAATCATCCATGGCCACCGCGCTGGAACACCGCAACCAGGGCGAACAGTTCACTGTGATGGATGCTCCCAACCTTCCCGATGAACCCGCCTTTCCCAATCGGCTGCAGTTTGCTGGAGGCGGTCTTGTGGCTGGCCTTGCGCTAGGCCTGCTTCTCGCGGCAATCCTTGAGTATCGCGATACATCGCTTCGCAACGAGAGAGACATATGGGCCTTCACCAAGCTTCCGACCCTGGCGCTCATCGCACATATTGAGGGGCTTCCGCAGCCAAATGAAACGCATCGCCCCTTCTGGAAATTCTCTGCTCGAATGGAAAAGCCTATTGAAAGTGTGGGCCGTTAAGCATGTACAGAACCTTCTTCGGTCTTCACGTTCAACCCTTTGGCCCCAGCCCCGATCCGCGGTTCCTGTGTATGACGCCGCAGATTCGGGAGGCGCTCGCCTGCCTCCAATATGGCATCGCCACGCGCAAGGGATTCGTTGTCATGACGGGAGAAGTGGGAACGGGGAAAACGACAGTTCTCAAGACTGTCCTTGGCACTTTCGCGAAGGATCGAGTTTCGTCAGCCTTCGTTTTCAATCCGCGCCTCGACGTGCTCGACTTTCTTGAGTTCGTGCTGAATGACTTCGGCATCCCGCCCAGGGCCCGCACCAAATCCGGCATGTTGCAGCAGCTCAATCACTGGCTTATCGATCGATTCCGGCAGCGGGGCTTGTGCGTGATTGTTGTCGATGAAGCACAGAATCTTTCCTGGGAGTTACTCGAGGAAATTCGCCTTTTGACCAATCTGGAGTCATCCTCGGAAAAGCTGCTGCAGATCGTACTTTCCGGACAGCCTGAATTGGCGGAGAAGCTCCGCGACCCGAGTGTGCGCCAGCTGCGTCAACGCATTTCAGTTTGGTGCAGAACGCAGCCCCTGAGCTGGGACCAGACGCAGGCGTATATCAGTGAAAGGCTGCGCATCGCCGGTGCAACCCAGTCTGTGTTTTCTCCCGAGGCGATTCAAATCGCTCACCGCTACTCGAATGGAATCCCTCGCTTGATCAACCTCATCTGCGAGCACTCCATGATCAGCGCGTATGTCGAGCAGATCAAGCCGATACCAGCACGGGTCGTTGAATCGGTCAGCATTGAGCTCGATCTGGACCGGCAGCCTTTTCTCATCTCAAACGGTGCTTTTTCTGAAGTGCCGAAGGACACGGCGCCAACCACCTTATCCAGCGCGGTCACTAGCCGCTCTGACACCATCGATTGCGTGAAGGACATTGAACTATGAGTCGCATATTCGAAGCACTTCAACGAGCAGATCTCGAGCGGAAGGCAAATCCCAGGCCGGAGGATGAGCCGTTGGCCGCGCCGTTGGCCGAACTGGAAGTCATCCCGGATATCGAGGAACCGCTATCACCCGATGAGAGGATTGCTCTTGAAGACATTCCGCGGCATCCTTGGACGCCATCTGTCGCATCCCTTCCTACGCTTGCAGACCGCGGCGTCGGTGTAGAACAGTTTCGCAGCCTCCGCTCGCGGGTCTACCAGGCACGCTATGAAGCTCCCGTAAAGACGCTCCTTATCTCCAGCGGGCTGCCTTCTGAGGGTAAGAGCTTTGTTGCCGCGAATCTGGCCATGAGCCTGGCACGCAACAGCGTCAACAATATTCTGCTCATCGACGCCGATCTGCGCCGGCCCACTCTCCACGGCCTGCTGGGCGCGCCTAGCGAACCGGGGTTATCGGAATATTTGAGCGGCACGGCGGAATTGAAGGACGTCATGCAGCGCGACCGCAGCGCGAGGGCCGCTGATTCCACCACGGAAGGCAGCGTTTCCAATCTCACCTTCATACCTGCGGGCAAGTGCGGCGACAACTCATCGGAATTGGTGGCCAATCACCGTATCGAAGACCTGATCGCGGCGGCCTCACCGCTTTTCGATTGGATCGTGATCGATTCCCCGCCCGTTCTCGCGGTTACCGACGCGGTGGAACTTGCCCATGCTGCCGATGCAGTATTGCTGATCGCGCGGGGAGCCCAAACGACATACGACGTTGCACAGCGCGCGCAAGCGGCATTCAGCAAGTCGCGCATTCTTGGCTTTGTACTCAATGATGTTAAGAAAGCGCCGCGCGGCGGATATTACTATTACGACTATTACGCTGGGTCAAAAGCTACTAACCAAGCCAAGTAGGCAGAGGACAGGCTGGGATGATCAGGCTTTTCAATGTTTACTATCCGACTCGGACCCTGGTGCTGCTTCTCTGTGAGGCGATCCTGGTGGGAGGCTCGTTTCTAGCGGCCACCGCATATGCCACCGGGCCGGATGCAAACATCGCCCTGATCTACGAGAACGGCCTCCTGAAGATCCTCGGCATCACCATCATCACGTTGCTACTCTCCTATTACTTTGACCTGTATGAACCGCAACGCATTGCAGGGGGCTGGGAGATCTACTTCCGGTTGCTTCTGGTTCTGAGTGTTCTATCTTTCGTGCTTGCCGGGGTGGTTTATGTTTTCCCTCCTATTTATATCGCTCCTCATGTATTCACCTTCGGCATCTCCGCCCTTGCCATTATCCTCGTCCTTTGGCGAAGGTCCTATGAATGGATCATCGATCAATCGATATTCCGGGAAAGGGTTTACGTACTTGGCGATGGAGAGCGGGCGCGGACAATTGTCGAGACCCTGCAGCAGAGGCGGGACGCCGGCATGGAAGTTGTCGAAGGCGCTCGGAGGGAAGGCTTCAGTAGCCCACGCGATCGTTTTGCCGCCGATATTCTCGGCTTCCGTAAAGCTAAATCAGGCATTGACCGAGTCATCGTCGCCTTGGAAGATCGCCGCGGGTCCATGCCGGTTCGCGAGCTTCTTGATCTCAAACTTGATGGCGTTGTGATCGAGGATGCGAGCGCACTCCTGGAGCGACTCTCCGGCAAGGTTCCACTGGAAGGGCTGAATCCGAGTACGATCATCTTCGCTCACGGCTTCAACGTGAAGACGTCGCAGCAGATTGTCCGGCGCCTGATCTCGGTCACCGTCTCATTTCTTGGCTTGGCGATCTGCTTGCCGTTCATCCCATTCATCATCCTGGCAGTGCGCCTCTCCTCTCCGGGGCCCATCTTCTTCCGGCAAACCCGCGTTGGACTGCGTGGGCGTCACTTCTCCGTCATCAAATTCCGGACGATGCGGCAGGACGCCGAAGCTCAGGGGGCAGTCTGGGCCACGAAGGACGATCCTCGTGCAACGTCGGTAGGCAGATTCATGAGAAGGACCCGCCTCGATGAAATTCCGCAGTTATGGAATGTTCTGCGCGGGGAAATGGGGTTTGTTGGTCCCCGCCCGGAACGCCCTGAGTTTGTGCAATGGCTCTCCAACGAAATACCTTTCTACGAGCTCCGTCACATGATCCGGCCAGGGATCACTGGTTGGGCACAGGTGCGGTATCAGTATGGCGCAAGCCTGGAGGAGACGAAGCAGAAACTGGAATACGACCTCTACTATGTCAAGCACTTGTCTGTAGGCCTGGATATGCTCATCATGTTTGAGACGATCAAGACGATCATCCTGCGGAGGGGCGCGCAGTGAGACTTGCCTTCTGGGTCTCCCTCTCGGGCGTTCTCTACACCTATGCCGGCTATCCCGCATTGATGTGGATGCTCGCACGGCTGCGGCCTCGAGCCTGGAAGACCGGGCCCGAAAGCCCAAGTGTGAGCATTGTCCTGGCGGTCCATAATGGCATCGGCTTGCTCCATGAAAAGATTCAGCACCTGCTTGACCTGGACTACCCCAACATTCAGGAGATCATCCTTGTTTCGGATGGCTCAACGGACGGTACGGCAGAGTTGATGTCCAACGAGCGCGATCCGCGGATCAAAGCGCGGATCCTCAAGGAACATGGGGGCAAGGCGGTCGCTATCAATGCTGGAATCGCAGAAGCCACTTCAGAGGTGATCCTTTTTGTGGACATTCGGCCGGAGATCGCACCGGGCGCAATCCAGCAGCTGGTAAGCAACTTCGCGGACCCCCAGGTGGGTTGCGTCAATGGGGAGCTTGTGCTCCGTATCGATGGTCACGCGGGCACCGCGGCGGCATTCAGCCGGCTCTATTGGCGCTATGAGAAGTGGATCAGAACCTGCGAGGCGGAATTCGACTCTCCGGTTGGTGTTTACGGCGGGTTCTACGCGGTGCGCCGCAGCCTGGTGACGCCCCAGCCCCCGGGAATCATTCTGGATGACATGTTCCAGCCGCTCTCAGTCATCCGGCAAGGCTATCGCGTGGTTGTCGATACCCGCGCCGTTGTCTTCGACACCTGGCCTACGACAACCAGTGGAGAGTTCCACCGCAAAGTCCGCACACTTGCCGGGAACTTCCAACTCATGCAACTTGCTCCGTGGACGCTTTCCCCGCGGGATCGGGTGCTTTTTCAGCTCCTGTCGCACAAATACATGCGCCTGATTGTGCCTTACCTGTTTGCGCTGCTGCTTGTCTCCACCCTTGCGCTCTCGGTCAATTCTCCCGTCTATGCGGCGTTCGCGGCTCTTCAAGTTCTCGGCTGGGCAATGGCGCTCCTCGGCCTGGTCTACAGGGTGCCTGTCCTGCATCGCATCGCGGCTCCGGCCAGCGCTCTGCTCGTACTCAACACCGCTGCCGTGGTTGGGCTCTATAGATATCTCTTCACGCGCGGCCCGCTCTGGAAGATATGGAACGCGCCTAAGCCGGACGAGACGGGACCAACCGGGAAAGTGGCTAACTCGACGCCGCCGAAACCTGGCTCCGCTGCCCCCGACATTGAAATTGGCAAGATCGTTTAGAATGATTCACGTCGCTGAGAGGAGAATCCGATCGTCATGAAAATGATGAAGGCTTTGGTAATTTTTGTGTTGGGGATCCTGGTGGGATTCGGCACCGCTGCGATCGGCTATCGACTCCACAGGCATGTCAACTTCGCCGAGAAGGCTGAGCACCTCAAGAATCATGCTGCCGTAGCGCTCGACCGAGTTTTCGGTTCCAGGGTACGGGCCGCAAAGCTGGAGCACGTCGTCCCGCCAGCGCCCTATTTTCCCGCGGGCTCCATCTGGACACAGGATGTGAGCCATGCGCCCCTCGATCCTAATTCCGCCACCATTATCGCCTGGCTCGCGAACGCGGGCGGATGGGGCTTCGGCAGGATGCAGGCCGATATGAGTCTGCGTGTGTTGAACGCCGACGCGAAGACGCCCTATGTCCCATTTCAGAAAGGGGCGACGTTTTACGCCGCGGATTCGGATCTTCCCTCAACCGTTCCGCTCCCCGCGGGGGGCGGCATGGAAGGGGTGCCGAGCTATCAGTGCAATGTGAGCGAGAACGACTGTCACCTGATCGTCGTGGACCGCGGCCACGGGAAACTCTGGGAAGCCTACCATGCCAACTACGAGGATGGTGTCCTCAGGGCAACCTTCATCGCGGGGTGGGACCTCAACCGCGTCTATCCTCCGTCCGGCCGCGGAGACCAGTGCACCAGTTCCGACGCCGCCGGACTCCCTCTCGCTCCGCTCCTGTTCAATGCCGACGAGCTGGCCACGGGAAGCATCAACCATGCCATTCGGTTTGTTCGTCCCAATCCCCGGATCAGGGCGATGGTGTTTGTCCACCCGGCCACCCACGCGGGCCGTCCGACTGGGCCGGCCTCCGCGCCGCCGATGGGCGCCCATCTTCGCCTGAAGGCATCGTACGATCTGTCGCAACTGAAGCCTGCAGCCCGGATCGTGGCACGGGCTATGCAAAAATATGGCATGTTTCTGTCCGATGGCGGCAATGTCACCCTGACCGGGCAAAGCGATGCAGACACAACCGCAAAATACACGGATGTGGACTTTTGGGTCCATGACATGCAACCTCTGAAGGTCACCGACTTTGAGGTACTCGATCTAGGAACACCGATCCCGTTGACCGATAATTGCCTGCTGCATAAGTAACTCGTTAGTCTCGAAACGCCTGTGGTGCCCGAAGATGGTGCAATCATGGTGAAGGGGATTATCGCAAGAGTATTTCCATATGACCGTGTCCACGACACGTATCAGGAATACTACCGCAATGCCCTAAGTGCAGGCCTTGCAGCTCGCGGCGGCCACCTTCACCAGATATCCGGCGCCTTCTCAGTCACCTTGCTCAGAAAGCTCCGCACCGTCCGTCACTCCTATCGCTTGCGTCGTCTGATGAGCGGAAAACGTGCGCCACGCTTGCTGGATGCACTAGCCGGGATGCTTTCCCGTGGCCCGCTTATGGACACCATCCCGCGCGTCGGTAAGTATACGTTCACGACAGAAAAGCGGGGCGCCATCCGCGTTTGCATTGACTCAAATGACTACCCGGAAATTTCTACGAAGCACGCGCCTGAATGCGATATCTATTTCAAGAGTAACTACTGGCCAAGCTATGACTATCCATCGCATGTTCTGCCTTTACCGAACATGAATCCCCTGGTAGGACGCAACCTTGAGTTCCTCAAGAGCCTGAGATCCGCGCCCAGGCAATACGACCTATTCGCCTTCTTCCGGGTGTGGGGTGGCAGCGATGAAGTATCAGGTATAGAGCACAACATGGCATTGCTCGAAGGGCTTAGCAAAGTGAAATGCAACAGCTTCATATTGGCCTTTCTTGTCGCGGGCGACATAGCGGCATTGGGGAAGCGGCTCGATGACATCGGAGTGCGTTGGACAACCGAGGCCTTGCCACCGCTAGAACTCTGGAAGAGGATGGCAGCCGCGCGACTGAACATCGTGCGGATGGGAATGCATCAGTGCGTCCCCTGGCGCATGATCGATGTTCTCGCCATGGGTGGAGTTCCGGTCTTAGACCACAAGCCGATCACCGTTTGGCCTGCGCCGCTTGAGGAGGAGAGGCACTATCTGAATTTGGACATTTCGCCGGACCGAGGACATGAGTCCGGGTATATTTCAGAACGAGTAGAATCATGGCTGAAGAGTGACTCACTGATCTCATCGGTGAGCCACAATGCAGCAGGCTATTTCGATCGCTTCCTGGAGCCAGAGATGCTTGGGCGGTCTATTATTCAAGCGGTGGAAAGCTGGCCATCCGCAATGCCCGGCAATCTATAGGCCAAGGCCGCGTTCTGCTCGGTAATATTCAATCCGCCTTCAAGATAGGCCGGTGCGTCGTATCCGCAGAGTGTTCTCATAAATGTGCATGTAGGCATCGACCATTGTTTGCAGAGTAAAGCGCGACGTAAACGCAGCTTCGCCGTTCTTCGAGAATTGCGCCCGTTCTGCATCGTTGCCTGCCAGGCGCAGAATCGCCGAGGCCATGTCCGCCGGGTCTGTCGCCGACACCGCAATTCCTGCCGTCGCCATCCGCACAGCCTCCGCTATTCCGCCCACATCGGTTACGATGGCGGGCAGTCCGAGCGAGAAGGCCTGCAGGAGCGACATGGACAGGCCCTCGGACCTGGACGACATGATGAACACCTCGGCCGCGGAGAAGAATGGAGCCACATCGAGTTGCTGGCCCCAGAATGTCACCTGTGGGGAGATTCCCAACTCCGCGGCGAGCGTTTCCAGCGCGGCGCGTTCGCTGCCGTCGCCGACCATCCAGAGACGCAGGTCCGGCATGGACGCAAGTGCGACGCTGAAGGCTTTGAGCAGCAGCGGGTGGTTCTTTACGGGCTCCAGACGGCCGACGTAAACCAGTGTGAATCCGCTCCTGGCCGGGCACTCCGACTGCGCCACGCGCCGCAGCGGGGCCGCGCCGTTATAGACGCGCACGATCTTGCGCGCCGGGACGGTGTGCAGGCTTCTCAGGTTTTCGGCGGTTGCATCGCAGATGCCGACGACCCAGTCGCAGCACGTAGCCGCAACAGCGTACTTCAACTCCGTTACCTTCCTGTGCGGCGGGGCCACCAGGCTGTGCCGGGTGGAGACAATGCTGGGTACGCCGGCCATTCTGGCAGGGATGGCCGCATAGACGGTCGGAGTCGGGTTATGAAGATGAACGGCATGCGGCCGTGTCTCCTTGAAGATGCTGTAGAAGCTTCGCCAGGAGTCGGGAAGGTGGCGCCCCACGTTCGCCTCCACGGCGAAGCCCTCGTTGCGCAACTTTTCTCCCAGTGGGCCAAGACCGGCAACTGCATAGACCTGGGGATCGTGGCCCTGCTCACGCTGCAGATGGCACATCTGCGCGACGAGCACCTCGGCGCCGCCAATCTCCATGCTGTCTACGACGTGTGCGATTCTCATCTTTTGTTCTCAACCCGTGGGTAGCGTGGCGAGAGTTCCACCGTTCTCACTCTCGATTCACGAATCTGTCCGGCCACTCGCATCAGTGCGTCAGGTTCACAATTCGGAGCAGGATGTACATGGTGAGCACCAGCGAGACTGCCAGGCCGCCGACGTAGGGCAGCACGCGCGCCAGCGGCAGACGGGGGGCAATCATCCCCCGGTCGAGAGCCATCTGGTAAACCACTTCCGCCATGCCGCCCAGCAGGAACAGCGTCATGACAAATGCGCGGGACAGGAACCACCCAGCGGCCAAAAAGCCCGTGAGCGACAGAATTATCAGACGGCCCAACCGGTTGATCTCCGCCTTGTCAATCTCCTCCATCTTCCACTCCGGCTGGGGTGAGAGGCTCTCCTCCACCGCGATTGGCTCTCCCTCGCTGACCTTCAGAGGCGAGGCAACCGCCAAAGCATCTCTCATGGTTGGAAACAGAAACAGGCACCAGAAGAACAGCCCAAATGAGCCTAGCTCCGCCGCGCAAACCGCGACCGAGTTGTGCGCGGTATGTCCGATATTGTCCGGCAGGTATCCCGAGCCCACTCCGAACAATGGCTGCGATTTCAGGAGTTGCAGACTTTCGCCCCACAAGGCGGTGCGGTCTGAACCGGCATCCGCGGAGATCCCCCGGCCGCCCGTGAAGTTGAGGGCCATTGCCCCAACGAGCATGCCTGCCGCCAGCAGCACGGACGGGACTGTTCCAATGCGCCGCCGCCCAGCCACCACCACCACCGCAATCAGGGCCACCAGCGCTCCACGCGAGTGCGTCAGGAACAGCCCCAGGAGCAAGATGCAAACAGGCAGGATGACAAGCACGGTGTTCAGTAGGTACTTCTTTGCGCGCCAGAGCAGGAACATGAGCGGCATCGCGCAGACGATCAACTGGCCAAAATCGTTTGGGTCGTTGATTTCCCCCAGTCCTCTCACCCGGTAAAATAACTCGTCCGCGTCGTTGCTCATGGTGAGCAGGTAAGGGTGCTCCTGGTTCCAGAGACTCCGACTGATAGCCTCTGCGCCTTCAGTCTCAGGGGAGGCAACCTGAGGAACCCCGCGGAGAAGGTCGGCGGAGCCGTGGGCCGTCACAAACAAACAGACGAACAGCAGCATCACGGCAAGAACTTGCAGCCTCTTCTTCGTGTTGCAGTGCAAGCAGACGAGGAAGTATCCGAAGGCATTGGGGATGAAAACAAGGAAGGCCTGAACTGCCCCGCCCGGCCAGCGCACGCCGATCAGCACCGACAAAAATACGGCAACCGCCAACCCGATCAGCGCCAGGGACTGCGGCGTCTTGAGAATGAAGGACTTTGTCAGCGGCGGGATGGAAACGACAGTGAGAAGTGCGGCAAGAATCAACTCGATGTGGTAAGCCTCGAGCGACCCAAACAGGGCGGCCGGCGTCAGGTAGTACACAACGAAATAGAGGATGCTCAGTACAAAGCCCATTGGGGACGGTTGCGGCACGAATGGCAGCCTTATGCAGAATAACTCACGGGGCAGTCTGGAATCCATCGGGCCACAGGCTCAACAAGCTGCGAACACCATGGTCAGCGTGGACAAATCGGCCGTCTGAAGCGGCAGATCCGCAACAAACGCTTGAGCCGCTGACGAAACAGGCCATACAGAGGCAGGATGAGGCGGCCCCTCATGCGCCGCACACGGAAGACACTGGATGAGAAGTGCCACCCGAAGTCAACCGTTCAATCGCTGGGCCGAAGCCACCGAGCCGCATCGATTTGCGAGACTCCTCTCATGCCGCTCCGGCGTTCTCCGGGGGCGCCTGGCGATAGTGAGAGCTGGTGGCCAGGAACCTGCTTTCCACCAGTTTCCACAGCAGGATTGACGTCAGCGCGATGAGAGCGAGCGCGAGAGCAAGGAAGACAGCAGGGTCCAGCTTCGTCAGGCCGAGCGAGCACATGGTTTGCAGAATGGGCCAGTGGACAATATATACGCCGTAAGAGAAGTCGCCGTATTTTGCAAAGTTCCCGAAGTAGCGCCAGAAACCAAAGACAAAAACCACCCCGGAGATCCAGACCACATCCAGCGCGCCCTTTCCCAGGAAGTGGTCGAGAAGAAACACCGCCGCAGTGATGCAGGCAATGGCTCGGAAATGAGACTTAAGCTTGTCAAAATAGAGCAACAGCAGTATTCCCGCGGTGAAATACGCAAGCTGGGCCGGAAACTGCACTTCCAGTTTGGCGTAAATGCTGCGCGAGCTGTCTGCCGCATCGATGCCTCCGGAGCCGTGCAGGGAATCCAGCAAGGCGAAGCCGTACTTCCAAAAGCATGAGAGGCAGAAGATTACCGCCATGGTCTTCCTGGTTCCGAATCGGGTGCTGAGGTAGTGCATGACCGGAACGAAGAGATAGAAAGCGACCTCAATCTTCAGTGTCCAAAGGGCTCCATTGACCGCCGAGACGTTGTTCAGGGCGAAGACGCCCGGCAGGGAAGGCGCGAGGAAATTGAGAAACAGGAGGTTCGCGCCGAGATACTTCCAGAATTCAGCGCCAAAATAGCGCGACGCAGGCAGCGAACTGATGAAAAACAGACCAAGAGCAGCAAGGACTATGACGGTGAAATACCCAGGGCAGATACGCCTGACGCGCTTCTCAAGATAGGACCGGAGAGACGACGAGCGCGTGTAGCTTCTGTAGATGAGCAAACCGCTGATGACGAAGAAAGACCTGACGGCAAAGTGCGGGGAAAGATATTTGCCAAAGGCTGAAAACGCGGAGAGGCCAGAGAGCGCGTAAACATGGAACAAGGCGACGATGGAGGCCAAAATCAGGCGAAGGCAGTCCAGGTTGTTCTTGGCGAAGCCTGCGTCGCGTTTCACTTTGCTGCCCCCCCGAACCTTCCAAAGCATCCTGTGAATCGCTCCTGCCAGCCTGTTGCTCTTTCCAATTCTATAGCCAGATAAGGACCTGCCGATTCGAGGCCCGGACTTTTTGCCTTGTGTTGCTGAACCGGATGGAATTTCATTCCGTTTCAAGCGGCCCCGACCGATTCCCGAGCGCTGTCTTTGACAGGCAAAACAAGCGTACTCGATACTTTGAGTTGTTCGTTCCAGCCACCGTGAATCGACGCCGACGGACAAACCGTACCAGACGCGAGTCGAATCTATGAAGCTACCCCGAAATGCGGAAATCTGGCTTGCGCCGTATCTGAAAGAGCGGCTGAGGAGGATTGCGCATTCAGAGCGTCCAAAGCGCGCCTGGGTGGCCATCACCGATCACTACGAACCGCTGGGCATGGGCGCCTCGCTTGAGACCGCGCTGGAGCGCGTTGCGCGGTGGCGCGACAAGTGGCCACGCATAGCCGAGGATGCCCCGCGCGACGCCGCCGGCCAGCGCCCGCAGTACAGTTTCTTCTATCCACAGGAGGAGTACCGGCACGAGCTGCTGGAGGGCATCGCGGAGATGGTGCGCCTCGGGGTTGGCGACGTGGAAGTTCACCTCCATCACGACCACGAGAAGCGCGACTCGTTCATTGCAAAGGTGACGGAGTTCTGCCGCCGCCTGACGAATGACCACGGCCTGCTTCGACAGCAGGAGGGCCGCACCGTCTTTGGCTTCATTCATGGCAACTGGGCGCTCGACAACTCGCGTCCCGACGGGAAGTGGTGCGGTTTGAATGGCGAAATCGCCCTGTTGCGCGATCTGGGCTGCTATGCCGACTTCACCATGCCGTCCGCTCCCTCGGCGACCCAGGGGCGCATCGTGAATCAGATTTACTGGTGCACCAGCAATGTTGACAATCGCCCCAGGTCCTTCGATCACGGCGTCGAAGCCAGGGTTGGCGTCGGCAGACAGGGGGACTTGCTGATGATTACCGGGCCGCTCGGCGTGCGCTTCGGCGAGCGGTTGTTGCCGCGCCTGGAGACCGGGGAGCTTGCCGGATACGACCTGCCGACGCCCGCGCGGGTGCGCCAGTGGTTCGATCTAGCTCCCACCATTGGCGAAGATTTATTTTTGAAGCTCTTCACGCACGGCGCAGCGGACAGAAATCGCGATCCGCTGCTTGGCGGCGGATTGCAAGATCTGTTTCGTTGGCTTGCGGAAGAGGCAGACCGGAGAGGCATAGAAATCTACTGGGCAACGGCTTGGCAGATGTATCAGGCTGCCGATGCACTTGTGAATGCCCGCACCCCGATCCCCAATGCGACCGGCCGTTTAGCGAACATGGATTCCATCGCAAGAAACTCGGCGCACTGACCTGCGTAGTTTTGCAACAGAAGCCCAGATTCCGATTGGCCGTTGATGCCGCCCTGCCCAGCGCGCCCCGCGGAGATCATCTTGTGATTGATTTGTAACTAGGGTAGTCTGTAGGAGCAAGCTCCGAAGCCAGCGCGAAGAATCATTGCAGGTGATGTCTGGAGTGTGGCTCTGAGATCGCGTTCCGGTGCGCAAATTGGGCGGCCGATTCACCCTTGAAATCTTGAGATTCAATGAATAAAGAGACAGATTCCGTTATCCAGGGCCGGCTAGCTGCGCTGAAAGCTGGAATGGAGACCCGTGAGGCCCGCATCGGCATCGTGGGCATGGGCTACGTGGGCCTGCCGCTGGCGCTGCTCTTCAGTGGTGAGCGTTTCCGGGTGACGGGCTTCGATGTTGCGACGGACAAGGTGAAGTCCCTCAATGCAGGGGACTCCTACATCGTTCGCATTCTGCCCGGCGCCATCCAGGAAGCACAACAGGCGGGCTTCCGCGCCACGACAGATTACGCTGAGATCGCTCAGATGGACGCGGTCATCATCTGCGTCCCAACCCCTCTGGATCAGCACCACGAACCCGACCTGAGCTATGTCGTCGAGACGGTCAAGTCGATTGCCCCTCACATTCATGACGGCCAGTTGATCGTGCTCGAAAGCACCACCTATCCCGGCACCACCGAAGAGATCGTCGTCCCGCTCCTCGAATCCGGCAACCCGAATGGCCTGAGGGTTGTGCGGTCGCCCGAGGAGTCCGGCATCCACGTCGTCTTCTCCCCCGAGCGCGAAGACCCCGGCAACGACAGCGTAGCCCGCCACGACATTCCCAAGGTTATCGGCGGCTGCAGCCCAGCATCCGCCGAACTCGCCGCCGCCATGTACGGCGCCATCTTCCGCCGCGTAGTCCCCGTTAGTACCCCCGCCGCCGCCGAGATGACCAAGCTGCTCGAGAACATTTACCGCTGTGTCAACATCGCCCTGGTCAACGAGCTCAAGCAGCTCACCATGCGCATGGGCATCGACATCCACGAGGTCATCGACGCCGCCCGGACCAAGCCCTTCGGATTCCAGGCCTTCTATCCCGGCCCCGGCCTCGGCGGCCACTGCATCCCCATCGACCCCTTCTATCTCTCCTGGAAGGCTCGCGAGTTCGACTTCCGCACCCGCTTTATCGAGCTGGCCGGCGAGATCAACACCGCCATGCCTTATTTCGTCATCGATAGCATTGCCGGCGCCCTCAACCAGCGCGGCAAGCCCATCCAGGGTTCAAAGGTCCTGGTCCTTGGCCTGGCTTACAAGCGCGACATCGACGACCTGCGCGAGTCTCCTTCTCTCTCAATCATCGAATTGCTCCGCGACAAGGGCGCACAAGTAGCCTACAACGACCCTTACTTTCCCACCGTCGGCCGCGGCCGCCACTACGACCTCAACATGACCTGTACCCCGCTCGACAATCTCTCCCAGTACGACGCCGTCATTATCGTCACTGACCACTCCGCCTACGACTTCAAGGCGATCGTTGAACAGGCGCAGTTGGTTGTCGATACCCGCAACGCCACCAAGGGCATCGATTCGGCGAAGATCGTGCGCTGCTGAGAGCTCGAGTGGGCCAATGCGAAGTGTAAAATCAAATTGAACTTTGGTCCCAAAGTGGAATTCCTATGAAGTTTCTTCACGTGGTGGGCGCTCGTCCAAATTTCATGAAGGCGGCTCCTGTTTATCGCGCACTGGCGGGGACTGGCCACGAGCAGGTGCTCGTGCATACTGGCCAGCACTATGACGCACTCATGTCAGACGTATTCTTCAAGGCTTTGGAGATTCCAAATCCAGATGAAAGTCTGAACGTCGGCTCTGGTTCTCACGCGCAGCAAACGGCCGCCATCATGAGCAGTTTTGAGCCAGTTGTGCTTGCGCGCCAGCCAGATGTCGTGCTCGTATATGGCGATGTTAATTCCACGTTGGCGGCGACGCTTGTTTCTTCCAAGCTCGGCATCCGTGTAGCTCATGTCGAGGCGGGTCTACGCTCATTCGACCGTTCGATGCCGGAGGAGATAAACCGCCTGGTGACCGATCAACTGGCGGACATCCTCTTCACTCCGTCGGCCGATGGGAATGAGAACCTTGCGCGCGAGGGTGTGCAGGAGGCGAAGATTTTCCTCGTCGGGAACGTCATGATCGATACCCTGATTCGATTTCTTCCCAGGGCGGACGAGATATTTCCACATCTCAAGGCGGAGTTATCCCTGGGTTCATTCGGACTGGTAACGCTTCATCGTCCGTCGAACGTCGATGAAGGAGCTACTTTCTTGCCCATGCTGGAGACGCTTGACAGCTTGAGCGAGACTCTTCCCTTGATCTTTCCCGTCCATCCCCGGACACGCCAGAAGTGGTCGGCACGGCTGGAGCAATGCAACCCAAATCTGCGCGTGATCGCTCCGCTGGGATACCTCGAGTTTCTCGCGCTGCAAAAGCATGCCCGCGTTGTGATCACCGACTCGGGCGGCATCCAGGAAGAGACCACTTACCTGGGAACGCCATGCCTGACTTTGAGAGAGAATACGGAGCGGCCCATCACGGTGACTCTGGGTACAAATGTCTTGATCGGGCGCAATTGGGAGTTGCTCAGGAAACAGTTCCATGAAGCATTGAGCGGAGACCGTAAACAGAAGGGCCGTCTGCCGCTGTGGGACGGAAAGGCTTCAGAGCGGATCGCGGGGATTCTTACACGGCAGAGCTCTTGACGCACTGTGTTTGCGAGTGCAAAGGGAACTCGAATCTCCCTCGGTACACAGAGATTTGGTTTGTGCCATGCCTAAAGGGCTGCCTGAGGAAGAGGAATGCTCGACGAAGTCAAAGAGTGCTTGGGCTCCCTTGATGGGTCACTTCGAGGCGCGGGATTGGTACCCATTCCGCCGGACGTGTGGAAGAGGCGGAGCGAAGAGTCATCTAGGTTCACTGGGCCACGGTCTGGCAGATTTCTCAGGCCGCCTATGCCCTGATTCAGGGTCGCGAACATGAACCCGCGCATTGGTCTGTGTCGAGGAAGTAAGCAGGTGAACTCACTGAACGTGTTACTGGTTTCCTACTCGTTCCCCCCCATTGGAGGCGTTGGAGTGATGCGCGCCGCAAGCCTCGCGCGCTACCTTCCCTCAGAGGGCGTTCGTTTGGACGTCCTTACTGCACGCAATGCATCTGCCGTTGGTTCTGACTCCACTTTGCTTGCGGAGATTCCGGCTGAAGTCACGGTTCACCGCACCATCACTCTCGACCTTCCATTCAGTATCAGGAAGCGGATCAAGAGGCTGCTTGCTGGTGGCAGGCGAGCGGACGCACCGGCCACCGGTTCACCTGTGCCCGCCAAGGCAAGCTTCCTGAAGAGAGCTGTTCAGGGCATGTTGCAGCCCGATCCGCAGGTTACCTGGCTTCCTGTGCTCTCACGCGCCGCGCGCCGCATCATCCGGAAACGAAACATCGAACTGGTCCTCATCACGGTCCCTCCGTTCTCCAGTCTTCTTTTGGTGGAGAAGCTGCGGAAGGAGTTCCCGCACCTGGCCATCGTGGCCGACTTCCGCGACGAGTGGATTTCGACCTCTTTCGATCGGGTCAACTTCCTGTTCAGCAGCAGCGAACGCGCGCGCGAATCAGCCGAAAGAACAGAGGCAAACACCATTAGAAATGCTTCCGCGGTGGTTGCAGTCACGGAGGCCGCTCGGCGGGTGATTCGCGGCCGGTTTCCGCAGGAGCCCGACGACAAATTCCATCTGATTCCGAACGGGTTTGACGCGACCAAGCTGCGCGGCTCCGTGACTTTACCGGAACCGCGGACCGATGGCAAGATCATCGTTACCTACATCGGCACAGTCTACGCCTCAACCGAGCCAACTACGCTCGTTGAGGGGCTGCGCACGTTGCCTTCGGCACTGAAGTCGAAATTCACACTTCGGTTTATCGGGCACATTGAGGAGTCGAGCTTCCGCGAAGCACTTCTGGGATTGGGAGAGATGGTGGAGTTAAGGGGCTTTTTGCCCCAACGGGAAGCTCTGTCCGCGATGAACGAGACTGATTATGTCCTCCTGATCAACCATGATCCCCTGAACGTCGGAGGTAAGTTTTACGATTACGTAGGCGGAGGCAAGCCTATCCTTGGTACAGTTCACCCTGAGGGCGAGACACGCCGGCTTCTGGATGAACTGCGGGCCGGATGGTGGGCGGGCAATCACGATGTGGAAGGCATTCGGCAGTTGTTTCTGGACGCAGCCGCGCGAGGAAACCGGATTCGGAGCGAGTTTCAGCCGGATCTGAAAAAGATTGCGCAGTACGAGCGCAAGGTTCTGGCGCAACGGTACGCGCGTCTGCTGCATTACATCGCGGGCAGAGGGGAAAACAGCGAGTCGCACGCGGAAGCCGCACAATCTGGGGAAGGGGGAGAATAGCGATGCTCAGGATTGCGGTTGTTACGGCGCATTTCCCCAGTGCGGCGCAGCCCACTCACGGCAGGCCCGCATATGAAACGCTGCGTGTCCTTTCCCGTATGTGCGAAGTGCAAGTGTTCTATCCGCACGCTGTTTACCCGTCGCTATTGAAGCCGCGCAGCCGCACTTATGATGTTCAGGACGTTTCGTACAGTCTGCCGGATGTGAAGGTTGGCTACTACGACTATCCGGTGCTGCCACTGGTTTCGCGGCCTTTCAACGGTTGGGTAGCAGCGCGTGTCCTGCTGCCTCATGTCCGCGGCTTTGCGCCGGATCTGATCTTCAGCTACTTTCTCTACCCAGATGGATATGCAGCATTGAAGATCGCCCGGGCGCTGTCGGTGCCGGTGGTGGCCATGGGCGTTGGGTCCGATGTGCACAGCATCGGCGATCGATTTTCGGCGATGCACACGCGGACGCTGGCGCGCAACGCCGATTGTATGCTCGCGATCAGCGACGACCTGCGCCAGAGGATTGTGTCGATGGGCGCACCGCCGGAGAAGACGCGCGCACTTCTGAGCGGTTGCGATCTTTCCGTGTTCCACGTCAGAGACCGGGAAGAGGCGAGGCGGAAGTTGGGCATCGAGCCCGATGCGGAAGCTGTAGTCTACATCGGGCGCATGGATGTGAAAAAGGGCCTGCGGGAACTGGTCGAGGCGGCTGCCTCGCTGCATCCCGATCGCCCCAACCTGCAGGTGTACATGGTGGGCGAGGGGCCAGACAGGCCTCTGGTCGAGAGCGCCATCGCGGCAAACAACGCTGGGGCTTATGTTCAACTGCGACCGAGTTGCAGCTTTGACGGTGTGGCGATGTGGATGGTGGCAGCAAATATCGTGACCCTTCCGAGCTATATGGAGGGCCTGCCGAACGTGGTGCTGGAGGCGCTGGCGTGCGGACGGCCAGTAGTGGCCACGCGCGTGGGCGGCATTCCGGAGATCATGAGCGACGAATGCGGCCGGTTGGTGCCGTCCCGGGATTCAAACACGCTGGCGGAAGCGCTCGGATTAGTCCTGGACAGGACCTGGGACGCAGCAGCTGTCTCCGCCTCCAGAGGCCGTGGCTGGGACACGGTGGCGGCCGAGTTGTTGGAAATCTTCGAGTCGCTCGTTTCCACGCAACGGGCGGCAGTGAATGTCTGCTAGCTCCTCACAAATCCGCCGCGGAGAGAGACGAATGCCGGTAGTGCGCGAGGCCATCGGATGGGCGAGGAATCTGCTTGCCGCCCTCGGACTGCTCACGGTGCTGGTGATTTCAACTCCGTTGGTCGAGTGGTGGGCACGGGCTTACGCCGGGCCCATCGAGCAGCCAAAGGGCGATGTTCTCATTCTTCTGAGCGCGGCAGCCGACGACAATGGAGGAATCTCGTATTCGTCCTACTGGCGTGCCCGGCAGGCGCTGGTGGCATGGCAGACTGGCGCATTCAAAAAGATCGTGGTGAGCGGCGGAGGCGGCCCAGGTATTCTCCATTTCCTCATCAGCGAAGGCATTCCCCGCGACGTCATCGTTGCGGAATGGGGCTCGACAAGCACACGAGAAAACGCAATTGCGACATCGAGACTGATTGGGGAGATGCCGGGCAGGAAGGTTCTGCTGACAAGCGATTTTCACATGCTCAGGGCTGTGCGCGTCTTCCGTAAACTGGGCGTGGACGTGGCGCCCATGGCTGTGCCGGACGTGCTGCACTCCACCGAACATTGGAATGGGCGTTTCCAGGCATTTGAGACAATGCTGGTCGAATCCGCCAAGATCGCCTACTACTGCTTCCGCGGGTGGATCTAGCAGGCGTCTTGTTCCCGTGGTGATTTGCAGCTTGCGCAACGTGTTGCCAGCTTCCGCCAAGTCACCGCAGCCGCGAAAGCCGGATGGTAATATCGAGTATTATGCGCCAGCAGCGGAACTGCATCTCACTCTCAAACGATATTCAAACGGAGCGAAATCCGGCAGCATTGCCTTGATCCAAGGTGACCGGAAAGGGAAAGACAATGAGTTTGAAGATAGCGATCGTTGGATGCGGCAAGATCGCTGATGCACATGTTGAGGAGATCAGAAAAATCCCAACTTCTCAACTGTGCGCTGTCTGAGAAATGGAACAGATCAAGGCAGAGCAACTGGCAGTTCGTTACGGTGTTCCTCGGCAGTACTCCAACCTGGCGAGTATGCTCGAAGCGGAAAAGCCGGATGTCTTGCACATCACAACACCACCGCAATCCCACCTCTCCCTTACTCGACAGGCGGTTGCGGCGGGATGTCATGTGTTTCTAGAAAAGCCCGTTGCGCTGCGCCACTGCGACGCCGAAGCGATCATTTCCGCAACCGTGGAGGCAGGGAAAAAACTCGCGGTGAATTACTGGCCCAGGTTCGAGGCTCCAGCGCTTGAGTTGCGCCGCTTGTGTGAAAGAGGGGTACTTGGCAGCGTAGTTCACGTCGAAAGCTATATCGGTTATGACTTGCAAGGTGAATTCGGGATGGCGTTGCAACGAGATCCCGAGCATTGGGTGCATCGCCTTCCCGGCAGGTTGTTTCAGAACGTTCTGGATCATGTGCTGAACAAGATAACGCCGTTTGTGGACGACGATCAGCCTTTCATCCAGGCGATCGCATTTCGCGGAGATGAGGGCAAAGGCGAGACAAGCCGTGGCGAACTCCTGGATGAATTGCGGGTGATCATCCGGGGCTCGCAGACGAGCGCCTATGCAACGTTCTGCGCGCATGCCCGCCCGGTCGGGCAAACCTTGCGCGTTTACGGAACGAAGAACACAGCCCATGTCGACTATATGGCGCGCACGGTTGCCCTGGAGCGAAAACAGCCATTCCCTTCCGCTTTGGGCCGCTTGTTCCCTCCATTCGTGATTGCGAAGGACTACCTCAGACAAGGACTGAAAAATGTAAACAGCTTCTCGCATGCGCGATTTCATTTTTTCGATGGCATGCGTCGATTGCTGAGCGAGTTTTATCTCTGTATCGAGCAGGATTCCCCGCCGCCGGTCGCCTATGCGGAAATACTGCGGGTGACATCCACGATGGATCGAATCTTCGAGCAGGTTTATCCGGAGGGGAGAGCTTGAAAGTCCTGGTCACAGGTGCGGGCGGTTTCCTTGGAGTGCATGTTGTTGAACGCCTTCTGGCTCATGGTTATACGGATATTCGATGCTTTCTCCGCGACCGCGGAAAAGCGGAACGGCTCCTGGCATTGTCAGAGTTGTATCCGGCTGCGCAGTTGGAGTTTTGCGCTGGAAATCTGCGGTCAAAGACCGATTGCGCAGAGGCCGTGGCGGACATCTCCCTGGTCGTCCATCTGGTTGCGGGGATGAAGGGCGCCGCGGCGGAGATGTTCGCCGACTCGGTGGTCGCCTCCCGAAACCTGCTGGATGCTCTGATCGCGCGCGAAGGAAGCGAGATCGCACAGACCCGCGTGGTACTTGTCAGCTCATTCGGCGTGTACGGCGTAACGGCTCTTGCCCGTGGCGCGCGCATTGACGAGTCGACGCCCCTGGAGCAGCATCCGGAGCGGCGAGACACTTATTCCCATTCCAAGCTCATGCAGGAGCAGTTGTTCTGGAATCACCAAAAGAAGGCCGGCTTTGAGCTGGTCGTCCTGCGCCCCGGCGTCATCTACGGGCCCGGCGGCGGCGCCATTTCCACTCGAGTTGGGTTGCAGATCGGGCCGGTGTTCTTCCACCTGGGGGGAAGCAATCTGCTACCACTGTCTTATGTCCTCAACTGCGCGGAAGCGATCGTCCTTGCCGCCGGGCATCCCGGCTCAGCCGGGCAGGTATACAACGTCCACGATGACGAATTGGTATCCGCGTCCCGGTACCTGCGCGAGTACAAGAGGCATGTCAAGCGGCTCCGTTCGGTCCGCTTGCCGTATTTTGTTACGCGGATGCTGGCGCGGTCGCTGGAAGCCTATCATCGCCATTCCAAAGGCCAGCTTCCGGGAATTCTCACGCGCTACAAAGTAGCCGCGGCCTGGGGTGGCAACAGGTTTAGCAACGCCACGCTTCACGGATTGGGGTGGAGTCAATTGGTCGCAACGCCGGATGGAATGGCGAAGACCTTCGCTTATCTGCGAGAGCAACAGCGCAGGCAGTGAGTTACGTGCGGGATTTTCAAACGAGGTCTGTCCGTTCAATTCGAAGGTCTGCTGGTCCACATTACATCGCCGGCTTTTGCGGGTCTCGCCGCCTGCGGCTGCGCGAGGCCCGAACTCGAAGCTCTGGCCTTGAGTGACCGCCCTGGAAGGCCGCCGACCTCGGGGTCCTGCAGCTTGTAGAGCAGAGACCGGTAGCTGATATTGAGCCATTTGGCGGTCTTCAGGCGGCTCCAGCCATTTGCCTGCAGCACCTTCAGAATGATCTGCCGCTCCAGATCCTGCGTGGCGGCCCGGGTGATCTCTTTGAGCGAAACAGGATTGGCCAGATCGATCTCGGTGCTCAGGCTGGAGGAAACAGAAGGAGTCAGTTCCGCCGCCAGGAGCTCTTCATTGCCGATGAGGATGTAGCCGCGGATCATATTTTCGAGCTGGCGGATGTTTCCCGGCCAGTCGTAACGTTCCATCAGGCGCACCATCTCGCGCGAAAGCGGCTTTGGGTCGCTGCGGAATATCTTGGAGTGGACATCGAAGAAGTAGTCGATAAGCCTGGGCAGATCGACAATCCGCTGGCGCAAGGCCGGCAATTCGATGGTGACCGCATTGATACGAAAGAAAAAGTCGAGGCGAAAGGTGCCGTCGCTGGTCTGCTGCCGCAGATTTCCACTGGCCGCGCTGATCAGGCGGGTTTCCACGCTTCTGGGCTGCTGAGCGCCGACGCGGATGAAGCTGCCATCCTGCAGCACCTGCAATAGCTTGGCCTGCACGGACAAGTCGAGGCTGCCAACTTCATCCAGAAACAGGGACCCCATGTGGGCCAGCTCCACACGGCCCTGCTTGGTGGCGTAAGCTCCGGTGAATGCCCCCTTTTCATATCCGAACAGCTCAGATTCGATCAGGGAATTCGGAATCGCCGGGCAATTGACCTTGACCCACGGCGCATTGGCGTGGCGGGAATTGGCGTGCAGCAGCTTGGCAAAGACCTCCTTGCCGGTCCCGCTCTCTCCCTGCAAAAGGACAGGAATGGCGGTGTTGGCAACCCGCTCCAACTTGTTGCGCGCCGCCGCCATCAACGACGACTGCCCAAACACCACGTCGTCAGGCGGCAGGTCGCGGGTATCGATGGATTCGCTGCTCCGGGCCAAAGGTATTACCTGTTCGCAGGGGAAAAATGCCGTTGATTTAAGATGGTGTTCGCAATTGAGCTGCCAAACCCGGCGCACAAGTGGTAATGCAGCCTCTCGCGTACCGGTAATCGACCTGCAAGTCAAAGTAACTAAATTATTAACATCCCAATTACCCTAAATTTCAGGCGATGAAGTAACTAAAAGACCGAGGGCTGAAATTGTGAAAAAAATTGCACAAGAGGAAAACAGATTACCACTTTCAGGTGATAAGCTGGTTCACAAGCGGCACTGTCGCAGCTTCTCCGGGGGAGTGAATCCTGTCGACTTAGTCTGTAGGATTAAGCCAGTGCGTTGGTATTCGGCATTTCCCAAAAACTCCAAAGTTCCCATCGGATCGGCTCAAGGTTTTTCCCACGGATTTGCAAAGATGGGCTTAATTTCCCCGGTTTGCGATCTCAATGCGTGAAAAGAGTCAACTTTAGTTTGACCTCCAAGGGGTTCGAATGACGTCACATTCAAGAAGCAAACCCCAGATTGGCGTTCTCGAAGCAGATTTCCATATTCTCGGGTACATCCAGCGGATACTCGCAGAGGGTTTCAATGTGAGTCCGTTTACCGAGACCGAAGAGCTGTGCCAAAAGCTCAAGACCTCCGCCCGGATGGACCTGCTCTTGATGGACTGGCATCTGGACGACGGGGACACGGGTGAAAACGCGCTGAGCCTGCTGGGACAGATTCGCCTGTTGCGGCCATCGCTCCCCATTGTTCTGCTGGCGTGTTCGGCCGATTTGAGCGATGTGGTGCAGGCCACCCGCATGGGGGCGGCAGACGTCATTCTGAAGCCATTTCTAAAGGCCAATGTCGACCTTGTGATCGAGAGATGCCTAGCCACGGCGGGCTACTTCCCCGGCGACGGAGACGATCAGGTCAGAGAGATTCCGTTGGACGAGAACACCTCCCTGGTTCTGTCGAGCAAGCGAATGCGCGACATCGAGTCGCAATGCCGGCTCGTAGCACGGGCGGACATCCCGGTTCTCATCCTTGGCGAGAGCGGCACGGGCAAGGAAGTGGTGACCCTGTTCATTCATAAAATGTCTGCTCGCAGTCACCGCGACTTTCTGAAAGTGAACTGCGCGGCCATGCCGGCCGACCTTCTGGAGAGCGAGCTGTTCGGCTATGAACAGGGGGCGTTTACCGGCGCCGTGAAGGCAAAGCCCGGCAAGTTTGAACAGTGCAACGGCGGCACCATCTTCCTGGATGAGATCGGGGAGATGCCCGCGGCTTTGCAGGCGAAGTTGCTGCAGGTGCTCCAGGACGGAAGTTTCTCCCGTTTGGGCGGCCGGTCAAGCGTCAAGGTGGATGTGCGGGTGATCGCGGCAACCAACATTGACATCAAGGCCGCGATTGCGCAAAAGACCTTCCGGGAAGACCTCTACTATCGCCTCAACGGGTTTTCGCTCAAAATGCCTCCGCTGCGCGAGCGCATGGAGGAAGTCCCCATTCTGGCGCGGCATTTCATGCGCAAGGTTGCGGCCAAGTACGAGCGCGAGCCCCTGCCGATTTCGCCGGTACTGATGAAGGCTCTGCAGGGCCAGACGTGGCCCGGTAATCTTCGCGAGCTGGAAAACACCGTCAAGCGTTACCTGATTCTGGGAAATGAGCAGGCAATTCTGGAAGATCTGAGTCCGCTGCAAAACGGCGGAACAGTCGACACCGGGGATGGCGCCGGAGCCAACTCGGGTCTGAAGCACATGGTCCGGAACCTAAAGGGCGACGCGGAATCCGCGGCCATCGCGCAGGCTTTGGACGGAACGGGCTGGAATCGCAAGGTAGCCGCCAGCGAGTTGCAAATCAGCTATAAGGCCCTGCTTTACAAGATCAAGCAGTACAACCTCAATCCACCCCTCCGGCAGCAGGGGCAGGTTGTGCCATCGGCCAAGTACGACAGGCCGGCGATGCCCTGATGCTGCTCACGGCCGGCTCCCGGCAGTACGCCGCCGGAGTTTTGGCTCCCGTCGTAAACAATTCCATGGATATGCCATCAACCCACCACAAAACAGGCATGGGCATCTCCGCATTCGATTGGTCATCACAGGGAGATGGATCTGACACTCCGCCAGGCACCAGGTTTTTCATCACCGAGAAGGTTCTTCAATCCATGAGCAAGACGCAAGCGAAACAATCAGAAAAGGTTGTGGTGCAGTTCGGAAACCGGGTTCTCAAGGGCTATTGGGAGTCTCCGGCCTGGGACACGATCGAGGAACTGTTGGGCAACGCGCCAGCGGCTTCCCCTGAGATCCTCCGCATCCGCCATCGCGACTCCGACAAGGTCGAGGAGGTCCTGATCCAGAATGTCAAGGCCGTCTTTTATGTGAAAACCTGGGAAGGCGATTCGGGACACAATCACCTGAATTTTCATTCCCGCGCGCCCGTCTCCTCGGGCATCTGGGTGCGGCTGGAGTTTCGCGACGGCGAACTGATGGAGGGAATCGTGTACAACTCCCTTCGCTACCTGGTAGACCCGGGCTTCTTCCTGATGCCGACCGACCCCGAATGCAATAACCGCATGGTGTACGTGTCAAAGAGCTGGCTTGTGGACCATCGGGTCCTGGGCATGCGCAAAATCTAGGCGACTGGCGCTTCCTCCCGCAGAATCGCATAGTCAAGAATTTTGGCGGCAACGCCGGACATTGAATTCGAAATCTCCTCCGTGCGCAGGAGCCTGGCCCGGCACCGGATCCAGCAATAGGTTGAAAGCGTGATCTCCGGAGGCAATTCGACCACAAACTCAAAATCATTTTCTATCTTTGGACCTTGCGCCCCGGCTACAAAAAAGTACGCTCCGCGATTGCTCAGATCCTTGGTATAGGCCGAAACTTTTTGCTGGTCGATCGTCAATGTGAGGGGCACATTGACCGGGAATCGCTGCGTCTTCCTGCGGTCTGTTGCTGTTGCCGGAAGTTGGGCACGTCGGTTCATTCGGAGGCTCATCGGCTGTAGGGCTGCGGTATCCTGGCAAACATGCCCGTCCTGAGCCCCTTCGCATCACCTGCGTCAGAGTCAGGCACGTGAGGGCATACACACCTTGGCATCCAGTAGACATGAAGTGAAGCAATCGGATGGCCACACGAAAATCGTAAAAATGCCAAGAAAATGGGTACAGGACAGATTTGACTGCGCAGTTTTATGCACAAAGTGTGGGCAGAAATTGGGCATTCCGATACGAATGCCCGATCAATGCGCTGTTCAATCGGCTGGAGCCGGACATTCCCGATTCTGTCGCCGGAGAGCGACTGCCGTCCAACCGTTGAACATCTCCAGCCCTGGCCTTCATTCTCATGCTTCAAAAGCCCAACGAACTCCATTCCCCTCGATGAATTGCGCAAGAGTCAGCGCATGTTCGCATCGCCCTGCGTAACTTGTTGATTATTCTGGAAGATGCCTAATCTCCGCATTCGCGGCAAGCGTCCGCTAGGGCTCGTGGACGGGCAGGCGGACGCGGGCGGCCACAATCTCTTCAGCTGCGGCAACAGCTTCGGCGAGGGTCATGTTGGTGGAATCCAGAGGAATGGCGTCGGGCGCGGGCTTCAGGGGCGAATCGGCGCGGTTGCGGTCCCGGTAGTCGCGCTCGCGGAGCTCGCGGATCACCTCTTCGGGCTTTACGGCGGGGCAGGGTCCAAGCTGGTCGAAGCGGCGCAGGCCGCGTACTTCCGGGGCGGCATCGAGGAAGATTTTGACGTCGGCGTTGGGAAAGACCACGGTGCCAATGTCGCGGCCTTCCATCACCAGCCCGCCGTCGGCGCCGAGCTGCTGCTGCAGGCGAACCATCCAGGCGCGAATGGCAGGAAAGACGCTGACGCGGGAGGCGCCGTCGGTGACGGTCTGGTTGCGGAGCTGGCCTGTGACGTCCTCGCCGTCGAGCAGGACGCGGTTCTCCTCGTCGCCGGGTTCGAGGCGGATGGTGGTTTCGGTGGCCAGAGCTTCCAGTGCAGCGCTGTCGTCCGGAGGAATTGCCGCGCGGAGGGCCTTCAGGGCGAAGGCGCGGTACATGGCGCCGGATTCCAGGTTGAGCAGGCCAAAGTGGCGGGCC
>VFSW01001201.1_pt1 | contig 39176 bp, 44 predicted proteins | sample 5358111 | NCBI WGS metagenome assembly VFSW01 (sample SAMN11554181, study PRJNA540505) | mine drainage metagenome | isolation source: sediment from site ElyBrook_90M | place: USA: Ely Copper Mine, Vershire, VT | collected 2017
CGCCATCGCTCCATATGTCGCAAATGGGATCGGTAACATCGCGAAAGGACGAGATCATGGCGAAGCTGCAGGGCAAAGTTGCTGTCATCACCGGCGCCAGCGCCGGCATCGGCAGGGCCGCGGCGCGCGCGCTGGCGCGCGAAGGCGCCAGGCTGGTGCTCACCGCACGGCGCAAGGATCGTCTCGAAGAATTGGCGGCCGAAGCGAAGACGCTCGGCGGCGAGGCGGTGTTCGTCGTCGGCGACGCGCGCGAGGAGAAGACGGCGAAGGAAAGCGTCGAAGCGGCGCTCAAGGCTTTCGGCCGCATCGACATCCTGATCGCCAATGCCGGCATGGGCATCTACAAGAATCTCGTCGACACCTCCGCCGAGGAATACGACGAGATGATGGATTCCAACGTACGCTCGACCTGGCTGTTCTCGCGCCATGTGGTGCCGGTGATGATCAAGCAGAAGAGCGGCATGATCCTGATGGTCTCCTCCATGGCCGGCGTCTACGGCTTCCCTGGCGAGGCGACCTACTGCGCCACGAAATTCGCCCAGGTCGGTTTCGCCCAGGGCCTCGACAAGGAATTGCGGCCGCACGGCATCAAGGTCGGCACCATCAATCCCGGCGGGGTGAAGACCGAATTCGCGCTCGGCACGGGCCGCACCGAAGAGGGCGTGGCACAATCCGACATGCTGGAGTCCGAAGACGTCGCCGAGGCGATCCTTTTCGCCTGCACGCAGCCCAAGATGTCGCGCATCATCCAGATCCAGATGCGCACCATGGCGGAGTCGCTGACGTAATTTGCTGACTCGCAATTGTCACGGCCGGGCTGTGAGTCTGCTATTCCCAGGGTGGGTGCAAAGTGGGATGCTTTGCCGATGACCGCCCTGGAATGGCAGGCCTTCGCCTTCATCGTGGCGCTGCTGGGCATCATCGCGCTGCTGCCGGACTTCGACCGCTTCAGCGACGAGTGAGCCGCGCGCAAAGCCCTGCGGAAGACGCCGCCGTCCGGATTTGTTACAACCGCTCCGGCAATCCCCCGGGAAGCGGACATGAACAAGAGCCTGATCTTCCTGCTGGTCGCGCTCGCTTTTCCCGTCGTCACCTTCGCCTATCTGTTCCTGAACGACGCCACGATCGCCTTCGTCCACAATGCCGGCCCGCGCGACACGGAAATCTCGATGGTCATTGGTAGCGGCGACGGGTTCGAGAAAACGCCCGACAAGCCGCTGAAGGCGGGCGCCTATACTTGGGTGATCTTCTTTCCCCACACGGCCGGCGATCTGTCGATCACCTGCCGCAAGGACGGACACTGGAAGGGATTTGCAGACGGCTACGACACGCCGCAGCATTTCTCGGCGTCCGATATCACCATCGACTCTTGCGATCGCTTGGTGAGCCGCAGCGGCTTCTCGATCTAGCGGCCGCCTAAAGCCCGCCGAACAGTCCGCCGATGATGTCGTTGGCGAGGCCGAAGCCGGCGCCCATGCCCAGCCCCGACATCACATTGCTCATGAAGCCGCCGCCGCCGAAGGACTGGTTGGCCCAGCCGCGCGACTGATAGCCGACCTGCGGCACGGTGCTGACGTGGTTTTCCAGCGAATGGATGTACTGCGCCATCTGCTCGATCAGCGCCACGGTCGACTGGTTCTGCTGCTGGATGGCCAGCGCGGCCTCGCGCAGGTCGAGCGTCAGTTCGCGCGCCAGGCTGGCGTCGGGGATTTTGCTCTGCAGCTTGTCGGCCAGCGCCTTGACGCCCTGCGCGACCTGATCCGCCTGTTGCTGCAGCTGCACGACCTGGTTCTCGGCGGTCTGGTAATCCATGAGGTCTTCCCTTGCTGGTTTCTCGCGGACCTGACGGCCCCGGCGTCCGTCCGCTCCCGCCTTAGCAGATCGCCGCGGCCACTTTCATGAAATGACGGAAATGTTGCGCTGGCACTGCGGTTTTAGGAGGCGGCCCGCCGCGCATCTCAGCAGGTTTGCCGCTCCTTGTACGAAGCGACCGAGTTCTCGCGGATCGGCTGCACGCCCTCGGATTTCTCCGAATACACCGCGTTGTTGGCCTCGTCGTAGACGGTCGCGCTGGTGCTTTCGTAGGTGTGGTTGGCGCAATCGATCTGCTCGCGGTTTTGCTCCCATTTGTACTTCCCGCCGGGCACTCCGGAATTGTACTGGATCGCATCCCAGACGGTCTGGCTGGTGAAGTCGACCATATTGCCGTTGCGGGTGATGGAGTCGCGGTCGATGGACACCGTCATGCCGCCCGTCTGCACGACCTGGACCCAGTTCTCGGCCATGGCTGGTCCGACCCCCAACGCCAGCACGGCCGTCGTCAGCCACAATGCTTTTCTCATGATGCGCTCCCGCTGCTGCGGACCTTTATAGGCTGTTTGCGCAACGGCCTGAAGGATACGAGTTTGTTGACGTGGGGGCAGATATCGCTGCTGCGCAAATTCCCGATGTCCGTCGTCGTTATTGGACGACGGATGAGCGCTCTATTACGCTGTCGCGTAACGCTCGCCCGCCGCGCGCCGTCGGTGGGGCGGCAAGGTCACGGACGACAATCGCGGCTGCGACAACGAACGCCGGACCGGCGCGTGATGGGGGACGGGGGATGCGGAAAATCATGACGGTCTGGGCCGTCGCCGCGATGGTCGTGCTGGCCGGTATCGCCCAGGCGCGGTCGCGCGACCGCCTCACCGGGTTCAACGGCATTGCCTTCGGCACGAAATTCACGGTCGCGAAAGACTTGTTGGGATCGTCCTTCAAGGCGGATCACGATCCGACGAACCACGCCATCCCCATTCTTCTGGGACCTGCGCAACTTTATGGTGAGCCGGTGGAGGTCAACTATTATTTCGGCAAGGCCGATCGGTTGACGCGCGTCTATGCGTCGGGGGGCATGAAGCGGACGGCCGCCGACGGAAGCGACAACACCCAGACCTGCGAGAGTATGTGGAATACCATGCTTTCGGGTCTCGTGAATCAATATGGCGCGCCGGACAGCCACGACAGCGACCTCGCCAACAGCACGATCCCGACGGCCGACGCGACGTTCAAATTCGCCGACGGCCATGAGATCGACGCCTCGCTCATGGGCTGCATGTTGATCTACAGCTACACGTCCGACGCCCAAAGCGCGCAATGACGAACAGGCGCCGTCGCGGAGGCGTTTTGCGATTCCGTCGGTCCGCGCGCGCTCGTATCGACGCCCAACGGGAGACACGCCGATGAAATGCCCGACCTGCGGCAAGGAGATGCGCCTGGAGGAAAAGGACACCACGTTCGGCAGGGACATGCGGACCTACCGTTGCGACGCCTGCGGCAAGTCCCACGACGTCGACTACGGGATCGCGCTCTGGAAGATGCTGTCCGACAATTACGACGCCGAGGAGTGATGGTCGTCGCATAAGCAATCGGGTGGCGGGATTTCTTGCGGCGGGCGATTGCGCCCCATGCGCTGCGCCCGGATACTGCAGCCGCGTCCGCGCGCCGAAGGATTGCAGCCGCATGGAGACGATCGCCGAATATGCGGCGCTTCTGAAGGAAGGGACAGCCGCCTTCGTCAAGGACCGGGCGCTCAGCCGCGGCGCGGCGATCGCGTTCTATGCGCTGACGGCCGCCGCGCCGATCCTCTACTTCGCCGCCCTGATCGCCGGCCTGGTGCTCGGGCGCCACGCGGCGCGCAGCGAGCTGGTCGCCGAAATCGGCCGCGCCGTCGGCTACGGCACGGCGGCGCAGCTGGGCGACGCCGTGCGCAGCATCGGGCGCGGCTTCGGCGGCTTCTGGTCCGGCGTCGTCGGCAGCGTGGTGCTGGTGCTGACGGCGGGCGGCGTGTTTGTGGAGGTGCAGAACGCGCTCAACGCCATCTGGAAACTGCCGCCGCCGAAGACCAGCCTGTGGCGCTTCCTGCGCTCCTGGGCCGAGAGTCTGGCGCTGGTTCTCGCGCTGGGATTTCTGCTCCTGGTCTCGCTGCTGATCAACGCGACGATCGGCGCGCTGGGCGACCGCGTCGAGCATTTCCTGGGCGTCGGGCCGTGGTTCGCGTGGCTGCTGAACCTGGGCATCTCCTCGGTGCTGATCGCCTTTCTGATCGGCGCCATCTACATGGTGCTGCCCAACCGCGAGCTGCACTGGCGCGACGTCGCCTTCGGGGCCGTCGTCACCACGCTGCTGTTCCAGATCGGCGAATTCCTCATCGGCTGGTATGTCGCGATCACGGCGGTGGACCATCGCTACGGTCCGGCCGCCGGGCTCATCGTCGCCTCGATCTGGATATTCTACTCGGCGCAGGTCTTCCTGCTCGGCGCCGAGCTCACCAAGGTCCGCTCCTGGCGCCATGGCGGCGCCACGCACCCGCCCGGCGCCATCGCGGTGTCGTCGCCCGTGCGCAAGAAGGCGAAAGGCAATGTCGGCGGGACGTGACGGAGGCGCCGTCGGCGTTCGAGAAGGCGCCGGGACCGAAGGCGGGCCTTGCGGCGTTCGCACGGCTTGAAGACACTGACGGCTGGCGCGGTTTGTCACCCAGGCCGCGCCTTCGCAACGGAAGGGGAAACGGTCATGACCGCGGAAAAAACCATGATGGGCTGGCGCGTTTACGGCCTGGGCGTGATGGCGATGGCCATGCTCTGCCTGGCATGGGGAACCTTCGATCCGGGGCAGCCGGTGCCCAAGGACTTCCCCGACCGCACGGTCCTTATCTATGCCGCCGGCGCGTTCATGCTGATCGCCGGCGCGGCCGTCGAATGGCGGCGCACCGCCGCCTGGGGCGCCGCGGCGCTCGCCGGTTATTACGCGCTCATTGTCGTCGTCCTGATGAAGGGCCGCATCGTGCTGGCCCATTACGCGGTGTATGGCACTTACGAGGACATCGCCGAGCAGTTCGCCATCGCGTCAGGCGGGCTGATCGTCTACGCCGCCAGCGCCGGAATCGATGCGGTCCTGGCCGCGCGCCTCACGCGCCTGGGTCAGGTGGTGTTCGGCGTTTGCGCGCTGATCTTCGGCGGCGCGCATTTTGCCTATATGAACTTGACCGCCCCGCTGGTCCCCAAATGGCTGCCGCCGTCACAGGAATTCTGGGCCTATGCCACCGGCCTCGGCCATATCGCGGCGGGTCTTGCGATTCTGACGGGCGTGCGGGCCCGCCTCGCTGCGATCCTGCTGACCGCGATGTACGCGTCCTTCACCTTGCTGGTGCACGGGCCGATGCTTGTCGCCGATCCTTCCAGCCATTGGATATGGTCCGAGAACGCGGTGAACCTCGCGCTGATCGGTGTCGCCTGGGTGGTGGCGGATTCGCTGGCGCCGGCGAGGCCCTCCACCGGAGCGGCCTCCTAGGCGCACGCTTGGGCGATCCGCGACACAAAGCGGCATTACATGGGACGGCGTTCGCGCCATCTTGGGGCCTGATGCTCGCCTGCCGGAGGAGCGATGACGCTGTTTCAAGCCGGACGTTCGTTGGCGTCGCCGTCCCGGCGTGACGACCGCATCGACTTTCTGCGCGGCCTCGCGCTGCTCACCATCTTCATCGATCATGTGCCGAAGAACGCCTTCGAGCCGTTCACCCTGCACGCCTATGCCTTCAGCGACGCGGCCGAGGTCTTCTTCTTCATCTCGGGCTATGTGGCGGCGCTGGTCTACGGCCGCACGATGCAGAGGGAAGGTTTCGTCGCGGCGGCGAAGCGGGTGTGGCGCCGCGCCGGCGTCGTCTACGGCGCACAGTTCGCATTGCTCGCGGTCGTGCTCTCGCTCGTATGGCTCTCCCTGGAAGCGACGGGCGATCAGACCTTCCGCTGGGTGTTCCGCGTGCAGTGGGTGTACGAGAGTCCGCTCTCTTATGTGCTCCCGGCGCTGACGCTGCATTACCAGCCCGGCTATCTCGACATCCTGCCCAGCTATGTGGTGCTGCTCGCCGCCTTCCCGCTGGTCCTCAAGGGCCTCGGCCGCAGCCTGTGGCTGGTGCTCGTTGCCTCCGCCGCGCTGTGGCTCGCCGTGCAGGTTTTCGGTTTCACCTTGTGGACGACGAACGGCGAGGGCTGGTTCTTCAATCCTTTCGCCTGGCAATTCCTCTTCGTGCTCGGCGCGGTGTTCGGACATCCCGCGCAGAAGGAGCGGATGGCGTTCCTCGATGCGCCGTGGCTGTTCAGGGCGGCAGCGGCGCTCGCGATCCTGATCGCGGTCGTGCAGGCGAGCTATTTCCTGCATGCGGCTTGGCCGGCGATCCCCAATCTGCGCCCGGACGGCCTGCCGCTCGACAAGACCGCGCTGTCGCCGCTGCGCCTCGTGAGCTTTTTGGCGCTGGCCGTCGTCGTGCGCCGTTTCCTGCCGCCGGTGGGAACGCTGGAGCGTTCTTGGCCGGCGCTGGCCGTGATCCGCTGCGGGCGCGCCTCGCTGCCGGTGTTCTCCTTCGGCGTGGTGCTGTCGAGCCTCACCGCCGTGAGCTTCATCCTCGGCGGCAACAATCTGCTGCTGCAGTCGCTGCTCTGCGTCGCCGGCATCGGAGCGCAATTCGCCTACGCCGCCCATCGCGAGCACATGCAGGAAGACCGCGCGGCGGTTCGTGCTCCGGTCCTGGCGCCGGCCGTGTTCCGTACCGCCCGCCTGCCGGAGTCCGAGCGTTCCTGGGAGCGGGAGGTTTAGCGGGCGGGGTTCTTGGCGCAGATGGCGGCAGCGCGATCGCCGGAACGGGCAACGCCTACAAAGCCTCCGCCTCATGGATTCGACTCATCGCCTTGGCGAATTCGTTCGCCGGTATCGGCTTGTGCTGCTGCGTGACCAGCGTTGCCTCCCGCACCAACCGTGCCTCCAGAACGATCTCGGCCGGCAAGCTGATCTGTTCGTGCATCCAGCGTGAGACGTCCACCCAATCCCATAAGGGGCTTTCCGATGTGACGCGCGCAACCGGCGAAGGGAAGCCGCGTCCGCGCTTGCCTTGCCAGTAAAGCGTTACCGCCGCCCGTGTCAGGCCGCAGCGCTCGGCGATGTCGGACAAGCTCACCAGATAATCCGGCTCGAAGCGCTCCACCGTTGCGCCGGCCGCGCGCACGCCTTGAAAGGCCGAGATGATGGCGTGTGCGAAATTCTTGGCCTTCCGCACGAATTCCACAATGATCAGGCCTTTCTGGTACGAAATGGTCGCGTCGCTGCAGCCCGCTTCGTAGAAGCGGTCCTCGAAGTCTTCCGCTTCCGGGTTCAAGCCGGACGCAATGACGGTGAACTCATACGCTTTCATCATCGTTCCCGGTCAGGTGGGGGCATCGGTCGACAGCCCGCTTGATGGCCTTCGCATGGTGCTCGGGCACTTTGGGCGTGGACCACACGGAAATCTGGCAGCCGTCCCGATCATGATGCGGGCACAAGAGCCTGCCCCAGCAATGACCCATGCCTTTGCGCCACGTCCAGCCGCGCGCCTCCGCATAAGCAACCGCAGCCTCGATCTCCTTGGTCGGATGCTTCGGCCTGCCCACGTTATAGACCGTATTATCTAGCGATGTGTTAACAAATGTCAACGCCTACAATATCCGCGTTTTTATGAGAGAATTTGTACTTCGGAGACGAATGTCGTGATCTGCAAAGCCACGCATTCGGAGGCATAATATTCCGCCGCGTCGGTCGTGGTTTAAAGGTGACGCGATATCGCGCCGATCGCATCGTAAACGCCACTGCGGTGCGCTTCGCCGCGAGCGCAAAAACCGCGCGGCGGTTCGCGCCCCGGTCCTGGCGCCGGCCGTGTTCCGTACCGCCCGCTTGCCGGAGTCCGAGCGTTCCGGGGAGCGGGAGGTTTAGCGGGCGCGCTTTCTTCGCTGGCGGAAGCGCCGCCAAGGTTGAACGCTACAAAAGCGCCAAATGGGAGTATGTGATTTGGCATAATTTATAAACCATTGATTCAGAAATACATTTCTGCGTTTACGTATATAACGTTTATAGGCTATATATATGTATCGGTTGTTGGAACTCGGCCACATTATTAATGGCTGTCACTATCCGACATAAGAAACAACCATTTGAAATTAAAAGGAAAACATCACAAGCCATCAAAAACGAATATGGACTATAAATATGAAATTTCCGACCAGACCGCCTGAACTGGCGACCGCAGTCCGAGCTGTGGCGAGTAAAAATGTGGAGCGGCTATCAGCCATCATCGCCAATTCTAGTGTGGTCGATGAAAAGGGCCGCTATCTGCACTGGGATCAGATGCGCTTCAAAAAGCCTCCTGCCGATCTCTCGGTGGAAGAATGGTGGATTGCAACGCGCCTCGCCAGGGGAACTGCGAGCCAACAAATACCCCTGACCGATCCATCCGGGCAGCCGTTTTCGTTTTGCGAACCAGCGCCGCTGAAAGCTATTTTGCGGGACTTGGATATGAACGCGGGCGGCGCGCTTGCATCGGATGCCACGGCGCTTTCCACGGGAGAAGGCCGTTTACATCTGGCGCGTTCCCTCGCGGAAGAACCGTTTGCCAGTTCTTTCATTGAAGGTGCGGCAACAACCCGTCAAATTGCCAAGAAGTTAATTTTGGAGGGGCGGGAGCCGCGCAGCAAAGACGAAAGAATGGTGCTCAATAACTACCGCGCCATGCAGTTCGTCAAAGCGCACAAGGATGACCAATTAACACTTCCAATGCTGTTGGAACTGCACAGGATCGTCACTTCCAATACGCTTGATAATCCATCTGATGCGGGAAGGATCCGCACGTCCGACGACGTTCAAGTAGTGGACGAGACGAATAACGAACTCCTGTTTCAACCGCCTCTGGCGGCCGAGTTGAAGGCGCGGCTGGAAAAATTATTCGAGTTTGCCAACAGAAAACCGGAGTCCTGCAACTGGATACACCCGCTTCTAAAAGCGTTCATCCTTCATTTCATGCTGTCTTATGAACATCCTTTTGTCGACGGCAACGGACGCGTGGCGCGCGCCCTATTTTACTGGTCGGCGATGAAAGAAGGATATTGGCTTATCGAATATGTTTCGATCTCAAGTGTAATAGCGGAGTCGATAATTCAATATGGTCGCGCGTTCCTGCACACCGAAACGGATGGCGGCGATCTCACCTATTTCTTGGTCTATCATGCCAAAATTCTTCATGCGGCCGTTGAGAGATTGATGAGTTTTGTTGACCGAAAGCGGAAAGAAGTGGCCGCTTTTGAAAAGCGCCTTGGCGACAGACATCGTCCCGATGCATTCAATCATCGGCAGTCATGGCTCTTGAATGAATTTGCGAGAGGCCGCCTTGCGCGCGTTACTGTTGCGGAACATCAGGAAAGAAACGCGGTCAGTTATTTGACCGCGAGGAACGATTTGGAATCGCTGATCAGAGCAGGCTGTCTACAAAAAAAGAAAGCCGGCAAATCGCAGATATACCGCCCCGTGCGCGATCTGATAAAAATTCTTACGGGGACCTAGCTGTGAGCTTTCATTAGGTTGTCCATCCGGCCTCGGCCGTGTTTCGCACCGCCCCCACCTGCCGGAGCCCGAGCGCTCCCCCCCAAAATTTAATCTTCCGCAGCCCTTGAACGCACAACTTCCAATACCCACATCTCTATTATGGAATTAGGCCGTGTGCTGGAGGCAGCGGCGTCGAGGGTGGGGGACCCCTCCCCCCCTCATTTTTGGGGGAGTTTTGCGGAACAATGATCTTGCTCGATCCGGTGCAAAGCGAAGGAGAAGGGTCCGCCACCGGCGGCGCTCCGGCCGGCGCGCGCCCGGATCTTGCAGCAAACCCCGGGAAACCGCCCTTTTGTCCCGGATTGAACGATGGGTCTGCTGCTGCGCGCTGCTTTTGCCTTCGCGATCGCCTTTGCGGTCCTGTCCCCGGACAGCTTCGCGGCCTATTTCGGGACGCCGCGGCTGGCGGCCGTGAAGATGGAGCTGGCGTCGGCTCATCCGGCGGACAAGCTGCGGGCGATGCTCGCCGCCGGCCTGGAGCACCCTCCCGCCAAGGCGGCGGAGTGAGGGGAGGGGGATACCCCCCTCAAAAAGTCGAAAACAATTATCTTGCCGAGATGGGCTCAACCTCCGGGCCCAATTGGGGAAAGAATCGGCGCGGCGCCGGCGCCAGGCCCGGCAACCGCAATGCCGTCCGCCATGGCGCCTATGCCGCCGAGGGCCGCGGCCGTCGGGCGGACATCCAGGCCCTTCTCGACAAGGCCGACCAGCTGCTCATCCGCACCGCCATGGTGGCGGCCGCCCGCCGCGCCTGGCGGGCCAAGGCTGCCCGCATCCGGCTCGCCCTTGAAACCGGCCGCGTCGCCCGGCTATCTCACCGGCCCGCATCCCAGCAGTTCGCAGAGAAGACCTCCCATGGCCGGCCATTCCCACGCCAAGAACGTGATGTTCCGCAAGAGCAAGTCGAACAAGGAACGTTCGAAGCTCTTCTCCAAGCTGGCCCGCGAAATCATCGTGGCCTCGAAAATGGGTTTGCCCGATCCGGATCACAACGCGCGCCTCCGTCAGGCGGTCAACGCCGCCAAGGCGCAGTCGATGCCGAAGGACAACATCGAGCGCGCCATCAAGAAGGGCCAGGGCGGCGACGCCGAGAACTACGACGAGATCCGCTACGAGGGCTACGGCCCGGGCGGCATCGCGCTGATCGTGGAATGCCTGACCGACAACCGCACCCGCACGGTCGCCGATGTGCGCGCCGCCTTCTCCAAACATGGCGGTGTGCTGGGCGAGACCGGCTCTGTCGCTTTCATGTTCGACCGCGTCGGCGTCATTGCCTATCCGCTGGATAAAGGCAGCGAAGACGCCATGCTCGAAACCGCGCTCGACGTCGGCGCCGAGGAATGCGTGTCGGGCGAGGAGGAGCACGAGTTCCTCACCAACCCTGACGATTTCACCGCGGTGCGCGAGGCGCTGGAAGCCAAGCTGGGCGCGCCCGCCTCGTCGGGCATCTTCTTCCGGCCGCAGAACACCGTGCCGGTGAAGGACGACGCCGGCGAGACGCTGGTCAAGCTGATCGAAGTGCTCGACGACCTCGACGACGTCCAGCGCGTCACCGGCAATTATGAACTCTCCGATGCCCTGATGGCGAAATTGGAAGATTGACGGCGACGGGTGTGAAGCCTCGTCCCTTCGCCCCGGGCCTGTCGCAGGGTGAGAGGGACGCCGCGCTTCGAGTATAAAAGAGGCGATGACTCACGACTCGCCGCTGATCGCCGTCATTGCCATCGGGCTCGGGCTGGCCTTCGTGCTGGGCACTGCCGCCCACCGGCTGAAGCTGTCGCCGCTGGTCGGTTATCTGCTGGCGGGCGTCGCCGTCGGGCCGTTCACGCCGGGCTTCGTCGCCGACCAGCATCTGACGCTGCAGCTCGCCGAGATCGGCGTCATCCTGCTGATGTTCGGCGTCGGCCTGCATTTTTCGCTCAAGGATTTGCTGTCGGTGCGGGCGCTCGTGGTGCCCGGCGCGCTGCTGCAGGTCGCGGTCGCCGCGGCGCTGGGCATCGGTGCGGCGCATCTGCTCGGCTGGCCGCTGCCGACCGGACTGGTGTTCGGCCTGGCGCTGTCGGTGGCCAGCACCGTGGTGATGCTGCGGGCGCTGCAGGATCGCCGGCTGATGGAAACCGATCGCGGCCGCATCGCCGTCGGCTGGCTGGTCGTTCAGGATCTGCTGACCGTGCTGACTTTGGTGCTGCTGCCGCCGCTCGCCTCGCTCCTGAAGGGCGGCGGCGTCGACCTCGGCGGTCTCGCCATGGCGCTGGGCATGACGATCGGCAAGCTCGCCGCCTTCGCCGCGCTGATGCTGCTGGTCGGCCGGCGCGTCATTCCGTGGGTGCTGCACTACATCGCGCACACCGGATCGCGCGAGCTGTTCCGCCTCGCCGTGCTGTCGGTGGCGCTGTGCGTGGCTTTTGCCGCCGCCGAACTGTTCGGCGTCTCCATCGCGCTGGGCGCCTTCTTCGCCGGCATGATCCTGAGCGAGTCGCCGCTCAGTCAGCGCGCCGCCGAGGAATCGCTGCCGCTGCGCGACGCCTTCGCCGTGCTGTTCTTCGTCTCGGTCGGCATGCTGTTCAATCCCGCGGTGCTGCTGCACGAACCCGTGGCGCTGGCGCTGACCGTGTCGGTCGTCCTGCTCAGCGCGACCGCCGCCTTCATCATCGTCCGCGCCGCCGGTTATCCGCTGGCCACGGCGCTGATGCTGGGCGCGGGCCTGGCGCAGATCGGCGAGTTCTCCTTCATCCTGGCCGATCTCGGCATCGGGCTGCATCTGCTGCCGGACTTGGCCCGCGACCTGATGCTCGGTACCTCGATCCTGACGATCCTGGTCAATCCCTTCCTGTTCACCGCCGCCGAAGCGCTGTGCAGGCGCCTCGTGCCGGAGGCGGTGCCGACGCCCGAAGAGGCGCACGCCGTCGCACAGGTGGTATTGGAGCCGACGACGCTCACCGACCATGTCGTCCTGGTCGGCTATGGCCGCGTCGGCACGCTCGTGGCCGACGGCCTGCGCAAGGCCGGCATTCCGCTGCTCATCATCGAGGAAGCGGAGGACGCCTATGAGCGTCTGCGCAACTCGGGGCATGCGTTCCTGCATGGTAATGCCGCCGAGGACGCCGTTCTGGCCGCCGCCAACCTGCCGGCCGCGCGCATCCTGTTCGTGGCGATCCCGGAGGCCTTCGAGGCGGATCAGATTGTGGAGCAGGCGCGCCGGCTCAACGCCGCGCTGCCGATTGTCGCCCGCGCCCATTTCGACGCCCAGGTCGAGCACCTGCTGAAGCACGGGGCGACGGCCGTCGTGATGGGCGAGCGCGAACTGGCTCACGCGATGCTGGCGCATGCCGGCGCGGCGGCATGACGGCGTCTGGATCGCAGGCGGGTGTTGCGCCCGCGCCCTGTGATCCGCGACACTGGGATTCGCGATTCGTTCGGGTTCACCGATGACCGTTATCCGCATACTCGGTCTCGATCCGGGCCTTGGCCGCATGGGCTGGGGCGTGATCGACGTGTCCGGTTCGCGCCTTTCGCATGTCGCGCATGGCGTGATTGCGACGCGCGCCGGCGACGGCCTCGGTCTGCGTCTGTTGAAGCTGCATGGCGAGGTAGTGCGCATCATTGCCGAGCTGCAGCCTGGCGCCATCGCCGTCGAGCAGGCCTTCGTGCACAAGGATCCGGCGGCCGCCCTCAAGCTTGGTCATGCACGTGCCATCGCCTTGCTGGCCGCCGCCCAGGCCGGGTTGGAGATCGCCGAATACGCGCCCAACCATATCAAGAAGTCGGTGGTCGGTGCCGGTCACGCCGACAAGGTCCAGGTCCAGGCGATGGTGAAGCGCCTGCTGCCGGCCTGCGGCGTGGAAGCCGGCGATGCCGCCGACGCGCTGGCCGCCGCCATCGCCCACGCGCATCTGGCCGGCACGCGCGCCCGCATCATGGCGGCGTTGGCATGATCGGCAAGCTGACCGGCGTCGTGGATTTCGTGAGCGAGGATCACGTCCTGCTGGATGTCGGCGGTGTCGGCTACCTCGTGAACTGCCCGGCCTCGACCTTGTCCAAGCTGGCGGCCGGCGCGCACGCCTCGCTGATGGTCGAGACGCGCCTAACCGACGAGACCATCAAGCTTTACGGCTTCTTCACCGCCGAGGAGCGCGAATGGTTCCGCCTCCTCCAGACCGTGCAGAACGTCGGCGCGCGGGTGGCGCTGAACGTGCTGTCCGCGCTCTCGCCGCGTGACCTGGAAAGGGCGCTGGCACTGGGCGACAAAGCCACGATCGGCCGCGCCCAAGGGGTCGGCCCCAAACTGGCGCTGCGCATCGTCACGGAACTGAAGGACAAAGCGCCTTCTATGATGCTGCGCGGCCATGCCGAGGACGCCGGCGTGCATGCCGTCGCCCCGCGCGGTCCGGAAGCCGATGCGGTCGCGGCCTTGGTCAAGCTCGGCTATTCTCAAGGCGTGGCGGCGGAGGCCGTGGCGCGGGCCGCGCAGAGCCTCGGCGATGGCACGGCGCTCGATGTGCTGCTCCGCGAAGCTTTGCGGGCGATGGGACGATAGATGGCGAAGCCGCAACCTGCAGACCGTCTGGTAGCGCCCGAGCGCGGCGAGGAAGACTCGCTGGAGGCCTCTCTGCGCCCCAAGCATCTGACCGAGTTCGTCGGCCAGCAGCAAGCGCGGGAAAACCTGTCCGTCTTCATCTCGGCGGCAAAGGCACGCGGCGAAGCGCTCGACCACGTGCTGTTTTCCGGTCCCCCGGGACTGGGCAAAACGACGCTGGCGCAGATCGTGGCACGCGAGCTGGGCGTGAACTTCCGCTCGACGTCCGGCCCGGTGCTGGCCAAGGCCGGCGATCTCGCCGCGATCCTTACGAATCTCGAACCGCGCGATGTTCTTTTCATCGATGAGATCCATCGCCTCAGTCCAGCCGTGGAAGAAATCCTGTATCCGGCGATGGAGGATTTCGAGCTCGATCTGGTTATCGGCGAGGGCCCGTCGGCACGCTCGGTGAAAATCTCGCTGGCGCCGTTTACCCTGGTCGGCGCCACCACGCGCTCCGGCCTCATCACCACACCGCTACGTGACCGCTTTGGCATTCCGGTGCGGCTGAATTTCTATTCGGCCGATGAGTTGCTCTCGATCGTGGAGCGCGGCGCACGGGTGTTAGGGTTCAACCTGACCTCGGACGGCGCCCGGGAGATTGCCGGACGCGCCCGTGGCACGCCGCGCATCGCCGGGCGCCTGCTCAAGCGCGTGCGCGATTTCGCCTTGGTTGCCGGCCATGTCCGTGTCGATGCCAGGATCGCCGACGCCGCGCTGACTCGCCTTGAAGTCGACGGGCGCGGGTTGGATGCCTTCGATAAACGCTACCTGCAGTTGATTGCGGAGAGCTTCGCTGGTGGCCCGGTCGGGATCGAGACCATTGCGGCAGCGCTCGGCGAGGCCCGCGACGCGATCGAAGAGATTGTCGAGCCGTTTCTGCTGCAGCAAGGCCTCGTGCAGCGTTCGCCGCGCGGACGTATCCTGACCGGCAACGCCTTCGCCCATCTGGGACTGCCTGCGCCGCCGCGCGATCCGTCGCAGATCGGCCTGTTCGCGGACGAGGGCGGCGATGGTTGACGCGATTGGCCGCTTCGACGGCAAGGTCCATATCCTGCCCATCCGCATGTACTACGAAGACACTGATCTTTCGGGCGTCGTCTATCATGCGAATTACTTGCGCTACATGGAGCGCGGCCGGTCCGAATTTTTCCGTGCCGTTGGGATATCCAAACTGGCCCGGCTGGACGAACCCGAACCGACGGCCTGGACCCTGCGCAAGCTGGAAATCGAGTATTTCCGCCCGGCGCGTGTCGATGACCTCATTGAAGTTCACACCAAGGCGACCTCCCTCAGTGGGGCCAGGATGACGGCCGATCAGTCCATATTTTGTGGGAGCGAAAGGCTGACGCGCGGGTCCGTCGAGGCCTGCATGATGACCCTGACCGGAAAGCCACGGCGGATTCCCGCCGATATCCGCGACAAACTTCTGCCTTTCCTTTGTGAAACATAGGCTTAACGATTAGTCGCCAAAATATGGCCAAGTTTCCGTGAGTATTTTTTCCGCCCACCCGGCATAATCCGGTCCGTGGGGCAGCAGACCGGGATGAGGTTGCGTACATGGATATGAAAAAGGTTCTCGCCGCTCTTCTGCCGGCGCTGACGATTGTCTTCGCGGTGGCCTTGGCGACGCCAACCATGGCCCAAGGCGAACCGCCGCGCGCGGCACCCACAGGGGCGCCCGCACAGAGCGCACCGCTGGCGGCTCCTCCCGGTGTTGCGCAGAATGACGGGGCTGTCGCGCCGACGGCGGGCGGGTATTCGATCGTGACGATGTTCTTGCACGCCGATCCGCTTGTGAAGACGGTCATGGCGGTGCTGTTGCTGGCGAGCCTGTGGTCGTGGTCGATCATCATCAACAAGGCGCTCGCGCTTTCCAGCCTGCGTCGCCGAGCGACCAAATTCGAAAAGATATTCTGGTCGGGACAATCGCTCGACGAGCTCTTCGCGCAATTCGCTTCGCGCAACGATCATCCTTTGGCCGCGGTGTTCGTATCCGGCGTGCGTGAATGGCGCCGCGGCTTCGAGCACGGTGCGCCGCGCGAAAGCGCGGTTGCCGGCATCAAGGATCGCGTCGATAAGGCGATGAGCGTGACCATTTCGCGGGAGACTGATGCCATAGAAGGCAATATCGGGTTCTTGGCGACGGTTGCCAACACGGCTCCTTTCGTCGGTCTGTTCGGGACCGTTTGGGGAATCATGAACTCCTTTGCAGCGATCGCTGCGCGTCACGACACCACGCTGTCCGTCGTGGCGCCGGGCATTGCGGAGGCGCTGTTCGCCACCGCGATGGGCCTCTTGGCCGCGATTCCTGCGGCGATTTTCTATAACCGTTATGTCGGCGAGATCGGGCGCTACACCAATCGCCTGGACGCTTTTGCTGACGAATTGTCCGCGATCCTGTCGCGTCAACTCGACGAAAAGGCGCGCTGATGGCCGGTGGCGTCCAGATGATTGAACGTGGCCGGCGCAGCCGACGTCGCCGTCCGATTTCGGAGATCAATGTCACGCCGTTCGTTGACGTGATGCTGGTCCTATTGATCGTGTTTATGGTGACGGCGCCGCTCCTCACGGTCGGCGTGCCGGTGGATTTGCCGAAGACGCGCGCCCAGCCGCTCAGCCAGGACCGCGAGCCGCTGTCCGTCACGATCAAGAGCAACGGCCAGATATTCCTGCAGAACACGCCCGTCGCCGAGGACGACTTGGTGCCGAAGCTCACGGCCATTGCGGCCAACGGCTACGACCAAAGGGTTTTCGTGCGCGGCGACAAGTCCGTCGATTACGGCCGCGTAATGGAAGTGATGGGAATGTTGAGCGCCGCGGGGTTCACGCATATCGGACTTGTGACCGATGTCGCCCATCCCAAACCACATGATCAATAGCGCGACAGCGGACAGACAGGCGCCGCGTTTGGGCCTGGTTGGGTCGGTGTTGCTGCATGTGGGAATCGTTGCGGCCACATTGTTTACTTGGTCGCATAAACTCGATTTCGCCGATCAGGCTCCGCCCGTCGTGCCGGTTGACCTCGTGACGATCGCGGAGAAGACGAATATCGCGCCAATGGTGCAGGAACAGCCAAAGCAACTGGAGGCGCCGGAACAGATCACGCCGCCGCCCATGCCGTTGCAGATCCAGCAGCCGAAGGTCGAATACGCCCCAACGCCGCAGAGCAAACCTGAGCCGAAGCCGAAACCGGCGCCACCCAAGCCTAAACAAGAGAAGTTCGACATCAACAATATCATGTCGATGCTCGACAAGCGCAAGCAGGCCGCGACCACGCCAAGAAACGCAAAGGTGGGCGCGCAGAACATCAAGGGCATCGGTGCACAGAGCGCGATGACCATGGACCTCGTGGACGCGCTCCGGAACCAGATTTCCCAGTGCTGGAGCCCGCCGGTGGGCGCGCCTCATCCGGAGACGCTGATCGTGGAATTCGAATTGTTCCTGAACCGAGACGGGTCTGTCGCACAGCCGCCACAATTGACTGCAAACTCATCAGCCGCCGTGGCGAATAATCCATACATGCGGGCGGCGGCTGACGCGGCTCGTCGTGCTATCTATATGTGTGAGCCGTATAAATTGCCGGCCGACCGCTATAGCCAATGGAGCGACATCAAGTTCGTCTTCGACCCTCGCCTAATGGCCGGACAATAGTTTTGGGAGACTGCAGATGAGGAAACTCACACCAACCCTTCTGGCGGCGCTCGCGGCAGTCCTTGGTATGCTTGTGCCGGCTTTCGCGGCGCTGAAGGTTGACGTCAATCAGGCCAATATCCAGCCTCTGCCGATCGCCATCCCGGATTTCGTGCCCGTCACGCCGGCGGACGTCGCGGCCGGGCAGAACATAGCCAAGGTGGTGCGCGCCGACCTGGACCGCTCGGGCCTGTTCAAGCCGCTGGATCCCAAATCCTTTATCGACAAAGTGACGAACATCAATATCGCGCCGAATTTCAGCGATTGGCGCATCATCACGGCGCAGGGACTGGTGACGGGGTCGGTGGCGATGCAGTCGGACGGCCGGCTGCGTGTCGATTTTCGCCTATGGGATATCTACGGTGAAGAGCAGATGCTTGGCCTTCAGTATTTCACCCAGCCCGCCAATTGGCGGCGCATTGCCCATATGATCTCGGATGCGATCTACCAGCGGATCACAGGCGAAACAGGCTATTTCGACACCCGCATTGTCTTCATATCCGAGTCGGGCCCCCCGCTGGCACGCAAGAAACGCTTGGCAGTCATGGACGAGGACGGCGCCAATCCGACCTTTCTCACGAATGGCAGCTATCTCGTCCTGACGCCGCGCTTCAATCCGACGGCTCAGATGATCGCTTACATGTCGTACATTGGCCGCAAGCCAGCCGTGTATCTGTTCGACTTGGAAAGCGGCCGCCAGGAAAAGCTCGGCGATTTTCCGAACATGACATTTTCTCCACGTTTCTCTCCTGACGGTAATAAGGTCGTGATGAGTCTAGAGAAGGGTGGCAATTCGGACATTTATGTAATGGATTTGCGCACGCGCGCCGTCACACGCTTGACCTACGATCCGGGAATCGACACCTCGCCGTCATATTCACCAGACGGAAAGCAGATCACCTTCGAGTCAGACCGCGGCGGAACACAACAAATTTATGTAATGAACGCAGATGGTTCGAACCAGCACCGCATCAGCTTCGGCGCGGGGCGCAATGGTACCCCAGTTTGGAGTCCGCGAGGCGATCTCATTGCGTTCACCAAGATTACGAGCGGCTCCTTCCGTATCGGCGTGATGCGCCCTGATGGCAGTGGGGAGCGCATTCTTTCCGACGGCTGGGAGGACGAAGGTCCGACGTGGGCGCCGAACGGTCGCGTACTAATGTTTACCAGAACAATTGAGGGGGGGCGTGGCTCCCAGATATGGTCGATCGACGTGACCGGACGCAATGAGCGACGGGTGGCCACACCAGGAGATGCGTCCGATCCGGCTTGGTCGCCCTTGATCCAGTAAGGGTTTATTCTCTAATATCCTTTTCGCCTTTTCGCCTTTTTGGGGCCGATGGGGCGCCGTAGGAAGGGTGCGTAAATGCTGGCTGCACGCGGTTCCGTCGCACCCGGAACTTGCCGTGTTTCTTTGGAGTTGGGATTGCCATGACGAAAATGTCCGCCGGTATGAAACTGGCAGTCGTCGCTTTTGCCGTTATGCTCGCAGGATGTGAGACCAAGCCGCCACCGGCGCCACCGGCGGCCCCGCCTCCGGCTCCTGTCGCGACGCCGGCGCCGTCTATCGTACCAGGCAGCGCTGAAGACCTTCGCGTGAACGTCGGCGATACGGTTCACTTCGACTACAACAAGTCCGCCGTCCTCGAAGGCGATAAAGCGACGCTGCAGCGTCAGGCCACGTGGCTTGCGAAATATCCGTCCGTTCGCGTTACCATCGAAGGCAACTGCGACGAACGCGGCACGCGTGAATACAACCTGGCACTCGGCGCGCGCCGAGCCAATGCCGTGAAGGAATATCTGATCAGCCTCGGTGTTTCGGCCGCGCGTATTGATACAATTTCCTACGGCAAAGAGCGCCCGATCTGTTCGGAATCGACGGAATCCTGCTGGGCGCAGAATCGCCGTGCGGTGACTGTCATCGCCTCAGGGGCATCCTCCTAGGTCGCGGTATAGGCAGCTAATGCGAAAAGGGCGCCGGCAACGGCGCCCTTTTGTCTTGCCTGACGGCTCCCGACGGGCCGCATTTTCGGCTAAGTATTCCACTAGCGTAATGTTTCTTTGACCGGTGATGGACATGACAGCACGACTGATGGGCGCGGCACTTGCTCTAGTTTCGGCATTCACCGTCTCGTCCGGCGCGACACAGATGGCGCCAGCGACGCTGCCACATGTGCGTTCGCAGAATATGCAGATCGCTGGTCTGTTCGGCGAAAGTGACGAAGAAAAGGCCGCCCGCCAACAGCACGAAGACAATCAGGATGCTCTGATCACCGAACTGAGACAGAACGTCCGTGATCTCGAACAATCGCTTCGGCAGTTGACGGGCCAGAATGAAGAACTTGGGCACCGTATCCAATTGTTAAGCGATCGCCTCGATCGCCAGCAGAAGGACTATGACTACAAACTCTGCACTTTGTCGGCGCAGCTTTTGGGTGCGAGCACGACGCAGGATCCGACCAATGGCGGGATATCCTGTAATCCGATTGCGACGGCAAGTGCGGCCACCACGAGCCAGCCGGCGTCCAGTTCCGGCGGTGGTGTCCTCGGCACGCTGCCGGCGGGCCCTGGCGTAACGCCAACTTCGCCCGACACCCGGCCACAGTTCGATTCCGCAATGAATCTGCTGGCTAAGGCGCAATATGACGAAGCGCGCGCCGCGTTCCGGAATTTCGCGGACACCTACCCCAAGGACGATTTGGCGCCGCAGGCCCTCTATTGGGTCGGTGACATCGCATATGTTCAAAAGGACTATATGGGTGCCGCGCAGGCCTTTGCCGAAGGCATCAAGAAATACCCGACAAGTTCGCGTGGTCCGGATAGCATGCTGAAACTCGGCCAGTCGCTCATTGCGATGGGTCAAAATAAAGAAGGCTGCCTGACGCTTGGCGATCTCAAGCGCAAATACCCGAAAACCCCCGCAGCGATCCTCTCGCAAGCCGCGGGCACGCGTGCGGCGTCCTGCCGATAACCAGGACGGCGGGCTGGCTGCGCGCTTCGCTGACGCGATGCACGCTGCCGGTGCGCCATGGCCCGGCGCGGCAGCGATTTCTGGCGGTAGTGATTCGCTGGCACTAATGTATCTTTTGCGCGATTGGGCGAAGCAGGCGGGCTTGCCGCTGCCGGTGGTGCTTTGCGTCGATCACGCCCTACGTCCGGAATCTGCCGCCGAGGCACGGCAGGTGTTGCGGTGGGCAAGAGCGGCGGGGCTAAGGGCGCAGCTTCTATTGCACAGCGGCAAGGTTCCTGAAACCTCTATCGAAGCCGCCGCGCGGGATGTGCGCTACAGGCTGATGGGCACCTGGGCGGTGCAAAATGGTGTGAAGGCGATTTACGTGGGCCATACGCGCGACGACCAGGCGGAGACGTTCTTGCTCAGATTAGGGCGCGGCAGCGGCGTCGACGGGCTTTCGGCAATGCGCGCCGTCGCGCCTTATCCCTTGGCGGAGTTTCGGGAGTTGGCCTTGGTGCGGCCTCTGCTCGCCCTAGAACGTAAAGCCCTCCGCGACCACCTGCGGGCGCGGAAGCAGGTCTGGCTCGACGATCCAATGAACGAAGACCCGCGTTTTGCCCGGGTAAAGATCAGAAACGCTTGGCCGGCTCTGGAGGCCATCGGTCTCAGCAAGGCGCGGGTCGCCGATGCGGCCGCCCATATGGCCCGTGCCAGGGCGGCGCTTGACACAGTCAGCCAGGCGGTGCTGGCACGCGCCTGCCGCTTCGAAGGCGGCGTGGCGCTGCTTGATACGGTTGCCCTGACCGGCGCACCGCGCGAAGTGGGTCTTCGCGCACTTGCGACGGTGCTGATGACGGTCTCGGAAAGCCCCTACCGACCACGGTTTGAAAGGCTAGAACGCTTGTTCGATCAGCTAGCCGGAGGATCTCTTGGGGGGGGGCGGACATTACATTGTTGCCGGATTGCACCAGCGCCGGTGGCGAAGGCCGTCTTTGGTCCGGGTTCCGTACTCGTCAGGCGCGAGGAAACTCGTAGTAAAATGAAGAAAAACAAGGGCTAGGCCGTCAAAATACGTTCTTAAGCCCATTAGGGCATTGTCATTGCTGACGCGACATAAATTCCTTAACGTTTCTAAATATGGCAATGCGGCAGAAACCTCCTATCTATAGATACTGGGTACTGTCGATTCATTGCCTTGAGAACTTGTAGAAAGAAGGACGCACTTGAACAACCTTCGCAATTTGGCGCTCTGGATTCTGATCGCACTGCTGTTGGTGCTTCTGTTCAACCTGTTCCAGGGGACCGGCCAGCACACCAACGCGTCGGTCATCACGTACACGCAGTTTGTCCAAGAGGTGTCGCAAGGCGACGTCAAGAAGGTCACCGTTCAGGGCGACCAGGTTCATGGCGAATTGGCGAGCGGGCAGCAATTCACGACGACCGTGCCCACGAGTGATCAGTCGTTGTGGTCGACAATGAAGGCGCACAACGTCAACATTTCGATCGCCCAAGCTGACGACGGCATGCCCACGCTCCTTGGCGTGCTCCTCAACTGGTTCCCGATGCTGCTTTTGATCGGCGTCTGGGTGTTCTTTCTGCGCCAGATGCAGGCTGGCGGCGGCAAGGCGATGGGATTCGGCAAGTCGCGCGCGAAATTGCTTACAGAGCGCCAGGGCCGTGTGACGTTCGAGGACGTGGCCGGCGTCGACGAAGCAAAGGACGATCTGAAGGAAATCGTCGACTTCCTGAAAGATCCGCAGAAATTCCAACGGCTTGGTGGGCGCATTCCCAAGGGCGTGCTGCTCGTAGGGCCGCCGGGCACCGGTAAAACGCTGCTGGCGCGCGCCATTGCCGGCGAGGCGAATGTTCCTTTCTTCACGATTTCGGGTTCCGACTTCGTGGAAATGTTCGTGGGTGTCGGCGCGTCGCGTGTGCGCGACATGTTCGAGCAGGCCAAGAAGAATGCGCCGTGTATCGTTTTCATCGATGAAATCGACGCGGTCGGGCGCCATCGCGGTGCCGGTTTGGGGGGTGGCAACGACGAACGCGAGCAGACTTTGAACCAGTTGCTCGTGGAAATGGACGGTTTTGAATCGACCGAAGGCGTAATCCTGATCGCCGCGACCAACAGACCCGACGTGCTTGATCCCGCGTTGCTGCGACCGGGCCGTTTCGATCGCCATGTCGTGGTGCCCAACCCCGATCTCGGCGGTCGCGAGAAAATCTTGCGCGTGCACATGCGCAAGGTACCGCTTGCACCCGATGTCGAACCGCGCACGATAGCCCGTGGCACACCTGGTTTTTCGGGCGCCGATTTGGCCAATCTTGTGAATGAAGCGGCCTTGCTGGCTGCCCGCCGCGGCAAACGTGTTGTCACCATGAGCGAGCTCGAAGAAGCGAAGGATAAGGTCCTCATGGGTGCCGAGCGCCGGTCCATGGCGATGACCGAGGAAGAAAAGAAACTCACCGCCTATCATGAAGGCGGGCACGCCATTGTCGCGCTGAATGTGAAAGGCTCTGATCCGATCCATAAAGCGACGATCATTCCGCGCGGCCGCGCGCTGGGCATGGTGATGCGCCTTCCGGAACGCGACCAGCTGTCAGTTACGCGCGAAAAGATGTTGTCTGATCTGTGTGTCGCCTTCGGCGGGCGCATCGCTGAAGAACTGGTTTTCGGTCATGACAAGGTCACGACCGGTGCAATGAGCGACATTGAGCAGGCAACGCGCGTGGCGCGCGCCATGGTTACGCGCTTCGGCATGTCCGATGAACTCGGCCCGATTGCATATGCCGAGAACCAGGAAGAGGTCTTCCTTGGCCACAGCGTATCACGCACACAGAATGTTTCCGAGGCAACAGCTCAGCGCATCGACGCTGAGATTCGCCGCATCATCGACGATTGCTATCAGCGCGCGCATCAGATCCTGAGCGAACGGATGAGCGATCTTAATGTGCTGGCGCGCGGGCTTCTGGAATACGAGACGCTGTCGGGCGATGAAATCATCGCGTTGCTCAAGGGCATACCGCCGGTACGCACGCCGTACGAGGAGCCTGAGCCGCAGCGTGGTTCTGGTCCCAGCGTGCCGCAAGCAGGTCGTCCACGGGGGCCTGGCATCATCGCGCCGGAACCTCAACCGGGACATTAACGTCGTCCCCCACGGGAGGGAGGCGCAGTGGACTGGTCGCCCGCCATCCTCGGCATTCTGAACATCACGGAGGATTCATTCTCCGATGGCGGGCTTTATCTCGCGTCGGACTCTGCCATTGCTCACGCAAAGAGGCTCGCCGCTGATGGCGCGTCGGCGCTCGATCTGGGTGCTGCCGCGAGCAATCCCGAGGCCCGACAAATCTCACCCGAGACGGAGATTGCGCGGCTTAAGCCAGTTGTGGCGGCACTGAAACGCGAAGGCATTGCCGTCTCCATCGACAGTTTCTCGCCTGAGGTCCAGCGTTGGGCATTGGCTGAGGATGTGGCCTATGTGAACGACATTCATGGGTTCCCGGACCCAGCACTTTATCCGGTGATCGCCGCCGCCCAGTCGCGGCTGATCGTCATGCATTCGGTCCAGGAGCGGGGATGCGCAACCCGCGTCTCCGTTGCGCCAGAACAGGTGTTCGACCGTATTCTGCGTTTCTTTGAGGGACGCGTTGCCGCCCTGGAAGAGGCTGGAATCACGCGGTCGCGGCTCATCCTTGACCCCGGGATGGGTTTTTTCCTTGGCAGCAGTCCCGAGGCCTCGTTCGTGGTTTTGCGGCGACTGCGGGAGCTGAAGCAGGCGTTCGGGCTATCCGTTCTGATCTCGGTTTCGCGCAAGTCCTTCTTGAGGAAAATCACGGGCCGAGCCGTTACGGAGGCGGGATCCGCGACGCTGGCGGCCGAACTTTTTGCAGTTTTCCAGGGGGCGGACTATATCCGCACCCACGATCCGGCGGCCCTTTCAGACGGTCTGGCCGTCTGGAAGGCCGCAACAACGCGCAACACAGCGTGATGCAAAGCCCCTCAACCTTTTGTTATGATTGAGGGATATGATCGCTCGACAAAGAGACGGGGCGCCAGGAAACAATGAATCGCAAACTTTTCGGCACGGACGGCGTGCGCGGGCTCGCCAACACATTCCCCATGACGCCGGAGATCGCCATGAAGGTCGGTATGGCGGCCGGGCGTCTTTTTACACGGGGTGAATATCGCCATCGTGTCGTGATCGGCAAGGATACTCGGCTGTCCGGCTATATGATCGAGTCCGCGCTGGTCGCAGGGTTCACCTCGGTCGGCATGGACGTCTTTCTGTTCGGGCCCCTGCCGACGCCCGCTGTCGCCATGCTGACACGTTCGCTGCGTGCCGATCTGGGCGTGATGATCTCGGCGTCCCATAATCCCTATACCGACAACGGCATCAAACTCTTCGGCCCCGACGGTCAGAAGCTGTCCGACGCGCGCGAGCAGGCAATCGAGACAATGATGGCGAACGGCATGGAAGAAGGACTTGCACCTTCGGCCAAGATCGGACGCGCCAAACGCATCGACGACGCGCAGGCCCGCTACATAGAGTTCGTCAAGGCGACCTTCCCGCGCAATCTCAAGCTGGACGGCTTGCGTCTTGTCATCGATTGCGCACATGGCGCCGCCTACAAGGTCGCGCCTGCCGTATTGTGGGAGCTGGGAGCGGACGTCGTGGCGCTCGGCGTGGATCCCGACGGTATGAACACCAATTTCGAGTGCGGCTCTACCGCTCCCGAGGCGATGTGCAGGAAGGTTCGCGAAATGCGCGCCGATTTCGGCATCGCCCTCGACGGCGACGCGGACCGCGTGGTGATGGCCGATGAACGCGGTCACATCATCGACGGAGACCAGATTTTGGCGCTGATTGCCCGCTCCTGGAGCAGGTCTGGTACCCTCAAAGGCGGCGGGGTCGTCGGTACCGTGATGTCGAATGCCGGTCTGGATCGCTATCTGGCCACTCAGCAATTGAAGCTCGCACGTGCCAAAGTCGGCGACCGCTATGTCATCGAGGAAATGAAGAAGGGCGGCTTCAACGTTGGCGGCGAGCAGTCCGGTCATATCGTGCTCTCCGACTTTTGCACCACGGGCGACGGTCTGATCGCGGCGTTGCAAGTTCTGGCGGTGATCGCGCAAGAGGGAAAGCCAGCCAGCCAAGCGGCCCACCTCTTCGAGCCGCTGCCACAGGTGTTGCAAAATGTGCGCTTCCGCAAGGGCGCTCCGCTCGACGATGCGCGGGTAAAATCCTGCATTGACGACTGCAACGCGCGGCTTAACGGCAGCGGGCGGATTCTGGTGCGCAAATCCGGCACAGAACCGGTCATCCGTGTGATGGCAGAAGGCGACGACGAGAAGCTGATCCGGGCCATCGTGCAAGACATAGCGACGGCCATCGAGGAAGCGGCGGCGTGACCGCTGCCGCCAAGCCCAAGCGCCTTCTTATCATCGCGGGTTCGGATTCGAGCGGCGGCGCAGGCATCCAGGCCGATATCAAGACGGCTGCGGCGTTCGGTGTCTATGCGATGACTGCGATCACCGCTGTGACCGTGCAGAACACGAAGGGCGTCTACGGCGTTCATCCCGTTCCTCCGAAAATCGTCGCAGATCAGATTGCGGCCTGCCTGAAGGACATCGGCGCCGACGCGATCAAGGTCGGCATGCTTGCCAACGCAGCGATTGCGAAAGCGGTGGTGTCCGCGCTCAAAAAATTTGCCGGAGGGACCCCCCTGGTGGTCGATCCGGTCATGGTGTCCACGAGCGGCGCAGCCCTGCTCGACGCCGACGCCGAGGATATCATCAAGAAACGCCTCCTCCCCCTGGCGACGCTGGTGACACCCAACATCCCGGAAGCCAAGCGGCTTACGGGGATGCGCGGAACACGCCGGGAAGACATCAGGACGGCAGCGGCCCGCCTACAGGAGATGGGTGCGAAGGCGGCACTCATCAAGGGCGGCCATTCGACGCGGTCCACCATCGACGACGTGCTGGTGTGGGCAGGAGGCGAGGATGTCTTTGCCTTCCCGCGTATCAAGACCCGGCATACGCACGGCACCGGATGCACGCTGGCGACGGCGATTGCCTGTGGGCTGGCGAAGGGACTGCCGTTGCCGGTGGCCGTGGGCTACGCACGAGAGTATGTGCAGGCCGCGATCGAGACGGCGCCGGGCTTCGGCAAAGGTCATGGTCCGCTCAACCACGCCGTCAAGTGGCGGTGAGCGCCTCTACTTGTTCCAGGTGAGGGCGACGAGTTCGGGATCGTCCTGCGTCTCGCGCTCGTTCTTGAGGAAGTCGTAATAGCCGCAACGCCCGGTCGGATACGCGCGGCAGATATGCGGGCGCGCCTTATAGACCGTGCAGCGCCGCTCCTCGGTGTCGAAGAAGCGGCAGATGCGGCCGAAATACTCATCGGCCTTGCGGCGCATCTTGTACTCGCCGTCCTTGTTGTCCTCTTCGTCGTTCCGGGTGACGAACCTGGCCTTGGCCTTGGCGACGCTGATGCCGAAATGCTTGGCCAGCCGCGCGAGATCGCGCTTGGTCACCGGGATGATGTGGTAGGAGCAGCAATACCCCGGGCACTTGGAACAATCATAACTGGGCATCACCCACTGATAGCGGCGACTCGCGACGGCGGCAACGGTCAATTTGCGAGAAGGTGCCCAAGCTTTGTGCGGATGATCTCCTCGGCTTCGCGGACGATGCGCGTCACGAGCTCTTCACAGGACGGGATGTCGTGGATCAGTCCCTGGATCATGCCGGCCGACCATACGCCGCCGTCGACATCGCCGGTCTCGATGGCGCGCCGTCCGCGCTGACCGGCAACCAGAGATTTGACGTCCTCGAAGGTGGCGCCGCGCTTCTCGATGGCGACGACCTCGTCGCTGACGGCGTTCTTCGCCACCCGCGCCGTGTTGTGCAGGGTGCGGAAGATGAGGTTGGTGGAGCGTTCGTCGTTGGCAACGATGGCTTCCTTGATCTTCTGGTGGATCGGCGCCTCCTTGGTGGCCATGAAGCGCGTGCCCATGTTGATGCCGTCGGCCCCCAGCGCCAGAGCGGCCACCAGGCCGCGGGCATCGCCGAACCCGCCCGAGGCGATCATGGGAATACCGATTTTGTCGGCCGCCGCGGGGATCAGGATCAGGCCGGGCACGTCGTCCTCGCCGGGATGGCCGGCGCATTCGAAGCCGTCGATCGACACCGCATCGACGCCGATCGACTGCGCCTTCACGGCATGGCGCACGCTGGTGCATTTGTGGATCACCTTGATGCCGGCTTCCTTGAAGGCCGGCAGATGCGGCGCCGGATTGTTGCCGGCGGTCTCCACGATCTTGATGCCGGCCTCGATCACCACGCGGCGGTATTCGTCGTAGGGCACCGGATTGATGGTCGGCAGGATGGTGAGGTTCACGCCGAAGGGCTTGTCGGTCATGGAGCGGGTGCGGGCGATTTCCTTTTCCAGCGCTTCCGGCGTGGGCTGGGTCAGCGCGGTGAGGAAGCCGAGCGCGCCCGCATTGGCGACGGCGGACACCAGCTCCGCGCAACCGACCCACTGCATCCCGCCCTGGACGATGGGATGGGCGACGCCGAACAGCTCGGTAAAACGCGTCTTCAGCATATGGGTCAGCCCAGGAAAGGATCGTGCACCAGGATCGTATCGTCCCGTTCGGGGCTGGTGGAGAGCAGCGCCACCGGCGCGCCGATCAGCTCCTCGATGCGGCGGACATACTTGATCGCATTCGCCGGCAATTGCGCCCAGGAGCGCGCGCCGCGCGTGGATTCGCTCCAGCCCGCGATGGTTTCGTAGACCGGCTCGATCGCCGCCTGCTCGACGGCGTCCGCCGGCAGATAGTCCACCGTCTTGCCACGCAGCTTGTAGGCGACGCAGACGTCGATCTTCTCGAAACCGTCGAGCACGTCGAGCTTGGTCAGCGCGATGCCGTCGATGCCGCCGGTCACCACGGTCTGGCGCACCAGCACGGAATCGAACCAGCCGCAGCGCCGCTTGCGCCCGGTGACGGTGCCGAACTCGGCGCCGCGCGTGCCCAGCCGTTCGCCCAATTCGTTTTTCTGTTCGGTGGGGAAGGGGCCTTCGCCGACGCGCGTGGTGTAGGCCTTGGCGATGCCGAGCACATAGCCGATCTGGCGCGGGCCGATGCCCGAGCCCGCCGCCGCCTGTCCCGCCACGGTGTTGGAGGAGGTGACGAAGGGATAGGTGCCGTGATCGACATCGAGAAGCACCGCCTGGGCGCCTTCGAACAGCACCCGCTTGCCGGTATGCCGGACTTCGTCGAGCTTGCGCCACACCGGACCGATATAAGGCACGATCTTGGGTGCGATGTCGGTCAGCTCCTTCAGAATCGTCTCGACAGCGACTTCCTCGACGCCGCTGCCGCGCCGCAGCGCATTGTGATGGGCCAGCAGCCGCGCGATCTTGCCGGGCAGGGTGGCGGGATTCTTGAGGTCGATGGCGCGGATGGCGCGCCGGCCGACCTTATCCTCATAAGCCGGGCCGATGCCGCGCTTGGTGGTTCCGAGCGCCTGAACGCTGTTGGAGCTTTCGCGGGCCACATCCAGCTCGCGATGCAGCGACAGGATGAGGGCGGCGTTCTCGGCCACGATCAGGCTGGCGGGCGAGATGGCGACGCCAAGACCCTGGAGCTTCTCGATCTCGGCGGCCAGCGCGTAAGGATCGACCACCACGCCATTGCCGATCACCGACAATTTGCCGGGGCGGACCACGCCGGAGGGCAAAAGGCTCAGCTTGTAGGTGACGCCGTCGATCACCAGCGTATGGCCGGCATTGTGACCGCCCTGGACGCCCACCACCACGTCGGCGCGCGCCGACAGCCAGTCGACGATCTTGCCTTTGCCCTCGTCGCCCCATTGGGCGCCGATCACCGCCACATTCGCCATATCCCGTACCCGGTTGTCGTTCTGTCACCCGCAAGGGATTCGCGGGCACGGTGGCCACATATAACGCCCGCGGCGGGGCGAGTCGTGCTTTTTTGATGGGGACGCGGCACAGGGTCCGCAACACGACCTCCGACGCTCCCCATCGCCGGATATGGACCACGATTACCTGGTGTTTGGGGCGGAATCGCTCGGGATTCTGGGCCATGTAGAGCTTGGCCGCCGCCACGGAGCAGCGCAGGCGGGCGATCAGCAGGCGCGCCTGGAGCCGCAGGGCTCTGATCTCGGCGGTATGACGTCCGGTGGTGACGGCATTGCGGTTGCCCGGCCGCGCGCCGGCACCCGACCGGTTCCTCCCCCAATTGGAACGGGGATTTACGGCCATCTCGGCAAGATAATTGTTTTCGCTTTTTCGAGGGGGGGCTTCCCCCCTTCCCCCGGTGAGCGACAGCGGCGATGCGGGACGGGCGCGCAGGCGCCGGGCAGCGTCGGCGCGACGGGCGCGGGCCTCGGCATGGGTGCGCGTACGCGCCTTCAGAATCAGGCGCGGCGTTTCTACAGATGAAAGGGCAAACGTCTCCATGCTCCGTAGACGGAATAATCCGCCCGGTCCCTCCGGCACAGGTTACGTGTAAGACGTATGGGCTAAAACCTGTGGTTCAAGAGGGTGCGACGAGATGGCGTGTTTGAGAGTGAGAGGTGTAATCATCTGCATGCGGAGTACATATCCTTTGCCTTACTTCTCAGGCCCATGGGGTAGCTTCCAGAAACGGATTGCATCGATCCCGATTTAATGCTACATGCTGTAGCGCTATAAATTGTAACGCTACGATGACAAACCCCCTTCCCGATCTGGGCGACCTCGAGCGCGAGGTCATGCATCTGGTGTGGTCGCGCGGCCCCGTCACGGCGGAGGAGGTGCGCGAGCGCCTGCCGCGCAAACTGAAGGAATCCACAGTCCGGACCGTGCTCAAGCGGCTCGAGGACAAGGGTTATGTGAGTCACACGGTCGAGGGGCGCACCTACCGCTACGCGGCCGCGGAGGCGCGCCGCCGCGTCGCCGCCAAGGCGGTGCAGCGGATCGTCGACTGGTTCTGCAACGGCTCCGTGGAAGAGGTTCTGGTCGGCATGGTCGACGCCGAAATGCTCGACCAAGGCCAGTTGAAGGCGCTCGCAGACAAGATCGCGAAGGCAAAGGCGGGGAGGAAATGATGCTGAGCATGCTGTTTGAGGCGGCGCTTCGCACGTTCGCGCTCACGGGCATCTTGTGGATCTGGTTGACCGCATTCGGCATCCGCGACGCCCGTGTGCAGACCACGATCTGGCGCACGGCTCTTATCGCGTCCCTGTTGATGCCGCTGCTGATGCAGCTTTTTCTCGTGCAGTTGCACGCACCGCTTGGGGCGATGCAGCAGACCGCCGGTCATCAGCCGATCCTGACCCAGATCGCCGCGGCGATCACCGCGCCGGCGATGCTCGCGGCCGGGTCGGCGACGGCGGATATCGAACAGGCGACGATCTCCTGGGCCGCCATCTTGTGGTGGGCCTATCTTGCGGTCGCCGCCACCTTGCTCGCACGGCTGGGCTTCGGTCTTGTCGTCACCTGGCGTACGGCGCGCGGCGCCACGCCGATCCGGGAGAGCTGGACCAGAGGCCTGGACGCGCGCATGACCGACGCCGTCAGTGTCCCCGTGACGTTCGGCGCCACCGTGCTGTTGCCCAGGAACTACCGCGACTGGCCGCCGGCGACGCGACAGGCCGTCATGGTGCACGAACGCTCGCATGCCGAAAGCGGCGACTTCTATATCCAACTCCTGAGCAGCGTGAATCGGGCCCTCTTCTGGTTCAATCCGCTGGCGTGGTGGCTCGACGCCAGGCTGACGGAGCTTGCCGAAATCATCAGCGACGACACCGCAATCGAAGAGGTCGCGGATCGTCCGAACTATGCGGAGGTATTGCTGGACATGTCGAACTCCCTGAAACGCGCGCCCGCAGGCGTCGCGATGGCGCGGCCGGCGACGGTCGGCCGGCGCATCGAACGCATCCTGGCGGCAACGCCACTGACAGCGCGGTTGAACTGGGGCAAGAAGGCGTTGCTGACCGCGATCGTGGCGCCGCTGGTCGTCATCGCCGCCGTCGGCGTGGCGCCGGCCGCACCGCCGCCGCCACCGCACAAGATCGTCGCCGTCAGTCCGGCGATGCTCGATTCCTATGTCGGCTACTACCAATTCGATCCGAGCAAGCTTCCCAACGGCGTCCTGACGGTCACGCGCGAAGGCGACCATCTGTCGGCGCAACTCAGCGGTCAGGGGAAAGCCGAGATATTCCCGGATGGGCCGAAAGATTTCTTCTATACGATCGTTCCGGCGAGCATCACATTCGAGACCGACGACACGGGCCGCGTCACGGGATTGACCCTGCATCAGAACGGCTTGAACCTGCATGCCACGCGGACGACGGCCGACGCCGCCGCGCGCGCCAGCGCCGTCACGGCGGAAAAAATCGCGGAGCAGCAAAAGCCCCGCACGCCGGTGTCCATAGATCCGAAGCTGCTCGACGGCTATGTCGGCCACTACAAGCTTGGGCAGGAGATGATCTTCACGGTGACGCGCGAAGGCGACCATCTGTTCGCGCAACTGTCGGGACAGCCGAAATTCGAGGTGTATCCGTCGGGTCCGAAAGACTTCTTCTATACGGTGGCGGCGGCCCAGCTCACCTTCGTGACCGACGCGAACGGCCGCGCGAAAGAATTGATCCTGCACCAGAACGGCCGCGATGTGCCCGCGCCGCGCATGGATTGAGGCGGGGGCATAACACGCCTCCGCAGCGCTCAAAACCGAATGGCGCGCGCAGGCCTTCAGACAACCTCGAAGATAAATTGATCGATCCGCAATTCGCCGCCGATATCGGTCCGCTTCCGGCGCCCGGTCATGTCTGGAACGTCCATGCCGCGGCGCTGGCGGTTCGCGACGCGCTGTTCATCTATCTGCCGGACCGACTCCGCCTCACTCGACCTTTGTCGGTTTGGAGGCTTGCGCCGCCGGCTCGGCATGAGGCATGCGAACCTCCTCCACCAGCACGCCGATGACGCCGAGCGTGATGAAGATGTCGCTGGCGTTGCAGACGAACAGCGGAAATGCGCCGAGATGCACGTCGAGAAAGTCGAAGACGGCCTTGTGGACGGCCCGGTCGACAATGTTGCCGAGCGCGCCGCCGACGATCAGCCCGAGAGAGGCGGCCAGCAGCGGCCGATCCGTCCGCACGATCCAGACGGCGAGGGCGGCGACCATGGCGACCAGACCGAGCGACAGCGCCAAACTGCCGACATCGCTCGCCTGCCAGAAGAGGCTGAAGGATATCCCGCGGTTCCAGACGGAGCGGATGTCCAGCAGGCCCGGAATCAGCGTCATGCCGTCCAGCGAGACAAGCGCGGAACGCACCAATCGCGTGATCAAGAAATTCAGCAGAAGCGACCCGACAACGGCCGCAGCCGCAATGAGGTGTGCTTTGGCGGTCCTATCGACGTGATCGAACATGGAGGAGGGCATCGCTTGCTTTTCCGCCGATGGCATACCCGTACCGGCCAGCCAAATCCACCGCGGTTGCGATGTTCTCCGGATTTTGCCGCCATTCACCGGCCGGAGGTCCCGGCCGGGACATAGGCGGGCAGGCAATCCGGACCGTGGCTCCGCCCTTCCCGCGCCGCCGGCAGATCGGCAGTCAATCGAAATAGAAAAGACCCACGAACGTCCAATTGCCGACCCGGTCCGGCGCAACGGCCGGCAGGATCACGACCTCCATGTGCATTTTCTCGACCGTCCCGTTGGTCAGGTGCGAATCGATGATCACCGGCGTCTGCGAGCTTATGACCGCGAGGGTCGTCGCGATGTGTTCCCGGAACTGGGCCGGCGGAAACATTTCCGACATCAGCATGCCGGTGACGTCGCGGTCGAACCGCAGCCTTATCGAATCGCCCGCCAGCCGCACCCGGTAGTCGCTTCCACCGTCGACCGGCTCGAACACAATGATGTGGCCGAGCAGGCCGGCAATGCGACGCGATGGAACGTCGCGCCCGATGACGATGCCGTCCTTGGGGCGCGCCTTCCAGAAGGCCAGAAACTCTTGTGCTTGTGGGTGCCTTGGAACGTCCAGAACATGGAAGACGTCCCAAACCTCCGCAACCCGGTCAACGGCGTAGGTCATGACACCCAGCCCTTTCCGCGTGATGCCCGCGTTGGCCCCGGACGGGGCATTTCTGCGCGCACGGTGGCAGAACTGCATTAGGCTACTGTTAACGCGAGCCATTTGGTTTGGGCGTGACGGCGGCGTGCCGCACGCGGCAGCCTAGCGACGGCCCCTCGCATGCGGCGACGAACGCCGGCCATTGCAGCCAACAGGCTGACACCATTGATCTCCAGATGCGCGCTTCGCCTAATAAACGTGCGGATAGCAGAGGCTGGCGCCTTCGCAGGTGAGAAGCTGAAGTTCTTCGATGCGCGCGTCCGTTTTCCGGATCTCGCATTGGGTGCGGCGCAGGCCGTAATCCTCGTTGGTCTTCCAGGTCGCGTCGCCGTTGTTCTCGATGGCGCATTCCCTGTCCTTGTAGGCGATCCAGGCGCGCTCGACGTCGCGGACCTGCGTCCTGTCGTTGCCGGGATGGTCGAGCGCCGCGCGATAGGCCTTGCCGAGCGCCACGGTCGCCGCCGCGAGATTGGCGGCGTAGCATTTTACGAACGCCGGCCTGGCGAGATGCATCGTTTCGCAATCTTGCTTGGCATAGAGCGGCGCATCGCCCGCATATGCTTGGCTCGCCGGCCCGAGCAGCGCGATCAAGGCGACGAAAAATGGCAATCCCCGCATGACAGCTTGCTCCCCCGAGTCCGTCAGCAGTGCGATTTACTATCATTGTGAACGCAGATTGTCGAGGCAACCGAAATGCTCAAGCCGCTGGAATGGCTGGGTATTCCATGACGCCGGGGGGCAATTCCGACCGGCAAGTCTTTCTGCGGCGCGCCCGCGCCGGCCGGACAGATCCACGTAAGCTTTCTTTCATGCCGGTTTGTCAGACTGGGAGCGGTCTTCACAGCGTACCGACCGAACGCAGGGACGGAATGCCATGGCTGTCATCTCACAATCCGAGTCCAAGCTTAACAGATGCTGGGCCGGCTGGGCGGGCAAGAAGCTGACGCAGGCCGAATTGAACGAGGTCACCGCGGCGCATGCGCGCTTCGTCCGGCACATGCCGAACGGCGCGCGCGCGCAACTCGGCTCCGCCAACCTCCTCGGTCTCGATCTTGCGCGCCGGCTCTTGAAGGAAGCCGACTTCTCCGGCGCGGATCTGACCGGAAGCAGCTTCGCAGGCGCCGACCTGGAGCGCGCGAATCTCTTCTCGACGATCCTGTGCGACTGCGATCTCAACTCCGCCAATTTGCGGAACGCCGATCTCAGGGGCGTCAGCCTGCGCGGCGCGAATCTTTCCCATTCCGTGCTCGACGGCGCCGATCTGCGCGCCGCCTTCATGTTCAAGATCGGCGGCGCCGGCGGCTATGCGCGCGTGATACCCGCCACCAAGGGCAACGCCGACGGCGGCGTCGATTTCAGCAATTGCTCGCTGAAGGGCACCTCGATGAACGAGGTGAACCTCAAAGGCGCGATCTTCCGCAACGCCCTGCTGCAGGGCGTGACGTTCAAGCGGGCCAAGCTGGACCATGTGTGCCTCGACGGCGCCATCCTGACGCAGATGAATCTGGAGGACCTGCCGTTCTCCGCCGAGGCCCTGAAAACCTGTCTGCTGGATCCGAACGCCGAAGCGATCCGGCGCGCGCCGGAACTGATCGAAAATCTGCGGCGCCACGAATTGTGGTACGCGACCAACGGCCAGGACGGCGCGCCCGCGAATTTCGACGGCGTCGATTTCCGGCCGCTGGGAAACATCTTCAGCGGGCGGAAGATCACGGCGTTCGTCGCGCGCCAGGTCGTCGCCGCAGGCGTCGATTTCACCAACTGCCAGCTGCAGGGCGCCCATTTCGACGGCAGCGACCTGCGCGACGCGGGATTCGAAGGGGCGGATCTGCGCGGCGCCAGCTTCCGCGGCGCCAAGCTCGCCCATGCCCGGTTCCACCGGGCCGATCTGCGGCCGCTGGCGTTGACGAATGGCGATACCAAGGCGGTGGACCTGACCGACGCCGAATATGCCGAGGGGCAGTTCGCCGGCGCGATCCAGGCTTAACGAGTCTAGACCGCCACGCCGAGCGCGACGCCGGCCTCGACCAGTCTTTCCTTCGGAATGCGGACGGCGACCGTCGTGCCTTTGCGGGGAACGCTGTGAATCGTCAGCGTGCCGCCGTGCAATTCCACCATGGCCTTGGTGAGCGGAAGCCCCAACCCCGTGCCGTTGTGCTGGCGGCTGACCTTGGAGTCGATCTGTCCGAACGGCTGCATCGCCACCCGGAGTTCCTCGTCGGTCATGCCGACGCCCGTATCGGCGACATCGACGATCACGCCATCAGGGACATCCAGTCTCGCCGAGACCGTCACCTCGCCGCCCGGCGCCGTGAATTTTATGGCGTTCGACAGCAGATTGAGAACGATCTGCCGCATCATGCGATCGTTGGCGTCGATATGGATGGGCGTCCGCGCGCAAGCGACGCGCAGATCGACGCCGGCCTTTTCCGCCATGACACCGGCGACTCTCGTCGCCTCCGCGATGATTTTGGTCAGCTCGCATCTGGAATGCGTGTTGATGTGCTCGCGTCCGGCCTCGATCTTCGAAAGGTCGAGAACGTCGTTGATCAGATCCAGCAGGTGGGCGCCGCTGGCATGGATGTCCCTGGCGTAGTCCACATAGCGCGGTTCGCCGCAGGGGCCGAACAATTCGTTCTTCATGATTTCGGAAAATCCGATGATGGCGTTGAGCGGCGTCCGCAACTCATGGGACATGCTCGCGAGAAACCGCGATTTGGCCTCGTTGGCCTCCCGGGCATCGTCGCGGGCCGTTATCAGCTGCTGCGACAGCTCCGCCAACTCCGCGCGCGAGCGGGCGAGCGAATGGATGATCGAGACCAGATAGGCCGCAATCGGCGTCGCCACGAGAAAGGCGATCACCGCCGAGATCGGAATGACATTCGCGGGCATCACCTTGGTGGCGAGCCACCACACCGCGTAGGACACGAAGCTGGCCGACGTCACGGCAAAGGTCACGACGATGGCGGTCGCCACCGATATCGACTGGCGCCCAAGGGCCGTCGTCAGCGCGTCGAGCCCCGCAAGCCGCGCCGCCGAAGCCGCCAGCGCGCGCATCGCCTCGTGTCGCACGGGGGCGGACGAGGTGCGCGAAGGCTCGAAATTCGCGGGCGGCGCGGCACCGCTTTCTGATCCGGCGGACATGGCAAAAGCTAACAGGCGAGGCTTAAATTTGCGTATTCTTCTTATTAAACTGACAAATCAGGCGCGCCGGCCGGGGTTAAGCGTTTGTTTCTTCTTCAAGGTGAGCAGTCTGAATCGGGAAAAGCTGTAAAAACCAGGTCAACTATTTTCCACCAAGCCTTGGCCCGCCTTCGCTCGCTGCGTGATGCGAAATGGACGGATATTCCCCGCGCCGTCTCAGGGGCTTGACCGCACCTTGAACCCGCCGACCACCAGCAGCGCGACCATCACCGCGGCCAGAACCGTATGCGCGGGCAGCGTCGCCGGGCCGTGCAAGGCGATCTCGGTGAAGAAGCCCATCCAGCAAGTGGTAAGCAGCGCGCCAGCGGCAAGAGCGTAGGTATGCATCGGCTCCCAGCCGGAACGGCGGCCAGCAACAAACGCAAACCCAAGCAGCAGGATCAACGCCAAGGCCATGCCGCCCGCCGCGACTTGCCAGGGTCCATGCCGCAGGCTGAGGCCGTAGAACTGCGCGAACCCGGATGTCGCGACTAAGCCCACAATACCGACGATCCACGGGCTCGGAGCCGGGCCAGGAGATTTTGGTCGCGTGCGCGGCAGCGCAAATGCGATCACCGTCAGGATTGCAATGCCGATCACCGATGCCGCAAGCTGGGCCGGAGAAGCAACGAACTTCCTCGCGAAGTACAGCGTGATCAACGCCACGCCCGCCGCATAGAACAGCGCCGCGACCGCAAGGCCGATGCGTCCCGTCCATGGCTCGTTGCGGATGCTCGGAAACAAGCTCTCGGCCAGCGCGATTGGCACAGCAATGCTCCAGATCGTGTGGATGCCGAAAGCGAAGATCGTCGCCGACACACCGATCCCGAGCGCCGGGATGTATCCGGAAGCGAGTTGGTGCAGCCCCATGAAATTCGGATTGAACAACGATTGGTCGGCGATGCCTTCTTCCACCAGAGCGTAGGCCAGCCCCAGCAACAGGATGGAAGGCCAGCCGCGCCCCGTGCGCCGCACAAATTCGCGGATGAGAATTACTCCGCCGCCATACATCGCGAGCATCACGGGCATCGCGGCAACTTGCGTCAATGACATGCTGCCGCTCAGGTATTCGGCGATAAGCGGTGAAAGCAACGCCAGGGTGATGACTGCTGCAATACGTTTCATGATCCGTCACCCCTGCGTCATGAGTCCGATCTGGATTTCAGTTCCGTGAACCGTATTCGGTTCCCGAAGGGATCGGTCACGCTGACGGACCTGCCCCAGGAGTGTTCGGCTATGACGGGCCGCAGGAATGCATAGTCCTTGGCCGCAAGCTCGCGGTGGAAGGCCTCGACGCCCATCACGGGGATAAAAACCACCGTGCCCAGCGAGCCGTCGCCGTGGTGCTGGCTCAAGTGAAATTCCAGCGGACCGCGAACCACGCTAGCGTAAAGCGGCGTGTTCTCCTCGACGCGATGTTCCCACTTCCAGGTAAAGCCGAGATAGCCGCAATAGAACTCCTTGGCTTTGTCGCCATCAAAAATCCGGAAGACGGGGATGGTTTGCAGGAAGCGAATGGTTCCGCCTTCATCGGGCAGTGCCGCAGCGCCGGGAGTGCCGATCTTGGCGGCAAGGACATTCCAATTGTCCAGCCCGAAGGCCTTGGCAATCAGTTCGAGGCTTTCGCTGTGTCCGACATGGAGGGATTTTTCGGCCAGGGCCTTTTTCAGGCTCGCGGCCATGGCCTTAGCGTCGCGATAATCGCGCATGGTTTTCCTTTGCATCGCGAAGCAGGACTGACGGTGCTTGCCTTGCCGGCCCGTTCGCGTGTTGCAAAGGCGAGGGACCTAAAAGTCCGATGCATTCACCATCCCATCGGGGCAAGCGGCCGGTGCATCAACCGTGGCTGCAATGTTGGGGAACTGCGGCAGCCTAGTCAACCGTAATGTACCACGCCGGCGGCAATTCTCACCCTCGCCGCGTCAGTCCCTGCACCCAGGTCCAATCGCCTTCAGGCCATGGCCGGCGTCGGTCGAGATGATCACGACATCGCAATATCGCGTTTGGTGCTTTTGCATATGGTGCGCTTTACGCCGACGGCCAGTTCGTACCATGCGGCTGAGAAGTTATGACTCCTAAGAGTCGGTAACTGATCTGAATGGGCGGAGGGAGGTTTTACAGGGAACCCTTTGAATAGCCTTGCAAGTAGGCAGCCTGTAAAAAACTGTAAAAAATCTGGCCGCGATTTC
>VFSW01001202.1_pt1 | contig 39172 bp, 35 predicted proteins | sample 5358111 | NCBI WGS metagenome assembly VFSW01 (sample SAMN11554181, study PRJNA540505) | mine drainage metagenome | isolation source: sediment from site ElyBrook_90M | place: USA: Ely Copper Mine, Vershire, VT | collected 2017
AGTATTTGAGGGCGCTTCGGAAAGCGGGCTACAGAGTACGTTAAGTAGAGCCGACATATCGGTACTCATCGGCTCCTGAATTAGGGACTCAGCGATTCATCACGGAGAGAGTAGCGCTCGAGCGGGGACCGGCGCCTCCGGAATCGGTCCAAAGCGGAGAGAGAAACAAGAGCTACGAGGCGAGCTTAAGCTCGCAAAACTCCTGCTGGATCAAAGGTAAGTGTGAGGACAGTAATGTCGTCTTCCTGCCCGAAGCGTTGGGCAGCAGTGGCGATTGCGTCAGCAGACTGCGTACTGATCTTGCGGGTGCCTTCGAAGCCGAAGAGCTCCCCTTGCGCATTTCGCGCCTCGACTACGCCGTCCGAGAGAAAGGTCAATGTATCTCCCGCCGTCAGCGTGAAGGAACGTTCCTCGTAGGCATCCTCGGATGCGACGATACCTAGCGGCAATCCGGGTTCGACAGAGACTTCCTCACCGCCGCGGTAGGGAGCGAGGTGTCCCGCATTGGCGAGTGTTACAACGCCGACATCTGAGAAATCCGCACACAGACAAGTGGCGAAGCCGCCGACACGAGTTCTTCGCAATACTCGGTTTAGATGAGCCAGTAATCTTCCGGGGGAGTCGCTGTCTCGTTCCTCCGCGCCACCTATCAACAGCGCCGCGGCCATGGCGGCGGCCGTTCCCTTGCCGCTCACGTCACCGACGAGGAGCCGCTGACGACCGCCAGGAAGAACGCGGCAGAGATAAAAATCACCGCCCACCTCGCGCATGGGCCGGAAGGCGACTTCGATGCGCAGGCCGGGCGCGGTGTCGACAATAGCAGGCGCCAACATGCGCTGAATCGCGCTCGCTGCGCGTAGTTCCCCAGCCATCTCGGCCCTTTCCTCAGCGATGTGGCGCTGCTCGCGAAACAGCAAGCCCAGCAGGCCTGCTACGACGCAGAGCGTTGTAATGGCCTGGGCGGTTGCCGATTTGCTGTCCCACGCGGGATAGAGGTTCGGCACGCCGGGAATATATTGGCTGACGAGAACGATGTAGAAAAGAGCCAGCACAGTCCCCCACACCATGCATAGTACGGCGAGCCAGCGCATGCGAGGGGCAATGCGCGAGTATGGCCAGAAGGCGATAAAGGGGGCAACGCACGCGGCGAGATAGGATATGTTGGCCGCGGGCCTGGTCAAGTGTTGGCGAAACACATCAAGCAAGAGCGCCTGCGATGCGGGAAGAAAACTCTCGATCTCCCAAAAGATATGGTCCTGGATTCCCAAACCGATCAGTATCCAGAAGAGAACGGGGACACGCCGCCGGGCCAGAGCAAAGAAGAACCAGGTCCGCGTTGTCCCAACCATCAGCCTCGCAGCATTGCCGATCGCAAGGGAAGCCATCACGGAATAATTCACGAGCGCCGCGTTGCTGGCGGAGTCCAAGTTGTTTGCCGCTGCGCTGATGCAAACGATGCTGAGTAGCAGAAGTTCGCGGCGGCTCTGGTCGTAAAAAAAGAGTCCCAGGAGCACGAATCCGATGACTCCGGTCACGCCGAAGCAGATGATAGGACCGAGATCATTCGAACTCTGCGCCAGCACCACGCCGGCGCGTCGATCGCGTAGTACACTCTCCTCGCCGACATGAAGTTTCAAGGTGGCCAGCGCATTGGGATAGCGCCGCGTTATTTGCAACGTGATCGTGGCTGCAGGCGGCAGCGGTTTCGGAAGTGGAAAGGAACGGATCGTATTCACGCTGAACTGGCCGCTGCTCAAATCGCCTGAGCTGCCCGCCAGCTTACCATTCACAAACACCTGGTAGGCGGCGAACAGGGTCACCTGAATCGCTGGATGCCGCACATCGCGCAGCGACGACAGTTCCACATGGCAGCGAACCCACGCGTGTGCATCGTCGGGCTGCAGATTCCATTGCTCGTAAGGCTGCCAGCTGCTCTCGTCCAGATTTGTCGCAGCCCAGTTCAGGTCGTCCCCGGCGCGCCACACGCATTGCTGTGCGGGAACCTCGACGATGCTCGCCCCGCTAGCTGCCAGCGGAGACAGGATCAATAGCAATAAAGCAAGCTTATGCATGGAGAACTTCCGCACCGCAATGGCAAAAGTGAACTCGAAGCGCTTTCACGTCCGAACGCTTGACCGCACAAGCCAAGACCGGCACAAAACTGCGCCGATGCAGACCTGAGCCTACTCGGTGAAATTGCGAGCATGGGACAAGCATACCTCTCGCAGTTGGCCGGACCTCCAGGGAATGAAGTGTTCCGAGTGGATTGCGCATCCAGAACTCTCTTCTCGCGAAACACCACCCGAGCACGTCCAATCACCGGGTATGCTGACGGTGCTGTCTTCGTCTGCTCTGAAAAGGGTGAAGATTAGCGGCTCGCAGAAAGGCGCACGCTGCGTGGAGTCATGTTCGCTGCGGCTACTTCCCTCTGTACAACTGCATGAACTTTTCGCTGGGTGGATTGGGCCAAATCACTTCCTAAGCGCGCTTCAGGGACACAATCATCCGTCCTCGAAAACGCCCCAGTGTTCCGCGATCCACCTTGACGCGTAGTCGGCAACGGTTACCTCTGAAATCAAGGGCGAATCTTCGGCAAAGGGAACACTGGGCGGTGATACGGGAGTTTCAGCTTTTTTGGCCCTTCAGAAAATCTCGAAAGGCATTCTCAAGCTCGATTTCGAGACGATCGCCACCAAATGCGGCCCGGTGTCACGTGTCTTTCTTACGGACTATATTGGCACGGTGATCTCGGTTCCACTGGCAGTTTCACCCAGGACTGGAAAGTTCGTCACCGTAATATCGATTGCTGAAGAAATTTGGAATCCAGCAGAGTCCCCGGATACTACGAACTTATCGAGGCCCTCATTGACCCTGAACATGATCGGCACGAAGAAATCAGCGAGTGGATAAGCGATGGCTTCGATCCCCAGGCCTTCTCGGTGGAAAACGTCAACCGGATGCTCGCACCTGTTAGCGATCATCTGAAAACGTATTTTTCTGAAGATCGGCCGGCGCGCATGGCTGTCGCTCAAGAAGCGACCTGCTCTTTCAACCGCCAATTGAGAGTTATTCCCGGCTCGGCTGCGATCCAAGTCCGGCCTAACTGTTCCAGAGCAGTCCGATTCTTCCTTATATGGCCACCTGCTCCAGCACCATGGTGCGCGTCACCGCAATCACGCTGATGTCGTCCTGCTGTCCGAAGGCCTGCGCAGCGAGGGCTATCTCGGCTGCAGTCGTGGCGGTGCGCAGAAGCTCATGCACCCGCTCGAAACCGAACAATCTCCCATTGGCGTCGGTGGCCTCGGCGATACCATCCGACATCAGCATCAGCTTGTCCTCCGGCTTCAATTGGAAATGCAACCCCGAAAATTCGGCTTCTTCCATTATGCCCAGCGGCAGCGCGCCCTCCATCGCCATGGGTTCCCCATTGAGATAGGGCGCCATGTGCCCGGCGTTGGCCAGCGTCGCCCTCCCGGCAGCGTCAATGCGCAGCGCCAAGCAAGTAGCCTGCGCATCGCTGCGACCAATCAGGCGTTGATTGAGCGCGCGCAGCACAACCACCGGGTCGGTGCTCCAATCCGAAGTGCTTCGTATCGCCCCCACCAGCAGCGCCACCAGCATGCCAGCCTGCAGCCCTTTGCCGGCTACGTCGCCGGCCACAATCAGCACGCTGCCGTCGCTCCTGTGGGGAACGATCTGGAAGAAGTCTCCGCCCACCTCGCGCGCTGGCCGGTACTCGCTCTCGACCGTCAGCCCCGGCAGCGCCAGCCGTGCCTCAGGCAGGATGACCTGCTGCACCTCTTGCGCCTGCTTCACGTCCAGCGCCATCTGCCGCTGGCGCTTCATTGAATTCAAGAGCCGCCGCAGCAACAGGAGGGCGATCACCCCCACCCCCAGAAGCCTCGCGAATGTGCCGAGGGTGACCTGGAGGCCGAACGGAAACCAGGTCACCCGGACACGAAGAACGCCTAGCTGGATCTGGAACGCCGAAATCCCTCGTAATACGGCCACAGGCAGAACCAGCCAGCCCTCCAATCCCTGGCGCCGAATGCCCTCAATCACAATCCACAACAACAGGGCGAACAAGAGCAGATTGAGAACGAGCGAAACCGTTGCAAAATGGACAGCGGCTTCATGCGGAACCAGACCGAAAAAGACTTCGTCGCGCAGAATACTCGAGACAATTAACAGCAGTGTGAGCACGGCGGTAAGTCCAGGCACCCAGACCGGGCGCTGCTGCCCGAACCATACCCGCAACACCATAATCCAGGCAGCCCCGACTAGTGCTTCTAAGATCTCCCTTAACAATAGGAAAACCTGTTCGTTCATCAGCTCCGTCCACGAAGCGGTGACAATCAGGGCTGCACTGACCGCATCCGCCAGGAAGAGCGCACCCATCCACAGGTAGACCTTGTCGGAGCGGTCAAACAGAATAAGGCTGAACGCAACCACAGCCAACAGGCCAAACAGCAATGACAGGAAGGCATCGGATGCGTAGGTGCGGACGATTTCAAGCCAGTGCATCTGGTAGCCAGCTGCTACCGCGCCTGCCTCGCCCAGCACTGGCACAGAGTGCATGCCACCCACATCGGGCGCGCTGAACAGCGTGGAAGGCTCCATCCATATCCTGAAGGCCACTATCTGCGTGGAGCCGGTTGTGCCCGTCGCGTCTGCGCCCACCCCGCCCGATCCGGCTTCACCCGGCTCCGACGTCGCCTCGTGACTGCCCGGCCCCGGTATCCGGAACATTTTGGGCTCGGCCGCGTAGACTCCAGGCTTGCTATCGGTGAAGTTGCCAAAGTGGCCGGCCAGCACCCCGTTCGAGAAGACCTGGTATGCGTCGTCCACATTCTCCGGTCCGGCCAAGGCCAGCGCCTCGCCCGGATGTCCCTGCACCTCAACCCGGATGCGGTACCAGGCGTAGCCCCAGTAGCCGGGGTGTCCCTTGGCCGTCCAGCCAGGGATATAGCCTGGAACCCCGGCGACGGGATCGATGGCTCCGTCCTTCGGCGTCAGGTCCACCGTCTCCCACTGCGAGTCGTCAAAGTCCGGCTCGGCCCAAAGCGGTTTGCCGGTCTTCGGGTCCACCGGTGAGTCGCCCACAGTAAATTTCCAGGGACCATAAAGCGGAACCGCCGACTGGCCCAGCGTGATGTGCGCGGTGCCGGTTTGCGCGGGAGCCTGTGCGAAGAGCGCTGCCGCGATTAGCAGAAACAAACACGGGAGAACACTGCGAATCGTCCGTGCCATGAGCGACCTCGGGGAAAATGGGAGGAGAATGCGTTGCCAACACTATAAAGGGTGTAGCTCCCTCTCGAATACTGAGGTCTGCTGCGGCATAATGAAGCCGCAGTGCAGGACATCCCTGCCGGCCACCGGCGACTGTCGAATTGAGGCCATCTTCTTGTCGGTGTTGCGACCCAAGCGCCGTATTGGCAACGCCGCCAAGAATTAAGTCCCGTTCCCTCGATCACGCAGGCTTGCCGAAAACACACAGTTGCACTCCATCGATCAACTCGAAGAGAAGATCGCGGCAATCGAGCGACGCATCGAAGTGAAGCTCAAAACAAGCCAGGAGACCCGGCTTTTGCGCACGGTGCCGGGTTTGGGGCCCATTCTTGCCCCACTGGTTTGGTTGGAAGTCGGCGATGTCGAGAGGTTCCCCCGAGCTGAACACCTGGCCAGCTATGCAGGGCTCGTGCCCCGCATCATTGCCAGCGGAAGCCATATCCGCCATGGAGGCACCTGCCGCAGCGTCAACCACTATCTCAAGTGGGCATTTGTCGAAGCAGCTAACTGCGCCATCCGGTTGAAGGCTCATCGTGATCAACATATCGGCCTGCTCTATCACAGGCTCTTTCCAACCAAGGGGCACGGTCGCGCAGCGGTTGCCGTTGCCCGTCATCTTGCCGAAGCCACCTATTGGGTGCTGCGGAAAAGACAAGCCTATCGCGCCCCACAGCCGCGCATCGCCGGCTGACAGCAAGTTCGTCCAAGTTCGGGTAAACGCGAGACACGTCTGGTCAGTGCGAAGACCTCGGGGTGAATGCGGCACCCGATCCAAAATGCTCATGCCGGAACGCACGGCGAATATATGGCTCCTCGACGAAGCCGCTTGCAACGAGCGATCTGGACGGCAGGAATCACCTGACAAGGAGAAAAGCAAAAACAACAACGCGGACAAAGATACGTCAAAGCCGCACGGAGCCCCGTACCCTCCGCTGCGGCGGCCGTCAAGGGGTTCGCTCGCTGCGCGACGCGCAAAGAACGCGCGCCCTTGACCGCCGTCCTCGCCGCAGGTAATTGACAGCTATGAAAAGCATTCGCTTTTCATGTTCCAAACGGGCCCTCTCTCGACGGACCGCCTCCGTCATGCCCACGGAATAGTACGTCTCGGAAACAGCGCGAAAAGAACAAATGCAAAACAAACACGGCTCTTGACAGAAGGCGCTTTCATACATGACGTGTCCCACTACTCCCGACGCCGTCAGGCGGCGTGCTCTTCGGATGCTGGCTGGAACACAGAACCGAGCACGCCGCAGACAGCAAGGCCGCCCCCGAAGGGACGGCCTGTTGAACCCACTCCGAGGAACTGGGCTAGGTTGCCGGTTCCAACACTTTCTCATCGAACCACACCTCTTCGGCTACAGAGAAGTTGAACCTGAAGCCATCCGGCAAGGCAAGGTACTTGGCTAGATCGGGCCGCGCTGCTGTGACGTGGTAGGTATGTTCGTGCCGCAGGGACTTCGCATTCCCGTCGTACAGGTCGGTGGTGATCCACCAACCCGACATGTGATCCGGCGACGGATAGCGGATGCCTTGTACCGGAAGTCCCTCCAGTACGCCCGCCGAGACGACCGTCAGCTTATCGGGCCTCGGAGGACTGAAGGGGGCTTTGTGCTGGTTGCAGACGAAGTGCTGGTCCCTCCAGTAGCCCAGCGTCAGATCGCCCCCCTTAACGAACGTGGAAGCGTCTGCACTGTACTCCCAGGTTTCCAGATGCTCCCCCTGCTCCGTCCCCTGGAACTTCACAAGCCAGTAACCATAGGCCATTGTTTCCCCTGGCTTGATTTGCTTTCCAGAACTCAACAGGTAATTCGAGGCGAACTCCAGGAACCTCTCGGCTTCCTCGGCCAAGCCCGCCTCAACATCGACGGAAATCTCCAGTTGCCCCGAAGCTTTTAGACCTTCGGTGCGAACCGTGAAACGGTGATCCGACTGCCGTACTTTGACGAAATCGACCATGCTTAAATCCTACTGTGGTGGTTGCGGTTTTGGAGGCGGCGGTGGTGGCGGAAGTTGCTGCTTGGCGGCATTCACCTCTCCACCTTGAGTGCGGCTACAACTGAGGCACTGAGGATAAAGTGTTTGCTCGCCACCTGCCGGGTTGAGGGCGGTCGGCGGTTGATGATCGGGTACGAAATTGCCGCTCTTTGTTCCTGGGTCCGTTGTACCGCAAGTATGGCATCCCTTTTCCGCGCCCTCGGCATTGACGGCCCCTCTTTCTCCCGGAGTAAAGTTCCTATCGCCACTGCGGGCGGGAGTCCCTTCACCGGCGTGCGGACCGGGCTTCAGAGTCGAAGGTTTGTCAGCAGACTTCTTACTGAACCAACCCGAGACCGTACTCTTGAGGGCGCTAACGTTTGAGGAGAAATTCGCGCTTGCTGCGGACGTGAAAGTGCTCAACGAACGCTGACCTGCGGGAGTGCTCAACACCGCCGCTGCACCCGAGAGCACCGCAGCGCCAACAAAGTACGCTGTTACGCCGCCCTCGACAATGCACAAATCTTCTCCGCAATGACCGTCGGCGTCTGCCCTTGCCAGCGGATTGTTCCCAACGTAGCTATACAGGTTGAGCGTCTGCGGGTCGTCCAGCTTGGCATACGGTACAGGCTCCTCTTTTGCACTCCAATCGGGTGACAGGAATCGCCCCATCGTAGACGCGTAATACCTAGCCCCGAAGTAGTCATTACCGGATTCCGCGTCCCGTTCTTTGCCGGTGAAGTGGTGCTCGGTGGCGTCGTCGGCGGTGGGAGGCGGATTGGAAGGCGAAAAGCAGCGAACGCTGGGCGGGTTGTTGAGGTCGTTGCCGAAGGGCAGGCTGTAGCAGGACTCCTCCACCAGCCCGGCGATGTTTGCCTGGAGGCGCTTGGTGCCGAGCGGGTCGGCGAGCTCGTAGTGGAGGCCGCTGAGGTCGTAGGTGGCGGTGAGCCTGCCGCTGGCGAAGATGTTGCTGTGCTGCCAGGATTCGCCGCCGGTCTCGCTCATCTCCGTCACCTGCTCTCCGCCCTGGCCTACGAGATACCGCGTGGTGAGCGTGAACCCCGCGCCCAGCGGCGGCGCGCAGGTGGCCGTGTAGGACGGCGGCGCAGAGGCCAGCGTGGCCCCTTGCCGATGCGCGCTCCCTCGGCGTCGTTGATTTTGGCAGAGTGGTCGGAGATCGATTTTGAGGGGAAGCGCTGGAGGATTCCCAAGGAGCACATGAAAGGTCACAATTCGCCCCACATTGTTCCGCTGGCGCGTCAGACCATCCAGGTTCTGGAACTCGTGCGTGCGATCTCAGGTAAGAGCACGGTGAAGGGTGTAACCCGCATCCCGCATACAATCAACGTACATCTTCGAGCGCACTCAAAGACAAGGCGCCGCAGGCGGGGCGGGCTGCTTCCGCGGCGCGCGGCCCTATATTGGTACGCCGTGCATGATTGACAGCCTGGAGGTGCAAGTCCTCTTCACATCCAGATGGGGAGAAGTGATAGCGAAGCGCAAGGGCGTCATCGCGAGGTGGGGTCTGAAGGAAGCGTGGAGCAAAGACGCGAGCCGATGGACAAGAACCGGATATGTGGTCTACGGCGTGGGACAAGCTGGCCACTGACAGCGAAGTCCACATCCATCAAAGGCGCTGGTGGTAAATCCGGCGGTTGCGCGTTGCAGGCGGTCAGTCTTATCGCGGGAGGTCTGCTGCATGTTCTGGAATCAGGACTGAGAGTGGAGCAATCCATTCTGATCGTGCGGCAGAAGTCAGCAAAGGGCATAGTAGTTCCGCGAGTAACGAAGGCCTGAACGATGAGAAGGAGCAGTAGGAAAGCGCGTCTCATGTGTGACCATGCGCCAGCCAATCAGGCTTCGGGTTGAGGTTGAGCGAGTTGGGAGCGGGTGAAGCCTGCGATGGAACTCGACGAGCGGCGAAGCCGCCATTGGCGGGGAGTTCTTTGAACCTCCGGCCTCTGTGCATTGTTGGCAGAGGATCAACTCATCGAACCACCGGATGCGGACCCGCATGTCCGGTGGTGTGGGAGGGGAGGAGAGGCGACTCTCCCCCTATCCCGATTCGAGTGGCATTCCCCTTGCGCCCATGCCTTATCCTCAGCATTAGAGGCAATTTGTGGCAGATCTGGAGATTTACAAATGCATGATGGCGGTGGCCCTTGAAGAAGCGCGACAGGGGCGTGCGGAGGGCGGAATTCCAATTGGGGCGGCGTTGTTCAGGCGAACGGGTGAGCTGGTGAGTCGGGGGCGTAACCGGCGCGTGCAGGAGGGTGACCCCAGCATCCACGGGGAGACCGACGCCTTTCGCCGGGCCGGGCGGCAGCAGAGCTATCGCGATCTGGTGATGGTCACAACGCTGGCGCCTTGCTGGTATTGCAGCGGGCTGGTGCGGCAGTTTCGCATCGGAATGGTAGTGGTGGGTGAAAGCCGGACCTTTGCCGGCGGTCTGGACTGGCTTCGCGAGTGTGGTGTGGAGGTGGTGGATCTGGACAGCCGCGCCTGCCGTGAACTGCTCGAGGGCTACATCGCCGAGCACCCTGAGATATGGAACGAGGATATTGGCGAGGAGTAGATGGTGCGGTGCCAACCAGCCGCAGAAGCCGGCTTCACTGCGCCAGGAGGTAAGATGCACTTGTTGCGTTGAGACGCAATGGGGGTTCCTGATACATCGCCGCCAGTTTCTTCCCGCAACTCTTGCCACGTCCGCTATGGCCGCAATGCGCTCCGCTGAGGCGGGGACGCCCACCGCCCAACCGCGAGATTTCTACCAGGTCCGGCGTTATGCATTGCGGTCCGGACCGCAGTTGAAGCTGACGGAAGACTATCTGGGTAATGCGCTGATCCCGGCGCTCGCACGGCTGGACATGGGGCCGGTTGGCGCCTTCAGGCTCGATATTGGGCCGCAAACGCCCGCGCATTATGTGCAGATTCCCTTGGAGCAAGCGGGTGCGCTGGCGGAGCTGGATTTCCGGCTTCAGGATGATGCGGAGTTTTTACGTGCGGCTGAGCCCTTCTGGAGCGCCCCGGCGATCTCGCCGGCTTTCGAGCGAGTGGAGATTTCGCTGCTGGAGGCGTTCAAGGGCTGGCCAAGGTTGACGCTGCCTGCGGCTGCCGCAACAAAAGGGAAGCGAATCTTTCAACTGCGGACTTATGAGAGTCCAAGCGACCGCGACCATGTGCGGAAGGTGGAGATATTCCACTCCGGCGAGTTTGAGATATTCCAGGCCGCGTGATTTCATCCGGTGTTCTTCGGCGATTCGCTGATCGGCACGTGCATCCCCAACCTGACGTATATGTTGAGCTTCTCGGACACGGCCGAGCTCGAAGCAAAGTGGGACGTTTTTCGCAATGACCCCGCGTGGAAAACGCCTTCCGCCGATCCCCGTTTTGGATTTGAACCGATCGTCGACAACATCACCAATCTGATTCTGAGCCCACTGCAAGCCTCGCAGATTTAGCGCAAGGGTGGGCGCGGAGCTGCGCTCACCGCGCAAAGGCGAGGGAGTAGGCAGTGGAGGGATCAAGCGATCCCTTGAGGACGCCTAGCGACTTCAACTGTTCGTACTCACTCTGCCATCGAGCGCCGTTCATTGTGCCGGTCTGTGGATGCGCAGCGTCCGCATCCGTGATGAATGCCCCGTCGCGCAGCGCCTGTGCGGTGAAGGCCTCCTGCGCGGGGTCCAACGCCGGGTTGAGCTTGAGCAGATAGGCGTTGGTTGTGGCAGGATCCCGCAGGTAGTCCTCCCAACCACGGATGCTGGCGCGAACGAACTTTGCGACAACGTCGGCGTGCTGCGCGGCAAAGTCACGCGTGGTGAATTGCACGCGGTACGGGTCATAGCCTGAGGAACTGATGAGTAGCGTGCGCACCTGGGCGCCGGCCCGCTGCGCATAGAAGGGCTCGCTAGTGACGAAGACCTGCTGCATATAACCGGGATCGGCAAGAAAGTTGGCGATGGAAAGCGTAGAGGGCACCTGTTGCACCTGATGCAGGTTGTAGCGCAGCAGGACGTATTTGAGCCAGGTTGCGCCGGTTTGTGCGGCGATGGTGTGCCCCTCCAGATCTTTGAATTCGTGGATGGGCGAATCTTTGTGCACCATGATGGCTTGAGGGTCGTGCTGCATGGTGGCGCCTACTGCCACCAATGGCAATCCGTTGGAGTCCCATTCCAGAATCTGATCGCTCGATCCAAGCCCGATCTCGGCCTTGCCCGTGGCAATGAGTTGGGCAACACTGCCGTACTGCGGCAGCGGCAGAAGCGTGACGTCGAGGCCCTCCGCCTTGTAGTAGCCCTTCAACAGCGCCGTATAGAAGCCGCCGTGCTCGGGCTGTGGATACCAGTCGAGCTGGAGACGAACCGGCGTAAGTCCGTTTACAGGCGCCGAAGAGTGACTACGGCAGCCAGTGGTGAAGGCGGCAAGCGCGGCAACAAGTGAGAGTACGAAGACAACGTTCAATCGCAAGATGCGCCTCACAAAAATGGAGTGCTTGAACGGAACGGTATCACGAGACGTCTGTCAGGGCGGCGTTCTTTCTCCACGCGCCAATCTGCGCTGCGAGTTGAAGCAGAGACTCATCCATGCCGCGCGCGGCAGCCACCTGCACGCCGCCCGCTGCGCAAGGTACGGTGACAACGGGCACGCCGCTAAGGCTGAAGGGTGTTGTGTAGCGCAGCAGGCGGCTCCGTGTCTGGCTGTGGTCCGCGCCGGCGGCCAGGCGCACAACGGGCGAAGCTGGCAGGAGCAGGAGCTCATGCTCGGCGAAGAGCGCATCCATCTGCACCCAAAACTCCATGCGGCGCTGGCGAAGCGCGGCAATCTCCGTGGCCGTTATGCGCACGCCCCACTCCAGCCGCTCGCGAATCGCCGCCTGAAACTGCTCGTAACGGCCCGCATGAATCCGCGCAGCCTCCCACGCCTGGATCGGCGCGAAGATACTGAATGCATCGTTCCATTCTGCTGCCGAAAAGCTTGAGCCGCGCAAGCCCATGGCTTCCAACTGCCGGGCAAACTCTTGCAGGCTCGCGACGACTACCGGGTCGCAATCGTGCAGAAAACTATCTTCGAGCAGGGCGAAGCGTGTAAAGCGATGACGCGTGGCGGGCTGTGCGGGCGCGAATGGTGCAGCCAGGAGCGGAGCGTCTTCGAGGTGCCGGAAGAGCCAGCCCATGGTATCGAACGATGGTGCAAGATGCGCGCCCCCGCGCCAGTTCCCACGGCCGAGAGTAGCGCGATAACCGGCGAGTCCACAAAGCGCTGCGGGCACGCGAATCGACCCGCCGGTGTCCGTGCCGATGGCCGCGACGGCAGAGCCCTCCAGCACGCTGGCCGCCGCGCCGCTCGACGACCCGCCGGTGAGCGCCCCGGCGTGACCCGGCTGCTCGCAATCGCCGAACTCGGGATTCTCGCCGGTGATGCCATACGCCAGCGGGTGCAGATGCGTCTTGCCGAGGATCACGGCGCCCGTAGAGCGGAGATGCTCGACAAGCCAGGAGTCGTGCGCCCCCGCACCATGAAGATCGCGATAGAAGCGCACCCCGCAGCTGGTGGGCGCGCCGGCCAGATCGAAGCAATCCTTTACTGAAATTGGCAGGCCCCAAAGATTGCTGCGGCCATCGCCAAACGCGCCGCCTTGCCCACGCGGCATGGCCTCCACGCGTGTTGCCTCGGCCAGGGTCCACGCAGGATCCTGCCAAAGATACGTGTTACGGCCGGCATTGCGATTGGACCGCGCCAAGGCCCGCTGCACCAACTCTGTCGGCGTGGCAAGACCATTCGCAAGGGCTGTTCGCAGGCCTTGGACGGCCCACTCGGCTGAACTCATAGAGAGATTTTAAGCGCTATCGCGAGCCTGCATTTTCCACGGCATAAAGACGGTATAAGTGTGGATCATTTTGCCGAACCTAACTAAGTGCGGACATGCTAAGTTCGAGTATGGGAGTTGTTTCGACCACCTCGCCTCGCCCCAAACGGAAACGCCAATCGGCACTTGATCGAGACGAAGAGAGCATGACTGCGCTCGTCGCCTTCACGGCGCGGTCGATGCGCACGGCGCGCCCGCGGCCATTTGGTGCGTCTATTATTCACACAACGTCAGGCGCGGCATTGCTTCATGCGCTGAACAATGTAGCCGGTGAATCGGATCCGAGCGCCCATGCCGAGGTTCGTGCAATTCGCCTGGCCGCAAAGCGGCTCAAGCGGCTTTCCCTGGCGGGTTACACGCTTTACACCACGTGTGAGCCCTGCCCCATGTGCATGAGCGCTGCGCTGTGGTCTGGCGTGGATCGCGTCGTTTATGGCGCGACCATCGAGGACGCCAACCGGCATTGTAAACAGATTCAGATTTCCGCAGCGGAGGTGGCGGCGCGCAGCGACATGCGATGCCTTGTGGACGGGCCGATCCTCCGCAGCGAGTGCTACGCGCTGTTTACTCACCCGAATATGTTGAAGGCGTTTCGCCTTTGGTCGACACGCAAACGCAAGTAGACGGTTTTGAATCAGCAGTGTTCAGCGAAAGGTAGATCGCATGGTGAAAGGAATCGCCGCAGAGTTGTCTTCTGTCGTGGGCGACGCGGCTCGCGTGCTGACGGCACCTGCCGTGCTGGATCGCCTCTCGCATGATTTCTATTGGTACTCGCCCGTACTGCGCCCACAACTTGCAGATAAGGTTGGTGAAGTTGCGGTTCAGCCGGTGAATTGTGAAGAGCTGCTGGCGATCCTGCGTGTTGCGCACAGGGCAGACGTTCCAGTCACAGTACGCGGCGCGGGCACGGGAAACTATGGCCAGTGTGTACCGCTGCAGGGCGGAATCGTGCTGGACCTATCCTTGATGGACGAGCTCGAAGAGATTACACCGGAGGGTATCGCAGTGTGCCAACCCGGCCTGCGCCTTGGCGCACTGGAGGCGGAGGCGCGCAAGCAGGGATGGGAGCTGCGCATGTATCCTTCCACGCTGGTCAAAGCGTCTGTGGGTGGATTTCTTGCCGGAGGTTCGGGCGGCATTGGCTCCGTGCGTCATGGCGGCCTGCGCGACTTTGACACCGTGCGCGCCTTCGAGGTCGTGACCATGGAAGCGGAGCCCAGGGTCGTTCTGCATGAAGGCGCAGCGGTGCATGAGATTCTGCACGCCTGGGGCACCAACGGCGTATTGGCGCGGATATGGCTTGCCCTTACACCCGCAGTGGACTGGACACAGGTGACGCTTGCTTTCGACACCTACGAACACGCATTCGACTTCGGAGAACTTATTGCAACGGGTGACGCATGGATCAAACGTCTCGTGACTGTCTTCGAATGGCCCATTCCATCTTTCTTTGCGCCGGTTAAGCCGCTCATGCGCGAGGGCAAGGCGATTGTGTTGGTGATGATCGCTACGGAACAATTGGCCGGATTTCGAAACGCGGCAGAGAGCGCGCAAGGCGAGATCACATTTGCGGGACCCTTCGATGGCCCGCGCACGCAGCCCCTGCTGAGTGATTACACCTGGAACCACACAACGCTCTGGGCGATCAAGGCCAATCCTGCATACACCTATCTGCAATGCGGATTCTCACGCACGGAGTGTAGGGAGCAGTTTTGCCTGCTGCGCGAGCGATTTGGAGACGAGATTCTCTTCCACATCGAATTCATGAAGAATGGCGACGGCGCGGTGGTGCCCGGCGCAATCCCGGTGGTTCGCTTCATCAGCGAGGAGCGTCTGAACGAGATGATCGCCTACTGCAGGTCGATCGGTGTCTTTGTCGCCAATCCCCACGTGAATTATCTGGAGGATGCCGGCAGGTTCCGCGCGGATCACATTCAGCTGCAGGCAAAACAGAAGTACGATCCAGAGGGCTTGCTGAATCCGGGGAAGATGATCAGTTTTCAGCGTAAGGCGGTGGCTCGATGAAGACATGGATTCCTGACGCACGCAACTTTGCTTACCTGACCTGGAAGCAGGTGGATGCGCTACCGCGCGACAGCACGCTGCTGGTTCTGCCGACAGCAGCGATCGAGCAGCACGGGCATCATCTACCGCTCGCCACCGATACGCTGATCAATAATCTTTTGCTGGGAAAGGCTCTCGATCGAGTGCCCGCACAGCTACCCATATATGCATTGCCGCCCATGTGCTACGGCAAGAGCAATGAGCACCTGGGCTTTCCGGGCACACTGTCAGTGAGCGCGCAGACATTTCTTGCCGTTGTTCGCGATCTGGGTGCGAGTATTGCTGCCGGCGGATTCAAAAAGCTGGTCCTCTACAACACGCATGGAGGCAATACGTCGCTCGTCGATGTCCTGGCTCGCGATCTGCGGGTTGAATTTGGCTTGCGCACATTTACGCTGTTCGGCTCGGCGGGCGCTGCCTTTGAGGGTGTGAGCCAGCAAGAGCGCACCTACGGATTTCATGCAGGAGAAATTGAAACATCTTTCTTGCTCCATGCAACACCTGAACTGGTCCACCCCGAGGCGTACACCTCGAACTATATCGCACATGTTGACCAGCCGGAGCTTCTCAGGCCGGAAGTTTCAGCTGCGAATTTTGCATGGATAACCAGCGATATTGCGCCGAGTGGCGTGATGGGGGATCCGTCCGCGGCTTCTGCGCAAAATGGGGAGCGATGGTCAAACGAGGCAGCAGCGCGCATTGCAGAGATTCTGGTTGCGATGCACAGCTTTGAGCCGAAGCACGGAGCGTAGGCATGGCGCTGGTCGATTGCGGAAACGGGGTGCGGCTGGAGCGCGGCGTGAAGATGCGCCTTGCCGATGGGGTCACGCTGGTCTCGGATCATTACTATCCGTCAGGACCTGGACCGTGGCCCACGTTACTGATGCGCCAGCCCTACGGGCGCGATATTGCATCGACAGTCGTCTACGCGCATCCCGTGTGGTTTGCGCGTTACGGCTATCACGTCGCAATCCAGGATGTGCGTGGCCGCGGAGAGTCGGAAGGCGACTTCTATCCCTTTCGCAACGAAGGTCGCGACGGCGCTGAGACCATCGCCTGGCTACGTACGCACGCTGCTTGCAACGGCCGAATTGGCATGTACGGATTCTCCTACCAGGGGGCAACGCAACTGCTTGCTGCAGCCGAGCAACCAGAGGGCCTACGATGCATTGCGCCGCACATGACCGCTGCCGATCTCTATCACGGATGGTTCTATCACCAGGGCGCGCTTCGCTTGAGCGCGACACTGGGCTGGGGCATTCAGATGCTGCGCGAAGATGCGCGGCGGTGCGGGCTGCGTGAGGCTAGCGCCCGGTTGGAGAACGCCTGGGCGAGCCTTCGCGCGCAAGCGTCGTGGGCTCCGTATGCAAAGCATCCTGCGCTGCAGGATGATGGACTACCCACCTATGTGCGCGACTGGATGCAGCATCGAGAGCCGGGCGAGTACTGGACGTCGCAGGACATTAGCGCGCGTCTGGATCGCATCGCGATTCCTGCACTCCACCTGGCGGGATGGTTTGATTTGTACTTGCAGGGATCGATCGCGGGCTACCTTGCGTTGCGCGATGGCGGAGGCAGTGCATTTGCACGGGCGAACCAATATCTTATTGCTGGCCCGTGGGTGCATATTCCCTGGGGTGACCGCGCAGGAGAGATGACCTGCGGTCCCAGTGCAAACCTCGACACGGACGCGATTCTATTGCGATGGCTCGATCACTGGCTCAAGGATTCAGGCGATTTCAAGAGGGAGCCGCGCGTTCGGTACTTTGTGCTCGGTGCAAACGCCTGGCGCTCAGCCAGCGAATGGCCTGAAAAGGGATCGTTCAGGATCCATCTGCATAGCCATGGCAATGCAAACTCGCGCAGGGGCGACGGATGGCTTGCCAGTGTGGCTCCAATGGAAGAGGAGCCGAACGATCTGTTTGTCTATGATCCGGAAGTGCCGGTCGCAGCGCCGGGCGGGCCGCAGAGCCTGAGTGGATCTTTTGACCAGTCACTTCTGGAACTCGGGAATCATCTGCTGGTTTATACTTCGCCGCTTCTCACGGATGAAATCGAAATCTTCGGAACGCCGCGCATGCAACTGTTCGCAAGTACCTCGGCGCCGTTCGCTGATTTCACCGCGAAGCTTGTACGCGTAAAGGCGGATGGAACGGCGGCCTTCCTTTCAATCGGCATCGCACGCAGTTCGTGGCTCTTTCGAGAGACGCGCTATGAAGCGGATGAGGTCCGGGAGTGGAGATTTGATTTGGAGCCTGTCGCTGTTGCGCTGTTCCCCGGCGAGCAGCTGCGCCTTGAGATTGCCAGCTCGGCATTCCCGCTTTACGATCGCAATCCCTCTACAAGCACTCCGCCGCAAGATGCAGACCCATGGTCATGGAAGCGCTCGACACAACGAATCCTGCACACCGCAACGCATCCGTCAGCAATCCATTTACCGATCCAGGGGAGTACCGCATGGTGAGCATGCAAGCTGGAAGCATACCGGAGATTGTGTTGAACGAGGTCGGCAAATGCTTTCACGACGCCGCGCCGGTGCTGAAGAACATTTCTTTGACCGTGGATCGTGGAGAATTTGTCTCAATCCTCGGTCCGTCGGGATGCGGCAAGTCCACGCTGCTTCGTCTCGTCTCCGGCTTGAGCCCCGCCAGTGCCGGGTCCTTGCAGGTGAATGGCATGACGCCCGAGAACGCTCGCGAACTGATGAGCTTCATCTTTCAGGATGCGACGCTGCTGCCCTGGAGGACCGTTGAGCAGAATGTCGGCCTGGGCATGGAGTTGGAGTATGCGGCGCGGCCTCTCCGCAAAGAACGTGTGGCGCGGATGATCGATCTGGTTGAGCTGAGTCATGTCGCCAAAAGCTTCCCACGGCAGCTCTCGGGCGGAATGAAAATGCGTGTTTCAATCGCACGTGCATTAGTGAGCAGACCGCGCATTCTTTTAATGGACGAACCGTTCGCGGCCCTCGACGAAATGACGCGCGACCGCATGAATGAAGAGCTTTTGCGTTTTTACGCAAAGCAGAAATGGACGGTTCTATTTGTCACGCACTCCATCGCAGAAGCTGTATTTCTGTCTTCGCGTATCGTGATTCTGGCAGCGCACCCCGGCAGAGTGGCGCATGACTTTCCGGTCAGCCTTACATGGCCTAGAACCGCGGCCGCCAGGGAGTCGAGAGAATTTGAAGAGCTTGTCACGCAGACATCACGCTATCTGCGGGGGGTATACGCGCAGTGAGAGCCAAAGGAGTGTTGGTGTTCAATAGTCTGATGGTGTTTGCATTCCTGCTGTGCGTTTGGCAGGCAGTGATATGGGTGAATCATCTTCCCGCTTACATCCTTCCAGGGCCAGCACGGGTAGCGAGAGCTGTCGTTGAGCGCTTCCCCACACTGCTGCTCTCACTTGGCATTACTGCGGAGGAAGCGGCCGCAGGCCTGTTGACCAGTATTGTGGCAGGTGTTGCATCGGCAATGCTCTTTGCGCAGTGGAACTGGCTGCGCCAGACGCTTTATCCTTACACAATTCTCCTGCAGACTGTGCCCATCGTGGCCATTGCGCCGCTCATTATCAACTGGGCCGGCCCCGGCATTACGTCCGTATCGATTGTGACGTTCATCATCTGCCTTGCGCCAGTGATCGCCAACGCGACACAGGGTCTCATCAGCGTAGACAGAAACCTGATCCACCTATTTGTGATGTATAAGGCAACGCGGGCACAGATTCTATTCAAGCTGCGCCTGCCCCATGCGCTGCCTAACCTGTTCACTGGCATTCGCATCGCGTCAGGGATCAGCGTCATCGGAGCCATTACCGGCGAACTCTTCGCTGGGTCCACGCGCGTGGGTGAAGGCGGGCTTGGTTATGCCATCATTTACGCAAGCAATCAGATGGAGACGGACTATCTATTTGCACTGGTACTTGCCGCTACAGTGCTTGGATTTGCCTTTTTTTTTACGGTGATGTTCATGGAATGGCTGTTCCTGCGGAACTGGCATGAGTCAAGCAGGCCGCAGACTCTGGAGTAATCGAGGATCGAAACGATGTTACGCATGGAATCTGAAACAGGCTGGTGGCTGATTACGCACCCCGATCACGCGAGGCTGGCCGGGGCATTCGCCGCTGCGTGGGGCAACGCGCAATTTCGCAAGCCGGAACCAAGGGCTCGCGTCCTGCATGGCATTGCCAGTCATGACGATGGCTGGGTTGTGCGCGACGCGCATCCTGTCATCACGCGCCAGGGAAGGCCCTCCGCCTTTTCGCGCGAGCTCGTGGGCAAGTACTCCGCCTTTGAGGAGATCGACATCGAGGACTATCTCGCCGTGCGTGACCGGGCTGTGCGCATGATTGCCGAGGAGGATCCATACGCCGGTGTGCTGATCCTGATGCACACTTATAGCCTGCTGACGGAGCATGCAGACCGGTCGACGATTGCACCGGAGGGGCTGGCTCTGCTGGATGGATTTCTCGATCGTCTGCGCGCGTACAAGGCCGAACTGCTCTCCGCAATCGCGGGCGATACCTCGCTGACGGCGGCTGAAAGATCGGAGGGGACAATTGAGGAGCACTTCAGACTCCTGCAGGCGTGTGACAATCTTTCGCTGCTGACATGCGTTGCGTATGCCTCGTCGGCCCACCTTCTCCATCCGTTGCCGTGCACCGATGGCTCGGCAGTGCGAGTCGATGTGCTACCAGTGGCGTCGCGCCATTTCCAGCTCAAGCCCTGGCCATTCGCAACGGCAGAGGTTCGCTTCACATTTCCTGCACGGCACGTGCGAGGTCTGGAGTTTCAGACTTCGTCCGAACTCGAGGAGGCGTTCCACGCGGTACCTGTGGAGTCACTCAGTGTCATCCTCTCAGCCTGAGCGCTCGCGTGCCATAAAGCTCGCGCGCAAAGGGCGTATCACTGAAAGAAGCGCCCTTTGCTCCTGCATGTTTCTGTCAGAAGTCGAAGTGCAGAGACATCTGAACCTGGCGCGGGCTGCCGATGGTGTGAGTGACAATGCCGAGCCCCGAAGGACAAGCATAGAAGCTTGAATTGGTTTGTGAGCCGTTTGCCGAGCAGCCAGTTGGCAGCGGCGTGGTGCCTGCGGTGGGAAACGCATTGTAGAACTGGTTTTGCGAAACCTCGTTGCCGGGAATGTCGAAGCTGGTGGTGTTCGTGAGGTTGTAGACGTCAAAGGTGTAGCGGACGCTATAGCGATCGCCAAACTTCGTCATCTTTACGAGCGAAGCATCGGCACGGCGCTGGAATGCCTGTCGGAAGATATTCCGCTGTCCGTTTGTAAAGCCAGTCTCGAAGGCGTCAGACGTCGGAATTGCACCGTTCAAGCCACCGGCGGGCAACAGGGGAATCGTGAAGCATTCAGGCTTGAGCGCGACGTCGCCATTCAGGAACGCTCCGGAACGTCCGGTGACTGCGGACTTCGGCGTGCAACCTGGAGCGAGTGGAACGATGGGATTGGTGATGCCGTCGGCGGTGGAATAATAAATGCTGCCCACCGCACCGGAGAAGTCGATGATGCTGTAGGGCTGGCCGCTCTGCAAAACGGTAAGGCCAATCATGGACCATCCGTTGATCAGCTTGCCTTCCAGCGAATGCTCCGTGGCCACCTTCGGCAGATTGAATACATAATTGAAGTTGATGACGTGGGTACGGTCAAAGTCCGCCGACCCATACGCGCTGCGCAGATTGAGCGGGTTGTTGCCGTTGTAGAAAAGACCGAGTCCGCTCTGCTCATCGAGTGCGTGAGAGTAAGTGTACGATGCGCTCAGCTGAATGCCATGGCTTAGGCGCTTGTCCACATGCGTCTGGAGGGCGTTATACGCATCGACGCCGGCGGCCTTGTACGTGATGGACTCCGCTGCATATCCAATATAGGGAACGCGAAGGTCCACGTTGCCGCCCTCGTAGTTAGCCAGATAGTTCGTCCCATCCGGCAGTGTCGCTCCGATCACGTTGTATCCGTAACTGTAGTTCTGCTGGTAGGCACTGCCTGCCAGCGCTGGATTCGATGGCGATGCAATCGTTGGCTGGTTGAAGGGCACGGGAATGACCTGATGCCGCCCTACATTTCCCACGTAGCCGATTTCGATGGCGAGATCGCTGCGCGGTTGCCACTGGATGTCAAGCGTGTAGTTGATGGTGTAGGGCAGCTTGTTGGCGCGGTCATAGACGCCAAGGGAAATGGGCTGGCCGAAGTTCAGGATGCTGCCGGCGTTCGGCAGATAGTTGTTCAAGTCAGATGCTTTGGGGTTATTCGGAGCCGGCAGCAGAGAAGTACCGTAGGGATTCTCGAGGTCGCCGGCCGTTGCAGAAGGAGTGCCAATCTCAGCTCCGGTGGTCGGATCGGTTGCGCCACCGCACGTGGGAATGTAGAAGTAGAGATAGGTGACGGAACTGGCCGGACAGCTTGAGACATTCACGAAAGGCAGCTGCTGGTTGACGCCGAAGGGCCCGCCAGTGACAGTGCCGATGGCGTAACCGGGCGAGAAGTAGCTGAAGAGTTCGCCGCGATCGTAGTACATGCCGCTGCCAACGCGCACCACCAATTTGTCGTGGAACATCTGCGGCTGCCATGCGGCCCCGAGCCGTGGAGCGATGCCCCACTGCCGACCGGTCAATGTGGTTGAGCTGACGCCCGGCGTCCCATTGGTGTTGTTGCCGGCGATAATCAGGCCGGAGTTCTCGATGACGTCCGACGCGGTGTTGTAGCTGTACCGGCTTGAGTCAAAGTTGAAGATGCGGCCGTATTTCTCGCTCAGTCCGCCATCCCAGTCATAGCGCACACCCGCGGTGAGCGAGAGATTGGGACGAACTTGGTACTTGTCCTGCAAATACATCCCGAGTTGGTTCGCGCGGTAATAGCGGTTGGCATTGCCTTGCAGGAAAGATGTGACATAGAACCCGGTCGAAGAACTTCCAGGCGTCACAAAGCCCTGCATGAACTGGCTCAGGTCATCCGAGGCGATGGTGCCTGTGCCCGTGCGCTTATCAATGGTATTGAGCTGCGTGTACGTGTAACTGGTCCCGAAGCTAAGCGTGTGCTTGCCCAGCATCCATACCGCGTTGCCAGACGGTGCAAGGCGATTCTGGAACATGCCTGTGTTCGATGCCTGGCCCTCGGCGTTCGGGCCGATGTTCAGGATGGCAGTGGAGATGCCTGCCGGCTGATCGCTGCCAAGTACGTTGTACACAGAGACGCCGGGGAAGTAGCTTGAGCCGAACATATTGATCGAGGCTGTCCCTGCTGCGCCGCCTGGGATGGAAGTCGGTCCAAAGGCCTGCTCATTGTTTGCGTAGTTCTTCTCGCGGATGAAGCCAAGCGTCTCGGTCGTACTCAAATTCGACTTGACGATGTAGCTGTTTGTGATGGAGAAGACCTGCGCGCCCGAATCCAGATGCTCTGTGAAACCGGGCACGCTGGAATAGGCAAAGGGAGCTAGCGTTGGATCATGTTGATAAAAATATTTGACCGAGAGAGTCTCTTTACTGCTCGCGTCATAGTCGAGGTCGGCCACAGCAAGATCCGCCGTAAAGCGTCCCGTACCGGGGATGAACGCATTGTCAATATGCGCCGCAGTGGGAGCGCTGCCCTTCAACGCGTCATTAGGAATGAGCCATTTGCCCGGTTCTCCGGGTAGCGCCGGTGAATTGAAAAGCGCCAGCGCGGTCTGATCGATATTCGCTGAAGTGATGCTCGTGCCAAAGGATCCGTTTGTGAGCGAAGCTAGCGCGGAGGCCGAGCGGTCATCGCTCAGGCCTACGGGGACATCGAGCACGGAGTCGCCGATCTCCTGGTCGGAAACATGCAAGTGCTGATAGCCGATAAAGCCGAAGAGCTTGTCCTTGAGGATCGGGCCGCCGAGCGTGCCGCCAAGTTCGTAGCGGTGTAGCTCCGGGACCTTGTTGTAAGCAGGAATGTCCGGGTCCTGATTGAAGAAGAATGGCGCCGCATTCAACCAGCTCGTGCCGCGATGCGCATAGAGCGAGCCATGCATGTTGTTTGTGCCCGAGGCTGTGCTCATGTCAATATGCGCTCCAGAGGTGCTACCCTGGTCTGCGTCGTACATCGATGCATTCACGCGGACTTCCTGCAGCGTTTCAGGCGCTGGTGTCGGCAGAGCATTGCCGATCGAAAGGTAGATGGAAGCGGCGGATGGAATGACACCGCCTGCACCGGTGCTGCTGGAGACGCCCGTGCTGTTGATCACGCGCGCTGACGCCACCTGGCTGGTGCTCTTACCATTGAACAGGTTGCTCGCGTCTACACCGTTCAACAGGAAGCTGTTCGACGTGTCGCGCTGACCGTTGGACCAGATGGGAGCGTTGCCCATGCCGGAGTCTGCTCCCGTACCGCTGGGCAGTTCTGCGTTCACTCCGGTTGATTGGGTGGCAAGGCCCGTGAAGCTGCCGGTCGCAAGCGGCACGTCCTCAATCTGAGACTTTTCCATCACGTAGCCGTTCGTTGTGTCGACCGCATTCATCAGCGGCGTCGCTTCCACTTCCACCGTGGTTGTCGTCTCCCCCACTTTCAGCGCGGCGTTAACCGTAGCCGTACGATCTGCCTGCACTGTAATGTGCTGTGTCTTCTGCACGTCAAAACCAGTCGCTGTATAGGTCAGGGTGTAGGTGCCAATCGGCAGGTTCACAAACGTGTATGTGCCCGTCGCATTGCACTTGGTGGTCCGCGAGAAGGATGTTTGCTCGCCCAGCACTGCAACCGTCGCGCCAGGGATTACACCTCCCGATGCGTCGGTAACCTCTCCAGTAATCCCACCCAGCGTTTGCTGCGCCACCACGGGCAGGCTGTTCAGTGCAAGGATCGCCAGAAGCAGGGATAAATGGGGAAACAGGGATAAGTTTGATCGCATGGAATACCTCAACGGAATAGGCCTCGAAAATGGGAATTCACGCTCCTACCTGACGGAGGTTGCGTGTAACTCGATGCATCAATGCGCGTTCAATCGAAGGAGTAGATCAATCGGAAGCGAATAGAGCAGAGCGTCCGCAACGAATGAATCTGGTTGTTATTCTTGTCTGGATGCGACTACGGTATTTGTAAGATAATTTTTGCCGCATAAAGTTTATCTAAAGATTCGCGCCGCAAAACAGCGTTTCACACGCTGCATCACTCAGCGGGCAACTGGGAAACGTGCGCCTGCACAATGCGCCAGCCTTCCGGCAGCCTGACCCACACCTGACTTTGCCGGCCGCGGATCCTACCCGCTTCCGTTTCTCGCACGAATTCCAGGGTGATGCTGGCAAAGTCGCGATCAAAACTTACGATGTCCAGCCGCTGGACAGTGCGGGCCAGGTTCAAAGTCGGCCGAGTCTTGCGGAATGCCGCAAGGTCGCTCGGTCCATACAGGTTTTCCGTAGCGCCAAAGCGCATCACCTGGTTGCCTGACCAGAACATGCTGATCAGCGTCTCCACGTCATTGGCGACCAGCGCTTTCTCATACCGTGAGTAAAGCTCACGCAGTTCCGCGACAACATCAGGGTCATTGATCGTCATTGGATTGGGAAGAGCTCTCGATCCGGGAGGATCTGCCTGCTCAGAGCCGCACTGACCGTATGCACAGGCTCGTTCACTAGTTGGCTGATGCGCAGTTTTAGAGCAACACTGCAAAGCATGTAGGCGTGAACTGCGCTGAAGCCCCAGCGACCGATCAACAGATCGACCATGCGATTTGTTGCGCTGCGCGATGTCTCAAGCAGATCAGTTCCCGTTTCCACCACGATCCATGCGTCCGCCATCGAATCCGGCGCAATGTGTTCCCGCGCTTCAACCAGCGGCCCGGCAAGCGACTGATGCTTGTGCAGCCGGAAGGCAAGCGTCACATCCAGCGGACACTCAATCCCGTTGATGCAGACTTCTCCATCGCCCTGTGCCGCGTGCCCGTCTCCACAGCTGAACAGTGCGCCGCGGTTGTAAACAGGCAGGTAGAGCGTGGAGCCTGCGCACAGTTCGCGCACATCCAGATTGCCTCCGAAGGGTCCCGGTGGCCGGGTTCGAAATGCTCCGTCGTCCGCGCGCGCGACCCCCATCACGCCCAGGAACGGCCGTACTGGAACAATCGCAGGCGCCAGCGAACTAGTGGACTCGCCATCTAAATGCCAATGAAACAGGTATGGCTCGCGAAAGCGCTCTTTGAGCAGGCCCAGTCCTTCAACTACGCTGGTCCATCCCCAGCCGCTGTGCCGCGTTGCCAGCACATCCACCTGCAGTACATCCCCGGGTTCCGCGCCCTCGATCCAGATCGGCCCCGTCAGTGCATGAATGCGCGTACGATCAATCTCTAGATACGACGCAACATTCATGCCCGGTTGTACCTGGCAGCCGCTTGCATCCGTGCATTCAATCTGCACCTCGTCGCCCGACTGGATGTGCAGCCGCGGTTGAAGCGTCCGGTCCCACACGGAATGGGTTGGCTCTGCGCTGAGTGTATGCTCCCTCATGGCTGTTTCACCCGGACCGTCATCTGCAACTCGACCAATGCATTGCGTGGCAGCGCGCTCACGCCCACCGCGGCGCGCACATGGCGGCCGGCCTCTCCAAAAACCGCCACCAGCAAATCGGATGCACCGTTGATCACCGCCGGTGAATCCGTGAATCCAGCGGCTGCATTCACATAGCCGTTGACGGTCAGAATCTCCGCTACGCAGTCCAGCGAGCCGAGTGTTTCTCGGAGCACTGCGAGTTCTGTGAGCGCACAGGCTCGCGCTGCTGCGTAGCCCTCTTCTGTGCTCCGTCCGTCCCCGGCCGTGCCGGAAATCACGCCCTCCGGGCCGGACGAGATCACGCCGGCGAGGTACACAATCTCTCCTGCCTGCTTTGCCGCCACGTAATTCCCGCCTGTCTTGGGCATGGGCGGAAGTTCCAGGCCCAGCGCCACCAGCTTCTGCTCGGGAGTGAAGGTCTGCGTCATTGAAATCGAATGTAGCACGACTTGCAGAGTCGCTATGGGATTTCTCAGCGACTCAAGTTAGGATGGGCCATACAACCTCGCCGCACAGCATACAGTGGTGCGGCGCTGGATCCCTAACTTCGGGAGACCGTTCCGCATGACGACTCGTGTTGCAAAGATCCTGCTCCTGGCCAGTGTTGCGTTGTTCTATACTCTCGTGGTCTTCAATAACCTCACCGACTATAACTCGAACTATGAGTTTGTGCGCCATGTGCTCCTGATGGATTCAACGATCCCTGGGAATCGCGGCATGGGCCGGGCTCTCCATGCCTCTTGGATGCACGTTGCGTTTTACGACTCCATCATTGCCTGGGAAATTGTGACAGCAGTTCTGCTCTGGCTTGCAACAGCCGGCCTGGTCCGCCTACTCGGCTCTTCGGCGGACAGGTTCAACGCTGCCAAGCGTCTGCCCATCATCGCGCTTACATTGTCCATGCTCATGTGGTTTGTCGCGTTTCACACGGTCGGCGGTGAGTGGTTTTTGATGTGGCAATCACATACCTGGAACGGTCAGGAAGATGCCTTCAGGAACTTTGCGGAGGTGGGCCTTGTGCTTTTACTCATTCTTCTGCCGGAAACGGAAACGCAGCCTTGATCTCTCATTGAGAGGAGCGACGCAGCCGCCGCCCGGCCAGCGCGTACCATCCAATGCCGACGGCGAGATAGCAAACGTAAATAAGGGGTAGCCGCGCATGAGCTGCGTCGGCAGTCGAGCGCAAATCAAATACAGTAATGAGAATCATGACCGCTACCGTAAGAATGCAAGGGCCTGCAACCACGATAGAAAGTTGCCCAGCCGCGCGCCGTGCAATGGGAAGAGCAATTGCAATAAGAGTGTATGCAGTTAGAAAGCCGAAGACGGCGAGGGACCCAAGCAGATCGTACATCTCTTCGCCCTTTATCCCGTGGAGTGCGAGCCCAGAAGTCATGCTCAGCATCAGCACGGCCGAGAGGGCAATCGAATGTCCCGGTGTTCCATGCCGTCGGCTTGTGCCTGCCAGCGCAGAGGGTAACAGGCCGCTATGCGCCATGCGCATCAGCACCCGTGCCGCAGCAATAATGCATGCCAGTACGCACGCAAACATACTGATGCCCGCGCCAAAATCGATCGCCTCGCCCACTGGCGCGAGGCCCGACTTTTCAGCCAGCAGATGCAGTGGACTCGTTGTCTCGCTCAGGTTGCCGGGCTCGCCGCGAAACCCCAGCACCTCAGAGTATGAACACAGCATGAAGAATACGCCTGCCAGAACGGCACATTGAATTACAGCGCGCGGAATAGTGTGCAGAGGATCGCGGGCCTCTGCACCAAGCGTTGTCGCGCTCTCAAACCCGACAAAGCTGAACATCGCCAGAACCAGCGCCGGTCCCAGCGATGATAGATGCACGCCGCGCAATTTCATTTCTTGAAAATCAATGTGAAGACCTGCCCGGAATAGTACCGCCGAGAGAACAAGCACAATGAAGCACAGGGATGCGGCTTCAATCCACAGCATTAATTCAGCTGATAGCTTCACGTCTCGGTAAGCAATCGCCGCAGCCAGCGCACACACCACCAGTAGTGTGGCCATGTGGTTAGGCGACCAGTGAAGGAACTGCTGGCATAATAAGACTGCATAGTAAAGTGCGCCTCCCGCGACGGAAGCGCCGGTTGCAAGGTAAGCCATAAGCAGCGCCCATGCTGCCGTAACGCCAAAGAATGGCGGCAGTGCCTCAGCGGTGTAGGTGTAAAGGGATCCCGGCGATGCAGAAATGCGTGCGAAACGGCTGACACAGAAGCCGACAAGCAAGGTCGCGCCCGTGGCAAGCAGATACACGAACCAAGTCCCATTTCCGGCCAGCGCAAAGACAAGCGGGATGGTCAGCGACGATGAAGTCGAGGGAGCCATCGCCGAGACAGACTGTGCCAGAGTCTCCACTGGCCCCAGTACGCCGGCGTGCAGCCCATACTGTTCCCGTGCGGCCGCGTGCTTGTCTGGTGCCGGATGCGCAGTTTTTGTGTGCGTCACGGCCCCACCTTTCTATTCGGCGTGCACGTCATGCTCCCTCGTGTCATGCGTGGTCATTTCTGTAGCCCCGATTGAGTACACTGAAAGCATGCCAGTTGGCGCCATTGCTCTTGCTGCGGGAGCCAGCCGCCGCCTCGGCGAACCCAAGCAACTTCTCCGATTCCGCGGTGAGGCTCTGCTTGCGCGCGCCATTCGCACTGCTGCCGAAGCAGGCGCAATGCCAGTTCTGACCGTCCTTGGCGCACACACTGAGTGCATCCGCCAGTCCATTGATCTCGCACCGGCGACACAAGTCATCAATCGCGCGTGGGAGTAGGGAATCGCCAGTTCCATCAGGGCGGGCCTCCGTACAATGGAGGAGCTTGATCCTCTGGCCTCCGGTGCATTGCTGATGACATGCGATCAGCCCCACCTTGCTGTCCTCCATCTTCAGACGCTAATTAGAATCTTCCTTGAGTACGGTGGCGCTCAGATCATCGCATCCAGCTACGCCGGTATCGTTGGAACTCCCGCAGTCTTTCCAGCGTCCGCCGACCCAGATCTGTACGCACTGTACGGCGACAAGGGAGCCCGTTCGTTACTTGCCGAGTGCACTCCATCCCTCGTCTCCGTGCCATTCAAGCACGGTGAGATCGACATCGATCTTCCTGCGGATCGAACCCTGCTTGAGTAGCCACTATCGCTCAACCGTCGCCTCGATGAAACCATGAGGCTCATCAATCGGCACAAAAATATGATTCGGATTGTCCTGCCTGAACGCGCTAAGGTCCGCAAGAATGTGATGGAGGTTTGGCATGGCGAGCTTGATGCGCGCAATCTCCGGCGCCGCTTCCAGCGCAGCCTCCGCCATGTCGTACAGAGTGTGCTGGACGCTCATGCTGTGGTGCGCGGTGAATGCGCGCAGAAGCGCGTCGGTAATGCGCTGCCGTACGCCCGCAAAGTCCGGAGCCATCGCTTCAAAGTCCCACTGAACCTTTGCGCACGTCCCGAAGATGCGATCCGTAGAGGGCTTGAGGGTCGTATGCCGGTTCTGGATGTAGCCGGTGAACTCAGAGTGCGTTGTCTTCAGAATCGTAAGGCCGTCTATCCCCGACTGGATCGCCCACCCCTTCTCGCGGGACCCTTCTGCCGCGGTGGTCTGCGCTTCCGGTCCACCCATCCTGAAGGTTGTCGCGTCATTCTCCGTCCCGGTGTGCATCCTCTGCCACGCCTTCTCCTGAATCTCGACTCTCGCACTGGATACGTGTGGATTGCTGTGCAACAAATATTCCCCAACCTCCAGCGCGAATTGTTCGATTGTGGCTGCATGGGAGTCGCGCGCAAGCGAGTAGACGGTGTTCTTCATCGTATCCGTGGGCAGAATGCTGCTGTTGTCCGCCGCAGTAAATGCAGCCGCGAACCCGCCCCGCAAAAGCACCGCGATCGTCCACTCGTTGAATTCATGCTTGTCGCCTTGCCGCAGGATGCGCGACAGGCGCACCCGCGCTTTGCCGTACTGATTTTCGCCCAATCGTGCCATGCGTCAACTTCCTCTGTAGGTTGTGTAGCTGTTGTCGCTCAATAGAAGCGGCAGGTGAAAATGTTCCAACCCGTTGCAGCGAAAGTGCAGAACGATCTCAGGGTAAATGCTGCTTCGGCCCATCTGCGCAAGATAATTACCCGTGGCGAAGACAAGCCTGTATTCGCCGGCGCGCGCTTCGCGCAGAAGATCAGTGCAGCGCCCATCCTTGTCCGTGTTTCCACTGCCAACGCTGACCCATCCATCTTCCTCTCTGGCGTCAAGGTGGACGGCGACCCCCTCGGCGGGCCTGCCCATCACTACATCCAGAATGTGTGTCGAAATTCTGCTCATTGCGCCAGCCACTTTCCCAGACGGATCTGTAGTATCAAACGCTGCTGCTCTGCAGCCTCACGCAATTCCGAGCCGCGATCACTGGCAAGCCGACGCCTGAGAATGGCAAGCATCTCCTCGGCGCTCTTGCCCGTTGCGCACACGATAAACGTGAAGCCGAATCGCTTCTCATACCGTTCATTCAGCGCCGCGAGTTCCGTCATCACGGGCTCAGGCGCCGCACTTGCCGCGGACTGCTCCTGGCGCGACCATGCCGCAGATTGTGTGGCCATATGTCCACTGGCCTTTTCGCCGATGCGCGGATGGCAGGCGAATGCCTCGATCCAGTCGTCTTCTTTCATCGCCTTCCAGGCCCTATCTGCTTCCTCACTCACTGCTATGATGCTTTGCATGGGACGCATGTCGACCATGGCCTCTGCCCATCGCCGGGCACCGCAGCAGGCCAGCATCGTCTCCAGCGCATCGGCGCGGCTGGCCGCATTCCAGGCCGCCAGCATTGCGTTCATGCTTGCGCATCCGATCGAGAAAACTGTTCAAGGCACTCACGCAGCAGATTCGCCGCAACGCGCCTGCGATAATCCGCGGTAGAGCGGATATCGTCAATCGGCTGCACTTCATGCAGAAGAGCTTGCTCCGCAATGAGCAGTGTTGCCGTGTTGATGGACTGACCGAGCAGTGAGGACTCCGTCTGTTTCAAACGCATCGGATAGGGACCAAGGCTTGCCGCGGCCAAACGAAGGTCATGCACAGCTCCATCGCGTATCCGCGCAGTCGCGGCCAGCGCGACTTTTGAGATCGCCATTGCTCGACGTGTGCCCACCTTGCGCGCATAGAGGCGATGCCCCTGAAACCGGCGGGGAAGATGAATCGCAAATACGAGCTCATCCGCAGCCAGCACGGTGCGTTTGTAGCCGGTATGGAATTCACCGTACGGGATGCGTCGCCGTCCACGCGCCGAGACAAGCTCCAACTCTGCGTCGTAGACCAGCAGGGCAGGGGAAGAGTCCGCTGCGGGCGATCCGTTCACAAGGTTGCCCCCCAGCGTTGCTCGGCATTGATTTGCGATAGAGCCGATCCACCCGGCTGCCTTTGAAAGCAGCGGAAACTCCGCGGCAATGTCGCTGCTGGCGCGCAGATCGCTGAAGGTTGTTCCAGCGCCGACGGCAATGCTTGCTGACTCTGGAGTGATGAAGCGTAATTCTTCTACTCTCCACAGGCTTACGAAGCGGCCTGGCTGCAGGCGGCCTGCCGCATATGCCACCATCAGCTCTGTCCCTCCCGCAAGCGGCGTCCATTGCCCCGGCTCCGCCGCAAGCAGGCTTAGCACGCCCGCCAGCGAGCCCGGCGCCACAAGCGTATGTGTCTCTGCGTTACCGCGCATCGTTGCCCTCATCCCCTCTGCCTGCGTGGTTCTGGGATGCTGCGTAAAGTACGGACTCAAAGATGCGAACAAAACCCGTGCAACGGCAAAGGTTGCCTGCCAACCCCTCGCGAATCTCTCCCAGCGTGGGCTGCGGCCGATTTGCCAGCAGGTGCGACGCTGCCATCAACATCCCTGGCGTGCATATCCCGCACTGTGCTCCGCCGCAGCGCAGGAACGCTTCTTGAAGCGCATGCAATGCGTCGCTTTTCCCAAGGCCTTCCACGGTTTCGATTTCTGCGCCGGCAGCCTGCAAAACAGGCACCAGACAACTGTTCACCAGGTCGCCGTTCATCCTCACCGAGCAGGAGCCGCATTCCCCTTCACCGCAGCCTTCCTTGGTTCCAGTCAGACGAAGATCCTCCCGCAACACATCCAGAAGCCTCTTCATGGGCGGCGCCTGTACGCTACGGCATTCTCCGTTCACTGTGAGCTGGATGTTGGGCCATTTTGTGCTCATGCGATCGCCGTTTCCACTACGTTAGCCTTCTTTTCAAGGCGCTCCAGCATCTCTTCGGGCATCAATGGAATTGCGGAGAAGGACACGCCCGTCGCATCTCTGATCGCGTTCAGAATGGCCGGCGCGGGCCCATCGTGCGGCAGTTCGCCAATGCCTTTCGCACCGCAGCCTCCATGGCGGAAAGGAACCTCCTCAAAATAGATGTGGATGGGGGGTACGTCTTCTGCGGTAGGCATAATGTAGTTCGTCATCTGATTATTGGCCATATGGCCGTTCTGCAGAAGGACCTTTTCATACAGCGCGTACCCGATGCCTTGCGCGATGCCGCCTTCAACCTGTCCGCCCGCAAGCACCGGGTTCAACACGCGTCCCACTTCCTGTATCGACCAGAACTCTTCCACTTCCGCTGTGGCCGTGACGCTGTCCACTGCGACCTGTGCGACCTGCACGCACCATGCATAGGCGGGATAGGCCTCACCGCGATATTTCTGGTCATCCCAGAAGATACCGGGGGGAGCCTCATAACGGCACAGTGAACTCACCTCACCGTGCAGCGCACGATAGCGTTCGCAGGCTTCGAAGAACTCGCGGGTGCTGTACTCGGCGGCCAGCCCCCCTGCCTCGCGAAGGCGCTCCACCAGCTGCAGGCTTGCCCGCTCAATCAGATTCCCAACCACCATCGCTGTACGCGAGGCCACCGTCGGTCCGCTGTTGGGAACGATTGCTGTATCCGCAGGCGCCATCACCACGTGCGCGTAATCAATGTTCAACGTCTCGGACGCAATCTGTGGGAGAATCGTGTTCGTGCCCTGGCCAAACTCAGTGCTTGAGACGAGCACGCGTACCTGGCCATCCTCCGTCACGTCCACGCCCGCCAAAGAATTCAGAGTGCGCTCGCCTGAGCCTGTGAAACCAGACCCGTGATAGAAGGCCGCGATCCCCATGCCACGCTTCACAGGGCCGCCCGGATTCTCCCGAGCGAACTTCGCCCGGCGCGCGTGATAGTCGCTCTTGGCAAGCGCGCTGTCGAGCAGCCGATCCAGAATTACCGGCTCGCGCATCACTTGTTCGGTGGCCGTCGTGTCTCCGTCATGAAGAAAGTTCCTGCGGCGCAGTTCGGCAGGTTCAATCCCGATCGCCGCGGCGATCTCATCCATGTGGCGCTCGATGGCAAAAATGGCCTGTGGTGCGCCGAAGCCGCGAAATGCCCCGTAGGGAACGTTATTCGTAGCCCACGCACGGGAACGCACGCGTACGTTCGGGCAAGCGTAGGGGCCCGGCGCGTGCAGTGTGGCGCGCGAAAGCACCGTGGAGGAAAGCGTCGAGTATGCGCCGCCATCGGTGGCCACTTCGATGTCCATCGCCAGCAACTTGCCTGTCTGGTCGAGAGCCGTGCGGTGCCGCACGCGCGACGGGTGGCGCTTGGTAGTAGCGGCCAGGTCTTCCATGCGGTCGTAGACGATCTTTACAGGATGACCGCACTTCATCGCCAGCAGCGCCGCATGAGAGCCAATGATCGAGGGATAGTCCTCCTTGCCGCCAAACGCGCCGCCGGTTTCGGTTTGAATCACGCGCACTTTGTCTTCCGGAAGATCGAAGACGGCGCGCAGCGACTTGTGTACGTAGTACGGGCATTGCAGCGAGCCCCACACCGTGACGCCGTTCTCCGCGCTGTACTCCGCGATTGCGCCGTTGTTCTCAATGTAGAGATGCTCCTGCGCGCCGGTGCGATATTCGCCTTCAACGATGTGCGCAGCGTCGGCCCATGCGGCATCAACATCGCCTTTCTCCAGCAGAAAACTCTTCAGCAGATTGCCTGCGCCCCATACCACCACATTCTGCCGCTCGCTCTCTTCAATGGTGAAAATCGGCGGAAGCTCTTCATACTCGATCCGCACTGCTGCTGCAGCCTCGCGCACCTTGTGCTTGTCTGGATGCGCAAGCAGAACGATCGCCTCATCGCAGTGGTTCACCATACCATCGGCGAGGCACGGTTGATCGGCGAAAATCAATAGGATGTGATTGTTGCCGGGAATGTCCGCCGCGGTGACAATCGCAAACTCGCTCCATTCGATGCGCCGGTCGTAGCGGATGGACTTGATCAACCCGCGCGGGACGGTACTTCGCACCGTGACTCCATGCCACATGCCCTCGCGTTCGATGTCATCCACATACCGCGCCTTCCCCAGCAGCTTCTCCACGCCCTCCTTTCTGGGGACGGGTGCGCCAACAACGCGAGTTGTCGTGTCTTGATGCATGCTTCAGGAATAGGCGAACGGCCCAGCAGGTTGAGGGTTAGCATACAACGAACCGGCCCAGTTGCAAAGCGTTTGCGTCAACTCGCCAGCGTGGCAAGCGTGCGCGCCAACACGTGGATGCCGCTGCCAATCCACTCCGGGGACGCATACTCATCCGGGCGATGGCTTACTCCGCCGCGACAGGGAATGAAAAGCATCGCCACCGGCACAATGCGCGCCATGAACAGCGTGTCGTGATAGGCGCGGCTCACCATTCTTTTGCTGGTCTTGCCGGCCGCCTTTGCCGCCTCTTCCATTGCACTCACAATCGCGGGGTCGCACGTGGCTGGCGGATCGGCATTCACCATCTCCGTAGAAATCGCGACACCTCGCCGTTGTGCAACTTCAGTGCAAGTAGACTGCAGGATCTCAAGGACGCGATCGCGCCGCGCCCCATCTGTATCGCGAATATCCGTCTCAAGGCGTACGCGCGACGGGATGCTATTCACCGCGCCGGGAAAAACCTCGCATACGCCCACAGTTGCCACGGTATCGATTGCGCCGCTGGATTTGGCAGCAGCCTCCAGCGCAAGAATCAGCTCCGCCGCCGCGGTCAAAGCGTCCTTGCGCCCAGGCATCAGCTTTCCGCCGGCATGGCCGCCTTCGCCTTCCAGCACGATGCGCACGCTTGCCGGCGCGGCTATATGGGTGACGAGTCCAATGTCGATTCCATCACGTTCGAGCAAAGGTCCTTGCTCAATGTGCAACTCCACGAACTGATGAAAGCGCCCAGCGGCCAACGCAACGGATGAAAGCGGGCCTGTAAATCCAGCTTGCGCGCGCAACTCCTCCAGTCCGCGTCCTTCTTTGTCGCGCATCGCGAGCGCCTGTGCAGGCGTCAGCACCCCTGCCATCATGCGGCTTCCCAGGCAGCCGATGCCAAAGCGAGTCGGCTCCTCTGCGGTAAAGATCACCAGTTCGATGGAGCGCCGTGGCTTGAATCTGAGCTTCTGCAGCACGCGAATCGCTTCTAGTCCACCCAGCACACCAACGCAGCCATCGTACATGCCCGCATTGGGAATCGCGTCAATGTGGGACCCGGTCCCGACAGGCGCAAGCCCAGGATCACTCCCAGCCCATCGCGCGAAAGTGTTGCCGACAGCATCTTCATCCACCGTAAGTCCGGCGTTGATGCAGAGGCCTTTCACATAGGCGCGTGCGCGCCGGTCTGCCTCGCTGAAGACCACACGTGTAACGACCGGAGGCTCGGCCTCTGAGATCTTCGCCAGTGTCGCAAGCTCAACAAGTAGCCCGTCGACTCCGAGTTTCAGTCCGGATGACTCCATCGCTACGCTCCCAGCGGATGCCTGCGCCAATCCTTGTAGATCAGATACTTCGCGGGGCGCTTGCCCAGCGCGCCGAACCACTGCGGGCAATAGGGTGCCATCCATATAAAATCGCCTGCCTGGACGGGATACCAGTGGTCGCCGAGCCGATAGATACCACCGCCTTCGAGCATCAGAAGGCCATGCTCCATCACATGCACTTCCACCATACTCAGTGCTGCGCCTGGATCGTACGCCATTGTGTTCACGGCAAAGTCATATTGCGGGTCATCCGGCATCAGCGATTTCACGCGCAATCCTTCATCGCCCATCAGGGCGATCGCGTTGATGGCGCTCTCATTGCCCACCACCACTTCCGGCGCAGTCTTAACGGGGCCCGGCTCATAGGGCTTTTCAATCACCACCGCCCGCGTGATGGAGGAAGCCTGCACCGCTTGCCTCGCTCCTTGAGGCAGATATATAAACCCGCCCGCGGTCAAATAATGCCGTTGCCCGGCCGCAGCGACCTCAAGTTCCCCCTCCAGCACATAAATGAACCGCTGCGCAGGAGCGGGCCCAAGCTTGCCAAATGCGGTGAACTCCGCGGTCATCTGCGTAAATCCCGCACCCAGCCGCGGCGCTGTGTGAACGATGAACTCGACGCCATCCGCGCCGGGCAGCGGCGTGCGGATCAATGTGTCCGAGGTCTGGAGCAGATGATCGTGCTTCAGACTGCTTCTTGTTGCACCCAGATGCTGCAATCGAGACCTCGCGTGAGAAAAGGGATATAAGACCGCAAAAACTGTTGCTCGATTCTATCTGACGTCGGCTGCAAGCCGTTCAAGAAAATTCCATGCCACACGCAGCCCGGCCTCAACGTCGTCTGCCAGCACGCTTTCCGCAGGATGGTGGCTGATACCTCCGGGGCTGCGCAGGAAAAGCATGGCCGTAGGCATGCGCGAAGCTATCACCATGGCATCATGGCCCGCGCCGCTGCTCATGCGTTTCACCGGTTTGCCTGCGCCTTCAATCGCCTCGCACACAAAGGCCGTCAGCCGCTCATCCATCGGCACAGCGGGTGTCTCTGCCAGCTTCCGACCTACGAGCGTCAACCCGCGGCGTTCCGCGATAGCGCCGGCCGCGGCGACCAGCTCCTCCGTTGCGGCGATGCGAGAGGCGTCGAGCATGTGGCGCACGTCCAGGCTTAGCTCCGCGCTTGCTGCAACTACATTGGCGGCGTTTGGCTTGACTGCGATTTTGCCAACTGTGGCGGCCAGACCTTCGCTTCGCCTGGCGCATGCTTCCACGGCTCCAATCCACTCTGCGGCTGCGGCCAGCGCATCGTGGCGAAGCGCCATCGGCGTTGTGCCCGCGTGATTGGCCTGGCCGATGAACTCGAGCGTGAGCCGCGTCTGGCCGACGATTCCGGTCACTGCTGCTACGGGCAATTCATCGTTTTCCAGTACCGGTCCCTGCTCGATGTGCATCTCGAAGAAGGCGATGGCTTCGTCGCCTGCGGCGGCCTCGTCGATATTTGCCGGGTCGAGACCGAAGGTTCGAATCGCAGCCTCCACCGTTGTGCCGTCCCGGTCTGCAAGGGCGAGTAGTTCGGTGTCGAAGCATCCCGCGACCGCGCGGCTCCCAAGGAAGGGAACGCCGAATCGCACACCTTCTTCCTCTGAGAATGCGATGACTTCAATCGAAAGAGCATGGCCGCGCTCCTGCGCCATCGCCACCAGTTCAAGCGCCATCGCCACGCCGAGGACTCCATCGAATGCACCGGCATCTGGCACTGTGTCAATGTGCGAGCCAATCAATAATCGCTTGCCTGACGCGCCTTGAGCTTGCCACAACCCGCGCAGATTGCCTGCTGCATCCACGCGCGTGGCGAGCCCCATCGCTTCCATGCGTGCGCGCAGATGCGCGTGAACAGAATGCATCGGCGCAGTCAGGAAGCGGCGCGTGATGCGTCCAGGCTCTTCGGTCATCGCGGCCAGCAGCATACATTCCTCGATCGCGCGCAGCGCTCGATCTCTCATGAGCGCACCAGCTCTCTGCCGCACGGACTATCGGTGAACTGGTCATGCGCAAAGATGCGCTCGCCCCGCAGCCAGGTCTCCATAACACGTCCACGCACTTTCGCGCCAACATAGGGCGAGAGCTTGTGCCGAAAATGCAGATCCTCCGCTGTCACAGTCCACTCGGCATCGGGCTCGAAGACCACGAAGTCCGCGTCGGCCCCTGGGGCCAACACACCTTTCCGCAAGGTGAATCCAGCCAGTCGCGCTGGGGCCGTCGCCATCCACTGTGCCAGGCGGCCGATGCCAAGCTCGCGTCTGCTCATCTCGGCCCAAATTACGGGCAGCGCAAGTCCAAGGCTTGCAATGCCGCCCCATGCGCGGTCCCAGCGGCCTTCCTCGCGGCATTTCATAGCGGGCGGGCAAGGCGAGTGATCGGTTGCAATCATGTCGATCACGCCTTCAGCCAGTGCGCCCCACAAAGCCTCGCGATTGGTTTCGCTGCGAAGCGGCGGTGCGCATTTGAACTCCGTTGCGCCGTTGGGAATCGCTTGGGCGCTGAACCAGAGGTAATGCACACACGTCTCCGCCGTGATGGGCACACCTCGCTGCTTTGCTCTCACAAGTAGCGGCAACGCACGGGCGCTGGCCAGATGTACGATGTGAATCGGCGTTCGATACTCATCAGCGAGCCGGATCAAAAGGGAAATGGCTTTTACTTCTGCCTCATCCGGTCGCGAGGCCAGATAGGTGGAATACGCTTGCCAGTTCGCACTCGCCCGATTCAGCGCTTCGGTGGCTGCAGTCACAGGACCGGCTACCTCCGCATGCGCCAGCAATGGCAGTCCGGTGCCGCGCAGTTGTTCCAGCCCAAGCCGCAGGTCTGCTTCATCCACCCAGTGGAAGCCGTCAATCCCCGAGTGAATCAAGAAGCACTTGAACCCCGGCACACCCGCGCTCACCAGCGGTTGCAGCGCCTCTGCATTTCCGCGCACTACGCCGCCCCATGTGGCCCAATCCACCCAAGCCTTACCTTTCGCCGCTGCGCGCTTGGCTTCCAGAGAAGCCACATCAATCGTCTCGGGCACGCAGTTCAGCGGCATGTCAACCAGTGTCGTAACGCCGCCTGCCGCCGCTGCGCGCGTGGCTGTCCAGAACCCTTCCCACTCCGCACGCCCAGGCTCGTTGATGTGCACATGCGTATCCACTAGTCCCGGCAGCATGACCAGATCGCCAAAGTCGTGCAGTGCGTCTGAGGATGAAAGATCACTCCAGCCGCGCACGCTCGCGATCCGTCCATCCTCGACCGCAAGCGTCGCGGGCTTCATCCCGTCCGGGGTCACCACGCGGGTTGAGCGAAACACCTGTGCCATACTGTCTTTACTTTCGCCGCAAGGGGAGGTCATCTGCAAGCGAATAGGCCGCAATCGCCGAATCCGGAGTTTCTTCGCCGCGCCATCGCGCTCGCGACCGAGAACGTGCGCTCTGGCAAAGGGGGCCCATTCGCCGCAGTCGTTGTGCACGAAGGAAGGATCGTAGGTGAGGCCGTCAACTCGGTGACCTCAGCCAACGACCCCACAGCTCACGGCGAGGTGAACGCTATCCGCGCCGCTTGCCGCGCCCTGGGCACATTCACGCTGGCCGGCTGTGAACTCTACACCAGTTGCGAACCCTGCCCCATGTGCCTGGCGGC